>Ga0081540_1001249_pt1 | contig 22201 bp, 21 predicted proteins | sample TabmetS2T1R1_FD_71024 | JGI IMG/M metagenome (GOLD analysis project Ga0081540, IMG submission 71024) | Tabebuia heterophylla rhizosphere microbial communities from the University of Puerto Rico - S2T1R1 | ecosystem: Host-associated > Plants > Roots > Rhizosphere ... | reverse complement strand
TTGTTGAGCGCGGAGCTGAGGCTCGTATCGACGCCCGCAGCACTGCCGCCGACGATGACCGCACCGTCGTCGCCGTTCTTCTGAATGCCCGTGTAGCCGGCACGCACGCCGAGCTCGCGCGAGAAGTCGTCGTTCACGATGACGATGCGCGCTTCGATCAGCACCTGGCGGATCGGAATGTCCAGCGTCGCGACGAGCCGGCGGATATCCGCGAGCCGATCCGACGTGTCCTGCAGCAGCAGCGTGTTCGTGCGCTCGTCGACGGCCACCGCGCCGCGCGAGGACAGGAGCGACCCGCCCTGCGACTTGATGAGCTCCGCCATGTCCTGCGCTTTCGCGTAGTTCACCTGCACGAACTCGGAGCGCAGCGGCGCCAGCTCCTGGATGTCCTTGCGAGCGGCGAGCTCCGCCTTCTCACGCGACGCCAGCTCGTCCGCCGGCGCCACGATGATCACGTTGTCCTGCTTGCGCTTGTCGAGGCCCTTCGTGCGCAACACGATGTCGAGCGCCTGGTCCCACGGCACGTTGATAAGCCGCAAGGTCACGTTGCCCTGCACGCTGTCGGCGACGACGATGTTGAGATCGGACACGTCGGCGATGAGCTGCAGCACCGAGCGCGTCGGGATGTCCTGGAAGTTGAAGGTGACGCGGCTTCCGGTGTACTCGGGCTCGGCGTTCCTGCCCTTGAGTTTCTGGTCGTCCTTCTTCGCGGCGATCTCGACGACGTACTCGTTGCCGGTCTGATAGGCGAGCTGCTCGTACGGCGGCTGCGCGACGATCTCGACGCGCACGCCGCTGCTGCCGCGCGCGCGCGTCTCGATGCTCTGCACCGGTGTCGCGAAGTCGAGCACGTCGAGGCGCTGCGCGAGGGGCGGCGGCAGCGTCGCATTGCCGACGTCGACGACGACCTTGCTGCCTTCGCGCTTGAGGTTGGCCGCGGCGCCGGGGCCGGAGAACGCGATGATGACGCGGCCTTCGCCGTTCTTGCCGCGGCGGAAGTCGACGTTGGAAACGCTGATGCCCTGTACGACGACGGCCTTGGTCGGGTCGGTCGCCGCAGCCGAGACCGCAGCGGCGGTGGTGCCGATCATGCCGCTGTTGACGGTGAGCACGAGCTTGTTCCCGCTTTCGTTTTTCTCGTAGCTCGCCGGACGGAAGAGATCGATGACGACGCGCGTGCGTCCGGCCGCCTCGATCGCCGAGATGCCGGCGGTCGCACCCGCACCGACTTCGATGCGGCGCTGGGCCATGCCGTTGCGCGTGTCGGCGAGATCGATCGCGATGCGCGGCGGCGATTCGGTCGTGAAGATCTGCGGCGCCTGCACTGGCGCTGCGAACTTCAGCGTCACCTCGACCTTGCCGCCGGGCAGGGCCGTGTAAGCGATGTCCTCGAGCACATTCTCGGCGTGCGCGGTCCCGGCGATCAGGAGCGCCAGCAGCACGATGAGCCGCATGAGGCCCGATCGTACCGTCGGCTGGGCGAACCCGCGCTCCGAGCACTTAGCAGATGTCGTGATCATGTAGTTACCCCCAACGGGACCTTCATTTCTTGGTGTCGCCCAAGGCGATCGTCGCCTGCCGTTCCATCCAACCGCCGGAGCCGTTCGGAACCAGCTCTACAATCTCGATGTGGTCTTCGCTGACGCCGGTGATGCGCCCGTAGTTCTGGCCGAGATAGTTGCCCACGTGCACGCGGTGGACGACGCCGTCGGGATCGCGGACGAGCCCTTCGATCGCCTTCGCGAGGCCGAGCGTGCCGGACATCTTGAGTCCGTCGAGCGGGAACGCCTCGAGCGGTTCGCGTGCGCGATCCTGGTCCGGATGCGGACCGTTGGCCGCCGACTGGTCCTGCTCCTCGGCGCTCACGTTGAACGGATCGCGCAGGTCCTGATCCTTGTATTCGAACGTCTCGAACGTCTTGATCACGGGCAGCGGCTCGAGCGGCGCGCCTTTCTTTGCTTTTTCCTGCGCGACCCACTGGCGCAGATCGTTCCCCGGCGCGCAGCCGGCGAACACGACCAGCGCGATCGCGATCGCGACGAGCCGGAACGGAACGGGAATGGTATGGCGCATCATTCCTCCCCCTTCTTCGCAGCCGGCTTGGCCGCGGGCTTCTTCGCCGCGGCGGCGCCCTTCTTGGCGGGCTTGGCGGCGGCTTGCGCGGCTGCGGCTTCCTCATCGTCGACGTAGCGATACGTCTTGACGGTGCCTTCGAGCGAAAGCTGACCCGTCGCGATCGGCGCGTTCGACGGCCCGCCCTTCACCGGCCGCAGCGACACGTCGTGCATGGTCAGGATCACGACGCGAGGTAGCGAGGCGACGCCGCTGATGAACGTACCGAACTGGTGATACGTGCCGAGCATCTTGAGCTGGATCGGCTTCTCGGCGTAGAACTCCTTGACCGCCTCGCCACCGGGCTGGAAGAGATCGACGACGATGCCGGCCGCGAGCGCGGTCTGCGAGATGTCGACCAGGAGATCGGGCATCTCGGTCTTGCTCGGGAGCTGGCGCAGCATCGTGCGCAGCATTTCCTTCATGTCTTCGAGCTGCTTGCGGTAGGCCGGGAGATTCACGACCTTCGCCTGCTTGGTCTGGAATTCGCTCTTGAGCGAGACTTCCTTGAGCTGCTGCTGCTCGAGATCGGCCTGCTGATCGCGGATCTTGAACCACCAGCCGGCGAGCAGGATCACGGCGATGATCAGCACCGCGAAGAACGTCTTGATCGAGCGCGGCCAGCCGCCGATGTTGTTGCGATCGAGGTTTCGGAGATCGTCGAAGAAACTCATTTCTTCTCTCCCTTCTCCGCATCCTTCGCCGGCTGCGCGGGCGCTTGCACGGCCGGCGCGGACGCAGCCGCCGCCGCGGTACCGCCGGCCGCGGACGGCGCTTTCGCCGTCGCGACGACGGGCGCGGGAGTCGTCTCACTCGCGGCCGGGCTCATGCCCGCGCCGGAAGGAGCCGCCGCCTCGCCGGCCGCGCCTCCCTCGGCAACCGCTTTCTCGTTCTGCGCTTCCTCGGGCTTGCGCAGCTTCACGTCCAGCGAGAACACGTACGGCGCCTTCTTGTCGAAGTCCTTCGCGCCGGTCTTGTTCTCGATCTTGCGCAGATCGGTGCGGCCCATCCACGGCGAGCCGTCGATGTTGCGCATGTAGCTCGCGACGCGTGCGTTCGATTCGGCGACACCCTCGAGCGTCAGCACGTCGCCCGCCTGTTTCATCGACGTCAGGCGCACGCCGTCGGGAATCGTCCTGACCATCTCGTCGAACAGGTGGACCATCTGCGAGCGGTTCGACTGCAGCTGCTCGATGATCTGCTTGCGCGTCAGGAGCTGCGAGCGCGTCTTGTCGAGCTCCTTGATTTCCTCGATCTGCTTGTCGAGACCCTTGATCTCGGTCGCGAGATACGTGTTGCGCTCGTTCTGGCTGTCGATGCGCGCGCCCATCCAGCCGACCAGCGCGAGCAGCGCGACGATGCCGCCGAACGCGGACGCGAGCAGCAGCATGTAGAACTCGCGCTCGCGCTGCTTGCGTCGTTCGGCACGCCACGGCAGAAGATTGATTCTGGCCATCAGTCGAAGCTCCTCAGCGCGAGGCCGCACGCGATCATCAGCGCGGGCGCGTCCTGTGCGAGCGTCTGGGCCTGCACCCGGCCCGAGAGCGACATCTCGGCGAGCGGATTGGCGACCACGCACGGCACGCCGATCTGCTCCTCGACCATGTCCGCGACGCCGGCGATCGAAGCGCACCCGCCGGCGAGCACGACCTGATCGACCTTGCTGAACTCCGAGCCTGCGAAGAAGAACTGCAGGAGTCGGCTGATCTGCTGGACCATCGCTTCCTTGAACGGCTCCAGCACTTCGATTTCGTACGACTCGGGCAGACCGCCCTGGCGCTTGGCGAGGCCGGCTTCCTCGTAGGAAAGCCCGTAGCGGCGCATCACCTCGTCGGTGAGCTGCTTGCCGCCGAACACCTGCTCGCGCGAATAGATCGTGCGCTGGCCTTTGAGCACGATCAGTGTCGTCATCGTCGCGCCGACGTCGACGACCGCGACGACGGCGTCCTTCGGCACCGCGAGCTGATCCGAGATCAGCTTGAACGCGTTTTCCATCGCGAACGCCTCGACGTCGACGACTTTCGTGCCGAGTCCGCCGAGATCGAGCGCGGCGATGCGCAGATCGACGTTCTCCGTGCGCGATGCCGCGAGGAGCACGTTGACCATGTCGGGATTGTCCTTGACCGGGCCGAGCACCTCGAAGTCGAGGCTGACTTCCTCGATCGGGTACGGGATGTACTGGTTGGCCTCGACCTGGATCTGGGCCTCCATGTCCTCTTCGGTGAGATCCGCGGGCATGGGGATGATCTTGGTGATGACGGCAGAGCCCGCCACCGCGGCCGCGGCGAACTTCGAGCGCGCGCCGGAACGGTTGAATGCGCGCCGGATCGCCTCGCCGACGGCCTCGACTTCGACGATGTTCTTCTCGACGACGGCGTTCGGCGGAAGCGGCTCGACGGCATAGTGCTCGACGCGATAGCGGCCGCCTACCTGCCCCAATTGCAGCAGCTTGACCGCAGTCGAGCTGATGTCGACGCCAATCAGCGCCGGCGCTTTAGGTGTGAACAGGCCCACACTTTTTCCCCTTCCCACGCGCTCTTACGAGCGAAAGATGCGCCGTTACATTAAATCCAAACTTTAACGATTTATCAACACCCCACCCTCACGCAGGCAAAATGACGGCCAATTTGGTGGCTGAACGATGACCCGAACCCCTGCGAGCACACGCCGCGATGTCCGCTGGCGTGTGAGCGATCTATACTCTGTTACTTGCCGCGTTTACTTTGACTAGCATCACAAGTCCCGCCCGCAACATGAGAATACTCCTCCGTTTGTTGCGCTACGCGCTGGTCCTGGCGCTTGCGGGCGCAGTCCTGGGCGCACTCGCGATCGGCACCGCCTACTGGCTCATCTCGCCCCGGCTCCCCTCGGTCGAGACGCTGAAGGACGTGCGCCTGCAGGTCCCGCTCCGGGTCTACTCCGCCGACGACAAGCTCGTCGCCGCCTTCGGCGAGACCAAGCGCACCCCGGTGCGGATCCAGGACGTTCCCGACCGTCTCAAGCAGGCCTTCCTCGCCGCCGAAGACGCCGACTTCTATTCGCACAAGGGTATCGACGTCGGCGGAATTTTCCGTGCGGTGTGGCTCGTCATTACAACCGGCTCGAAGCACGTCGCGGGCGGCTCGACGATCACCCAGCAGGTCGCGCGCAACTTCTTCCTGAGCCCCGAAGTCAGCTACACGCGCAAGCTCTCGGAGATCTTCCTGGCGTTCCGCATCGAGAACGCGCTGACCAAGGACGAGATCCTCGAGCTGTATCTCAACAAGATCTTTCTCGGTCACCGTTCCTACGGCGTGGCCGCCGCGGCGGAGTTCTACTACGGCAAGACGCTCGGCGAGCTCACGATTCCCGAGTCCGCGATGCTGGCCTCGCTGCCGAAGTTTCCGTCCACCGGCAACCCGATCAGCAACCCGACGCGCGCGGTCGAGCGGCGCAACTACGTGCTCGGCCGCATGCTCGAAAACCGCTTCATCGACCAGCCGGCCTACGACGCCGCGATGAAGGCGCCCGACGCTGCGTTTCCGCACGAGCCGCCGGTCGAGGTCGACGCACCGTACTTCGCCGAGATGGTGCGCCTCGAAGCGATGGAGCGCCTCGGCAACAACGCGCTGACCGACGGCTACGTCGTCAAGACGACGCTCGATTCGGCCAAGCAGGACGCCGCGAACCGCGCGCTGCGCACCGATCTTCTGATCTACGACCAGCGCCACGGCTACCGCGGCGCGGAAGCGCACGTCGATCTCGGCGCGGGCTCGAATCAGGCCGAATGGGACAAGGCGCTGCTCGACTACCGCCCGCTCGCGGGGCTCGTGCCGGGCATCGTCACGCGCGTCGACGCATCGGCGGCGACCGTCTACGCGTTCGACGGCCAGACCATCGACCTCGATCTCTCCGCCGTCGAGTGGGCGCGTCCGCACATCGACGAGGATCGCCGCGGCGCGACGCCGAAGCACGTCGACGAAGTCCTGAAGCGCGGCGACATCATCCGCCTGCAGCACAACGACACGACGCTCGCTGCCGACAAGAACGACAAAAGCACTAAGGACGACAAGACCCAGAAAGTCGTTCGCGCGCCGTGGACGCTCGCGCAGCTTCCGGTCGCCGAAGCCGCATTCGTCGCGCTCGATCCCGAGGACGGCGCGATCGAGACCTTGGTCGGCGGATTCAGCTTCCTGCGCTCGAAGTTCAATCGCGTCACGCAATCGAACCGCTCGCCGGGCTCGAGCTTCAAGCCGTTTCTCTACTCGGCCGCGTTCGAGCACGGCTTCACGCCGGCCTCGGTCGTCAACGATGCGCCGCTCGTGTTCCCGGATCCGTCGAAGCCGAACGGCCTGTGGACGCCGAAGAACGACGACGACACGTTCCAGGGTCCGATCCGCCTGCGCGAGGCGCTCGTGAAGTCGGTCAATCTCGTGTCGGTGCGCGTGCTCGACGCGATCGGCGTGCACTACGCGCGCGAGTACATCACGCGCTTCGGCCTCGCGCCGGACCAGATTCCCGAGAATCTCTCGATGGCGCTCGGCACCGCGTCGGTCTCGCCGCTGGTCATGGCGCGCGGCTACGCGGTGTTCGCGAACGGCGGCTATCTCGTCGATCCGTACTTCGTGCGCGAGATCGACGATCGCGACGGCAACGTCGTCTGGAAAGCCGACCCCGCCGTCGCCTGCGCGACGTGCGCCGAGCGCCAGGCCGCGGACACCGCCGAAGCGCCGCGCACGACCGGCGCGACGACGAGCGCGCTGAATCCGATTGCCAGCGCGAGCGCCGCGGCGACACCGCCGGCGCGACCGGCAGGCCAGCCGCATCTCGCGCCGCGCGTCATCGACGTGCGCAACGCCTATCTCGTGAGCTCGCTGATGCGCGACGTCGTGCGCCGCGGCACCGGCGCCGCCGCGATGGTGCTCAAGCGCAACGATCTCGCCGGCAAGACCGGCTCGACCAACGATCACCGCGACGCGTGGTTCACCGGCTTCAACGCCAAGCTCGTCGCGAGCTGCTGGGTCGGTTTCGACGATTTCGGCTCGCTCGGCCGCGGCGAGTTCGGCGCGAAGGCGGCGCTGCCGATCTGGATCGACTTCATGCGCGCCGCGCTCAAGGACGTGCCGGAGCAGCCGTTCGACATGCCGCCCGGCATCAGCAAGGTGCGCATTGATCCGGGGACCGGCGCGCTGGCATCGGCGGCGGATGGCGGCGCGATCCTCGAAGTGCTGAAATCCGAGGACGTCGCGCGCCTCGCCGCGCAGCCGCCGCAGGACCTGCAGCAGAACGGCGAGCAGCGCGAAGCGTACGACGTGTTTTGAAAGCCGGGATTGGAGATTCGGGATTCGAGATTGGAAAAAGCCCGCTCTTCCGAATCCCGAATCCCCAATCCCAAATCCCGGCTTCACGATGCCCAACCGAAACGATCACGCACGCTACGCCCAGACGCACGCGAACGAGCGGCGACGCCGCATCGCGGTCGAAGCGGCCCGACTGATGTCCGAGGACGGCCTTCGCGACTACCGCCAGGCCAAGATGAAGGCGGCCGCGCGGCTCGGCATCTTCGACGACGCGAGCCTGCCCAAGAACGGCGAGATCGAGGAAGCGCTGCGCGAGCATCAGCGCCTGTTCCGCGCGAACGATCAGCCTCACACGCTGAGGGCGCTTCGCGAAGCGGCCGTCGAGGCGATGCGCTTCTTCGCGGACTTCGAGCCGCGGCTGGTCGGCGCCGTGCTCGACGGCACCGCCGACGAACACTCGTCCGTCTGCCTGCACCTGCACGACGACGGCGCCGATCGCGTCGCCGTGTTCCTGCAGGAGAAAGGCATCCCGTACGAGGAGCGCACGCGGCGTCTGCGCCTCGAGCGCGACACGGCCGCCGACGTGCCGGTGTTCGTCTTCAGCGCCGGCGACAGCGCGATCGACATCACGGTGCTGCCGTACGATCGGTTGCGGCAGGCGCCGCTCGATCGCATCGACGAGAAGCCGATGCGGCGCGCGAATCTTGCGGCGGTCGAGGAACTGGTGCGCGCGGAAGACGCCGCGAACAACTAGCCGCGCTCGCGCTTGTCCACGCAGCTCAGCGCTTGGCGATATCCGTGTAATCGCGCTTGGCGGCTCCGGTGTAGATCTGCCGCGGCCGCCCGATCTTCGTCTCCGGATCCTCGTGCTGCTCGAGCCAGTGCGCGACCCAGCCCGCCGTGCGCGCGATCGCGAACATCACGGTGAACATCTCGGTCGGGATCTTCAGCGCCTTGTAGATGATGCCCGAGTAGAAATCGACGTTCGGATAGAGCTTGCGCTCGACGAAGTACGAATCCTTGAGCGCCGCCTGCTCGAGCTCCATCGCGACGTCGAGCAGCGGATCGCTGACGTGCAGATCATCGAGCACCTTGTGGCACATCTCGCGGATGATCGTCGCGCGCGGATCGAAGTTCTTATAGACGCGATGGCCGAAGCCCATCAGGCGGAAGCCCGAATTCTTGTCCTTCGCGCGCTCGACGGCCTTGCCGACGTTCTTCGCATCGCCGATCTCGCCGAGCATCTTGAGGACAGCCTCGTTCGCGCCGCCGTGCGCGGGACCCCACAGCGCGGCGATGCCGGCGGCGACGCACGCGTACGGATTCGCGCCGGTCGAGCCGACGAGGCGCACTGTCGAGGTCGACGCGTTCTGCTCGTGATCGGCGTGCAGGATGAAGAGCAGATCGAGCGCCTTCGCCGCGACCGGCGAGAGCTGCAGCGGCTCGCTCGGCACCTCGAACATCATGTGCAGGAAGCGCGTGACGTACTCGAGATTGTTGCGCGGATAGCGGATCGGCCAGCCGATCGAGTAGCGATACGCCGCGGCGGCCATCGTCGGCATCTTTGCGATCAGGCGGATGGCGGCAAGGCGGCGCTGCTCGGGATCGTTGATGTCGAGCGTGTCGTGATAGAACGCCGAGAGCGAGGCGACCGACGCGCACAGGATCGCCATCGGATGCGCGTCGTAATGAAAGCCGTGCAGGAAGTTCTTGAGCGCCTCGTGCATCATCGTGTGATGCGTGACCTCGTCGTCGAACGCCGAGAACGCGGCGCTCGAAGGCAGCTCGCCGTTGATCAGGAGATAGGCGACCTCGAGGAAGCTCGACTGCTTGGCGAGCTGCTCGATCGGATAACCGCGATAGAGCAGCACGCCGGCGTCGCCGTCGATGAACGTGACGGCGCTTCGCACCGACGCCGTCGACATGAAACCGGGATCGAACGTGAAGTAGCCGGTTTCCTTGTTGAGCTTGCCGATGTCGAAGGCGGGATCGCCGAGCGTTCCGGACACGACCGGCAGGTCGGCCGACTTGTTGGCGGCTGCATCGACGATCTGGACGGTTTTTGCGGACACAGCGGACTCCTTGGCGACGCCGCGCGACGGCGAAGCGCGGACGGCATGACGGCGAGCGGAAAGACCGGCTCGGGGCCACAAATTATTGCACAGCACAAATTGGTGCGGCGTGGCGTCGCGTCAAGTGGACGAACGAAAACGCCGGCGCGAGGCCGGCGTTTCGATGCAGCATGGGCGGGGCGTATTCGTCACGCGCCTGACACGTCGATGTGCTTGGCGCGCATCACGCGCCCGCGCATTATTTCGCGTAGCGCTTGCGGAACTTGTCGACGCGGCCGCCCGAGTCGATGACTTTCTGCTTGCCGGTGAAGAACGGATGCGAATGACTCGAAATTTCCACCTTGATCAGCGGATATTCCTTGCCGTCTTCCCACTTGACCGTTTCCTTGCTCGACATCGTCGAGCGCGTCAGGAACGAGAAATCGCTCGAAATGTCCTGGAAAACGACGGGCTGGTATTTCGGATGGGTATCGGTTTTCATGCGGTAACTCCGCCGACGGGCGGGAAAAGAGCGGTATGATAACTGGCCGCGCCGATTCGGCGCAAGTTGTGGCCGCTTTGCCGGTCAGGACGCGCCGAGCGCCCGCGCCGCCAGCGCCTCGAACCCGGCGCGATCGACCTCGAGCACGATGCGCGCGTTGGCCGGCCGGCCGAGCCGGTCCTCCCAGTCGACGACCGTGGCGCCGCGCGTCAGCCCGCCGGTCGTCTCGACCGCGACGTAGTGCGACTCCGCTCGCAGCACGAGCGCCGGATCGAACGCGATCGCCATCGCGAGCGCATCGGCGACGACGACGCCGGGCCGGCCGCGCGCGCGGTTGAATGCGCGCGTCTTGCGCGAGATCGCGGCATAGAAGTGCGCGCGCTCGTCGCCGGCGGCCAGCATCGCCTCGAAGCGGTCGAAGTCGAACGCGTGGCGCAGGCAGGCTTCCCAGTCGACGAGATCGAATGCGGGCCAGGTCGAGAACACGACGTGTGCCGCCTCGGGATCGAAGCCGACGTTGAACTCCGCCGGCACGTGATGCGTATTGCCGCGGCCGGTCACCGCGCCGCCCATCACGACGAGCCGCGCGACGCGCTGCGGCAGCGTCGGATCGAGCCGAAGCGCCAGCGCGAGATTCGTCAGCGGCGCGAGCGCGACGAGCGTCAGCTCGCCCGGACGCTCGCGCGCGAGCCGCACGATCGCGCTCGCCGCGTGCTCCTCCTCCGGCAGCCGCGAAGCCGCGAAGTAGCCGGTGTCGCCGAATCCGTCGACGCCGTGCACGAAGCGCGCATCGGGCGCGGCCAAGACGAGCGACGTTTCCGCGCCCGGGAACACCGGAATTTCCGCGCCGAGCGTCTCGACGAGCTTCAACGCATTGCGCGTCGTGTGCGCGAGCCCGACGTTGCCGCCGACGATCGTCAGCGCGGCAATTTCCGCGTGCGCATGCGCCATCAGGATCGCGAGCGCATCGTCGATGCCGGGGTCGGTGTCGATCAGAAGGTGGCGTGTGGACACTCAGGATCTCCCGACGGGCTTGCGCGCCATGATCACCGGCGATTCCGACATCCACGGCACGCGGCCGCGCAGCTCCACCGGGCGCGCGTCGACGAAACCGAAGCCGGCCAGACGCTCGACGAGGCTCCAGCCGTAGTCGCGATACGCGAGGATGTCTTCCCGGCGCAGCGTATCGTGATGATAAACCGGCTCCAGCAGATGCTCGACGCATCCGTCGACGAGACGCGCACGCTCGACGGTCTCGTACCCGCGATGCAGCGGCACCGAGAAGATCATCGTGCCGCCGGGGCGCAGCACGCGGTAAAGCTCCGCGAACGCTCGCTGGTCGTCCGGCACGTGCTCGAGCACCTCCGTATGCGTGACGAGATCGAAGCTCGCATCGGCGTAGGTCAGCCGCTGCACGTCTTCGCAGCGGATGCCGTCGCGCGTGCTGCCGGGCGCGGCGTCGGCGAAGTATTCGGACAGCGCAACGCGCTTCGCCTTGCGACGCAGGTACGCCGTGAGCGGTCCGCGCGCCGAGAGCTCGCAGACGTCGCTGTCGGCGAGCGGCGGCGCGTAGTCGACCAGCCCCCAGCCGAGCGCGAGATGGATCCCGCTCGCGCCGCAGCGGACGCAGCGGATGCCGATCGGCTCGCGGCGCAGGCACACGCACAACGACGGCCCGCAGTACGGACAACGGGACGTCGTGACGGCGAATTCTGCGGGTCGCAGCAGCGCAAGTCCCGCGTGGATCCGCGCCAAAGGATTCAACACGGCCTCACGCGCCTGCGTACTGCACCGCGGTCCCGATCCAGCGCTCGATCAGCCGCTGCACCGATCCCGGGTGATCGCGCATGAGCGCCGCCCCGACGCGTTGCACCGAAGGCAGGAGATGCGCGTCTCGTGCGACATCGGCGACGCGGAATTCGAGCTGGCCGGTCTGCCGCGTGCCGAGCAGCTCGCCGGGGCCGCGCAGCTCGAGGTCCTTCTCGGCGATGCGAAAGCCGTCGCCGGTTTCGCGCATGACTTCGAGCCGCGCGCGCGCCATCGCCGACAGCGGCGTGCGATAGAGCAGCACGCAGCTCGACGCCTGGCTGCCGCGCCCGACGCGGCCGCGGAGCTGATGCAACTGCGCGAGGCCGAGGCGCTCGGCGTTCTCGATGATCATGAGGCTCGCGTTCGGCACGTCCACGCCGACCTCGATCACGGTCGTCGCGACGAGCAGCTTGATCTCGCCGGCCTTGAATGCCTGCATCGTCGCCTGCTTGTCGGCCGCCTTCAGGCGCCCGTGCACGAGGCCGATGCGAAGAGCGGGCAGCGCGGCGGTGAGCTCGGCATGCGCGACCTCGGCGGCCTGCGCCTCGAGCTGCTCGGATTCCTCGATCAGCGTGCAGACCCAGTACGCCTGACGCCCTTCGCTGCACGCGGCGCGGATGCGCTCGATCACTTCGCCGCGCCGCGCGTCGGAGACCGCAACCGTCTGCACCGGCGTGCGGCCCGGCGGCAGCTCGTCGATCACCGAGACGTCGAGATCGGCGTAGGCGGTCATCGCGAGCGTGCGCGGAATCGGCGTCGCGGTCAGCACGAGCTGGTGCGGCACCGCGCCGTCCTTCGCGCCCTTGTCGCGCAGCGTCAGGCGCTGGTGCACGCCGAAGCGATGTTGCTCGTCGATGATCGCGAGCCCGAGCGCGCGGAACGCGACGCCTTCCTGCATCAGCGCGTGCGTGCCGATCACGATCGGCGCGCCTTCGGCGGCCGCTTCGCGCGCGGCGTCGCGCACGCGCTTGCTGCCCTTCCCGCCCAGCCACACGGGCTCGATCCCGAGCGGCGCGAGCCACGACGAGAACGTGCGCCAGTGCTGTTCGGCGAGCAGCTCGGTCGGCGCCATCAGCGCGGCCTGCCGCCCGGATTCCACGGTGGCGAGCGCGGCGAGCGCCGCGACGACGGTCTTGCCGGAGCCGACGTCGCCCTGCACGAGCCGCAGCATCGGCACGGCCTTGGCGAGATCGCGCTCGATTTCGCGCACGACGCGTCGCTGCGCTTTCGTGAGGCCGAACGGCAGCTTGTCGCGCAACGCGTTGCGCAGGCGCCCGTCGCCTTCGAGCGGCGACGCGCGATGCCGGCGAAGCTGCGCGCGAAGGCGCTTCAGGCTGAGGTGATGCGTCAGCAACTCTTCGAAGGCGAGGCGCTGCTGCGCCGGATGCGCGCGCATCGCGAACAGCGCCACGTCGGCGTCGGCCGGCGGGCGATGCACGGTGAGCAGCGCCTCGCGCAGCGAGTCGAGCTCGAGCGGCGCGCGCAGCGCTTGCGGGATCAGCTCGAGCTTCGCGTCGTCGGGCAGCCGCTCGAGCGCGCGCGCGATGACGCCGGCCAGCCGCTTCTGGCCGAGGCCTTCGGTCGTCGGATAAATCGGCGTGAGCCGGTTGTCGACGGCCACGTTGCCGTCGGACGAGAGCCGCGAGTACTGCGGATGCACCATCTCGAGCCCGTGCGCGCCGTGCCGCACCTCGCCGTAGCACAGGAGACGCACGCCGGGCGCGAGCTGCTCGGCCTGACTGCGGTTGAAGTGGAAGAAGCGCAGGATCAGCGTGGCGCGCGAGTCGTCGCCGATCGCGACGCGCAGTTGCGGCCGGTAGCGAAAGCCGCGCTCGACCGCTTCGACGACGCCCGCGACCTGCGCGCTCTCGCCGGCGCGAAGCTCGCGGATCGGCGTCACCTGCGTGCGGTCCTCGTAGCGCAGCGGCAGATGGAACCAGAGGTCCTGCACGCGCTCCAGACCGAGCTTCTTCAGCGATTCCGCGAGCGCAGGCCCGACGCCGGGCAGCGAGCCGACCGGCAGCGAACCCGGATCTTCGAGCGAGGGCGACGGGCGGCGGGACGGCTGCGACATCTCGCCGGCAAGCCTAACCGAGCGCCCGAACGCTGCGAAGGCCGCCATGGACGCGCGCCTGGCGCGACGTCTCAGTCGAGCACCAGCACCGCGTCGACTTCGACCTGCGCGCCTTTCGGCAACGCGGCCACGCCGATCGTCGAGCGCGCCGGATACGGTTCCTTGCAGTACTCGGCCATGACGGCGTTGACCGCGGCGAAATGGGCGAGATCGGTGAGGTAGATGCCGATGCGCACGACCTGCGCGAGCGAGCCGCCCGCCTCGGCGCAGACGGCGCTCAGATTTTCGAACACGCGGCGCGTCTGTGTCGCGATGTCGCCGGTGACGAGCTCGCCGGTCGCGGGATCGAGCGGGATCTGTCCCGAGAGATAGACCGTGTTGCCGGCGCGGACGGCCTGCGAATACGGGCCGATGGCTTTCGGGGCCTTGTCGGTGCGGATGATGGTGCGGATCGTGGTCATGGCGACGAGTGTAGCGGAGACGGTGCAGGGATCGTGCTGCGCATCCGCACGCCTGCGATTCCGGCTTTCGCCGCAACGACCGTGCATGTCCAGCTAGACGGGATGCCGCCTCACGGCGTTGACGACCCCCAGCCGCCGCACGCGACGCATCACGTCGGCAAGATGCTTGCGGTTCTTGACCTCGATCGTGAAGAGCAGGATCGCCGAGACGCCGTCGCGTTCCTTGTACTCGACGTTCTCGATGTTCGAGCCCGCGTCGGCGATCGCCGCGGCGACTTGTGCCAGCACGCCGGGCTTGTTCGCGACCTCGATGCGCAGCTCGACCTTGTAGTCGCCGCGCACGTTCGCGTCCCATGCGATGTCGACGATGCGCTCGGGCGACTTCAGGAGCTCGGGCACGTTCGGGCACTCGACGCGATGCACGACGATGCCCTTGCCCGCCGAGAGATAGCCCATGATTTCGTCGCCGGGCACCGGATGGCAGCAATTGCCGAACGTCAGCACGCCGCGCTCGGCGCCGGTGATCAGGATCTTCTCGTCGGCGTGCCGCTTCCGGCGCGGCGTCGCCGCGGCGGCAGGCGCCGACAGCAGCGTGCGCGCGACCGCATCCGGCATGCGGTTGCCGAGCGCGACGTCGGCGAGAAGCTCTTCGAGCCGCTTGAACTTGTTGTCGGCGAGATAGCGGTCGAGCACCGCGTGCGGAATCGCTTCGAGGGAGCTGTCGAGCGCATCGAGCGCGCGATCGAGCATGCGGTGGCCGAAGTCGACGGCGTCCTCGTGCTGCAGATGTTTCAGGTGCTGGCGGATCGCCGTGCGCGCGCGGCCGGAGACGACCCATTCGAGCCACTGCGGGCTCGGCTGCGCCGAAGGCGCGGTGATGATCTCGACGCTCTGCCCGCTCGAAAGCCGCGTGCGCAGCGGCACGAGCTTCTTGTCGACGCGGGCGGCGACCGCGTGATTGCCGACGTCGGTGTGCACGAAGTACGCGAAATCGAGCGCCGTCGCGTTGCGCGGCAGCGCGAGGATCTCGCCCTTCGGCGTGAAGAGATAGACCTCGTCCGGGAAGAGATCGATCTTGACGTTCTCGATGAACTCGAGCGAGGACGGCGTCTGCGTTTCGCGGTCCACGAGCCCCGACACCCATTCGCGCGCGCGGCTCTGCGCGCTGTTGGCGGGCGTCGCGTCGGTCTTGTAGACCCAGTGCGCGGCGACGCCGCGCTCGGCGACGGCGTCCATTTCCTCGGTGCGGATCTGGATCTCGATCGGCGCGCCGAACGGTCCGAACAGCACCGTGTGCAGCGACTGGTAGCCGTTCGCCTTCGGGATCGCGATGAAGTCCTTGAAGCGGCCTTCGAGCGGCTTGTAGAGCGCGTGCACGGCGCCGAGCGACTGATAGCAGTGCGCGACCGTGTCGACGACGACGCGGAAACCGTACACGTCCATCATCTGGGCGAACGACTTGTGCTCGCTCTTCATCTTCGAGTAGATCGAGTACGGCGACTTGATGCGGCTGACGACGCGGTGCGGGATGCTCTCGCCGCCGAGGCGCGCGTCGAGCGCGTGCTCGATGCGCGACATCGCCTCGCGGCGGTTGCCGAGCACGGAGCGGATGCGCGCCGCGATGACGCGGTGACGATCCGGAAAGAGCGTGCGGAAGCCCAGATCCTGCAGCTCGGACTTGAAGCGGTTCATGCCGAGCCGCTGCGCGATCGGCGCGTAGATGTCGAGGGTCTCGCGCGCGATGCGCCGGCGCGAGTCGGCGTCCATCGCGCCGAGCGTGCGCATGTTGTGCAGGCGATCGGCGAGCTTGATCAGGATGACGCGCAGGTCGCGCGCCATCGCGAGCAGCATCTTGCGGAAGCTTTCGGCCGCGGCTTCCTGGCGGCTCCTGAAGCGGACCTTGTCGAGCTTGGTGACGCCGTCCACGAGCTCGGTGACGGTCGCGCCGAATTCGGTCGTGATCTGCTCGGACGTGAGCTGGGTGTCTTCGAGCGTGTCGTGCAGGATCGCCGCGATGATCGTCTCGGCGTCCATGCCAAGCTCGGCGAGGATCGCGGCGACGGCGACGGGATGCGTGATGTACGGCTCGCCGCTCTTGCGCGTCTGCCCTTCGTGGGCGAGCGCACCGACTTCGTACGCGCGGCGAACGCGCGCGACCTGCTCGGGCGCGAGATAAGCCGCAAGGCGTTGTTCGAGCCCGCGCACGTCGGCGGGCGGCGGAGTGGCCGATGGAGCCCGGGCGGTCAGGGCCGCGCTCATGGCTTCCCTGCCGCGGCCGTCAGGCCGCTCCGCGTAAGCCCGCCGGCCTCGCCTGGCGGACTCGATGGATCACAGGTCGTCGCTGCCCTTGGTCAGATCGTCGTCGACTTCGGCGGCGGCCCACTCGAGCGCTTCGCGTTCCTTCTTCTCGCGCTCCTGGCGATCGATCTCGTCGATCATCGCCTGATCGACCTTGCGGTCGGCGATTTCGCGAAGCGCGATCACGGTCGGCTTGTCGTTGTCGCCGACCACGGCCGCCTGCGCGCCCTTGGCGACCTGACGGGCCCGCTTCGTGGCCATCAGGACGAGCTCGAAGCGGTTGTTCACCACCTCGAGGCAATCTTCTACGGTAATGCGTGCCATTTTCTCGGGATGCTCCGGAGCAAAAAAGGCGTCAATTCATGACGTTAGACAAACGCTATTGTAGCGTTGCGCCATTGTGCAGTGCAAACAAGCCGCGGCGGGCTGGAAAACGGCGCGGCGGCCGCGATATCGAGCCGGCCGGGAAGCCCCCGAAATGGGGATGGTGGGACTCGCATTCAAACCGTATCTATGTAAGGTCGCGTCTTTTCGCGTAGCCTTATCCGTGCGGGGAACGCACTTAACGACAAGGACGAACGCGCACCGCGCGTCTTCGAAAACAACAGCCAATGCGATCGATTTCACGACGTACCGGCCTCGCGGCCGGCCAGCCCGGCCTGTTTGCGTCCGCTTTGCTGATGATCCTGCTCGCCGGTTGCACGGTCGCCAAGCCGCGCACGGATGATCCGTGGGAAGGCTTCAACCGCAAGATGTATGCGTTCAACGACGCCGCGGACCGCGCGGTGATCCGGCCGGTCGCGGCCGGCTACCGCAAGGTGACCTCGGCGAACGTGCGGCGCGTGATCAGCAATTTCTACGACAACGTCAAGATGCCGATCACGATCGCCAACAACGTGCTGCAGGGCGATCCGCGCCGCGCCGCGAAGAACACCGGACGCTTCGTCGTCAACACGACGCTCGGCTTCGCCGGTCTCTTCGATCCCGCGAGCGAAATGAGCCTGCCGCTCAACGAAACCGATTTCGGCGTGACGCTCGCCAAATGGGGCGTGCCCGAGGGCCCGTATCTCGTGCTGCCGCTGGTCGGTTCGACCAATGCGCGCGATTTCTGGCGCCTTCCGGTCGACCAGTATTTCGATCCCTTGCGGTGGTACGCCGAAGATCACGACCTGAAATACAACGCGGAGTATCTGCCGAGCGTCTTCTATCTCGTCACGCTGCGCGCGCGCGGCATCGAAGCCGAAGGCCTGCTCGAAGGCGTCTACGATCCGTACGTGTTCTATCGCGACGCGTACCGGCAGCGTCGGCTCTACGAGATCTTCGACGGCCAGCCGCCTGCGGAATACATCGAGCAGATGCAGGGCGTGAACGACGAGGACGTGGACAAGCTGCTCGACGAGCAGCGTCGGTACGAGAAGAAGAACGGCGAGGCAGTGCCGCAGCCCGAGCAGCACTGACGCGCTTGTTTCTCCCCTCTCCCGCTTGCGGGAGAGGGCAGGGTGAGGGCACGCCGATTCGCCCTCCCACGAACGTCAAATCGCGCGGTGCACGACCCCTGATTCCCTCACCCGCCCTGGCGGGCGGCCTCTCCCGCAAGCGGGAGAGGCGAAAGCCCGAGCAACGGCTCCGCATCGCAAAGCCGCGCCAGCGCGACGATCCCGTCCGGCACATTCGCGAAATGCAGTCGCACGCGACGCATCGCCGCCGCCGCGGCCCAGATCAGCAGCACGCCGAGCGTCGCGCTGTCGGCATGCGCGAGGCCGCCGAGATCGATCGTAAGCTCGTTGCCGCCATCGAACAGCTCGCCCGTGCGCGCAACCGCTTCGGCTGCCTCGGCGAAGCCGATCGCGCCGGCGACGCGGACTTTCGCGGCGTCGAGGCGATCGACGCGCAGTGCGCTCACTTGCCGCCCTTCTGTTCCTGCTCCATCGTCTCGAGCGTCCGGTCGCCCTGGGTCTCGAGGCGCGTGATCAGCGCGTCGAGGCTCGATTTCGCGATCTCGGCTCCGACCTGGTTGCGGTAGTTCGTGATGTACGAAATCCCTTCGATGATCACGTCGTACGCCTTCCAGCTGCCTTCCTTGGTCTTACGGAACGCGTAGTCGACCGGCAGCGTCTTGCCGTCGTCGAGCACGACCTCGGTGCGCACGATCGTGCGCTTGTCGTTGAGATCGCCCTTCGACGGCATTACGCGCACGCGGCCGCGCGTGTAGTTGAGCAGCCCTTCGGCGTAGCGGTGCGCGATCGAGTTGTAGAACGCCTTGGCGAAGCGCGCGCGCTGTTCCGGCGTCGCCGTGCGCGCCGACTGGCCGAGGACGAGGATCGATGCGTAGTCGATGTCGAAGTGCGGCAGCAGGATGCCGTCGATCATCTTGATGAGCTTTTCGCGATCGTTCTTGAGCTCGGCCTGGTGGCCCTCGATCGACTTGCCGAGATCGTCGGCGATGCCCTGCACGACCTGGTCGGGCGTCGCCGAAGCGGCCGTTTGCGCGTGCGCGCCCGCGCTCGCGGCGGCGCCCAGCACGAGGGCGAACGCGAATCCGAAAATGCGCAGCATGAGCGAGGCTCCTAGTGTTTGACGTCGTTGTCGGGCTGGGGCTCGGCGGGTTTTCCGGCGTCGCCCTGCGTCGCGTCGGCGGGCTTGGCAGGCCCGCCGCCGACGAGAAACTTGCCGATCAGGTCTTCGAGCTGGATCGACGATTGCGTCAGCACGAATTCGTCGCCGTCCTTGAGCATGTCGGGCGAGCCGCCCGGCTGGATCGCAACGTACTGGTCGCCCAATAAACCACTGGTGAATATCGCGGCGGCGGAATCGTCCGGCAGCTCGGCGTAGCGCTTGTCGACCGAAAGCTTGACCATCGCGTCGAGCTTGGCGGGATCAAGGTCGACCGCCTGCACCGATCCGATGCGCACGCCGGCGACCTTGACCGGCGCGCGCAGCTTGAGCTGCCCGACGTTGGTGAAGCGCGCCTTCAACGTGTAGCTCGGGCCCTGCTGGAAGTTCGCGACCGACGTCGTCTGCGTCGCGAGGTAGGCGAGCGCGCCGAAGCCGAGCAGGATGAAGAGGCCGGTGCCGATCTGGTAGGAGCGTCGCTGGTTCATGGGTTTCTTCTCATCGATCTCTCAAAGGCTGAACCACGAAGAACACGAAGAGCACGAAGGAAGAGCCCATCGTACTTTTTTTTTCTTCGTGCTCTTCGTGTCCTTCGTGGTTCAATCTTCGCTCTTCATCGTCACATCAAGAAAGCGGTCATCACAAAATCGAGCGCGAGCACGACGATCGAGGAGAACACGACGGTGCGCGTCGTCGCGTAGGCGACGCCTTCGCTCGTCGGCGGCGTCGTGTAGCCCTGGAATACCGCGATGAGCGCGACGACCGCGCCGAACGCGGTGCTCTTCCAGACGCCGTTGACGACGTCCTTCCAGACGTCGACGCTCGAGGTCATGTTCGACCAGAACGTGCCGTTGTCGAGGCCGAGCCAGGTCACGCCGACGAGATGCGCGCCGAAGATGCCGAGCGCATTGAAGACGCACGCGAGCAGCGGCATCGCGACGACGCCGGCAAGGAAGCGCGGCGTCGCGACGTACGCGATCGGGTCGACGGCCATCATCTCCATCGCGGCGAGCTGGTCGGTCGCGCGCATGAGGCCTATCTCGGCCGTGATCGACGTGCCGGCGCGGCCGGCAAAAAGAAGCGCGGTCACCACCGGGCCGAGCTCGCGATACAGAGCCAGCGAAACGACCGTGCCGAGCGCCGCCGTTCCGCCGAAGATCGACAGCACGTAGTAGAGCTGGAGCCCAAGCACCATGCCGACGAAGAGCCCGCAGGTCATGATGATGACGAGACTCATCGCGCCGACGAACCAGATCTGCCGGATCGTCTCCTTGATGTAGCGAACGCTGCGCGGCAGGCTCGCGAGGATCGACACCAGGAACAGGGCGCATGCGCCGACCTGCGCCAGCGCGTCGCCGATCAGCGAAGGCTCGCTGCGGCGCGAGGGACGTTTCGGATCGATCACGCTGCTCATGTCGCCGCCGGGAAGCCGAGATCGAGCGCGTAATCGCGCGCCGGATAGTGGAACGGCACCGGGCCGTCGGCCTCGCCGCCGAAGAACTGTCGCGTCCACGCCGATTCGCCGCGCGCGAGCTCGGCCGGCGCGCCTTGCGCGGCCACTTTGCCGCCGGCGATGAGATACACCTGATCGGCGACGCGCGATACGGCCGCGAATTCGTGCGCGACGAGGATGCTCGTGATGCCGAGCGTGTCGTTGAGCGTGCGGATCAGCCGCAGCACCTGGTTCAGCGCGATCGGATCGAGCCCGACGAACGGCTCGTCGTACAGGATCAGCATCGGATCGCGCACGATGGCGCGCGCGAGCGCGACGCGGCGCGCCATGCCGCCCGAAAGCTCGGCCGGCATCAGCTCCGCCGCGCCGCGAAGCCCGACGGCCTGCAGCTTCGTCAGCACGACGTTGCGCAGCAGCGGCTCCGGCAGCTTCATGTGCTGGCGCAGCGGGAACGCGACGTTCTCGAACACCGTGAAATCGGTCAGCAGCGCCGAGTTCTGGAACAGGAAACCGATCTTCTCGCGCAGGTCGAACAGCTCGCCGCGCGACAACGCCGGCACGTTGCGGCCGTCGACGCGGATCTGGCCCGCGTCCGGCGCAAGCTGGCCGGTGATGTGCCGGAGCAGCGTGGTCTTGCCGGTGCCGCTCGGTCCCATGATCGCGGTGATGCGGCCGCGCGCGATGTCGAGGTCGACGCCGTCGAAGATGACCTTGCCGCCGAGCGTCGTGCGCAGCCCGCGCACTTCGATGAGTGGCGGGTGGCCGGCTGATTGATCGGTTTCGCTCACGCGGATTCGTTCGGATGGGCCGCCCAACGCGCGGCGGGCGCTACCTTAGCCGAAGCCGCGCCGCGCGTGTCAAGCCGCGCCTCGTGGCGGTTCACGACGGTTTCAGCAGGTCGTCGATCAGCGCGGCGTGGCGCCCGAGCTGCGCTTCGCAGCGCAGGCGCCGCGTCGTCACGATCGCGCGGAGATCGGCCAGCGCGTCGGCGAACTGATCGTTGACGATGATGTAGTCGAAGTCGCCGGCGTGCGCGATCTCTTCGCGCGAATCGGCGAGTCGCCGCACGATCGTCGCGGTATTGTCCGCCGCCCGCGTGCGCAGGCGCCGCTCCAGCTCCTCGCGCGAAGGCGGCAGGATGAACACGGTAACGCAGTCGGGCGCGAGCTTGCGTACCTGCTGCGCGCCTTGCCAGTCGATCTCGAGCAGGACGTCGCGTCCGGACTCGAGCAGCGGCTCGACCGCACTCTTCGCCGTTCCCTTGAGATCGCCGTGCACGTTCGCGTATTCGTAGAACGCGCCGGTGCGCGCCATGCGCTCGAAGATTTCGCGCGAGACGAAGTGGTAGTGCTTGCCGTCGACCTCGCCCGCTCGCGGCAGCCGCGAGGTGTACGACACCGACAGGCTGATCGCCGGCTCGCGCTCGAGCAGCGCGTTGACGAGGCTGGTCTTGCCGGAGCCCGAAGGCGCGGCGACGATGTAGAGGGTGCCGCTCATGTCAACGTCCGACGAGAAAGTCGTCTCCGATCACCCACGATACACATCGCGA
>Ga0081540_1001248_pt1 | contig 22213 bp, 15 predicted proteins | sample TabmetS2T1R1_FD_71024 | JGI IMG/M metagenome (GOLD analysis project Ga0081540, IMG submission 71024) | Tabebuia heterophylla rhizosphere microbial communities from the University of Puerto Rico - S2T1R1 | ecosystem: Host-associated > Plants > Roots > Rhizosphere ... | reverse complement strand
CCGGCATCCGCTCCAAGACCCAGGTCACCGCCCGGGTGCTCGCCGCGTCCACGGACCTGCTCGCGGTCGGCGCGTTCTGCATCGGTACCGACCAGATCGACCTGGCGGCCGCCTCCAACGCCGGCGTCGCGGTGTTCAACGCCCCCTTCTCCAACACCCGCAGCGTGGTCGAGCTGGCCCTCGCGGAGATCATCGCGATGACCCGCCGGCTGACCGAGAAGAACGCCGGCATGCACGCCGGGGTCTGGGACAAGGCGGCCGAGGGCAGCCACGAGGTGCGCGGGCGGACGCTGGGCATCGTCGGGTACGGCAACATCGGCACCCAGCTCTCGGTGCTCGCGGAGAACCTCGGCATGCGCGTGGTGTTCTACGACACGGCCGACAAGCTGGCTCTGGGCAACGCCCGGCGCTGCGCCAGCCTGGACGAGCTGCTGGAGGTCGCCGACGTGGTGACCCTGCACGTCGACGGGCGGCCGGGCAACAGCGGCTTCTTCGGCGACGAGCAGTTCGCCATGATGCGGCCGAACAGCCTGTTCCTGAACCTGAGCCGCGGCTTCGTCATCGACCACACCGCGCTGCGCCGCCACCTGGTCTCCGGTCACCTGGCCGGCGCCGCGGTGGACGTGTTCCCGCACGAGCCGAAGGGGCGCGGCGACGAGTTCGTGTCGGAGCTGCGCGGGCTGCCGAACGTCATCCTCACCCCGCACATCGGGGGCTCGACCGAGGAGGCGCAGGCCGACATCGGCAACTTCGTGGCGGGCAAGCTGAGCCAGTTCCTCGGCGAGGGCAACACCACGCTGTCGGTCAACCTGCCGGCCATCCAGCTCCCCCAGCAGCCGGGCACGTTCCGGCTGGTGCACGTCCACCGCAACACGCCAGGGGTACTGGCCCAGGTGAACAGCATCCTGGCCGAGCACTCGGTCAACGTGGAGGGGCAGCTGCTGTCCACCCGCGGGGACTTCGGGTACCTGCTGACGGACATCGGCTGCGACTACTCCGAGGACGTGCTGACCCAGCTGCGCGCGATGACCCAGACCGTGCGGTTGCGGGTCGTCCGTTGAGTGATCTGGTCGAGCGGCTGGCGGGGATCGTCGGGCCGACCCAGGTGCTGACCGACCCCGCGCTGCGGGCGCCGTACGAGACGGACTGGACGCGGCGGTTCACGGGTACCGCGCGGTGCGTGGTGCGGCCGGCCGACACGACGCAGGTCGCCGGGGTGGTCCGGGCGTGCGCGGAGGCCGGGGTGCCGATCGTCGTGCAGGGCGGCAACACCGGCCTGGTCGGCGGCGGGGTTCCGGAGCCGGACTCCGGCGCGGTGCTGCTGAGCCTGGCCCGGCTGACCGCACTCGATCCCGTCGACCCGGTTGAGGCGCAGGTGACCGCCGGCGCCGGGGTGACGCTCGAACGGCTGCAGAAGCACGCCCGCGCCGCCGGACTGGACTTCGGCGTCGACCTCGCGGCCCGCTCAGCCGCGACCGTCGGCGGTCTGATCGCCACCAACGCGGGCGGGGTGCGGGTGCTGCGGTACGGGAGCATGCGGGCGCAGTTGGCCGGCGTCGAGGCGGTGCTGGCCGACGGTACCGTCGTCAGCCGGCTGGCCGGTCTGGCCAAGGACAACACCGGCTACGACCTGACCCAGTTGCTGGCCGGCAGCGAGGGCACGCTGGGCATCGTGACCCGGGCCCGGCTGCGCCTGGTGCCGAGGCTGCCGGCGCGCGCGGTCGCGCTGGTGGGGCTCGACGGTACCGGTGCGGCACTGGACCTGCTCTCCGCGGCCCGGCAGCGGCTGACCACCCTGTCCGCCGCGGAGTTGTGCTACGCCGACGGCGTGGAGCTGGTGCGCGGCTACTCCGGCCTGCCCGCCCCGTTCCCGGTCGCCTACGGCGCCTACGTCGTGCTCGAGTGCGCGGCCCGCACCGACCCGACCGACGAGCTGCTGGAGCTGCTGTCCGAGTGTGACGCGGTGGCCGACGCGACGGTCGCCTCGGACCAGGCCGGCCGCGCCCGGCTGTGGGCCTACCGCGAGCAGCACACCGAGGCGATCAGCGCGGCGGGGGTGCCGACGAAGCTGGACGTGTGCGTGCCGCTGGGCGAGCTGGCCCCGCTCGCGGCGTCCCTGCCGGACGTGGTCGCCTCGGTGGCACCCGGCGCCCGGACCGTCCTGTTCGGACACTTGAACGAGGGCAACCTCCACGTCAACGTGCTGGACGCCGGGGACGCGGCCGAGGAGGTCACGGACGCGGTGCTGCGCCTGGTCTCCGCGCACCGGGGCAGCATCAGCTCGGAGCACGGCGTGGGCCGCGCCAAGGCGCCGTGGCTGCACCTGTCCCGCTCGGCCGAGGAGATCGAAGCGATGCGCCGCATCAAGTCCGGGCTCGACCCGGCCGGACTCCTCGGGCCGGGGGTACTGCTGCCTTTACCTAAGGGGTAATCGACAGCACGACCGGGCGCCGGGATGGTAGGTGGCATGACTGTCACCGAGAACCGTTCGCCGGCAACGATTCCGGCGTCGCCGGCGCAGCACCTGCGTTGGGGCACCCTCCTCGTGGTGCTCGCCGGGGTGTTCATGACCACCCTCGACTTCTTCATCGTCAACGTCGCGATCCCGGACATCCAACGGGACCTGACCGCCGGCAGCGGCGCGATCGAGTGGACCGTCGCCGGCTTCAGCCTCGCCATCGCGTCGGGGGTCATCACCGCCGGCCGGCTCGGCGACCGCTTCGGGCGGCGCCGGCTCTACGGGATCGGGCTGGCGCTGTTCACCCTGGCGTCGCTGGCCTGCGGGCTGGCGCCGGGCGCCGGGGCACTGGTGGCAGCCCGGGTCGGTCAGGGCGTGTCGGCCGCGCTGATGGCGCCGCAGGCGCTGGCGATCCTCGGTACCGCCTTCGCGGGTCAGGCCCGGGCACGCGCATTCAGTGCCTACGGGCTGTCGATGGGGCTGGCCGCCGTGTTCGGCCAACTGATCGGCGGGCTGCTGATCCGCGCGGACCTGCTCGGGCTGGGCTGGCGGTCCTGCTTCCTCATCAACGTACCGGTCGGTGTGCTCGCCCTGGCCCTGCTGCGCCGGACGGTACCCGCGTCGACCGGTACCGGACGGTCCCGGCTGGACCTGCCCGGCATGGTGCTGGTCACGGCGGCGCTCGTCGCGACGGTACTGCCACTGATCGAGGGGCAGCCCGAGCACTGGCCACTGTGGACGGTGCTCAGCTTCGCGGCCGCCGCGGTGCTGTTCGGCGCGTTCGTCGGGTACCAGGGGTGGCTGAGCCGGCGCGGAGGTGCCCCGCTGGTCGAGCCGGGGCTGTTCCGGGAGCGGGCGTTCCGCGCCGGGCTGGTGGCACAGCTCGTGTTCTGGATGGGCCAGGGCTCCTTCTTCCTGGTCTTCGCGCTCTATCTCCAGCAGGGCCACCGGCTCGACGCGCTGCGCTCCGGGCTGGTGTTCGTCGCGATCGGCGCCGGATACCTGGCCACCTCGACCGTGTCCCACCGGATCGCGGCGCGACTCGGGCGGCAGGCGGTGGCGGCCGGTGCCCTGCTCATGGCGGTCGGCCTGGTGCTGCTGTCGGTCGCCGTGGGCCGCATCGGGGTCAACGGGCCGGTCGTGGCGCTGGTACCGGGGCTGGTCGTCGACGGACTCGGCATGGGCATGGCGCTGGCTCCGCTGGTCTCCATCGTGCTGGCCCGGGTCCGGCCACACCACGCGGGCGCGGCCAGCGGCGTGCTGTCCACCGCGATGCAGGTCGGCGGCGCGCTCGGGGTGGCCGTCGTCGGGCTGTTCTTCTACGGTGCCCTGGGCGCGTCGGGAGCGGCTGGCGGCGCGGACTTCGCGGGCGCGTTCCGGACGGCCATCGACGTCCTGGTGTGCGTCGCGGTGGGTACCGCGGCGGCCGTCCAGCTCCTGCCGGGCAGAATCGGGTCATGACCACGGTCATCAACCGGCCGGTCGGCGAACTGCTGCGCGAGTGGCGCGAGCGGCGCCGGCTCAGCCAACTCGAACTGTCCAGTCAGACAGACATCTCCACCAGGCACCTCAGCTTCGTGGAGACCGGCCGGGCGCGGCCGAGCGCCCGACTCATCCTGCGGCTGGCCGAGCACCTGGACGTGCCGCTGCGGGACCGCAACCGGGTGCTGCTGGCGGGCGGGTACGCGCCGGCCTATCCGGAGACCGCGCTCGACGCGCCGCGGCTGTCGACGGTACGGGAGGCGGTCCGGCGGGTGCTGTCGGGCCACGAGCCCTACCCGGCGGCCGCGGTGGACCGGCACTGGCACCTGCTCGACGGCAACGCGGGCATCGCCCTGTTCACCGAGGGCTGCGCGCCGGAACTGCTCACGCCGCCGGTGAACGTGCTGCGGTTGAGCCTGCACCCGGACGGGATGGCGCCGCGCATCGAGAACCTGGGTCAATGGCGCGGGCACCTGCTCGACCGGCTGCACCGGCAGGCGGCGGCGACCGGCGACGGGTACCTCGACGAGCTGCACGAGGAGCTGTCCGGCTACCCGGGTGGCTCGGGTGGGCCGGGGGTGTCGGGGCCGGACGCGCTGGTGGTGCCGCTGCGGTACCGGCGGGGGGACGGGGTGCTGTCCTTCTTCAGTACCACGACGGTCTTCGGTACCCCGCTGGACGTGACGCTCGCGGAGCTGGCCATCGAGTCGTTCTTCCCCGCCGACCCGGCCACGGCCGCCCGGCTGCGGTCTAGCTGACGGCGGCGATGTCGACCTCGTGGGTCTGCGCCCCGGGTTCGGCGAAGCGCAGCAGGCGCCGGCCCTCGGCGGCCAGGGCGGAAGCGTCCTTTTTGGACAGTGGGCGGAACGGCGTGACGGCCAGGATCGCGGTGCCACGCCTCCGGGCGATGTCCCACTGGCCGCGAACCAGACCGCCGACGAGGATCGTGCCGCGGATGATGCCGTTCTGCGTGAAGACCACCCTGCGGTCGTCGTCGCTCAGCACCCTCGTGCGGTCGGCGTAGGACAGCAGCAGGTTGTCGAAGGGCGCGAGATAGCGCACCGGGGCCGGAGTGTCCGGGTCGGGCCGTGGCGCGTCCGGCGGATCGTAGAGCCGGCGGCCCTGCTCGTCGGTGAACTCCCGCAGCCGCGGTCCCAGCCGCTCGACGACCTCGCCGAGCCGGGTCAGCCCGGACCACGCCTGGGCGTCGGCGACGGTGGCCGGGCCGAAGGCGGCGAAGTAGCGCAGCACGACGTCCTCAATGGACGGTCGCGCCTCCAGCGGCGCGCCGAGCCACTCCTCGGCCGTGCTGCACACCGGCTGACCGCTGCGGCCCCACACCCCTCGCGGCGGGAGCTGGACGAGCGGCAGCAGCGACCGGGCGGCGTGCGCGAGGGCGGCCGGCTCGGTGCCGGGGAACCGCTGTGCCAGCAGCGGCCCCAGCTCGTTGGTGGTCATCGGCCGCCCGTCCAGCAGCTCCCGGGCCACGCGCGCGACCTCGGCGAAGTCGAGGTCGCGCAGCGCCTTGCCGTAGAGCGTGTTGGTGCGCAGCAGCCGCTCGTAGGTCGGCTGCATCAGGGGGCGCAGGATGCGGCAGTCGGCGGCGCTGACCAGGTGCACCGTGCCGCGCATCACCGCGATCCGCACCACGCCGCGGTCGAGGATGAGCCGGGCGAGATCCTCGGGCCGGAACGCGGACAGCCGGCTCCACAGGCCGAAGTAGGGCGGGAAGGGCGCCTGCGCCTGGAGGCCGACCAGATGCTCCACTGTGGACAGCACGGTGCCGCCGCCACGGGCGAGCAGCGACTGCCGGGCCAGCGTGGCGCGGTTGAGCTGGCGGGCGCTCAGCCGGTCGGGTGCCATGCCGTCACGGTACCCACCCGGTCTGACGATTCCGCCCGTTGGTGGCCGGCCGGCCAGCCCGGTCGCGGGCCGGCGGCGTCTGTCAGAAGGGCGTGCCGAGGCGGGCGCGCAGTTCGTCGGAGGGCAGATCGGCCAAATACACCTGGCTGCCCGGCTGCTGAGCGCGGCCACCGCCGGCCAGCCCGCCCGCGTCGACCGGGTCGAAGCCCAGCTCCTCCACCAGATCCATCACGGTCCGCTTCGCCTGGTCGTCGTCGGCGGACACCGGGATCCCGTAGAGCATTTCGGCGCCGCCGCAGTGGCCGTAGTCGTTGAGGTGCTCCGCCGCCATGGTGTTGAACGCCTTGACCACCCGGGCACCGGGCACGTGCGCGGCGACCAGCTCTGTCGAGGTGGTGCGGCCGTCGTCCAGGTCGGCGAAGTGTCCGTCGCGGTCGGGGTAGTAGTTGGTGCAGTCGACCAGTACCCGGCCGGCAAGGTCCGGCGCCGGCAGTTGGGGGTACCGGCCGAAGGGGATCGCCACCACGGCCACCTCACCATATCGGGCCGCCTCCGGGACGCTCGCCGGGTGGGCGTGGTTGCCCAGTTCCTCGGCGAGCCCGTGGAGGGTCTGCGGCCCGCGCGAGTTGGCGAGCGCGACCTGGTGACCCGCCGCGACGAACTTCCGGGCAAGGGTGGAACCGACCTGTCCGGTACCGATGATCCCGATGCGCATGCCGCCGCTCTACCCGTTCGGCCCGTGAATAAGCACGCCAGAGGGAGTCGGTTGAAGGGGGTCAGCCGCGAACATGACAGCGTCGCGAGTGCGGAAACCCGCGGCCGTACGCTCCTACTCGTCCTTCGCAGCCGTTGGGGGTTCTCATGCGCGTCCAGCTCGACTTCTCAGGTCCTGGCGTGCGGCGGTGATCTGCGTCGCGTGCGGGCAGGCCGAACTGGTCGAGTTCGCCGATCTTGGCGAGATCCCGGTGCTGTGTGGCGTGCACTACGCCACCGAGGCCGAAGCACTCGCCTCGCCCGTGGGTCAGATGCTGTTGGCCTACTGCCCGGGCTGTGCCTACGTCCGCAATGTGGCGTTCGACCCGGACAAGTTGATCTACGACACCACGATGGACACCAACCTGCACCACTCCCCCGCCTTCCAGCGCTTCTCGACCGAGTTGGTGCACGGCCTGGTGGAGCGGTACGACCTCGCCGGCCGGACGGTGCTGGACATCGGCTGCGGCCAAGGCGAGTTCCTTCGGGAGCTGTGCCACGTCGCGGGTGCCCGAGGTTTCGGGTATGACGCGATGTACTCCGGCCCCCCGGGGCTGGACTCATCGGGCGCCTTCCTGACCGCGGGCTACGCGCCGCTGGACGACCCGGACAGGCTGCCGCCGTTCGATTTCGTGACGTCCCGGCACTGGTTCGAGCACATCGACGACCCGTACGAGTTCCTGGTTACCCTGCGGGCACGGGCCGGCGACCGGCCGGTTCACGGGTACTTCGAGGTGCCCGACGCGTGCTATGACCTCTCGACGGCTGGCTGGGAGGTCATCTATCCGCATGTCTCCTATTTCGACTCGTCGTCGCTGACCCGCATCTTCGAGCGGGCCGGCTGGCGGGTGACAGCCGGAGGCCCGCTGTTCCGCGGCATGTTCCGTTATGTCGAGGTGACCACCGAGCCCGGTCCGTCCCTGGCAGCCGACCCGGCGGACCGGGACCGGCAACTCGTCGCGATCCAGGGCTTCGCTGCCCGCCAGCGGGCCGAGCTGGATCGCTGGCGGGAGACGGTGGCGGACCTCGCGGCGGCGGGCGCCGAGCCGGCGCTCTGGGGCGCCGGCTCCCGGGGGGTGCAGTTCCTCACCTTCGCCGACCCTCGACGGCGGCTCCACGCGGTGGTCGACGTCAACCCGCGCAAGTGGGGCCGGTTCCTGCCGGTGACCGGCCACCAGGTCTGTGATCCGCAGACGCTGCGGGGCGCCAGGACCAGCGCGGTGGTCATCACGAACCCGGCGTATACCGACGAGATCGCGAAGTCTCTGGCCGACCTGGGGCTGGATGCCCGCCTGCTGGTGGCCTAGACGCGGACAGGAGCGGGACCGCGAGCCGGTCCCGCTCCCCTCGTCAGGTGACGGTCCTCGCTGTCACAGCGAGGCGTTCATGTCCGCCTGAACCTCGGTCTGGGTCTGTGCCCGGCGGTAGACCCGGAGGTCGTCGAGCATGCCGCGGTAGAACTGTTGGGTCGCGGCATCGGCACCGACCCGCATGGCGTTGCCGCGGCTGGTGATGTTGACGGTCAGTGGCACCGTGCTGGCCAGCGCGCCGTTGACGTAGAACTGGACCTGCGAGCCGTCGAACGTGACCGCGAGGTGGGACCACTGCCCGAACGGCAGGGCGCTGGTCATCTGCGCGCCGAGGACGCCCGACGGGGTGCCGACGTAGAAGTGCGGCCTCGCGCCGCCGTCCAGTTCCAGCCCGTACTGGTAGTAGGGGTTGGTCATGGTCGCGCCCCAGAACTTGCCCAGCAGCACCGAGTCACCGGAGGTCTGCGCCGGGTTGAGCCATGCCGACAGGGTCAGCCCGTTGCCGGAGATGTCCAGGGACGACGTGTTGGGTATCGACAGGTAATCGTTGATGCCGTCCAGGCTCAACCCGCCGCCGTACCTGCCGGCGCCGCGGGTCGGGCCGTTCACGAGCGTCGCCGTGTTGCTGTTGCCGGAGGAATCGGTCGCGGTGGTGCCCGACGCTTCGTTGAAGCCCCACGCTCCGACCAGCCCGGTATTCGCCGGTGCCGAACCGTAGGTCGCCAGGTAGGAGGCATTGGCCGCCGGTACGACCAGGGTGTGCGTCTGCGCGCCGCCGTCGGACCAGGAGGCGAAGGTGTAGTTGGTGTTGCCGGTGGTCTGGTTGCGCGCCTCGATGGTGTGGTTGAAGCCGATCAGCGTGTCGTAGACGAACGGTGTTGTGTGCGCGATCCCGTCGAGGTAGAGACTCAGGCCGCTCGGTAGCGAGTCGAAGGTCAGGTTGACCTTCTGGGGCCAGATCAGCACGGTGGTGGTGCTGGTCAGGCCCGTCGAGTCGGTGACCGTCAGAGTGATCCGGTACCGCGTCGTGCCGCTGAAGTCATGACCGGTGGTCGGGATGGTGAACGTCCCGGTCTTCACGCCCGTCACCGTCTGCCCGGGGTGCACGTGGCCGTCATGGAGGAAGTCGATGGTCCACGCGAAGGCGCTGGCCGGCAGGTTGCCGTCCTCGACGTCGGTCGCGGTGCCGCTGTAGGTGATGACGTCGCTGGCGCGGAAGGTGGCACCGTCAGTCGGCGACGCGATCGTCGGCACCGGGGCGTTCCCGACACGGATCGTGATCGGAGTGGAGAAGGTGGAGTTGACTCCGTCGGAGACCGTCAGGCGGACCGTGTACTGGCCGGGTTGGGCGTACGTGTGGGACGGGTTGGGCGCGGTGGAGACGGTGTTGTCGCCGAAGTCCCAGGACGTCGTGATCGGTTGGCCCTCCGGATCGACCGATCCCGCGCTGGAAAAGCCGACCGTCAGAGGCTGCGGGCCTGACGTCTGGTTGGCTGCTGCCATCGCTATCGGGGCCTGGTTGGACTGCAGGAAACGGATCCGGCGGATCTTGCTGATGCCAGAGGTACCGGTGGTGTCCGAGTAGCCCAGGTCCAGGTAGTAGAGGGCGCCGTCCGGACCCTCCGTGAGGTAGACGACGTCTCCCGTCGGTCCGTCGGGCGTACCGTCGGCCGGCTCGAAGTTGGAGACGCTGCTGACGTTCCCGTTCGCGTCGAACGTCAACCGCTTGATCCAGTTCTGCGCGTAGTCGCCGAAGAAGTAGCTGCCTTCCATCGACGCGGGGAAGCCGGTGCCGTGGTAGACGAAGCCGCCGGCGATGGCCGCGTCGCGGCCGGCATGCGGGTAGGAGTAGATCGGGCTGGTGCACGGCGCCGCGCAGGCGCCCTCGTGGTCCGGCCAGCCGTAGTTGGCTCCCCGCGCGCCGACGTTGAGCTCCTCGATGGAGGTGGACGCGACGTTGCCGCCGACGTCACTGACCAGCAGCCGGTTGGTCGCGGTGTCGTAGAACGCGCGCCACGGGTTGCGCAGTCCGATGGCCCAGATCGAGTCCCAGTTCGGGCCGGATCCGTCGTAGAACGGGTTGTCAGTGGGTGCGGTCCCGTCCGGATTGATCCGGTGTATCTTGCCGCGCGGGCTGGTGAGGTCCTGCGACGGCGTACCGCGGAAGTGGTCCCCGGTCGTGAAGAAGATCTTGCCGTCCGGCGCGAACGCGATGGCGCCGCCGTGGTGCTCTGCGTCAGCGGTCTCCGGATCCTGGTACAACACCTTCTCGGTGGCCAGATCGGTGGTGTTGCTGGCGGTCGCGGTGAACCGGGAAAGGCGGTCCACATTGGGCGAACCCGCGGTGTAGAAGACGTAGTAGAAATGGTTGGTGGCGAAATTGGGATCCAGGGCGAAGTCGTAGATGCCCTGCTGCACCGGGTTGGCGCCGACGTTGGTCAGCTGAAGGAACGGTGTCGGGTCCGGCGTGGTGTATGGCGCCGCCAGCACCCTGATCCGGCCCCTGAGCTCGGCCACCAGCATCCGGCCGTCGGGCAGGAACTTCATCGCCGTCGGCAGGGAAAGTCCGGTCGCCAGTACCTCGTTCTGGAAGTAGTCGCTGTTGATCACGTTGACGCTCACGGGTTGCGAGACGGTGACGTTGCCCGCCGTGTCCCGTGCGCGCGCGGTCAGGGTGTGCGCGCCGTTGGTGGCGCCGCGGGAGTCCCAGTCCGCGCCGTAGGGTGTCACGGTGTCCTCCGGCCCGAGCACCGAACCATCGAGGTAGAACTGCACACCGGCCACGCCTACCTCCGACTCGGCGTCAGCGGTGACGGTGATGGTGCCGCCGACCTGTGCACCGTTCGCCGGCGCGGTGATGCTGACCAGCGGCCCGTCGCCGCCGGAGCCGCCCGCGGAAAGCGGTGTCGTCATGTCGGCCTGCACCTCGGCCTGGCTCTCCGCACGGCCGTACAGGCGCAGGTCGTCCAGTGAACCGTTGAAGAGCTGCGAGGGGCCGAGGTCGGCACCGATGTTCATCACGGACGTACGTGCGGACAGCGTGGCAGACATCGTCGGCGACGCGACCAGGTTGCCGTTCAGGTAGTACCGGGCAGTCGAGCCGTCGAAGGTCACCGCGAGATGACTCCACACCCCGACCGGCAGCCCGCTGCCCATCGACGTCTCTCTGAGGCCACCGCTGGTACCCACGAAGAAGTGAGGAACGGTGCCGTTGTTCTGCAGCTCCACCCCGTACTGGTAGATGGGCGCGCTCATCGTGCTGCCCCAGAACTTCCCGAGCAGCACCTGGTCGCCGCCGCCGCCACCCGGGTTGACCCAGGCCGACAGGGTGAGGCCGGTACCCGAGATGTTCAGGCTCGTCGAGTTGGCCACCGACAGGTACCCGCCGGTCAGCCGCACCCCGCTGCCGTACTTGCCGGCCGCCCACTGGACGCTGCCCTGGAACTGCGCGGCATTGTTGTTGCTTGAGGCGTCGGCCGCGCCGGCACCCTGTCCCTCGTCGAAGTTCCAGCCGGCGACCAGCCCGGACGGAGGTGGGGGCGCGACATTGTTGACCGTGACATGGACGACGCCACTGGTGATGCCGAAGTTGCCGGACGTGTCCCTTGCCCGTGCGGACAACGCGTGCGTGCCGTTGCTCGTGGTGACGGTGTTCCACTGCACAGAATAGGGAGACGTGGTATCGGTGCCGATCGCCACCCCGTCGAGCAGGAACTCCACGCTGGCGACCGCGACGTTGTCGTTCGCGCTCGCGGAGACCGTGACCGTACCCGACACGACGGCGCCGTTGGCCGGCGTCGTCATCGACGCGGACGGCGGGGTGGTGTCCGGCTGCGGCGTCGTGGCAACCGCCGCGGCGCTCTGCGCGGACTCGTTGCCCGACGCGTCGTAGGCGCTGACGGCGTAGCTGTAGGTGGTGTTCTGGGTCAGGCCGGTGTCCGAGTACGAGGTCGTCGCAGCGGTGCCGACCTGGCTGCCGTTGCGGTAGACCTTGTAGCCAGCTACACCCACGTTGTCGGTGCTCGCGGTCCAGCTCAGGCTCACCTGCGTTGCCGAACTCGGCGTGGCGGTCAGGCCCGTGGGAACGCTCGGCGGCGTCGAGTCGGTGCCGGAGTCTGCCTTGAAGGCGACCACCTGCATGACCCATCGGTTGCCGTTCTGAGTCGCGGTGGCGGCGTACGAACCGGTGGCGGTGACGAACCTGTCTTCGGTGCGGTTGCCGGCCGCGCTCGACCGGCTGGTGAACCCGCTACCCGGCTGGGTGACGCTCCCGGATGACGCGCCCGCGCCGAAGATCAGGTCGGCGGCGTTGGTCGTCGTGACCGCTCCGCTGCTCATCGCGCTGGCCGTACCCGTCGCCGAGGCGCTCGCGTCCAGTGGGCTGGTCCTGTCGATGCCGGTGTATTCGTGAATGTAGACGATCCCGAAATTGCCGGACAGGCCGCTGGCAAATGTGGCCGTCACGGTGTTGGCGCCGGCGGCGACATTCTTGGCGTAGAACAGCTGAGCCCTCCAGCCGGTGCCCCACGCGGCGGCCGTGCCAACGCTGGTGTAGGCGTTGCCCCGGGCGTCCGAGACGGTCACCGCGCCGCTGTTACCCCACACGACGTATACGACGATCAGGTCTCCGGTGGCGTTGGCGCCCGGAAATGCCACGCTGTTCGCCGTGCCCGTGTTGACCTCTGCGGCGTTCCCCTGTTTGAAGGTTGGCGTGACGGCGGCGGTGGCCGGGAGTGCCGGCGTCACCGCGGCGGCCACGCTCACCAGGAGGGCGGCACAGACAATCGCGGCCCTCACCGTCACCGATGCCTTGCGCGACCGACGTCCGAGCATATGCATGCTCAGAATCTCAAATGTCGGCCCGAGGATTGTCAACGTACGTACTTCCATGAGCGACCGACCGAATGGTCACAGCGGCAGTCGTCAACGTGACAGGCGATGCGACGGGAGTTCCGAATGCGGTCGGGTCGTCGCGCCCGCGGCACCGACCGGTCTACATTGGAGGGATGCGGTCGGTTGTCATCACAGGTGTCTCGCGCGGCCTCGGCGCGGCGCTGTTCGCCGAGTTCTGTTCGGCGGGTGACCGCATTCTGGCGCTGGGCCGACGGTTCTCAGCGGACCAGCACGCCGCGGCGCTGGCCGAACCCGAGCGGATCCGGCTGCGGCCGACCGACCTCTCCGATCCCGCGTCGCTGCCGGGCGCGGCCGAACTCGCGGACTTCGTCGTCAGCGGCGTCGGGGCGCAAACGCTACTGGTGCTCAACGCGGCGGTGTTCGAGCCGTTCGGACCGGTAGGCACGCTCCCGCCCGAGGACGTGGCGGCCGCCGTGTCGGTGAACCTCACGGCCCCGATCATGCTCACCAATGCGCTTTTCCACAGCTTCCCGATGGCCGCGGCGAACGCGGCCGCCACGGGAGGTGCCGCGCCGGTCACGGTCGTGTTGGTCTCGTCCTCGGCGGCGCACCGGTTGTCCGGAGGGCGGTCCATCTACGCGGCCAGCAAGCGTGGCGCGGAGACCTTCCTGCTGAATCTCGAGCACGAACGGGCCGCCGAGCCGGGCGTCCGGGTGGTCATCGTGGACCCCGGCATCATGGACACCGGGATGCAGGCGGTGGTTCGCCGGCACGCCCGCGAGGACAGCTACTTTCCGGACCGTGAGCGGTTCATCGAACGGTACGAGCGAGGCGGGCTTCCCTTGGCCGCCGACGTGGCAAAAAAGATCATCGTCGACCACCTGAGCTAGGCGTCGACGCCCGGCGGTCGAGACACTCCCGGCCGCCGGGCGAAAGCGGTGTCAGTAGGCGCCGGAGCTACGCCAGACGGCGAGGACCGTGCGAGCAAGGATCATCAGATCCATGGGGAACGACCAGTTCTCGACGTACCGCAGGTCCAGCCGGATGGAGTCCTCCCACGAAAGATCGGACCGACCGGACACCTGCCACAACCCCGTGAGGCCCGGCTTCACCACCAGGCGCCGGCGCATGTCGAAGGGGTACTCGTTGACCTCGCGGGGCAGCGGTGGGCGCGGACCGACGAGCGACATCTGCCCCCGCAGCACGTTGGCCAGCTGCGGCAGCTCGTCCAGCGACAGCCTGCGCAGGACCCGCCCGATCGGCGTTACCCGCGGATCGTTCCTTATCTTGAAGAGAGTCCCGCCGGTCTCGTTCAGGTCGTGCAGGTCCCTCAGGCGCGCCTCGGCATCGCGGTACATGGTCCGGAACTTGTACATCACGAACTCTTCGCCGTGGCGGCCGACCCGCACCTGCTTGAAGATGACGGCTCCGGCCCCGCCGGGCGTCAGCTTTACCAGTGCCGCCAACACCAGGAGAACCGGCGACAGGACGATGAGCCCGACCAGCGACACCACCCGGTCGAACATCTCCTTCAGTGCCCGCTGGCCGCCGCGCAGCCGCGGGTGTTCGACATGCATCAGCAGCGGCAGGCCCGCCACCGGCCGAATCGTGGTCCGGTCGCCGGCGACATCGATCACTGCGCTGGCCATGATGAGGTCGACGTCGTCGCGCTCCAGCTTCCAGGCCAACCGCCGCAGTGCCGACGCGTCCAGCTCCGGGCACGACAGCACGATGACCGTGTCCGCCTTGGCCCGCTGCACCGCGGTGGCAGCGTCGTCGAAGTCACCGTAGATCGGAGGCAGCGCGGGTAGCAGCCCTCTGCCATGTGGCGGCACCTGAGGCAGGCACGCGCCGACCACGTCCATGCCGTGGTACCGCTCGCGGCTCAGCTGCCGCTTCGTCTCGTAGACCGCCTGCTCGTGTCCGACGAGGATGACCCGGCGCAGTCCCTCGCCACGCGCCCAGGACCGGTGCAGCCGGTGCCGCAACAGGTAGCGCGCGCAGAGTCCGACGGCGGTAGCCACCGGCAGAGCGACGACGATGTAGCCGCGGGCCAACCGCAGGTCGAAGGTGAACGAGATGACGGCCAGTCCGGCCGTAAGACCGAGGCCGGCGCGGAACACCCGCTCGTACTCCTCGCTGCCGACAAACAGGTGCCGCGGTTCGAATGCGCGGTTCACTGCCAGCGCGGCAACCCAGGCGAAGGGGAAGGCGAGGGTTATCCAGAGGTAGTCGCGGTTGTACGACTGTCCGGCCGCCGGACCGAATCGCACGAACAGCGCGGCGGCAGCGGCGACCAGACCGACCAGCAGATCGAACAGGACGAGCTTGCGCACCTCCCGGGCTTCCCACACGCTGCGCACGTAGCCGGCCGTATTCGGCAGGTCCAGCGGCCGCATCGGGATCGTGATGGTCGTGCTGGAGTCACCGTCACTGGACGCACCAGACGGCGAGACGATATCGATCGTGGTCACGTTCGCCTCCGTCATCGGTCGCTAGTTTTTCGGGCCCGTTCCCGGCTTCCCTCCGGACCTACAGACGCCCATCGGTGACGGCCTGCTCGATCCAGGGAATGACCTCGTCGAGCATCTCGTCGAGGCTTGTGGTCGCCTCGAATCCCAGCACCTGCCGCGCCTTCTCCACCGCGGGTACCCGCTTCTGCACGTCGTGGACGAACGGGTCGTCGCTGACCAGCCGCAGAGGGACATCCGGTCCCTTGATCTTGCGCCAGATCACCTCGGCCAAGTCGCGTACCGTCGTGGACTCGGAGGTGGACAGGTTGAAGTCCTCGTTCAGGGCGGCCGGATGCTCCATCGCGCGCACGATGCCCTCGGCCAGATCCGCACCGTAGGTGTAGTGCCGCACCTGGTTGCCGTCGCCGAGGATGTGCAGCGGATCCTGCCCCTTCAGCACCTTCTGGACGAGGTCCGGAACGACGTGCGACATGGCCAGCTTGACGTTGCCCGACAGGATTTCCAGCTCACCCCGGGCCCGCCCCTCACCGATGCCCACGCAGTTGAAGGGACGCACGATGGTGTAGGGCAACTGGTACTGGTCCCAGGCGGCCCGCGCGTAGTACTCGACGGCGAGCTTCTGGAAGCCGTACGAGGACAGCGGGGGCGCGACACTGCGCTCGTCGCCTTCCACGCTCGGCCACCGCGTCGTCGACTCGAACACCATGGACGAGGACAGGTAGGTGACCTTCTGCAGGCGGCCCGCGCGCAGTGCGGCAATCGCCGCGTCGCACGTGGCCGCCATGATGCGCTCGTTGGTCGCGAGCAGATCGTAGGCGTAGGCGTGGAAGTAGGAGATGCCGCCGATCATCGCGGCGCCCGCGATGAGATGGTCGCAGTCGCGGACCAGCTCGCTCAGGAGCGAGACGTCCCGGGCGTCGCCCTCCACGAAACGGTACCGGGGGTGTGTGTCGTAGCTGTGGCTCACCGGGCCGTACTTCGAGTAGTTGTCGACGCCGACCACCTCGTGGCCACGCCGCAGCAACTCCTCGACCACGTAGCCACCGATGAACCCGGCAGACCCGGTAATCATCACCTTCGTCACGCGCTGATCTCCTCGACATCGACGAGCGAACCGGCCGGCGACTGCGCCGGAAGCGAACTGGGCAGAGGTGTGTTCGCGGGCAGGCGGCCGTGCCGCCGTGCGACGAGCTTCTCCATGGTCAGGCGCGGACCGAACGCGAACAGGTACCAGCGCAGGTACCCGGGCAGGAACCTGCCGAGGTCGAAGTTCGACTCGCCGAGCTGGCGGTCGAGCCAGATGGTCGGGATTTCAGCCACCGGAAGGCGCAGGCGATTGGCCTTCGCGGTGAGTTCCAGCCCGATCTCGAATCCGGTCCGCGACTCGATGCCGACGTCCCGGACGAACGCGGTCGAATACGCCTTGAAGCTGTTGGTGGGGTCCCGCGTGTTGACCCGGGCGAACCAGTGCAGCGTCAGACCGGCCCAACGGGACATCCACCGCTTGAGGCGCGGGCCACCCACCTGCTGCCCGCCCGGCATGTACCGGGACGCGGCGGCCACGACGACCCCACGCTCGACCAGACGAGCCAGGTCGCCGACGTGGCAGGGATCGTCACAGCCGTCGGCCATGGTGACCACCGTGACCGGCGCCCGCGCCGAGTCGATACCGAACCGGATCGCGTTGGCCGGGCCGCGCCCGTAGGTGTTGAGTACGACCCGGACCCGTGGGTCCCGCTGCGCGACTGCCCGTGCGTAGGGCACGGTGGTGTCCTCGGGCATGTCGTGCACCAGCAGCACCTCGCTGGGCAGGGTGACTTCCCGGAGGATCCGGTCCAGGCAACGCAGAATGTTCTCGCCCTCGTTGTAGACGGGAATGACCACCGACACCTGCGGCTCGCCGGTCACGTCAGCACTCCCTGGCCAGTCAGGCCCCAGATGTCGACAATGGGGCGTTCCGTGCGCAGCTCCCGGTATTCCGGATGTGGGCAGGCGATGACGAGCAGGTCCGCCCGTTCGAGTACCTCTTCCAGCGGTAGGAACCGCTCGTCCCTGATGTATGGATCGGTGCACAACGTCTCGCGCGCCTTGAGCAGGAAGATTTTGCGAAGCTTGTACGCCAGGCTCTCCCTGGGATCGTCGCTGCCGCCCTTGAACGCCATGCCGAGCACGCCAACGGTCAGCTCTGGCAGCTTGTAGCGCTGCTCGAGCTTGGAGACCAGGTACAGCGGCAGGCCCTCGTTGATGAGCATCGCCGCGTGTCCCAGAACGAAGCTGTTGTTGGTGAAGGCCGCCAGCTGCATGGTGTCCTTGAGCAGGCAGGGTCCGGCGGCGAAGCCCGGACCCGGAAGGTCGGCTGCCCTCGGGTAGTCGTATCGGATGGCGTGTCGGATCCGCTCGAAGTCCAGCCCGTAGTCGTTGGCCATCATCCAGAACTGGTTGGCGGTAGCGAACTTGACGTACCGCCAAGTGTTCGTGAAGAGCTTGGCGAGCTCGGCTTCCTCGGGCGCGAGCGTGACGATCTGGCTGGTCAGGTTGCTGAACAACTTCGTCGCCCGGCTGATCGCCTCGGGAGTGCGAGCGGCGACGATCTGCGGCAACTCGAACAACTCGGTCATCGCCTTGCCCTCGGCGATGCGCTCCGGGCAGAACGCTACGTCGATGGCTACGCCGAGCCGGGCAATGAGCTGCTCGGTCAGCGCGGTGACCCCGGGATGCACGGTGGAGCGCAGGACCAGCAACTGGCCGTCACGCAGGTGTTCCGCGCAGCGTTCGATGGCCGTCGGCACCGCGGCGAGGTTTGGGTTGAGGTGCTCGTCGACCGGGGTACCGACGACGATGACGAGGTTCTCCGCGCCCGCCACCGACGATGCGTCGGTGGTGGCACGCAGCCGGCCGGCGGCGACCGCCTCGGCCAACGGCTGCGCCGCGCCAGCCTCCTCGAACGGCATGGCACCGGTGTTGACGCACTCCACCGCCCGGGCGTTGATGTCGTACAGAACGACCGACAGACCGCGGGAGGCTAACGCCACGCCCAACGGCAAGCCAACACGACCGCACCCCCCGATTACCGCGACATCGTCGGTGAACAGCTGCATTCTCGTGGACCCCCAAAGATCGTGGCAGGGAAGCCAACGTGCACCGCGGTCGAGGCTCCGACGGCCTCGTCGCGAGATGCTACGGGAGCAACGAGGCCGCCACTTGTGTTGTCTCGTAGGCGACACAGAATCTGGCCAGACAGCTCGATCATGCTGACGGATCGGTCCTGAACCCGTATCGCCCGCTGGAACCAGTTCGCTGTGATGTAGGCAGAACATGGCTTCCAGCCCGTGCTGTCCATATTGGACACCCACTAGTCGCCGGTTCCATCACCTTTGGGTCAGCGACGATCGCCTGAACGGCTGGGGGTCCTCACGCGGCAGATCGATATCCTGATCCGGGCTCTGGCAGGGCGGGGTGGTCTGCCCGGGTTCCGTACTGCCGGCTCAGCTCGATGGAAGGACGGCAACGTCTCAACGGTCCCGTCGGTCAACCGAGACAGGGGGCTCAGTGACTCGTCCAGCGTCGGTCCGGGTGGTTCTTGGCGGTGCCGCCGTCGACCTGATGGACCGGGAGACGTTCCTGGCGACGGTGCGCGCGCAGCTCAACGGCGACCGTGCCGCGAAACCGCTCGCGGTCGCCTCGGCGAACCTCGACCACGTTCACCACTTCGGCGCGGGCCGGCAACCCTTGGCCGGCGAGGGCCTGGAATGGCTGGTACTGCTCGACGGCGTGCCGCTTGTCCGCCGCGCCGGCGCGTTGACCGCCCACCGTTGGCCGCTGCTGGCGGGCTCGGACATGCTCCCGGACGTGCTGGCAGTCGGCGACGAGACCGGCGCGACGGTCGGCTTCCTCGGCGGCACGGAGCAGACCCACAGGAGCCTGCGCCCGGTGCTGGACAACCGCCTGCCGGGGCTGAAGGTCGGCGGGTGGTGGTCGCCGACCCGGCACGAGCTGACGGATCGGGATTCCGCGGCCGCATTGGCTGACGAGATCGCGCTTTCCGGCATCGACCTGCTGGTCGTGGGACTGGGCAAGCCGCGCCAGGAGCAGTGGATCGAACGGCATGGCGTGGCGAGCGGGGCGCGGGTGTTCCTGGCATTCGGCGCGGCGGCTGACTTCCTTGCCGGCACGGCGACCAGAGCACCGGCCTGGGTCCGCCGCAGCGGCGTCGAGTTCGCGTACCGGCTGGCCCGCGAACCCCGCCGGCTGGGCCGACGGTACTGCTTGCAGGGTCCGGTGGCGCTGTGGCATCTGTGGACCGATTCGCGGCTGATCGTTCCGGTGAACCCGTGCACCTGACCGGCGGGCCTCCGGCAGCCCTGCCCGGCGACGCGCCGGCGGACGAGGGACTGGTCGACTGCACGGTCGTCATCGTCACGTACAACAGCGCGACCGAGATCGGTGGCGTGCTGGACGGCCTGCCCACCGCGGCCACGCGGCTGCGGCTGCGGGTACTGGTCGTGGACAACGATTCCGCCGACGACACCGCCGCCGTGGTTTCGAGGTACCCGGACGCGCGTTTCATGCCGGCCGGCGGCAACCTCGGCTACGCCGCCGCGATAAACCTCGGTCGCGGTCACCTGGCCGGTTCCGGCGCCCTACTCGTCCTCAACCCGGACATGCGTCTCGCGCCCCACAGCATCGACCGCCTCATCGAGGCGCTGAACGAGCCCGGCGTCGGAGCCGCGGTTCCGCGCATCCTCGACAGGACCGGCGCGTTGTACCCTTCGCGTCGGCGCGAGCCGTCACTGACCCGCGCCCTGGGCGACGCCCTGCTCGGCAAGCACTGGCCGGGAAGGCCGCACTGGCTGTCGGAGATGGTGTGGGCAGCGGAGGAGTACGAGCACCCCGTCGCGACGGACTGGGCCACGGGCGCCGCGCTCGCGATCCGGGCCGAGGCCGACCGGGCGGTTGGCGAGTGGGACGACGTGCGCTTCTTTCTCTACAGCGAGGAGACGGACTACTCGCGGCGGCTGCGCGACGCGGGGTGGACTATCCGGTACACCCCGCACGCGGTAGTGACCCACCATGGCGGCGGCTCCGGGGAAGGACCGGAGCTGTTCGCCCTCAACGAGGTGAACCGCGTGCGGTACTACGAGAAACACCACGGACGGTTCGCTGCGGGCGCCTTCCGGCTTGTCGTGATTGTCAATAGTTTGCTGCGCTACACGCGACCGGCCAGCCGGCGGGCGCTGCGTGCGCTGGTTTCGAGACGGCGCTGGTCCGCTCTGCCGGGCCGCTACCCGTAGTCCACGGTTGCGACGATGCAGACTCGACGAGGTGATCGCATGGATGGACACGACGGCGGTCGAGGGGTGTCTCCAGTCCTGACGCGGCCGGCACCGCTGCCGGCCGGACCACGGTCCGGCCCCGGGTTGCGGTTCGTCGAGCGGACACGGTCACTGTTTCCGCCGCCTCCAGTTGGCGGTCGCCCGGGCTGGCGTCCGGTCGTTTTCGCCGTGCTCGCGGTTCTCGCCGGTGCGGTCGTCCAGCTCCTTCGCCAACCCGGGTTGAGCCCACTGCGCACCATCTGGGCCGAGGACGGGTCGATCTTCCTCAGCCAGGCGGCCCGGTATGGTCCGCTGCACGCCGTCAACATCTCCTATGCCGGCTACTACAATCTCGGGCCGCGGCTGATCGCCGCGGTGGCCGTCAGCGTGCCGCCGTCCGCGGCTGCCGCGGTTCTCGCGATCGCCGCGGCGCTGTGCGTCTCCATGGTCGCGTTGTTGGCCTATGTGGCCTCTGCCAACCACCTCGACTCCCGGCCGGCCCGCCTGCTGATCGCCGCGTTCGTCGCGGTGGTACCCGCGGGCCAGAACGACGTGCTCAACTCGATCGCGAACCTGCACTGGTACGGCCTCTACGCGATGTTCTGGGTGTTGCTGTGGACGCCACGTGGGTGGCCCGGCCGCATCGTCGGCGCGGCGGTGGTCGTCCTGGTCACCGGCAGCGACATCCTGACCCTCGGCCTGCTGCCGTTGGCACTGCTGCGGGCCCTTCAACAACGGAACGGCCGCCGCGACCCGTACGGCATGACGCTGGCGGCGCTGGCCGTCCTCGGCGTCGGCGTTCAGCTGAGCGGTCTCCTCACGGGCGCCTCGTCGCGCGCCGTGCAACCGAACCCGGCGCACGCGGCCGCCTGGTACCTCGTCCACGGGTTACCGGCAGGGCTGCTGGGACAGCGCTGGACCGGTGGCCACGTCACTGCCGCGTCCGCGGGGCTGGCGGCCCTGGCTTGGCTGGTCGTCGCGGCCGCCGTCGTGATCGCCTGGCGCCGGCTGACCCGACCTGCCTGGGCGCTCGCGCTGGCCGCCGGACTGACCGGCGCCCTGATGTACCTCCTGCCGGTGACCCTGTCGGACGTGGCGGTCGGCCGGTACGCGGTGGCTCCCGCCATGCTGACGCTGACAGCGCTGGTGGCCCTGCTGATGCCGGGCACAGGTAGCGCCGGCCGCACGCCCCTGGTCTGGCTGACGGCGTTGCTCGCCGTCGTCTGCGCGGTCAACCTCCGACTGGCCAACGATCGCATGTCCGGTCCTCAGTGGGGTGACGAGCTGCGGCGGGCCCGGGCGGTCTGTGCCCAACACGCGGCCGAGGTGAGCATCCCGATCGAACCCACGGCCGTAGACACAACCGTGGTGGTGCCGTGCAGCTACGTCGACAGCGCGCGGTGAGGTGTGGTCTTCTCGCAAGAGCTGAGGACGGGCTGCCGGACCAGGGGGCTACATGAGGGCTTGGGGTAGGGGTGCGCTTCGGCGCCCCGCCTTCGCGGCTGGGACCGGCGGTCTCCGGGCCGCGGCCAGGAAGGTGCTGCGCTGGCCCGGGCTCGTCGCCGTCCTGACACTCGCGATGGTCGGGGTGTTCTCCTGCGTCGCGCTCCGGCCGTCGGCGAACTTGCACCGCGCCGGCGCCCACCGCAGCACCGGGGGCCGCGGGCGCGGCCCCCCCGCGGCCCCCTCCCACCCCCCCCCCCCCCC
>Ga0081540_1001247_pt1 | contig 22221 bp, 20 predicted proteins | sample TabmetS2T1R1_FD_71024 | JGI IMG/M metagenome (GOLD analysis project Ga0081540, IMG submission 71024) | Tabebuia heterophylla rhizosphere microbial communities from the University of Puerto Rico - S2T1R1 | ecosystem: Host-associated > Plants > Roots > Rhizosphere ... | reverse complement strand
AGACCATCAAGCGCACCGGCCTTGGCAAGGGGCTTTTCTCCGAGCAGCGCTACAAGGACGACGGCAGCGAGAATCCGGACTTCGTGCTCAACCAGCCGGCCTATCGCAACGCCAGGGTACTGGTCGCCGGCGACAATTTCGGCTGTGGCTCGAGCCGCGAGCATGCGCCGTGGGCGCTGCTCGACTTCGGCATCCGCTGCGTGATCTCGACCTCGTTCGGCGACATCTTCTACAACAACTGCTTCAAGAACGGCATTCTGCCGATCCGCGTCACACAGGACGATCTCGACAAGCTGTTTGACGACGCCGAGCGCGGCGCCAACGCCACGCTCACCATCGATCTCGCCAGCCAGGAGATCCGTGGTCCCGATGGCGGCAAGGTGAAGTTCGAGATCGATCCGTTCCGCAAGCACTGCCTGATGAACGGCCTCGATGACATCGGCCTGACCATGGAAAAGAAGTCGTCGATCGACGACTACGAGGCGAAGCTGAAGCAAGAGCGCGCCTGGGCCTGATCGTGTTAAGAGCCCCGACGGAAAATCGGGGCTCTTCTATATTGCGGAGGCGACGCGGATGCGGCCTGACGTCGTCACCTTCTGGCACGGTCCGCTCGATGCGCTGCGGCTGACCTGCCTGCGATCGCAGGTGGCCGCCGGCCACAAGGTCACCATCTACAGCTTCGATCCGCTACCCGGCCTGCCCGACGGTGTCGGCAACGCCGAGGCGGAAGCGATCCTGCCGCATACGTTTTCCGAGCGGCTGCGTCCGCCGGAGCCGGACGGCAGTTGGCGCGACTGGACGGTGCTTCAATTCAGCGACTTTTTCCGGATGCGGCTGATGGCTGAAAAGGCCGGGCTGTGGCTCGACGCCGACGTGCTGCTGCTCAGGCCGATCGAAATCAATCCGGCAAAGCCTTACTTCGCGTGGGAGCGCCGGCGCCAGCTCGGCAACTCGGTTTTGTATCTGCCTGCGAATGATCCGATCGTTCGGGCGTTCGAGGAACTGATGGAGCAGGAGGATCTGACGCCGGACTGGCTGGCGCTGCGTCATCGCGTCACCTTCATGCTGCGCCAGATGCGCCACCGATCGAGCCGCCTCTCCGACATCCGCGTCGCCATCTACGGCCCCGCCGCGATCACCGCGCTCGCGCGCCGCGCAGGCCAATTGCACCACGCGCTGCCGAAGCAATCCTTCTACGCGGTGCACGCCGAACCAAAACTGTTTTTCGAACCGACGGATTTTGCAGGCCTGATCGCCGATCCCGCGATCGTCGGTCTGCACATCTCGCCAAAGGGCCGCGGCGGCGAAACGCCCATTCCGGGCAGCCTTTATGCCTGGGCTGCGCAGACGTATTGCAAGTAGCGCTGCCTGGTTTTGGCGAAGCTCCCTGAATGAAACCTAAGCGTGCTATTGGTCAGCATCACTGACCTCAGCGTCGCTTGGCAGCAACAACCGCCTGAAAAGAAAGAACGTTTGTGGCGGCCGCCACAATCTTGGCGGCTCATGTGACAATCGTGATGCGAATCGATTTGCAAGCTTAGCTTGTATTCAGATTTTTTCGCGTCTCCCCGTCCCGGGGTGAAGCACTTAGGGCCTTTTGCACGTCCATCCCACGTCGCGGCGGGCCCTTTGCTTGTCTCACCATGGGGGCGACATTGAACTCGATGGGGATTGCCGAGAAATCCATTGGGTGGGGCGGAAGCGCCGCGGCCCAAGAATCGTCAAACTGCGCGACAACGACGCGCCCTCAATCGGCGAAGCCATCAGGCCGATATTGCCTGCGCCGGTCTCGCCTGCTGTCGGGCGTTTCGTTAGCCGTTGTTGCTGCTGCCACGGCCGCGTTCGACGCCGGGCTGTCACCGGCGCTGGCGCAATGCGCGGGTCCCGCCAGCAACACCGTCTGTACGCCGGGCGGCAACACATATCCCGGCGGCATCAACGTCGATACCAACAACGGTCTCGGCGGCGCTCCTATCAACCTGACGCTTCAATCGGGTGTCGTCGTCGACATTCCCGCCGGTGCAGGCGGCGTCAATGCCGTCAACGCCGCCAACACCACGGGCGTGAGTGCGGACAGCGCCAATATCACCATCAATGCGGCTGATCTGACCATCAACAATGCCGCCAATCCCACTACCAGCAACAACACCGGGCTGCGCATCCAGTCCAGCGGCGATGCCATCATCAACGCGACGAACACCACGATCAACGTGGCCGGCACCGCGAGCGAGGACGCAATCGTGGCGTTCGCAATGCCGAACCTCACGGGAATTCCTCATCTGGCTGGCGTAACCTGGAGCGGCCCGGGCTTGAGCTCGAGCGGAACGGAAGCGACCGGCATTCAGGCCGACAACCGCGGGATTGGCAATGCCACGATCGTTGCTTCCGGAAATGTCACGGGCACTGCGGGCGTGGCCGGGTCAGGTTTTTACGGCCTGATCGCGCATGCCGGCGACTCTCTGCTTGCCGCGTCGGGGGCCGGTGATTCGTCCGTGACCTACAACAGCGGCACGATCAACGTGTTCGGAAGCAGGCCCCGCGGCATCGTCGTTTGGACCGAGGGCGACGGATCGGCCTCGGTCACCACCGCGCCCGGCACCGTCATCGCTGTCAGCGGCTCGAATAACCCGGGCGTGGATCCGCCAACCTTGCCTGTGAAGGCGGGAATCGCCGTTCAGCTCGACACAGCGACGGCAGTGAGCGGCAGATCGATAACCGCGAACGTGGCCTCGACCATCACGAACTCCGGGGCCGTTACGCCCGATGCCAATATCTTCAACGATCCCGTCGGCATTCGAACCATCAGCTACGTGGATGCACCGACCACGTTGAACTACACCGGGCTTGGTATCACCACCCAGGGCGGCGGCGGCGCCGGCATTCAAGCCCTTTCCGGCAACGGCAGCATAACGGTGAATGCCTCCGGGCCGATCAACACGACGAACGGCTCCAACGCGGTCGGCATCCTCGCCGACAGCGGCACGACACTCGCTCAAAGAAGCGGCTTACTGACCGACACCGCCACGATACGTGCCGGCATCGTGCCGGCCGCCTCGACGACCGGATCGGTGCAGGTCACTGCCGCGAACGTGGCGGCAATGGGAGAGTTCGGCACCGCAATCAGCGCGACCAGCGGCAGCGGCGGCGTGACGGTCAACGTCCCCTCTGGAGGATCGATCATGGGCGGCTGGCAGGCCGACCTGACGAGTGTCGGCCCGGTCTACGGCTTGCAGGCCTCCGGCGTATCCCTCGGTTCATCCGTTGGCGCCGCGACCCTGACCAATGACGGCGCCATCGGCGCCCTGTCCGATCGTGCGGTTGCCAGCACGCTGTTCTTTCCCAGCAACAACACCGCCATTGTCAACAACGGCACCATGACGGGTTTCGTGCAGCTCGTAGGCAGCAACAACAGCATCGTCAACAACGGCACGTTCAACCTGCGCCACTTCGCCGACACCAATGGCGACGTGATCCGCGATACGTTGCGCGTCGCGGTTTCGGACCTTGGCCCGGGCACGTTCACCAATAACGGAACCTTGGCGCTGCTCGGCGCTCCCGGCGCGACCACGCTCGATGCCACCGGCCAATATCTGCCACTGGGACTGACCTTCAATGCGATGGCGCTCGGCGGGCCGGTGCAGGGCCAGATTCTCGGCGCGACCACCTTCACCAATTCGGGGATCATCAATCTGCAAGCCAATCCCGTTGCCGGCGATGTGCTGCTGATTTCGGGCGGACATACGCCCGGCGTCTCGGGCGGCGGCCTGTTCGTGGCGAACGGTGGCCAGCTGTTGCTCGATACCGTGCTCAACGAAGGCGGCGCCAACTCGCGCTCCGACGTTCTCGTGGTCGACGGCACCTCTGTCGGCGCGAACGGCGCGACGCGGCTGTCCGCCAGGAATGCCGGCGGCGCCGGAGCACTGACGGTCGACAACGGCATCCTGGCGGTCCAGTCGGTCGACCCTGGCCGTTCAGTGCCCGGCGTCTTCACCCTCGGCGCGCCTGCCGTGGCCGGACCGTATGAGTACACCTTGTTCCTGGGCGGCGTCGGGGCCGATGCAACGAACGGAAACTGGTATCTGCGCTCCACTCTGAACTGTGCGCTATCCCCGGCTCTGCCCGAATGCCGGCCGAGCCCGCCGGATCCTATAAATCCGATACCACCGCCCACGCCGGTGACCCCGAACTTCCGCATCGAGGCCTCGCTCTATGCGGCGATCCCGTCGATGGCGTTGCTGTACGGCCGCGACCTGCTGGACACGTTGAGCGAGCGCGCCGGCGCGGAATTCGACGAAAGGTTTGGAGCCGCCACAACCCCAGGCGGGTACTACAAGGCTGTCCCGCTCAATTCCGCTTCACAATACCTCGGCTGGGGCCGCATCATCGGCGTCAACGGCACCCAGCAAGGCGACAGTCGCGGCGTACTCGGCGGCACGGCCGGCCCGCATTTCGATTACAGCTTCCTGGCGATCCAGGCGGGCATGGATTTCTACCGCCAGGAACACCCCGACGGCTCGCGCGATCATGCCGGCGCCTATTTTGCGATCGGCACCAACAGGGGACAGGTCACGCATTTCGACGGCAGAGGCGGCAGCAGCGACTTCGGCGCCTATACGCTCGGCGGTTACTGGACACACTTCGGGGCAACCGGCTGGTACACCGATGCGATCCTGCAGGGCACTTTCTACGACGTCAATTCGACGGCCAGTCGCGGCCTGCCCACGTTCCGCACCCAAGGCCAGGGTTTCGCGGCCTCGATCGAGACAGGATATCCCTTCAGGTTCTCAGGTGGCTGGTTCATCGAACCGCAGGCGCAACTGATCTACCAGACCGTCAACCTCAACGACGCCAGCGACGTAGCTGCGCAAATTCGCTTTGCCGACGTCGACTCGCTGCTGGGACGAATCGGCGCAAGGTTCGGCCGCACCTGGACCTTCGATCAATCCATCATCACGGCCTGGATCAGGCCGAACCTCTGGAACGAATTCCGCGGCAACCCGACCACCTCATTTTCTTCGCAAACCGGCTTCATCCCGTTCTATGCCGATCTTGGTGGCCTGTGGGGCGAGATCAATGCCGGCGTCAGCGGACAGATCACCCGGAATACGACGCTCTACGCCAACGCCTCCTACCAGAGCCGGTTCGACGGCGGCGGCTTTGCCTATACCGGCAAGGCGGGCGTGCGCGTGAACTGGTGATCAGCACATCCGTTGCGGTCCTGCCGGTAATTGGCGGTCTACCGTGCCCTTTCGGCCCGGTGACGCCCTGCTCCATTTTTGATCCAGCGCAACGACGCACGCGCGGTTTGCCCGCATCCTCAATGCAGCTACCCAAGGGAGGCGTGCCATGACCGCTCAGGAAAAGCCCTATCCCGTTGTCAGCCTCGTGATCGACACGTTCGGCGAATGGCTGAAGCACCGTCGCGAGTTGAGGGAAATGCGCGAGATCGACGCCGCTAATCTCAGCCAGATCGCGAGCGATTTGCGGATATCTTCCGCCGATCTGGAGGCGCTTGTCCAGCATGGACCGCATGCCGCCGATGAGTTGCCCAAGATGCTGGCCGCGCTCGGCATCGACCAGGACGACCTGGCGCGTACCGAGCCGCTGGTGCTGCGCGACATGGAGCGCGTCTGCAGCCTGTGCACCCGCAAGCGCCAATGCGACCGCGATCTTATCGCCGGCACCGCGGCGGCGCATTATCAGGATTATTGCGGGAACGCCGTCACGATCGACGGCCTGGGGCAGCGGGCGGGTTCATAGCGAGCACCGCTATCTTCCTTCTCCCCTTGTGGAGAAGGTGGATCGCTGACGCGCAGCGGCAGCGAGACGGATGAGGGGTCTGTCTCCGCGGATAGAGACCCCTCATCCGCCTCCGCTTCGCTACGGCACCTTCTCCCACAAGGGGAGAAGGAAAGAACGCTTCATTTCCCCATCGCCGCGATCGCGTCCGTGATTGCAATCGTGCGCCTCGCCATATCGGCGTGCAGCCGCTCCACCATCCGCCCGTCGAGCTGGATCGCGCCGCGTGAGGCGTTTTCCGGCAGCTCGAAGGCCGCGATGATCCTGCGCGCTTCCGCGACTTCCTCGGCCGGCGGCGTGAAAATGGCGTTGCAGGCGTCGATCTGGGCGGGATGGATCAGCGTCTTGCCGTCAAAGCCGAGATCGCGCCCCTGCGCGCATTCGGCGGCAAAGCCGTCGACATTGTTGAAGTCGCTGTAGGGCCCGTCGAGAATTTCCAGCCCGTGCGCGCGCGTCGCCAGGATGCAGTGCGTGATCATCGGAATCATCGCGGCGCGGCCCGGCTGCATGCGGATCCGCGTCTCCCGCGAAATGTCGTTCGGCCCGAACACGAAGCCCGCGAGGCGGGTCTCCGAATCCTTCGCCGCGCCCGCCAGTCTGTCGGCATCGAGCACCGCGCGCGCGGTCTCGATCATGGCCCAGACCCGGATCGACATGTCGGCGTTGATGTCGCTCAGGCGATTGGCGATTGCATTCAGGTCAGCCACGGTGGAAATCTTGGGGACCAGAATGCCGTCGGGACGGACCTTGCCGGCCATCGTCACATCCTCGACCCACCAGGGCGTATCCAGGCTGTTGACCCGGATCAAAACCTCGCGCTTGCCGAACCCGCCGGCCGTGACGGCGTTGGCGATCTGGTCGCGGGCGGCAGCCTTCGCGTCCGGCGCCACCGAATCCTCGAGGTCGAGAATGATGCCGTCGGCAGGCAAATTGCGCGCCTTTTCCAGCGCCCGCGCGTTGGATCCCGGCATGAACAACAGGCTGCGGCGCGGACGGGTCATGGGCTGGTTTCCTCCGGGGTTTGAGCCCCCACGCCCTAACATTTCAAACGGGGGCCCGAAAGCCTTGTTCCCGACATCGGCTTATGGTTAGGCATCCTCAGCACAGGTACAGAGATCATGGCATCGTCATTTCCGAAACATTTGCTCGACGGCTACCGGGCCTTCACCTCGCAGCGGCTTCCGACCGAACAGTCGCGCTACCGGGAACTTTCCGAACGCGGCCAGTCGCCCGCCGTCATGGTGATCGGCTGCTGCGATTCCCGCGTCTCGCCGGAAGTGATCTTCGATGTCGGCCCGGGCGAACTGTTCGTGATGCGCAACGTCGCCAATCTGGTGCCGGTCTATGAGCCCGACGGCGGCGCGCACGGCGTCTCGGCAGCCCTGGAATATGCCGTCAACGTGCTGCGCATCAAGCATATCGTCGTGCTCGGCCACGCCCAGTGCGGCGGCATCCGCGCCTTCATCGACAAGATCGACCCGCTGTCGCCGGGCGATTTCATCGGCCGCTGGATGGCGATGTTCATCAAGCCGGGCGAGGTCGTCGAGCAGCGCGAACGCGAGACGATGCAGGATTTCACGGTCAGGATCGAGAAGGCCGCGATTTTCCGCTCGCTCGAAAACCTGATGACGTTCCCGTTCGTGCGCGCCCGCGTCGAGCGCGGCGAAATGGAATTGCACGGCGCCTATTTCGGCGTCGCCGAGGGCTCGCTGTTCGTGCTCGACAAGGCGGCGAAGGAATTCCGCAGCGTCAGGGAGCTGGTTGGCGAATAGCAAATGGCGAGTGGCCACCCGCTATTCACCCCTCGCGATCTCACTCCCCGCCATGGTCGCCGCCGCTCCAGTGGTCGGATATCGCCAGCATGAAGGCCGAGACCACGAACATCACATGCACGCCGACCAGCCAACCGAGCTTGGTCGGATCGAAGGCGGTGTCGATGTTCATAAAGGCCTTCAGCACCTGGATCGCCGAGATCGCGACGATCGAGGCCATCAGCTTCTGTTTCAGGCCGCCAAAATGGATCTTGGTCATCCAGTCCGGCCAGTCCGGATGGCCGCCGGGATCGATCTTGGAGACGAAGTTCTCGTAGCCGGAGAACACCACGATCAGGATCAGGTTGCCGGTCAGCGACAGGTCGATCAGCGAGAGCGCGCCGAGGATGATGTCGGATTCCTTGGAGCCCGGGGCGTGGAGGATGAACTCCCACAGCACCGCGCAGAATTTGAACAGCAGCACCGCAAGGCTGATGACGAGGCCGAAGTAAAACGGCGCCATCAGCCAGCGGCTGTTGAAGATCAGCCCCTCGAAGCCGCGCTCGACGCGCTTGAGGTGCGGATTTGGCCGATAGGCAGCCGGCTGCTCGGTCATCTGGTCCGGCTCCCCCCTGACACTCATTGCTCAGCCCGCGCTTACGCCGCCTTCTTCTTCGCGGTGATCAGCTTGCGGTTGATCAGGCATTCGGCGATCTGCACGGCGTTGAGCGCAGCGCCCTTGCGCAGATTGTCCGACACGCACCACAGCGCCAGACCGTTCTCCACCGTCGCATCCTCGCGGATGCGGCTGATATAGGTGGCGTCCTCGCCGGCCGCTTCATACGGCGTGACGTAGCCGCCGGGCTCGTGCTTGTCGATCACGAGGCAGCCCGGCGCGTTGCGCAGGATGTTGCGCGCCTCGTCTGCGGTGATCGGATTCTCGAACTCGATGTTGACGGCTTCCGAATGGCCGACGAAGACCGGCACGCGGACGCAGGTGGCGGAGAGCTTGATCTTGGGATCAAGAATCTTCTTGGTCTCCGCCATCATCTTCCATTCTTCCTTGGTGTAGCCGTCCTCCATGAACACGTCGATCTCGGGGATGACGTTGAAGGCGATACGCTTGGGGAATTTCTTGTTGATCAGCTCGTCATTGGTGTAGACGGCCTTGGTCTGCGAGAACAGCTCGTCCATCGCATCCTTGCCGGCGCCGGACACCGATTGATAGGTCGCGACCACGACGCGCTTGATGGTGGCCTTGTCGTGCAGCGGCTTGAGCGCCACCACGAGCTGCGCGGTCGAGCAGTTCGGGTTGGCGATGATGTTCTTCTTGGCAAAACCCTTCGCCGCATCTGCGTTCACTTCAGGCACGATCAGCGGCACATCCGGGTCCATCCGGAAGGCCGACGAATTGTCGATCACGACGGCGCCGGCGGCGCCGATCTTCGGCGACCATTCCTTCGACACCGAACCGCCCGCCGACATCAGGCAGATGTCGATGTCCGAGAAGTCGTAATGCTCGAGCGCCTTGACCTTCAGGGTGCGGTCGCCATAGGAGACCTCGACGCCGACGCTGCGGCGCGAGGCCAGCACTACGACCTCGTCGGCGGGGAATTTGCGTTCGTCGAGAATGTTGAGCATTTCGCGCCCGACATTGCCGGTCGCACCAACGACAGCGACTTTGTAACCCATCGTTCACTCTCCGAGGAAAAATGCCGCCCCGCCGCGTCTAGCGAAAAGGGGGAAGGCAGCGCTTCTATGCGAGAAACGTCGATATGACAACGTTTGACGGCGGCGTTTGGGCGTTTGATGCATGCGTTTCCGGCCGGTCCGGCCAATTCCCACGATACGACGAGAATCTACCCTGCCCTTGCGGACTTTGTGGACGAGGTCTACGCCACGCTGGCCCGCATCTGCGCCTACCTGCTGGCGCTGGCGCTGATCGTACTTTGCGGTATCGCGCTATGGGACTATCTGCCCGAGGCCGCCGCTATCGAGCCTGTGGCCATTGACGGTTGGAGCCGAGCCGGCCACCCGGCGCCGGCGTTCGCCGTCGGTCAGTTTATTTTCCAAGGCAAGACAGAGACTTACGAGGTACTCCGGCGCCCCGAGGGCGGCCGCAAGGACGTCTTCCATTGGAACGGCGCCGGCGATCGGCCGGTTGCCGAACTCGAAATCTACCGCCCCGGCCACGAGCATCAGTCGCCCGGCCCGACGGCCGTCGATATCGCCGCGAGGATGGACGGCGCACCCAAGCTGGAGACGGCGGGAATCATCGACAGCAAATTCGGCCCCGTCACGCTGCTGCGCCCGGTCGGCGGCAGGAATGGCGAGCGCGCCTGTCTCGGATTTGTCAGGCGGGTCGAGGACCCCAGCTTCCGCCTCTCCGGCTGGTCATGCCAGGGCGATGATGTGGCGGCCCGCCGCGCCGCGATCGGCTGCATGCTGAATCGCCTGATGCTGCTCACGACCGGAAACGATGCAAAATTGGCGGGATTGTTTGCCCGCGCCGAACTTCGGCGCAGCGAATGCGCTCTCACTTTGTCGGCCGATTGGCTGACGGGCGCCGACGATCCACGGCTGCGCGGAGCCCAGTGACCCGCGGATTTTGGGGGGCGAACCTCGCCCGCCCTCACGATTGTGGCAACAACCGGCCAAGGCACTGGTTTTCATGAACCTTTTTGCCTCGCATCGCATTATTCCGGCGCGGTGTGGCTGATTTGACCTAGTGACGACCACCCGGCTGCGGCTACAATGCCACCAATCAGATCTGGTGATCCGCCAGCCCGTGTGAGGCTGCGGATAATGACGAGGATGCAATGACCCGAAAATTCCCCGCTGCGAGCAAGCTCGCGATTTCGCTTGCCGCGGTTGCCCTCGTCGCCGCCGGCGCGACCTCCGCCAGCGCCCAGTCCAAGCAAAAGTATGACCGCGACGGCCGCCCTGTTTACGGAGCGAATGGTCCCAACCGGGTGTACCAGCAGGGTCCGCGCACCCGCGTCTACGTCACCACCCGCTCGTGGCTCGATGCAGGCACCGAGGTGCTGCCGGGCGATCGCAAGTTCCAGGACTACGCATTCCCGTCGCCGTACGGGTACCCAACGTTTGCGCGCGAAAACCTCAACCGTCCGATCGACCGCCAGCCGCTCAACCCGCCTTCAGATCTGGGCGGCCAGCCGACCCAGTTCCCGCTGTATTGATTTAGCGGGAGAGCAATCCCGCGTCGTCTCGAACGGGGGTGTCATCAGAAACCCGCGGTGCTTATTGTTTTGCTTCTGTGGCAAGGAGGTCGAGGCATGAGGATAATGACCGTAGCTCTCGGAACGGCACTGGTCCTGTGTAACCTGGGAGCGCTCAGCGCCACAGCGCAGGCGCGGAAGGCCAAAGTCGTTCGTGAACCCGCCAGGGTGATCGTGACGACGACAACGCCATACTGGGATTACAATATCGTTCCACGATATCGTTATCGCCCAGAGGACGACCGGGTCGATCCATACGGCCCGCCCGTAGCGCCGGTGATACGCTATGGAAATCAAGAAATATATATTGAGCGGTGGTACTGAGCATAACGTCGAGACGCAAACGCGTGCCGTGATGCCGGCGGGATAGCGTTCGCCGATCCCGCCATTCGATCTACCGGCCCGAAGCGGCACCTGGATCGTAGCGCTCGCAGAATTGTTCGATCGCCTCGGAGCGAAAATCGCTTAGGCGCTCGAAGATGAGCTCATCCGGCCAGTCCCACCAGGCGATGCGGCGCAGTCTTTCCGCGATGGCACCAGGAAAACGCTGACGGATCGCCCGCGCCGGAACGCCGCCGACGATGGTGTAGGGCGGCACGCTGCGGCTGACGACCGCGCCCGCGGCGATGACAGCGCCATCGCCCACCGTCACGCCCGGCAGCAGGATGGCGGCGTGGCCGATCCAGCAATCGTTGCCGACAATCACCCGGTCGCTGCGGCGCTCGGCAAAGAAATCGCGGTCACGGGTCGCCGTCGCCTCGTAATATTCGGGGACATAGGTGAAGCGATGCTGCGACGGACGGCCCATCGGGTGGTTCGGCGCGCCGATCCGGACCGAATTGGCGATCGCCGTGAATTTCCCGATCACGGTGTCGGCGACCTCGCAATTCTCCCCGAGATAGGAGTAGTCGCCGAGCGAGGCATATTCGATGCGCGTGTTGGCCAAAACCTCGCAACGCCGGCCGATCTTCGCCTCACGCAGCCGCACCGTTTCGTGGACAAAGGTTTCCGCAATCTTCGGCCGATGCGACGCGTCCATGAAACAGCTCCGATGATGGTGGGCTACGGCTCCACCACTCTATGCGTGCAGCTTCTGCAGCTCTTTCACGATCGCCTCGCCCATCTGCGTGGTTGAGGCAGACGTCGTACCCTCCGACTTGATGTCGGCAGTACGAAGTCCGCTGGCGAGCACGGCAGCGATCGCCGCTTCCACCTTGTCGGCCAGCGCGCCCATGTCGAAGGAATAGCGCAGCGCCATGGCGAACGAGGAGATCATCGCGATCGGATTGGCGAGCCCTTGGCCTGCAATGTCGGGCGCCGAACCGTGCACCGGCTCGAACAGCGAGCGGCGCTTTTTGGTCTTGGCGTCGATCTCGCCGAGCGAGGCCGAGGGCAGCATGCCGAGCGAGCCGGTCAGCATCGCCGCGATATCCGACAGCATGTCGCCGAACAGATTGTCGGTGACGATAACGTCGAACTGCTTCGGCGCCTTCACCAGCATCATGCCGCCGGAATCGGCAAGCTGGTGCTCCAGCGTCACGTCCTTGTATTCGCGCGCATGCACTTGGGTCATGACCTCGTTCCAGAGCACGCCCGACTTCATGACGTTGCGCTTCTCCATCGAGGTCACTTTGTTCCGGCGCTTGCGCGCCAGGTCGAAGGCGACGCGGCCGATGCGCTCGATCTCGTAAGTGTCATAAACCTGCGTGTCGATCGCGCGCTTCTGGCCGTTGCCGAGATCGGTAATCGTCTTCGGCTCGCCGAAATAGACGCCGCCGGTCAATTCGCGCACGATCATGATGTCGAGGCCTTCGACCGCCTCGCGCTTCAGGCTGGAAGCATCCGCCAGCGCCGGGTAGCACACCGCGGGGCGAAGGTTGGCGAACAGGCCGAGATCCTTGCGCAGGCGCAGCAGGCCGGCCTCGGGCCGCACCTCGTAGGGCACGCTGTCCCACTTCGGTCCACCGACCGCACCGAAGATGATGGCATCCGCGGCCAACGCCTTTGCCATGTCGCCTTCCGAAATAGAGACCTTGTGGGCGTCATAGGCCGAACCACCGACCAGCCCCTGCTCGGTCTCGAACGAGGCGATGCCCTGCTTGTTCAGCCAATCGATCAGGCGCTGCACCTCACCCATCACTTCGGGGCCGATGCCGTCGCCGGGGAGAAGCAGCAGTTTATGGGTCGCCATGGTCGTTTACCTCGAAATGGTTGCTTTTTGTCATTGCCGGGCTTGACCCGGCAATCCATCCACTTCGCAAAATCTTCTGACGATGGATGGATGCCCGGGTCGAGCCCGGGCATGACGTGCGAAGGAATTCCGGCCCGGAGTGCTAAAACGCCGGAGGCGGATTGGCAAGGCACCGCTGACAGGTCAAAAAGGCAGGGAAAGAGCAACCCGCAGCCCCCAAGAAGGCAGCAAGACGGACCTCATGACCGCAGCCATCGTCTTCGCCTTTGCTTCGGCCTTCCTCCTCGGGGCCGGGGTCGTTCTGGCACAGTTGGGCTTGCGGACGGTCGAGCCGCTGTCGGGCGCGGCGATCAGCGTTCCGACCTTCACCGTGCTGTTCCTGCTGCTGTCGCCGCTGATCCTGCAAGGCGAGCCGGTGGTATGGCGCGCCTTGCCGGTCTTCATGGCGATCGGCCTGTTCTTCCCGGCCGCGCTGACGCTGCTGACCTTTGCATCCAACCGGGCGCTCGGGCCCGTCATCACCTCGACGCTCGGCAACCTCGCACCGCTTTTTTCGGTGACAGTGGCCGTGGTCCTGCTGCAGGAGCCGCTGCATCCGCCGCAACTGCTTGGCCTCGTCGTCGCTGTCGCGGGCGCGGCAATGATTACCGTGACCCGCCCGCGCGACCTCGGCCATTGGCGAAGCTGGGCGCTATTGCTGCCGCTCTGCAGCGCGCTAGTGCGCGGCGCAACGCCGCCGATCATGAAGCTCGGGCTCGAGGTCTGGCCGAGCCCGCTCTGGGCCTGCCTGATCGGCTACGTGATGTCCTCCCTGGTGGTGCTGACGGTGCAACGGGTCCGCAAGGGCAGCTTCATGGTGCAGGCGCCGCGCGCGGGCCGGTTCTGGTTCGCGATGACCGGAATCAGCAACGGGCTGAGCGCGCTCAGCCTGTTCATCGCCATTCGCAACGGCCCGATCACGCTGGTGGCGCCGCTCGCAGCCATCTATCCGCTCGTCACGGTCGGGCTGAGCGCGATGCTGCTCAAGCATATCGACATCACCGCGCGCATCGTGATCGGGACCGCGCTGACCGTGCTCGGCGTCGCCCTGGTGCTGATCGGCTGATCCCGTTGCGGGATCGGCAAGACACTGTTGCGGGCAGCGCACCTGTGCAAGCCGGCGATCTCCTGTCAGAATGCTCAGTCTGCCGGAGCAAATCCTTGCACGCCCCAGACCGTTCCCAGCTCTACCCGCGTCCCGCGCGGCTGATCCTCATCCTGTCGCTGGCGCCGACCGTCGGTCTCGGAATCGGCCGCTTCGCCTATGCGCTGGTGCTGCCGGATATGCGCGACGCGCTGGCCTGGTCGTATTCCGCGGCCGGGTTCATGAATACCATCAACGCCGCCGGGTACCTCGCAGGCGCCCTGTTCGCCTCGCGCATGATCCGGCGCTTCGGGCTGGCGGCATCGGTGCGCTGGGGAACGCTGGCCTGCGTGCTGTCGCTGGCGCTCTGCGCCATGTCAGGCAATTTCTACGTCCTGAGCTTTGCCCGGCTGCTGGCGGGCGTCGGCGCCGCGGCCGGTTTTGTCGGCGGCGGAACGCTGGCTGCGACCATTGCGCAGTCGCGCCCCGAGCGAGCCAACTTTCTGCTCAGCCTGTTCTATGCCGGCCCCGGCATCGGCATCCTGTCGTCGGGACTGGTGGCGCCGTTCGTGCTGCAGTGGTTCGGTCCGGGTTCGTGGTGGATCGTCTGGTGGGCGATGACGGGGCTCGCCGTCATCATGACGATCCCCGTGCTGCTCGCGCCGCTCCATGACGGCGTGACGCTCGCCGAGACGGCGGCGGCCAAATTCGCGATAGCGCCGGTCGCGATCTACCTCGCCGGCTATTTCCTGTTCGGCGCCGGCTACATCGCCTACATGACCTTCATGATCGCCTATGTGCGCGACGCCGGCGGCGGCGCCGCGGCGCAGAGCGCGTTCTGGAGCCTGATCGGCGTGAGCGCGTTCGTGACCCCATGGGTGTGGCGTCACGTGCTCGCGCTCGACCGCGGCGGCCTCGCCACGACGATCATTCTCGGCGTCAACGCCATCGGCGCGGCGATGCCGATCTTCGGGCATTCGGTGTGGCTATTGGCGCTGTCGGCGCTGGTGTTCGGCGTCGCCTTCTTCGCCGTGGTCGGCTCCACCACCGCCTTCGTCCGCTTCAACTATCCGCCGCAGGCCTGGCCGACCGCGATTGCAGCGATGACGATTTCATTCGGCATCGGCCAGACGCTCGGCCCGATCGTGGTCGGCGCGATCACGGATGCGATGGGCAGCCTGTCGTTCGCGCTGAATATTTCCGCCGCGATGCTGGCGGTGGGCGCACTGCTGTCGGCGTTTCAAACGAAGCTGCGCCGCGCCTGAACGCGAATCCGTGACGTCCGCCCGCACTGAAGTGATCGCGCCTGCGGCAGTTTGCGACGCAAACTAATGTCACCTTGTGGTAATACGTTGCCCGGCACTGCACCCAAGGACGGCGACGCAGAAAGGGAGATGCGATCATGGAAATGGGGCAAACTGAAATGACCTATTTCGATCTCGGCCCATACAGCCGCAAAGTCACTACATCGTCGCCCGACGCCCAGCTTTGGTTCGACCGCGGCCTCAACTGGCTGTTCGGGTTCAACCATTACGAAGCGATCAAGTGCTTCCAGAAGGCCCTGAAGCACGATGGCGAATGCGCCATGGCGCACTGGGGCATCAGCTACGCTTCGGGCCCCAACTATAATCTTCCCTGGGTTCGCTACGATCCGCTTGGCCGGCAGATGGCGCTGTCGGCATCCTACGAAGCCATGCAGGCCGCGCTCGCGCATGCCGGGAAGGCGTCGCCGGTCGAGCGGGCGATGATCCAGGCGCTTACCGCGCGCTATCCGCAGCGCGAGGCGATCGAGGACATGTCGCCCTGGGACAAGGCCTACACCGGGGAGATGCGGAAGATCTTCGCTGCCTACCCTGACGATCTCGAGGTCCGCGCGGTGTTTGCCGAGTCTCTGATGAACGAGACGCCGTGGCAGATGTGGGACCTGCCATCCGGCAAACCGGCGGGACCCGGCACCGAGGAATGCAGGGCGGCGCTCGAGCACGCGCTGGAGCGAGTTCCCGCCGCATGGGATCATCCCGGCCTGCTGCATCTCTATGTCCACCTGATGGAGATGTCGCCATTTCCGCAGCGGGCGCTGCGGGCCGGCGATCGGTTGCGCGACATCGTCCCGGATTCCGGTCACCTCATTCACATGCCGACGCATCTCGACGTGCTGTGCGGCCACTACAGGGACGTCCTTGTCTATAACCAGAAAGCGCTCGCGACCGACCGAAGGTTCCTCGCCTATTCGGACGATCCCGGCGTCTATCTCGTCTACGTCATTCACAACTTCCACTTCTCAATCTACGGCGCGATGTTCCTCGGCCAGTACACGCCCGCCATCGCGGCGGCGGAGGAACTCATCGCCACGATCCCGGAGGCGGTGCTACGCATTCAATCGCCGCCGATGGCGGATTTTCTCGAAGGCTATCTGACGATGAAGCAGCACGTCCTCGTGCGTTTCGGCAAATGGCACGAGATCATCGCGCAAGACCTGCCGAAGGACCGCGAGCTTTATTGTTCTGTTGTCGCGATGATCCACTACGCCAAGGCGGTCGCGCATTCGGCGCTCGGCCATGTTGCCGAGGCCGAGACGGAAAAGGGCCTGTTCATGGCGTCGAAGTCTCGCGTGCCCGAAAGCCGCCGCGTCCACAACAACAAGATCGTCAACCTGCTCGAGGTCGGCGAAGCGATGCTGAACGGCGAGCTGGAATATCGAAAGGGCAACCATGACGCGGCATTCGCGCACCTGCGCAAGTCGGTCGAGCTCAGCGACGGACTACCCTATGACGAACCATGGGGATGGATGCAGCCGACCCGCCATGCGCTCGGGGCGCTTCTGCTCGAACAGGGACGGATCGAGGAAGCCGAAGCGGTATACCGCTCCGATCTCGGCCTTGACGGCAAGCTGAGCCGCGCCTGCCAGCATCCCGATAATCTCTGGTCACTGCACGGGCTGCACGAATGCCTGGTCCGTCGCGGAGAAAAGGCCGAGGCGAACCTGATCAAGCAGCGGCTCGACCTTGCGCAGGCGCGCGCGGAGGTTCCGATCAAGGCATCCTGCTTCTGCCGCCGGATGGATATGGCGGCCGCGTAATCTTTCGCGGCGCCGGTTGGCTGGGCGGCGCGGCGGACGTGCTATTGCAGCGGCGCGATTGCCCGTGGCGAGCTCTTCGCCCGAAGCGGACATGCGGACACATTCGCTTTTGGGCCGCTTGGACGGCATCAACCGCGATGTGACCGTGGCTAACTCCCGCTGAACGAATTGTAGCCCTGGTCCTCCCAGAAGCCGCCCTTGTACTCGTTGGTGACTTCCATCGAGAGCACGTATTTCGGGTTCTTGAAGCCGAGCTTGGTCGGCACGCGGATCTTCATCGGAAAACCGTAAGCGCGCGGCAGGATCTCGTCGCCGAACTTGAACGTCATCTGGGTCTGCGCATGCAGCGCGCTCTGCATGTCGAGCGGCGAGTTGTAGCCGTCCTTGTCGGCGCACTGGAACCAGACATATTTGGCGCGGGTGTCGGCGCCGATCAATTTGAGGAAATCGCGCAGCGGCGTGCCGGTCCAGCTTCCGATCGCGCTCCAGCCCTCGACGCAGATATGGCGCGTGATCTGCTTGACCTGCGGCAATTGATAGAGCTCCTCGAGCGTCCAGGACTTCTTGTTGTCGACCAGGCCGCGCACTTCGAGCTTCCAGGCCTTGCCGTCGACCTCGGGCGCCTCGTCGATGTCGTAATAGGCGTTGAAGGGAAACGGCTTCGTGATCTGGCTTTCGGAGAAAGTCGGCGCCATCGCATTGGGATTGAATATCCACGACTGCACGCCGTCATTGAACTTCGAGACCTTCTTCAGCATCTCCTCGGCCGAGAAACTGTCGGTCACGTCGCAGCCGGTCAGCAGCGTCAGCGCGCCGAGGCTGGCGCCGGCGGTGATGAAGCGCCGCCGCGTCAGATCCGGCATGGCCTTCTCCGCATCGCGGACCAGCAGCTTCTTGTCGACGCCCGGGATCAGAAGTTTTCGCATGCGACCCATGATCATACTCCCTGCTTAGCGGCCAATGACCATGGCGCGGAGGCTCTTCGGCACCAGAATGGCGAGCACGACATGAACGACCATGAAGGCCACGATGCCGGCCATGCAGAAGAAGTGGACGTAACGGGCGGCGTCATAGCCGCCGAACAGCGCCGTCAGATATTGCAGTTGCACCGGCTTCCAGATCGACAGCCCCGACAGCACGATGAGGATGCCGATGACGATGACGCCGGCGTAGAGCAGCTTCTGCACCTGGTTGTACCTGCTGAGATCGTCGTGTGACAGCTTGCCGGTCAGCGCCGCCCTGGTGTCCGAAATCACGCCCTCCGGCGTGATCGGCAGCAGCTTCTTGCGGAAGCGGCCGGTGACAAAGCCCATCACCAGGTAGATCAGCCCGTTGACCATCAACAGCCACATCGCGGCGAAATGCCAGAGCAGCGCGCCGCCGAGCCAGCCGCCCAGCGTGATGCTGGGGGAGAAGGTGAAACCGAACAGCGGCGAGGCATTATAGATCTGCCATCCCGACATGATCATCAGGACCATGGCAAACGCATTGGTCCAGTGCAGCGCCCGCACCCAGGCCGGCTGGATGACTTTTGCCTTGGTTGGCGCGGCGTGTTCGTCGCTGACGGTGAGAGCCGACATATTCGTTTCCCGCTTGTAGTTCGCTACCTGATCTATACGCCCGGAACCGGACCAGTGTTACTGCCATGAAGTAACCAGATCGACGCACCTGCGCACCTGGCAAATTCACAAAAAAGCGAGCCGAGGGGGGCACCCCGGCTCGCCATCCCGCACGCGCCCGTTGGGACCATGTCAAGCGTGTGCAAGGGTTGGGATCAGGACGCCGGCATCAGCACGGTGTCGATGACATGGATCACACCGTTCGACTGATTGACGTTCGAGATCGTGACCATCGAGGTTCCGCCCTTGGCGTCGACGATCCAGACCTTGCCGTCCTGATGCTTGACCGCGAGATCTTCGCCCTCGGCGGTCTTGAGCTTCATGCCGTCCTTCAGGTCGGACGCGGAAAGCCTGCCGGGCACGACATGGTAGGTGAGGATCTTGGTCAGCGTCGCCTTGTTCTCAGGCTTCACCAGCGTGTCGACGGTGCCGGCCGGCAGCTTGCCGAAGGCGGTGTTGGTCGGCGCGAACACCGTGAACGGGCCCTTGCCTTCCAGTGTGTCGACCAGGCCGGCAGCCTTCACGGCGGCGACCAGCGTGGTGTGGTCCTTCGAGTTCACGGCGTTCTGGATGATGTTCTTGGACGGGAACATCGCCGCGCCACCGACCATGACGGTCTTTTCTTCCGCGCCGGCGGGCGCGGTGATGGCGGTGGTGAAGGCCAGGGCGCTGAACACGGCGGCAGACAGCAGTGCAATACGTTTGGACATGGAATCTTCTCCCGAGATTGCGATGGCCGGCGGGCATCCGCCGGTGTTGAAAACAACGACGCTTTGGTCGGTTGACCGGTTGTGTTCGTCGTCGTTGAGCCGAGCTACGGGAGGTTTTCGGGCCGGTTTCGGCGAATAATTTATCGTGATGTTTGAAACTTTTGGGGAGGCAGTCCGTGCGGACACGACAGCCACGCAAAATGGCGAAAACAACCCCATGCAAAGTAGAGAAAGTTCGTAGGGCGGGTTAGCCGCAGGCGTAACCCGCCGCCACAACAACGTTCTCGCATCGAAAGCGGCGGATTACGCTATCGCTAATCCGCCCTACGCAATCAATCCCTGTTCGCGGGCGTCTGGATGAAACCGCGATTATGCGTCGGGCTGATCAATATCTCGTTCATGCAGACCCGCGGCGGCATGCTGGCGACGAAGGCGATGGTGCGGCCGCAATCTTCCGGCTGCAGCATTTTCGCCTGTTCTTCCTCCGACGGCACCACCGGGCGCAGTTTGAGTATCGGGGTCGCGACCTCGCCCGGCGACAGGCAGCAGGCGCGCAGGCCGTTGACGCATTCGTCCATGTTGAAGGAATGGGTCAGCGCCAGCACCGCGTGCTTGGTCGTGGTGTAGGCCGGGCCCGGCATCTTCGAGACATGACGGCCAGCCCAGGAGGCGACGTTGATGATGCAGCCGTCCTTCTGCTTGCGCATCGCCGGCAGCACCGCGCGCATGCAGTAGAGCACGCCGTTGAGGTTGATCTCGACCAGCTTGTCCCAGCCTTCCAGTTCCATGTCGGCCCAGCTTCGCTTCGGCACGTTGATGCCGGCGCTGTTGACCAGCAGGTCGATCCGGCCGTGTTTGGCCAGGATCTGGTCGGCGGCCTTGTTGACGTCCTCCTTGTTGCTGACATCGAGCGCGATCGCCTCGGCCTTGCCGCCCTTTTTGGTGATGTTGGCCACCACCTGGTCCAGCGCGTCCTTCCGCCGTCCCGAAACCACCACGATCCAGCCATCGGCCGCCAGGGCCTCGGCGCCGGCCTCGCCGATCCCGCTGCCGCCGCCCGTCACCCAGGCCACGCGTTTCCCGCTATTTGTCATGCAAACCGTCTCCGTTGCTTTTTTAGGGGCGTTTTTGCTATTCCAGCCGGCGAAATTCCCGGCCAGCGCCCTTCAGGGAAGATTGCATGAACACGACCGCCAACGCCAACCTGTTTTCCCGCCTGTTCGACACGCTCGACGATCCGAACCGGCTCGCGATCGAAACGCTCGACGGCACGCGCATCAGCTATGGCGACCTGATCGCCCGCGCCGGCCAGATGGCGAACGTGCTGGTTTCCCGCGGCGTCAAGCCCGGCGACCGCGTCGCGGCGCAGACCGAGAAATCGGTGCCGGCGCTGGTGCTCTATCTCGCGACGGTGCGCGCGGGCGCGGTGTACCTGCCGCTCAATACCGCCTACACGCTGAATGAACTCGATTACTTCATTGGCGATGCCGAGCCCTCGCTCGTCGTCTGCGATCCCTCGAAGGCCGAAGGCATTGCCGCGATCGCGGCGAAGGTGAAGGCCAAGGTCGAAACGCTCGGCGCCGACGGCAAGGGATCGCTGACGGATGCAGCCGCGAAAGCGGATGCGGCGTTCGCGACCGTCCCGCGCGCCGATGACGACCTCGCCGCCATCCTCTACACCTCGGGCACCACAGGCCGCTCCAAGGGCGCGATGCTGACGCACGACAATCTGGCGTCAAACTCCTACAGCCTGGTCGACTACTGGCGCTTCACCGACAAGGACGTGCTGATCCACGCGCTGCCGATCTATCACACCCACGGCCTGTTCGTGGCGAGCAACGTCACGCTGTTCGCCCGCGCCTCGATGATCTTCCTGCCGAAGCTCGATCCTGAAACGATGATCAAGCTGATGGCGCGCGCCACCGTGATGATGGGCGTGCCGACCTTCTACACCCGGCTGCTGCAGAGCCCGGCGCTGACCAAGGAGGCCACCAGCCACATGCGGCTGTTCATTTCCGGCTCCGCGCCGCTGCTCGCCGACACCCATCGCGAATGGTTCGCGCGCACCGGCCACGCCGTGCTGGAACGCTACGGCATGACCGAGACCAACATGAACACCTCGAATCCCTATGACGGCGAGCGCGTGCCCGGCGCGGTCGGCCATCCCCTGCCCGGCGTTTCCGTCCGCGTCACCGATCCCGAGACCGGCAAGGAACTGGCGCGCGACACCGTCGGCATGATCGAGGTCAAGGGCCCGAACGTGTTCAAGGGCTATTGGCGGATGCCGGAAAAGACAAAGTCCGAATTCCGCGACGACGGCTTCTTCATCACCGGCGATCTCGGCAAGATCGACGACAAGGGCTATGTCCACATCCTCGGCCGCGGCAAGGATCTCGTGATATCAGGCGGCTTCAACGTCTATCCGAAGGAAATCGAGAGCGAGATCGACGCCATGCCCGGCGTGATCGAATCCGCCGTGATCGGCGTGCCGCATGCGGATTTCGGCGAGGGCGTCACCGCTGTCGTGGTCTGCAACAAGGGCGCTGACGTCACCGAGGCAGGCGTGCTGCACGCGCTCGACGGACGGCTGGCGAAATTCAAGATGCCGAAACGCGTTTTCGTCGTCGACGAACTGCCGCGCAACGCCATGGGCAAGGTGCAGAAGAATATTTTGCGGGATACTTACGCAAAGATTTACGCGAAATAATTC
>Ga0081540_1001246_pt1 | contig 22225 bp, 22 predicted proteins | sample TabmetS2T1R1_FD_71024 | JGI IMG/M metagenome (GOLD analysis project Ga0081540, IMG submission 71024) | Tabebuia heterophylla rhizosphere microbial communities from the University of Puerto Rico - S2T1R1 | ecosystem: Host-associated > Plants > Roots > Rhizosphere ... | reverse complement strand
CGAGCAATGTGTCTCGCACCGTAGCCTCGGAGTCGAGGTTGGCCGCAGCGTGCGCAAGCCACCGCACGGCCAGCGCGCTCGCCTCCTCGCCGGCCGGATGACCGCCGAGGCCGTCGGCGACAGCGACGACCACGGGGTCGTCGACGGGCAACCACAGGGTTTGTGGCGTCAGCGTGGTCACGGCGCACAGGGTCCAGGGACCAGCGACCAAGCTGTCTTCGTTGTGCTCTCGAACCAGGCCGTCGTGACTGAGCGCAGATACGGCCACGAATTTCATCTCTCCGTACCCCGCATCTCATTCCACACCGGCCCCGGACCGGTGCCAAAGACAGACCCGAAACGGTCAGCATCACGAAACCACAAGACCGGGCAGCGGGCCGACATTTCGGCCGGGCCCGGGTCCGCGGCGGCGCGTTTCCGGCGCCTTCAGTTAGTCCTCGAGGATGCGGTAGACGATGTCGTCGGTCGATCGGGTACCACGCGCGTACGCATCAGTGAAGCTGCCTTCCCCTTCCACACGATCGGTCCGACGCCACTCGTAGGCGCAGACCCGGCGCCGAATACGCCACTGACCGTCGCGGCGTTCGAAACGGTCGACGTATCGCAGCCCGGCCCACATGTCGGTTGGATAGCCGTCCGGGTCGGTGTAGCGGTGAAAGGCGACAGCATAGGTCTCGGAACGCGCGACGTCGCGGCTGAGGTCGACGTCAATCAACATGTTGCCCAGGAAGTGGGCTGTCCGCTCGAAGCGATTGAGCGACTTCTCTACGAACGTGATGAAGTCGTCGACCCCGCCGACGAACGATCCGTGATCGTCGGTGCCGTCCGGCCAATAACAGGAGCGCACGAGGTCGAAGTCATACCGGTCGACTCCACGTGAGTACATGGTCAGGACCCGTTGAATGGCCCGCTCGGCGAACAGCAATTCGAGATCTTCGTTCATGGCACCTCACATGAGTGGGTTACTGGTCAGGATGTCCAGTTATCCTGCCAGCAGACGGCAAGGTGTTCTGGTGGTTCGAATCCGATGCTCGGGGCTGAGATCTGGGGTGACTGATGAGCAGCGGTCGTGACGTTGACGTTGTCGTGGTGGGGTCAGGTGCCGCGGGCTTGTCGGCCGCCTTGTCCGCCTGGGAGCATGGCGCTCGCAGCGTGGTCGTCGCCGAGTCCGAAGGCGTCGTGGGCGGGTCGTCCCGCCTGTCCGGTGGTCTGACGATGGGAGCCGGAACGCGCTACCAGCGGGCGCTCGGCATCGAGGATGATCCGGAGTCGCTGTTTCACGACTACATGCAGCTGAATCAGTGGAAGGTCGAGCCAGCGGTCGTGCGCCGGCTGGCCGAGCTCTCCGGTCCATCGGTGGAATGGCTGGGGGATCTCGGTGTGCAGTTCTATGACCAATTGGTGTTCGGCGGTGACGAACGGTTGCCGCGCGTGCACTGTCCGATCGGTCGCGGGCAGGCGGTCGTTGACGTGCTGCTGCATCACTGCCGAGAACGGGGCATCGAGATCGCGCTGGGCCGCCGCATCAATCAGCTACTCGTCGAGGGTGACGCGGTCGTCGGCGTCGCAGTTGGCGAGGACACCATAACGGCCGGAGCTGTTGTGGTCGCTGCCGGCGGCTTTGGCAACAATCCGGAGAAGCTGGCGCGCTTCTTCCCCGCCGCCGCCGACACGGAATGGACTTGGTACATCGGGGCACCAGGCGCCCGCGGCGATCACCTCGATCTCGCGAAGCAAGTCGGGGCACAACTGACCGGATTCAATCGTGGCCTGCGGCTGCTGCATGCGAACTTCGCCAAGATCTACGAGGCCTATCTGCCAGGCTGGCTCACCTTGGTCAACCGGGCGGGTAGGCGGTTCTGCGATGAGACCGCTCCGTACGGGATCATGGACGGGCTCATCCAGGACCAGGGTGATGTCGCCTTCGCGATCTTCGACCAGGCCGCCCTGGACGATGCCACCGCAGCCGGCGTCGCCCGCTACAAGCAACAGGTGCCAGGGTCGACGAAGAAGCAGAGTCCTCACTGGAATGCAGACATAGTCGATGCGATGGTGAAAGAGGGCAAGGTGCAGCGTGTGGCGACGATCGCCGAGTTGGCTACGGCGTTCGGGGTACCCGGTCATCACTTGCGGGCGACCGTCGAGCGGGTCAACCAGTCGGCCGACATCGGCGAGGACATCGACTACTTGAAGGATCCCAAGTTTCTGCAGCCGATTTCTCGCGCACCGTTCTACGGGGCCGAGATCCGGCCGGCGACGGTCTGCTTTACCTCGTTCGGCATGCGGATAGATCGGGACGGGCAAGTGCTGGGCGAGGCCGGCCCACCGATTCCGGGGCTATTCGCCGCGGGAGAGAGCGTCGGAGGGGTCGTCGGACCGCGCTACGTGGGAAGTGGAAACTCCTACGCCAACTGTGTGACCTTCGGCCGCATCGCGGGTGCGTCCGCCGCACGCGCAGCCGGCGCCGCGACCGGGTCTTCCCTCGCCGGCGGCCAGGAGGGTCAAGGCTGATGGGTGTCGTGACGGCAGCGTTGATCACCGGCCAGGAGGCGGTGGAATACCAGCAGTTCGATGAGGGACCTCCGGCAGCCGGGTGCGTGAAAATCGACATCCGGCTCTGCGGGATTTGTGGGACGGACATCGCCTCGTACCGCAGCGGGCACCTACACAGTCCCGCTGTCTGCGGCCACGAGTGGGTCGGGACCGTCGGGGACGTCGGCGCGGGGGTGTGGAACGTCGACCCGGGCGATCGCGTTGTCATAGCCGTTCCGCCCGCCTGCGGACGTTGCCCCGAGTGCCGGGCCGGGATTGCTGAGTACTGCCGATCGGTGTCCGCCATTGCGCGAGGCCGGGATGCCCTAGCGCCGCCGCATGGCGGCTTTGCTCGAAGCATCACGGTCGCAGCGGATCGGGTCCTGCACGCCCACCCCGATCTCAGTGACGAGGAAGCCGCGCAGGTCGAGCCGGCGACGGTCGCCTTCCATGGCGTTCGGCGTAGCCGGATCGATGTGGGCGACACCGTAGTTGTGCAAGGTGCGGGACCCATTGGCTTGTTGGTGATGCAATTCGCCCGCGTGGCGGGCGCTGGACAGACGATCGTCGTCGAGCCCTCACCGGTTCGGCGCGTCTTGGCGGCCGACCTCGGCGCCGAATTGACCGTTCCTCCAGACCAAGCCGCGGCTGCGATTCTCGAGCGGACAGCTGGCCTCGGCGCGGATGTCGTCATGGAATGCACTGGCGTCCCGCAGCTGCTACAGACCGCGGTCGACATGTGCCGAGCCGGCGGAGTCGTGGGCCTGGTCAGCTTCCTCGCCCAGCCAGCCACGATCAATGCCGCCCGCTGGCTGGCGAAAGAGATCACGGTGGTGGCCTCCAACGCCTTCACCCACGATGACTTTCTCCGCAGTATGGGTTTCCTCGCTGACGGTCGGGTCAAGACCAAGCCGCTACACAGCCGGACCGTCGCGCTGCACAATCTGGACTCGACGCTACGGGATCTCGCCGCCGCCACCACGGACGACATCAAGGTTCTGGTAAGTCCCGGCCCAGTGACCGGGAGCTAGTCGGTACAAACGGCCCCGCTGTTTGCCGATCAAGGGCGTGCGGTCATGGGTACGGCAGATTCGGATCCTCGCCGTTGACGAGGACGGCTTTCGGGCGGCTCAGCCGGGTTACCCGTTACCGACAAGCGCACTACGCGGTCGCCGGTAGACGAGGAGTCAGAGTAGCGTCAGTTGCGCTGAGGTCGCCGTTGGCTGGTGCGGACGTGGAGCGTGGGGGTCAGGCGTGGTCTTCTACACGGTCATCTTTAGCTGCATGGCTGTGCTGTTGGTTGTTGCTGGCCTGACGGTCATGTCGCGCAACCGCAAGCAACGTGCAGCGGAGATCCGGCACGAGGAGTCTGCTGCCCACGCGAATCGTCGGCAGCGCAACGCGAAGCGAGAGCAATCACGCAAGGCGCGGCGCAAGCGGGGCTGAGCCCATCGGGTTTGCGTCAATAGCCGTCCGAACGCCGGATCCTGGCGAGACGGCGCCGGTTGGTCACGTACCCGGTGTCCACGAACCAGCGCACAGAGTCACGGAGTGCGGTGTGAGCGGGACGAGGCGCATAACCCAACTCCGAGCGAGCCCGCATGTCGTCGAAGGCCATGAGCGTCGTCGACATGCGCGCAGCCTCGAGCGGGACATGTGGCGGGCGCCGAAGTAGCCGTCCTTCGACTGTGTCCGAAATGGTCGCTACGGACAGTGCAATGGCGTGCGGTACTCGAAACCGGGGCGTGGGCAACCCGGTGATCGACGCCAGTTCGGCCAGAATCTGCTGCAGGGACAGGTTCTCGCCGCCGAGGATGTAGCTTCGTCCAGCACGGCCGCGATCGTGGGCGAGGAGGTGACCGCGCGCGACGTCGTCCACGTGCACGACGTTAAGCACCGTATCGACATATCCAGGCATGCGTCCATTGAGGTAGTCGAGGACGAGGCGGCCGCTCGGCGTCGGGGCGCGATCGCCAGGGCCGAAGGGCATCGTGGGCTGTACGAGCAACACGGGCAGTCCTTCGGCCGATGCTCGTAGCACCTCGTGTTCCGCGACGTACTTGGACCGCTTGTACGAGCCGAACAGGTGACGCAAGTCCGGGTAGTCGGTCTCGGTGGCCGGCCGTCCGCTGAGTACGTCAGCCAACCCGATCGTGCCTACGGTGCTCGTGTAGACGACCCGCCGGACGCCGGCCGCGCGAGCCGCGGCGAGTACCTGGCGAGTGCCATCGACGTTCACTTGGTAGAACAGCCGCGGATCACGGGCCCAGAACCGATATAGCGCAGCAACGTGGAATACCGATGTGCAGCCCGAGATTGCCCGACGCACGTCGGTCGCGCTGCGCACGTCGCCCTCGATTCGCTCGACCTCGAACGTCTCGAGGCCACCGGCGTCCGCACCCGGTTCAACGAGGGCGGTGACCTGCCAACCGTCGCTGAGGAGGGCCCGCGTGACGGCAGATCCGATGAATCCGGTCGATCCAGTAACTAGCGCACGGTGCTCGGGCTGCATGACCACCGCAGGCACTACTGCGAGGCCGTGGCCGGACGGACATTACTCATCCGGCCTCGGACGACGGGCCCTTGAGATCAGTCGAGCGCGCCTCGACGTTCCGCCGACGGCCGAATAAGAAGTAGGCGATTGGCGCGGCCCCGAACGAATTCACGGCCACCACCCCAGCCGCCCATGCCCGCTTCGGACCGCGCACCTCGCTCGCGGGCCGACGCTTTAAGTCGGCGAGCGCCGCCGCTTTCAAAGCACCCTCGACGGCCGCAGCAGCAATCAGCAGCCGGCGATTCCGCTCGCTGAGATCGCTCCACCGTCGAACGTCTTTGCCAGCCATCGCCCCTCCGGTCGCCTCGGACAGCTCTGCTGGGCTGCACCTGATGCGGACACTACCGCCGCGCGCCATGGGAAGTAATGAGCCTGACTTTTCACATGATCGCGATGGGGTTGACTGGGGACCCGGTCCCGCGGGATAGCTGCAGGGGCGCGATCACACAGAGGAAGGACCAACGTCCCGCTTGCTCGCATAGCGGCACGAGATCGTGAAATTGCAAGTAGTCGAGCAGATGCAGCCCGAGCGCGTTGACCGCGAGTACGTGCACCGGGAAGTCGACACCGTCAACGAGGCTCGGCGCAGTGTCGTTGTTGCTGTCGCTGCCCAGCACTGCCACCCGCCGTTCCACGATGAACTCCAATGCAGTGGGGTGGAATCCGGCTCGGGCCCCCGCTGCATCCCATGGGCCGAGTGCAGCCCGGCGATGGCGATGGCCGACGCGCACGAACAACAGGTCACCCTCGCCAACGGCGACATGCTGGGCCGCCTCGGCCCGCCTGAGGTCGTCGGCGGTTACGTGTTCGCCCGGTTCGAGCCAGGGCCGGCCGGACAGCCGGGGAACATCGAGGAGGACGCCGCGTCCGACGATCCCGTCGCGGGTCACGTTGATTGACAGTTCGGTCGCGCCCGATGCAGTGATGCTGTCCGCGGGCACATCGTTGTACAGCGTCGCCCGATATATAACGTGGCACAAGGCGTCGATGTGACTATCCGCGTTGCCGTGGATATTCATGGCCAGGCGGTCCATGGCAAAGGACAGGCCCCGGCGATCGGCCTGGTCCCCGGCCGGACTGGTCATTTGATGCACCGCCGGGTCGGGGTTGTCGAGCGTCACCTCGGTCTCGATCTCAGCACCGAGTGGCGCCGTGCGCCCGAGCCGAATCTCGCTCACCGCTGCTAAAAGGTGGGCGGGCTTGATGTGGTTCAATGCCCCGCGCCGGTCGTCTGGGCCCCAGGTAACCTTGCCCTGCATCCGCTGATAGAGAACGTCGAAATCATCTGCACTCATTACAGGTGGTGTCACTCCGTCTGGTGTTGTCATATGCGGTGAATACCTCCGGTACCGTTAAGCAGCCAACTGATGGCAGCCATCCGTCGAATGCCCTTCTGCGCTCGTAACCAGTATTCAGCGCTATCGCAATAGCCTGGCATCTCGGAGGAAGATCGGACATACCGCAGTCTTCCAGTTCGGTCACAATAAGCTCGTGATGCATCTACGAGTGGTCAGCCCGCCTGATGTCACCCAGACTCTGATGCCGGCGCTACAAGCCGAGCCCACGGTCATGAATCTGACCATGCTCCCCGGCGCAGTGAATAATCCGGACGGTGACGCCTTGCTTTTCGATGTGCCACAAGGCGCGGCCAACCAGGTCATCAGGCGGCTGCGCGATTCTGGAGTCGATCAGCGAGGTTCGATCATTCTGGATAATGTCGACACATCAATCTCGGCTCTCGCGGATCGGGTGTCAGCTCGCCGCGGGCGGTTCCAGCAGTTCACGCCGGTCTGGGCGGAAATCGAATCGAGGATCGGCCGGGAGGGAACTTTCCCGCCTAGCTGGTTCGGGCTGTTGGTTATTGCTGGCCTGATTGGCGCGGTCGGCATCCTGACCAACTCGGAGATTCTCATTGTCGGCGCGATGGTCGTCGGTCCGGAGTATGGCGCGATCCTCAGCCTCTCCTTCGGGGTTACTCGCCGCGATCGCTCGCGCATATTTCGCAGCGCCAGCGCACTGGGTATTGGATTCGGACTGGCAGTCGTCGCAGCTCTTCTGCTGGCACTGATCGTGCGTTGGACCGGCCTCGAGCCGAACGCCTACGCGGCGGGAATCCGGCCAGTGTCCAACCTGATCAATACGCCGAACTGGTTCTCATTCATCGTCGCCGCTCTCGCCGGCGTGGTCGGTGTTGTTTCGCTTACTGAAGCCCGGTCGAGCACGCTCATCGGGGTGTTCATTTCGGTCACGACGATCCCGGCGGCCTCGGACATCAGCGTGTCCGCAGCGTTCGGCAGTGCGAGCGAAGCGTGGGGGTCGGCTCTGCAGCTTCTCCTCAATGTCGCCGTTCTCACCGCCGTTGCGATTGTGGGTCTTCCGACTCAACGAGCCTGGTGGCGGAGGTTGGAGCGGCGAACGGCCGAGGCGCAGCCGGGGCGGGGGCGGCAAGCGGCTCAGGACTCTTCGTGATCTTCGCCGGTTTCCGCATCGTCTCTATCGAGCGCGGGTGGGAGATCCGGGCCGGCTTCAGTCTCTTCCCTCGCCTCGGTTATTCCTAGTAGTCCCGCGACCGGCGCAGCCGTGAGACCGTAGACGGTGACGGTGCCGACGATAACCAGAAATGTCGCCGGCAGCAGCTTGTCAGCTCCGGAGATCCCGGCGGTCGCCAAAGGAGGGCCGAACGTGGCCGCGGTCGAAGCGGCGACGATGCCCCGCGGATCCATCCAGCCAACGAAGGCACGCTCACGAATCGACAATGCGGTGCGCAACGTTGCTGCCGCAGCGACCAAGGGACGGACCAGGAGCACAAGCCCAGCAATCAGGGCGAGCGTGGGTCCCAGGACAGTACGCACCGAGCTCACGGTGACCGTGGCAGAAATGGAGATGAAAAGTAGTCCGATCACCATCTGAACGACCGTCTTGAAGAATCGTCGATCCTCGGGTAGGTCGATGCCAGGCAGGTTGGCCAGCGCGACCCCCATCACGATCGCAGCAATCAAGCCCGTGTCATCGCGCCTGGCATCGCAGAGGGCGGCGGTACCGATGACCGTAGCCACGATGGCTTGGGTTGCCAGCACGCCGCTCAAATTGAGCTTGCTCAACAGCAGCCACAACACCGCTGTCCCGATTACCCCACCTAGGAGGCCGATCCCGATGCTGCGCAGAAAGGAGAGCAGCTCCGCGCCGTGACCCAGCTGCACGTGCTGTACGAGGCCTTGGAACACGACGGCGCCGATGATCGCGCCGAACGGGTCGATCGTGACGCCCTCCCACCCGAGGATTCGGGAGACGCGCCGTCTCGCCCGGGCCGCCTCCAGCAACGGCGTTACCACGGTCGGGCCGGAGACGATGACAATGGCGCCCAGCATGACTGCCGCCGAACCGGACAGGTCCAGCAGTGGCCAGGCGAGCAACGCCGCTCCAGCAAACGTGATGGGAATGCCGAGAAGCAGGAGGCGACGCACTACTCGCTGGCTGTGACCCTCGAGCTCGCGAAAATCCAGGTCCAATCCGCCATCGAACAAGATGATGGCTACGCCCAGCCCCACGAGTGGTGAAAAGGCCGGCCCCAGCGTCTTTTCGGGATTGACCTCGGTGATGTAGTGGCCCGCGATGAACCCTACGGGAAGCAGTAAAACGATCGCGGGTAACCGAAACTTCGCGGCGATGATCTGGCAGCCCACGGCGAGGATCACGGTGATCCCGAAGCCTAGGACGATGTCGCTTGCGCTCACCGGGCCAGGCCAATCCTGCGGTCGTCACCACGACCCAACCCGCGAACGTCGCTCCCGCCCGTTCTCGGCATGGCTCATGGTCTCAGATGACGTTGGCCGATGGTCGCGGTGCGCCCACTGCGAACCTCTTGGTGATGATCTTGGGAAAGCTGCTCGGCTTTCGCAACTTGGAGCCGGAAGGGATCTTCGCTTTCGAATTACTCGATCCAATACGTGTCCGCCTGCGGGATGGCTCCCTAGTCGCCGCGCTCTCCCTCGACCCACACATGGCCGGGACGAGTCTGCGTCGACACAGCCGCATGGCAATCTGTGGCAATAGCGCAGCGGTTAGCAATCAGATGACCGAGTGGCGGGCTTGCGAGCTGCCGCGGAGAGGGCAACGATCACCCCTGAAGGTCCAACTGTCGAGGAGGATGCCACGTGAGCGTCTATCGCGTCACCGAACTTGTCGGCACGAGCACCCAATCCTGGGAGGACGCTGCCACCACGGCGGTCAAGACGGCGCAAGGGACGCTGCGAGACCTGAGGGTCGCCGAGGTCGTCGAGCAAGATCTCACCGTGGACGGAGACGGCGGGATTACGTTCCGGACCAAGGTGCGCTTGTCGTTCAAGTACGAGGGCAGTCAGTAGGTAATGCTGGCCGCGCGGCGCAGCGTCGGCCTCACTCCTCGAGCTGCGCCGCGAATCGGCTGGCCACGGTCAGGTACTCCTCGATCATGTCGGCGACGACCTGCCGAGCTGGCCGCACCCGGTCGACCAGTCCCACGCCCTGCCCGACGAAGTAGGTCGCGAGCTGCTGCGCGCCGCTGCCCTCCCGGGATGCGCCGCGGTTGATCCGTTGTTGTGCCGTGGCGATCAGCATTGTTTGCAACGGCATCGGTAGTGGCTCGGGAGCCGTCGGTGCTTCCCACTCGTCGGTCCACGCGCTGCGTAACATCCGGGCTGGCTTGCCCGTAAGCGATCGCGAGCGCACTGTGTCGCTAGCGGACGCGACCAGCATCTTCCTTTGCACAGCCGGATCGGTCTCGGCCTCGGGGGTCGTCAACCACACCGAACCGCACCAAACCCCGTCGGCTCCGAGTGCGATAGCCGCCGCCATTTGACGACCGGTCACGATTCCGCCCGCGGCGAGGACCGGCGTCGGCGCCACCTCACGGACGACCTCGGGCACCAGAACCATGGTCGAGATCGTTCCGGTATGACCCCCGGCTTCCGTGCCCTGTGCGACGATCAGATCGACGCCAGCCGCCTTCTGGCGCCGCGCGTGCTCGGCGGTACCCACCAGCGCCGCTACAACCGCGCTATGCGCATGCGCCCGCTCGATCAATTCGATCGTCGGCGGCCCCAAAGCGCTCGCCACGAGCCGGGTCGGGTGTGCAAATGCAACGTCGAGCAGGCTCGCCGCGGACTCAGGTGACACACTGATCGACCCGCTGTGAGCGGGAATGTGCTCCGGCAGCTCGGGAACCTGGTAGCGCTGGAGAAGCTGCTCGACGAAGGTCTGGTGCTCGACCGGAAGCGACGCAGCGGCCGTCGCCCCGCCATCGTCGGCGAGCGGCCGGGCGAACGTCATGGGGAGCAGCAGGTCGACTCCGTATGGCTTGCCTTTCGTCTCGTTGTCGATCCAGGTGAGGTCAATCTCCAGCGCAGCCGGGCTAAGCGTCGTCGCACCTAGTACGCCGATACCGCCGGCGTTGGTTACGGCGGCAACGACGTCACGGCAATGGCTGAACGCGAATATGGGCACATCCATGCCTAGGCGGTCGCAGATGTCAGTCAACATGTCTCTCCTCAACCGAGGTCGAGGCTACTGCGTTCCACGCACCCGCCCGCCTGCCGCGGATTCACACGCCTGACCCTCTACTCTGCGGAGTAGCAGCGGCCGGCGGCAGCGGGGTGGACCGGCCGACGATCGAAATCAGGACCCAGGACGGCCATCGAACGCGTCCATGACGGCGAAAGGATCACCTGTGAGCAAGGCGTTTGTGGAGCTAACCGGAGACATCGCAGAGTTGATCATCAGCGCGCCGCCACTCAACTTGTTCGATCTGGCCACCGTCGCCGATGTCGAGGTCGCGCTTGCGGAAACCGGCGCGCTGGTGCGCGACGGACGGGCGCGGGCGATGATCCTCAGAGCTGAGGGCGACGTCTTCTGTGCCGGCGTGGATGTCCATGAGTTCCAGGGCCTGAGTTCGTCGGAGGGCGCTGCGTTCATGGCCCGGTTGCTTTCGCTTACCCAGGGGATCGAGGCATTGCCGGTGCCAACAATGGCTGTGGTTCACGGGCTCAACCTCACCATCGGCTTCGAGCTCAGCCTAGGCTGCGACCTGCTGTGGGCGGCCGAAGAAGCCTCCTTCGGCTTGGTCGAAGCGACCGTCGGATTGACGCCTGGTGCTGGCGGCACGCAGCGGCTCGCCGCTCGGGCCGGTGTCGCCCGAGCCGCTGAGTTCGTGATGACCGGTGATGTCTACCCGGCCCGAGAGCTACAGGAGTGGGGTGTGGTCAATCGCCTACGACCGGCCGCAGATCTGCTGCCCGAGGCTCGGGCGTTCACCAGCCGGCTGGCGGCTGGGCCCACCATTGCGCTTGCGGTCGCGAAGCGGCTCCTGCAGGCCACCCGGGATCACGGCGTAGCGGCAGCCGATGCGCTAACCCCGCGGGAGACCGGGCCGACCTTCGCCACCCGCGATGCCGCGACCGGATTCGCCTCGCTGCTGGAGAAGGGACCCGGGCAGGCGATCTTCGAAGGGCACTAGTCTCGATTGTCGATCGCCGATGACGTCGCGGATCGCACCTCGGTCGCAATTCGCGCGGCGATCTCAGGATCGGATTCATATGGCAGGTAAAGCGTCATGCGAGTCATGACGTCGCCGAACCGGCGCAACAGCGTCCCGGCCACTCGATCCGGTTCGTCGACGACGGCAAATGCGTTGAGCACATCGTCGTCGATCAGGTTGCCCATCTCCTGCCACTGGCCTTGCACGGACAGCTGATGCAAGGCCTCGCTGAGCTCCCCCCATCCGTGTAGGTCGAGTACCGCCCGATACGCAGGCGTCGAACCATAGAAGGCGATCTGCTCGCGGACGGCACGGATCGCGGCGTCCATGGCTTCGGGGGTCGTTGCGGTCGCGACAAGCGGTTGGCCCGACACCTCATACCCGGCGAGGTCGGCTCCGGCCCGAGAGCGTCCTACCGCCAGTGCGGGCAGCGTCACCTCGCGCACGTACCGCTCGGTAGTGAACCCGTGGCACACGAATCCGTCGGCCACCTCTCCCGCGACGGCGGTCATGACCTCGCCGACCCCGGCCAGCAGCACTTCTGGCGGTCCGTAGGGATTGGCGCCCGGGTTGAAGAACGGGGTCATGAGCGTGTGCGTATAGAAGTCTCCGCGGAAATCGAGCTTGGTTCCCGTGTTCCAGCAATCCCAGATTGCTCGCATGGCCAGGATGAACTCGCGCATCCTGGGGGCTGGGTGCGACCAGGGCATGCTGAACCGCCGGGTGATGTGCGGCTTGATCTGTGAGCCCAGCCCGAGCAGGAGCCGACCCTTCGACAGCAGCTGCACGTCGTTGGCTTGCACTGCGGTCGACATCGGGTTGCGAGCAAACGCGATGACGAGACCGGTGCCGAGTTCGATGCGATCGGTCTCGACTGATGCGAGAGCGACCGCAAGGAATGGGTCGTGCTTGGTCTCGCTCGTCCAGATACCGCTGTAGCCCGCGCCCTCCGCATTGACCGCGTCGGCTCGGGTATCCGCCCCAGTCGCAGTGAACAACGCATCGATCTTCAACCTCGATCTCCTCTCAGAAGCTGCGGAAATTCGCCGCCGCCGTTGACTCCGATCCGTTGTCCGTTCACGTAGGACGCATCCGCGGACACCAAGAACGCCACGACATCGGCAACGTCCTCCGGCCGGCATATTCGTCCGTAGGGGGAGCGCGCGTCGAGTTCTGTCGATCGGTTCAGCCCGGGGCGTGCGGCCCGCACGATGCGGTCTCCCATCTCGGTAGCGACAAGACCGGGTGCGACCACATTGGTGTGGATTCCGTTGGGCATCTCTTCCACCGCCAAGGTTGCCGCCATCGCCTCGAGTGCCAGCTTGGCCATCATGTACGGTCCGGCACCGGGAAGGGCGCGCTCGGCTAACACACTGGAGATCATCACGATGTCACCGCGGGGTTGCCTGCGCAGCTGGGGTAGCAGCCGCCGAACCAGTTCGTGGGGACCGAGCACGTGGGTGCGCATTAGCCGTTCCAGTTCGGCCGGGTCTGTGTCCGCCAGCGAGTGACCGCGACTGGCAATACCGGCATTGCTGACCACGATGTCCACAACCCCGAACTCAGCCAGGACGGAGTCGACCAAGGTCTCGACCGCTAACGGATCATCAATCGATGCCTGGAATGCTGAGGCCCGTCCTCCGGTGGCGGCGATCTCCTGGACGGTCGTGATCGCGGCAGCGGCATCCCGCCGGTAGTTCACGGCTATCGCGGCACCGGCACCAGCAAGGCGCATCGAGATTGCCCTGCCGATGCCGCGCCCGCCGCCAGTGACGAGCGCGGTGCGACCGGCCAACTCGGTCATCATGCATCTCCTCGGAACACGCGGTAGGTGGACGGTTAGCGATATGTGATGAGTGCGCGATCGTGCTCGAGGTGGGCATGATCGTTGAACGTCAGCAGTCGCGTTCCGGTGGGTCCGCTGATCGCCCTGGTCAGGCTTGCGTTCACCATGACGCGTGCCAACGCAGGCCATTTGTCCGCTCGGAGGCCGAGCAGATGTGCACAGACTGCGGCGATTACTCCGCCCGATGTCACCGCCAACGTGGTGCCTGATCTTCCGGTCAACTCCTCGATCGCCGCGAGGACGCGATTGATAAAGCCGTCGTGGGTCTCTGGGTAACCGCTGTCGGCGGCCATCCATCTCGCAATTGCCTCGTCGAGTGCCGACTGCACGGTTCGGGCCCGCTCCGGTGTCGCAGTTGCGAAGCTGATCTCGGCCGTGTGTCCGGCCATAACACCGACGTGGTCGTATTCGTCGAGACGATCATCGATCTGCAGGTTGGATTCGCCGAGACCGAGCTCCCGCATCACTATCAATGCCGTGTCTCGCTGGCGCATCATGGCACCACTCACGGTGCGATCAACGATCAGATCAGCGCCGGCCAGCCGGACCCCCGTCAGCTGCGCCTGCCTCTGCCCGATGCCTGAGAGTCGGTCATAGTTGGTGGTACCAAGCGATGCCTGACCGTGCCGCAGCAGGAGAAGCACACTCATATCGGTGCAACGGTACGCGACCCGCGCACCAACGCCACGGACGATATGTGCAACATGGCCGCTCCGCACGTCACTAGTGGTCACGACCGCATCCCCCGAACAACTTCCGGTCGTGACCACTTACGCTGGCTTGCTAGGCAAACCGAACGCCGGATCCAGGTGAATGACTGGCGCGAGGAGAAATGCGATGAAGGCAGGTTCCGACTCCGAGCCGGCCCGACCGGGACCATTGACGGGAATCCGGGTTCTCGAGTTCGCCAGCCATGGCCCCGGCCCGTTCTGCGCGATGATGCTCGCCGATTTGGGGGCAGAAGTGTTGCGCATCGATCGACCCGATGCCTCGGCAGCCCTTCCCCAGCAAGCATTGCTCAATCGCGGCCGCCGATCCGTGATGTTGGACCTTAAGCACGCTCTTGCGGTCGACACAGTGCTACGGCTGATCGATCCGGCCGACGTGCTGCTTGAAGGCATGCGACCAGGAGTCATGGAACGTCTCGGGATAGGTCCGGACGTTTGCCTCGCTCGCAACCCGAGCCTCATCTACGCCCGCATGACCGGATGGGGCCAATACGGCCCGTTGGCCACAACCGCAGGTCATGACATCGGCTACATCGCCCGCACCGGAGCGCTGCATGCCCTTGGCCGAGCTGGTGGCCCGCCGCAGTTCCCGGCGAATTTGCTAGGCGATTTCGGTGGCGGCGGCATGCTCGTCGCCTTCGGCATCTGCGCGGCGCTCCTGGAACGAACAACGTCGAGTGCCGGTCAAGTGATTGATGCGGCGATTGTGGACGGTGTTGCGTCCTTGTTGACAATGCCCTGGATGTTGACGGCCCAGGGCCAGTGGCGGGACGAACGAGGGGTGAACCTCCTGGACGGTGGGGCACCTTGGTATGACGTTTACGAGGCCGCGGACGGCGGGTGGTTGGCCGTGGGGGCTCTCGAAGCGCGGTTCTACGCCGACCTACTGGCCGGTCTGGAGCTGGCCGACGTTCCGGATCGCGACGACCCGGCGAATTGGCCAAGACTGCGGACCATGTTCGCAGCGCGATTCAAGCAGCGTACGAGGGATCAGTGGGCCCAGGTGTTCGCGGGCAGCGACGCGTGTGTCGAGCCGGTGCTTTCACTATTCGAGGCGACCCAGGATGAGCATCTCGCCGCGCGACGAACCTATCTCGAGCGAGCGGGCTCGTGGCAACCCGCGCCAGCGCCGCGGTTTTCCCGAACGCCGGGTGGGTTGTCCGATCCGCCTCCGGTGCCAGGACAGCACACCACAGAAGCGCTCGCCGCCTGGGGAATCGACGACGTCCGGGACTTGATCGCGAAGAAGGCCGCCATCCAAACGTGACCGGGCGGCCGAATGCCGGCGGAGGCGGCATGCGGCGACTGTCCACGACGGGCGTATTCGGATCGTGACAAGGGTCACGTCATACCGGCGGAGATCTCGGGTCATGTTTGCTACGCTTGCAATTGCAAGCAGCCAGCAAACACATTGGGAGATCGCACATGTCCGCTCGTCAAGCGCTCGTCGAGGGCGCGAGGAAGGCCACGGACGCGTCGCGCGAGCAGGTCTACTGGTACGTCGGCGCCAACGACTACTGGTACGAGCAGCTGCGCCGTCAGCCTGCTGCCCTTCAGGAACTGTCCAACAAGCTGTCTGACGTACGGTTGGACTCGCTGCGCACCACCGTGTCCGACACGTCGAAAAACGTGGTCAATGTCCTGCAGGAGCAGCTCAAAGTCGCCCGCGACCGTCGCGGGGAACTCGCCGCGCGGGGCGAGGCCATTGCGAACGATTGGTACACCTCCGTCGCCGCGCAGGACGCCTCGGCTTTCGCGGCCGCCGTTCGTGAGGCCAAGAACCCGGTCGATCTAGCGAACGCGGTTCGTACCTGGTATTGGAACTTCGACGCGGTTACTCCTGGGACGCCACAGCCCGCCGCCGAGACGAAGTCGGACGAGCCGGAGGCTCCGCAGCCAAAGGCCAGTCCGCGCAAGGCGGCTCCAGCGAAGTAGCTGCCTCTGTGACGAAGGCCTTCCGGCGAAAATTGCCGGAAGGCCTTCGTCATTGTTGCCGTCCGCGTGCTCTGCTGCTCAAAACTCGATGCGCCCCTCACGCGCACGCAACATGGCCAGCAGGTGCTGGAGATCGCTCTGCGACACCGATCGTTGCCACTCGTGGATCAGGCCACGCATGATGATCTTGTCGGCGGACGTCTCGACCGAACTGAGCACGGCCTGATCCGGCAGCATCGGCACCGCCACGCTGTAGTCGGGCAGACGTATCGGTACGCGGCGTGACCTGATACGAAGGGCAATGGACTCAAGACGAATTGACCGCCCCTCGGCAAACGGCCGCACTTCGAGGCGAAGCCAGCTCGGCGCCTTCGGCAGACGGACCAGCGCCGTGCCTTCGACGAATTCAAGACCGTGCGTCGGCGCGGCATCGGCCAACCAACCCGACACGACGGACGGCGCCGCCCATAGTTCCCACGACACCGGCGCCGCAACCAGCGTCGGAGGCATGCCCGGACGGACATGAACGTTCCGCGCGCGAAACTCCAGGCGCTCGATGCGCGAGGAATCCCAGTGGATATCACGGGTGACGAGGTGAATAGTGCCGAACTGTCCGACCGAGCGCGCAAGATCGCTTCCGCTGATCGACACGTCGTCGAGCGTCAGCGTCACATCCCGACCCCATAGGCGAAAAGTGCGACTACGTCCGACAACGCGGTCGCGCACTGTGTTCAGGACTGCCGCCAATGAGTCGGTCGGGAGTATGCGGCTGGCTGGACTTGCTATCGATGACGCTGCCGATGACGCGGTGGAGATCAGCCGCAACCAGTCGCGCGTCCAATCCGCAGGCGTTCCCGGACCCGGGAAGGACGCCGCCATGGGCCCATCCTGTCGGTCGGCCCGTTGACGCGCAACGCACTGGTTTCGTGCCACCCGGTAAGGTCCCGCGCCGTGCAGCCCGATGACCCCGGTACGGCCGATCTGGTCGGCATGCTCAGCCTCACCCGTGAGGGCGCCAACCAGTTCCGCGGAATCTGCCACGCCGGTGCGCCGCTGCGGGCGTTCGGCGGTCAGGTCGCCGCGCAGGCTCTCACGGCCGCTGGGCACACGATCGATGCCGCGCGGCCACCGAATTCGCTGCACGGCTACTTCCTGCGCGCCGGTGATCCCCGGGATCCCATTGCGTATCGCGTGGAACGGCTACACGACGGTGGCAGCTATGCCAACCGCCGCGTTACCGCGACCCAGCACGGCGAGGCGATCTTCACGCTCTCCGCCTCGTTCAAGCGACCGGAGGAGGGATATGACCGGCAGGTTCGGATGCCCTCTGCCGCACCGCCCGAGCAGCTGACCGACCCGCTAGACGATCCCGGGCCGCACCCGGACTATGCCGACTTCCCGGGGTGGGGAGTGATATCGATGCGATTCGCGCCTCCGGCCGAGGGCCCCAGCACGCGCGGCCAGACCGAGCAGTTGGTGTGGATCCGAGCCACCCAGCCACTTCCGGACGCGCGGTTGCTTCACGTCTGCGCGCTGGCCTATGCCTCGGACCTCACCTTGGCCTCGACGGCGGCGCTCGATCTGCAGGAACCGCCGCCCATCCGCACCGCAACGCCGCGGGTGCGGATCGTCTCCCTCGACCACGCGATGTGGTTCCATCGTGCGTTCCGCGCCGATGACTGGCTGCTGTTTGCCACGCGCAGCCGGACGGCGGGCGATGGCCGTGGCCTGGCGACAGGTGAATTCTTCACCCGAGATGGTCGGCTCGTCGCTTCCGTGACGCAGGAAGCCCTGTTGCGCCCGATTGCCCCGCCCCGGAAACCCTGATCGTCGCCGCGACTTACTCCTTGCGTTTGGCGAGCTCCTCGGTGAGTTGCGGTGCGATCGTGAACAGATCGCCGACGACGCCATAATCGGCTAGTTCGAAGATTGGCGCCTCGGGGTCCTTGTTGATAGCGATGATCGTCTTGGAGGTTTGCATACCGGCCCGGTGCTGAATAGCACCGGAGATACCCACGGCGATATAGAGCTGCGGCGAGACGGTGACTCCGGTCTGGCCCACCTGCATCTGATGCGGGACCCAGCCGGCGTCGACGACGGCCCGGGAGGCGCCGACCGCGGCACCCAGCGTGTCCGCAAGCTGCTCGATGATCCGGAAGTTATCGGCGGTGCCGATACCTCGGCCACCCGACACGACGATGGACGCGTCCGAGAGAGCCGGGCGAGCGCCTTTGTCCTCGCTGACGTGTTCGACCACGGTAGCTGCCTTCGCCGCATCCGATAGGGACACGTCCACCTCCACCACCTCGGCCGGACCCGGGGTCGCGGTCGGCTCCGGCGTGATCGAGTTGGGTCGCACCGCGATCACCGGTACACCGGTGCGTACCTTCGACGTCACGGTGATCGAGCCACCGAAGATGCTCTGCTCCACGCTGCCGTCGGCGTTCACGGCGACCGCGTCGGTCAGCACGCCGCTGCCGAGTTTGATTGCCAGTCGTGCCGCGATCTCCTTGTTCTCGGGGGTCGAGGACACCAGCACAGCGGCGGGCGTAGCCTGCGCTGCCACCGCGGCCAGTGCCTCGGCCTTCGGCGCGACCAAATACTGATCGAAGTCCGCACTGGCGACCGCGTAGATGGTCGTGGCGCCGTACTCGGCGAGTACGTCAGACAGCGCCGTGGCCTGCCCAGGGTGTCCGACCACTACCGCCGCTGGCTCACCCAGGGCCCGGGCCGCAGTGAGCAGCTCGAGGGTAGCCTTCTTGACGACGTCGCCGGCCGCGTCGACCAGCACCAATACCTGCGCCATGATCTAGCCTTCCTTCGGGCTCAGATGAGCTTCCGTGACGCGAGGAACTCCGCGATCTTTACTCCACCATCGCCTTCGTCGACGACGACTTGTCCGGCCTGGCGGGGCGGAGCGGCCGCGAAGTCCACCACCTCGGTAGAGGCGGCGGCCAAGCCATACTCTCCGGCATCGAGGTTTAGATCAGCGACGGTCATTGTCTTGACCGGTTTTGACTTCGCGGCCATGATCCCCTTGAACGACGGATACCGGGGCTCGTTGATCTTCTCTACGACGCTGATTACGGCCGGCAGACGGCCGCGGACGACGTCGTATCCGTCGCCGGCCAGCCGCTCGATCGACACGCTGTCCCCCTCCACAGTCACCTTGCGGGCCTGGGACAGCTGCGGCACCTCTAGCACCTCGGCCAACATGGCGGGCACGACTGACATCCGCGAATCCGTTGCCTCTGAGCCCGCCACGACGACGTCCCAGTCGAGCGTGCCCAGCGCGGCCGCGAGCACTTTCGTCGTCTGAATCGCATCCGAACCATGCAAGACCGGATCTGACACATGCAACGCTTTGTCGACGCCCATGGACAACGCCTTACGAATCGACTCAGTCGCCCGCTCTGGCCCGACTGTCAGGAGCGTGACGTCGCCGTCATGCGCCTCCCGAAGCCGCAGCCCTTCCTCTATGGCGAACTCATCGATGTAGTTGATCACCGGGTCGACCGCACTGCGATCAACGGTGTTGTCGGCGGGATCGAGGGTACGGGCGCCTTCCGTGTCCGGAACTTGCTTCATGAGCACCACGATGTTCATCTAAGCGCCGGCCCTTCCTACGAGCGACGGGAATCTGCCGGTGAAGGCAGATAGCAACTTACCCTAGGGGGCATCAAGTTAGCGCCCCGTCATTCAATGCCCCTATCCGACGCCGAGGCGCTGTCGAAGAGCATCGAGCTCGACGTGCAGCGAGGTGGGCAGTCGCGGGCCAATCCTGTTGAGCCAGCCCTGGATGGCCGGGACCTCGGTGAGCCATTCGGTCGAGTCGACCGCGAGCGCCGCGGCGAGATCTGCGACGGACACGTCGAGTCCCGAGATGTCGAGGGCATCCGGCGTCGGCGTATGGCCGACGGGTGTGTCCGTTGCGGTGGTCTGGTTCGACAGCCGCTGCAGCGCCCACTTGAGCACACGGATGTTTTCCCCGAATCCAGGCCAGAGGAAGTGGCCGTCAGCGTCGCGGCGGAACCAATTGACGTAGAAGATCGCGGGCAGCTTGGCCGCGTCCTGGCTCTTGCCGACGTCGATCCAATGGGCGAAGTAATCACCGGCGTTGTAGCCGATGAACGGGAGCATGGCCATTGGGTCGCGCCGCACCTGGCCGACGTCGCCGCTGGCGGCGGCGGTGGTCTCCGAAGACAGGGTGGCCGCGAGGAACACTCCGTGCTGCCAGTCCCGCGCCTGGACGACCAGTGGGACGGTATCGCGGCGGCGTCCGCCGAAGAAGATCGCGTCAAGTGGTACACCGGCGGGGTCGTCCCATTCGGTGGCCAGGATGGGGCACTGCTCGATCGGTGTGCAGAACCGGGCGTTGGCGTGCGCCGCGGTGGTGCCCGACTCGGGGGTCCACGACTGCCCTCGCCAATCGGTGAGGTGCGCGGGCGGCTCCTCGGTCATGCCTTCCCACCACACGTCCCCGTCATCGGTCAGCGCCACGTTGGTGAAGATCGAATGCCCGGCGGCGATCGTTCGCATCGCGTTCGGGTTCGTACGCCAGCCGGTACCGGGTGCGACGCCGAACAGGCCCTTCTCCGGATTGAGGGCATGCAGGCGGCCGTCCGGGCCGACGCGGATCCAGGCGATGTCGTCGCCCAGGGTTTCCACCCGCCAGCCCGGCAGGGTGGGCTCGAGCATGGCGAGGTTGGTCTTACCGCACGCTGACGGGAATGCGGCGGCGATGTAGTAGCTGCGCTCCTCCGGCGACGTGAGCTTGGCAATGAGCATGTGCTCGGCCATCCATCCCTTATCACGGGCGATAACCGATGCGATTCGCAGCGCGTAGCACTTCTTGCCCAGCAGCGCGTTGCCGCCGTACCCGGAGCCGTAGGACCAGACCAGCCGCTCCTCGGGGAAGTGCGAGATGTATTTGGTGGCGTTGCACGGCCACGGCCGGTCCGCCTCGCCCGGTGCGAGCGGCGCACCGACACTGTGTAGCCCGGGCACGAACTCGCCGTCAGCTCCCAGAAGCGCCATTGCCGGCGAGCCACATCGGGCCATGATGTGCATCGAGGCCACGACGTAGGGCGAATCGGTCAGCTCGACGCCGAGCATCGGGTCCGATGCGGTCAACGGACCCATGCAATACGGAATGACGTACATCGTGCGACCGCGCATGCAGTTGCGGAACAGGCCGGTGAGCACGCCTTTCATCTCGTCCGGATCTACCCAGTTGTTGGTCACCCCGGCGTCGCGCGGATCCCGGCTGCAGATAAATGTGCGGTCTTCAACCCGCGCGACGTCCGACGGGTCCGATCGGCACCAGAACGAATCCGGCTTGAGCTCCGGGTTGAGTCGGACGAACGTCCCCGACTCGACAAGCTGGTCGGTGATCCGACGCCACTCAGCGGGCGACCCGTCCACCCACACGACCTGCTCCGGCTGGGTCAACGCGGCGCAATCCCGAACCCAGGCAAGTAGCCTGGCATGTGTCGTCGGGGGTGCGTTCAACCCAGGAATCATCGCCATCACACCAGACTCTTCGCGCCGCCCCAGTCGCGCTTTGACCGCGTCCGCGGCCGACTGGGAAGAGAAATCAGATTCTGTATTTAATCAGCGAACGCCCGGATCCGATGCGGTGCGCGTCACACATTCTCCATCCCAGGAAGCGTTTTCTGTGACAGCGGAGCCGCGCAGAGGTCACCGCGGGGCCATGCGGAGCGCCCCGTCCAGCCGTATCGTCTCCCCGTTGAGGTAGCCGTTGCGCACGATTGTGGCGGCGAGGTCGGCGAATTCGTCGACGTTGCCGAGGCGAGGCGGGTTGGGCACGGTCTCGGCGAGGCCGGCCTTGATGTCGTCGCGGAGGAGGCTGCCGAGCATCGGCGTGTCCATGATCCCAGGCGCAATCGAGCACACTCGGATTCGGGAGCCGGCCAGGTCCCGGGCGGCGACGAGCGTCATGCCGACTACGCCGCCCTTGGATGCCGAGTATGCGATCTGGCCGATCTGGCCTTCGAATCCGGCGATTGAGGCGGTGAGCACGCAGACGCCACGTTCCCCGTCGATCTCATCGTTCTTCGCCATGCTGGCCGCGGCGAGACGCAGGACGTTGAAGGTTC
>Ga0081540_1001245_pt1 | contig 22231 bp, 18 predicted proteins | sample TabmetS2T1R1_FD_71024 | JGI IMG/M metagenome (GOLD analysis project Ga0081540, IMG submission 71024) | Tabebuia heterophylla rhizosphere microbial communities from the University of Puerto Rico - S2T1R1 | ecosystem: Host-associated > Plants > Roots > Rhizosphere ... | reverse complement strand
CGTCGCGTTCCTGCTGCTCGTGACGGCTGCGGTGCTCGTCGTCCGCGGCGCGCTGTAGCGGCTAGCCTTCCGGCCCGTGAAGCTCAGGCTTCTCGCTGCCCTCGCGCTCGCGCTCGCTCTCGTTCCGCCGGCTCTCGGGGCCGGGCCGAGCGTCCACGCCCGCGCGTACCTCGTCGAGGACGGCCGCAACGGCGAGGTGCTGCTGGCCCGTAACTCGGCCGAGCGGGTCCCGATCGCGAGCCTGACGAAGATGATGACGGTGCTGCTCACGCTCGAGCGCTCCCGGCTCAGCGACATGGTCACGATCTCGCCTCAGGCGGCAGAGATCGGCGAGTCGAGCATCGGCCTGCGCGCGGGCGAGCGGATCTCCGTGCGCGACCTGATCGAGGCCGCGCTCATCCAGAGCGCGAACGACGCGGCCTGGGCGCTCGCCGACCACGTCGGCCACGGCAACGAGACGAAGTTCGTCGCGCTCATGAACCGGCGCGCGCGGCAACTCGGCCTGACCGACACGCACTTCGCCCGCCCCGACGGTCTCGACGCTCCGGGACATGTCTCGAGCGCGCGCGACGTGACGACGCTGGCCCGCATGCTGATGCAGAAGCCCGACGTCCGCAAGATCGTCGCGATGCGAACCGCGACGATCGAGGGCGACCGCCGGCTGCACACGTGGAACGACCTGCTCGGTGTCTACCCGGGCGTGGTCGGAGTGAAGACCGGGCACACCTCGGCCGCGGGCTGGTCCGAGGTCGGCGCCGTGCGCGGGCCGGGCGTCACCGTCTACGCCACGATCCTCGGCAGCCCGAACCGGCGCACCCGCAACGACGACCTCGCCGCGCTGATGACCTGGGGGCTCGCGCGCTTCCGCGTCGTCCAGACGGTGACCGCGGGACGGGTCTACGCCACGGCGCGAACCTCGTACGACAAGGGCGAGCTCGACCTCGTCGCGCCGCGCTCGGTCGGGCGCGCGGTCGTCACGGGCCGTCCGCTCGTCGAACGTATCGTTGCTCCGATGGGTGTCGACCTGCCCGTCCGGAAGGGTCAGGAGCTCGGCGAGGTACGCGTGTACGAGCGAGGGGAGCTCGTGGCGCGCTCGCCGCTCGTCGCAGCCCGGTCGATCGACGAGCCGGGAGCCAGGGACCGCGCGGGGTGGTACGTGAAGCGCGCAGCGCACAACATGTGGTCATGGGTGTCCTGAGCGTGAGCCCATGATCGTCACCGTCACGATGAACGCGGCCTTCGACCGGACGCTGACCGTGCCGAACTTCCAGCGCGGCCAGCGGCACCGGGCGAGCGGCGGGCTCACGCTCGCAGGCGGCAAGGGCATCAACGTCGCGCGGGCGCTGAAGCGGCTCGACGTCCCCGTCGTCGCCACGGGCCTCGCCGGCGGCCTCACCGGCACCCGCCTCGTGGAGCAGTTGACCGGAGAGGCGATTCTCAACGACTTCGTCCGCATCACCGACGAGTCGCGCACGTCGACCGCCGTCGTCGACCCGACCTCGAACTCGTACACCGAGATCAACGAGTGGGGACCGCACGTGGAGCCCGACGAGCTCGAGACGCTCCGGGAGAAGCTCCGCTACCTCTCCACCGCGGCCGACACCGTGATCTTCGCCGGCTCGTTGCCGCGCGGAGTCGAGGACGACTTCTACGGCGACCTGATCCGCGAGCTGAACAAGCGCGGCATCGCGACGGTGCTCGACACCGAAGGCGAGCCGCTCCGGATGGGGATCGCGGGGGAGCCGTCGCTCGTCTCGCCGAACCAGCGGGAGGCCGAGGGGCTCGTTGGCCAGGAATTCCACGAGGAGCAGGACTTCATCCAGGCGCTGGACGACGTCGCCGAGCTCGGTGCACGGAATGTGCTGATCACGCTGGAGTCCGGCTGCTTCGCGCTGATCCGCGAGGAGCGGGAGGTCAAGCGGCTGCGAGCCGTCGCGCCCGAGGTCGACCCCGTCTCGACGGTCGGTTCCGGCGACGTGCTCCTGTCGGCGTTCCTCGCCGCACGTGACGCGAAGAAGCCGATCGACGAGGCGCTGCGGTCGGCCGTCGGTGCCGGCGCGGCGTCGACGCTCGAGGTCGGCGCGGGCCGCTTCGACCCGCGCGAGGCGAGCCGGCTCGCCAGCCGCGTCGAGGTGACCGAGCTCGAGCCCGTCGTCACCTGAGGCTGGTACGATCGGCCGTCAGTTGAGAGGCGTTACGAGAGAGTGGTTTTTCGGCCCAGGCGATCGAACGAGCCTGGGCTTTTTGCATTCTGGGGGGTGCTGCTGAGTGGACGTGGAGATCGGCAGAGGGAAGAAGGCACGGCATGCATACGGCTTCGACGACATCGCGATCGTCCCGAGCCGACGGACGCGTGACCCGCAGGACGTGGACATTGGCTGGAAGCTCGGCCCGCATCTGCTCGAGCTGCCGCTCATCGCCTCGGCGATGGACGGCGTGGTCTCACCGGCGACCGCGATCGCGCTCGGGAAGCTCGGCGGGCTGGGCGTCCTCAACCTCGAGGGCATCTACACGCGCTACGAGAATCCCGACGCGGAGCTGGAACGGATCGCGAAGCTGCCGAAGGGCTCGGCGACACGCGGGCTCCAGGAGATCTACGCGCGTGACGTCGACCCGAGGCTGATCGCCGAGCGCGTCGAAGAGATCAAGCGTGCCGGCGTGCTGGTTGCGGGCTCGCTGACGCCGCAGAAGGTGCGTGACTACTACGAGATCGCGCTCGAGTCGGGGCTCGACGTGCTCGTGATCCAGGGCACGGTCGTCTCCGCGGAGCACGTGTCCTCGAACGGGCAGGCGCTCAACCTGAAGGAGTTCATCGCGAGCTTGCCGATCCCGACGCTCGTCGGCGGCTGCGCCTCGTACCAGACGGCGCTGCACCTGATGCGCACCGGCGCGGAGGGCGTGCTCGTCGGCGTCGGGCCCGGGCACGCGTGCACGACCCGCGGAGTCTTGGGTGTCGGGGTCCCGCAGGCGACTGCGATCTCCGATGCGGCCGCGGCGCGCGTCCAGCATCTGCTCGAGACCGGCAAGTACGTGAACGTGATCGCGGACGGCGGCATGCGCACGGGCGGGGACATCTCGAAGGCGGTCGCGTGCGGCGCGGACGCTGTGATGGTCGGCTCGCCCCTGGCGCGCGCGAAGGAGGCTCCGGGCCGCGGCTTCCATTGGGGCATGGCGACGTTCCATCCGACGCTCCCGCGCGGCGCACGGGTGCAGGTCGACCAGAACGCCACGCTCGAGGAGATCGTCGTCGGGCCGGCACGCGAGAACGACGGGACGCTGAACCTGATGGGCGCGCTCCGGACGTCGATGGCGACCTGCGGCTACGAGTCGATCCACGACTTTCAGAAGGCGGAGATCATGCTCGCGCCGTCGATCAAGACCGAGGGGAAGTCGCTGCAGCAGGCGCAGAAGATCGGGATGGGATGAGCAACGTCGTCCCGTTGCCGACGCCCGAGCCGGCCGCCGAGGAGCGGCCGGTGCTCGTTCTGGACTGCGGCGGGCAGTACTCGCAGCTGATCGCGCGGCGCGTGCGTGAGTGCCGCGTCTACTCGGAGCTCGTCCCGCACTCGATCTCACCGGACCTGGTCCGCGGACGTGACCCCTTGGCCCTGGTCCTGTCCGGCGGGCCGGCTTCCGTGTACGCGGAGGGTGCGCCGCAGGTCGACCCCGGGATCTTCGAGCTCGGGATTCCGACGCTCGGCATCTGCTACGGCATGCAGGTCATGGCGCAGGAGCTCGGCGGGCGGGTCGAGCGGACCGGCGTCTCCGAGTTCGGCAAGACCGAGTTCACGGTCGAGGGTGGCGAGCTGTTCGTGAACCTGCCGCCCGAGCAGATCGGCTGGATGAGCCATCGCGACTCGGTGACCGCGCCGCCCGCGGGCGCCCGTGTCGTCGCGTCGTCGGCTTCGACTCCGATCACCGCGTTCGAGGATCCGGAGCGGCGGCTGTACGGCGTTCAGTTCCACCCCGAGGTCCTGCACACGCCGTACGGGAACGACCTGCTGAAGAACTTCCTCTACTCGGTGGCCGACGCGCCTGCGACGTGGACGGCGGCGGCGGTGATCGAGGAGCAGGTCGAGCGGATCCGCGCGCAGGTCGGGTCGGAGCGCGTGCTCTGTGCGCTTTCCGGCGGCGTCGACTCGGCGGTCGCTGCGCTGCTCGTCTACAAGGCGGTCGGCGACCAGTTGACATGCGTCTTCGTTGACCACGGCCTTCTGCGCAAGGAGGAGGCTGCGCAGGTCGTCGAGACGTTCCGGAACCACTTCCACGTGCCGCTCGTCCACGTCGACGCAGAGGAGCGTTTCCTCGGCAAGCTCGCCGGCGTGACGGATCCCGAAGAGAAGCGGCGGGCGATCGGCGAGGAGTTCATTCGCGTCTTCGAGCAGGAGTCCGAGAAGCTCGGGCAGATCGGGTACCTCGTCCAGGGCACGCTCTACTCGGACGTGATCGAGTCCGGCGGGGACGAGTCTGTAGCGGCGACGATCAAGTCGCACCACAACGTCGGCGGGCTGCCCGAGGACATCGATTTCGAGCTCGTCGAGCCGCTGCGGCTGCTGTTCAAGGACGAGGTGCGGCGCGTGGGGGAGGAGCTCGGGCTGCCGGAGCGGATGGTCTGGCGCCAGCCGTTCCCGGGGCCGGGGCTCGCTATTCGCATCATCGGCGAGGTGACCCGCGAGCGGCTCGAGATCCTGCGCGAGGCGGATGCGGTGCTCCAGGAGGAGGTGCGGCGGGCCGGGCTCTACCGCTCCCTGTGGCAGAGCTTCGCGGTGTTGCCGGCGATCCGGTCTGTGGGCGTGCAGGGCGACGAGCGGACGTACGCGTATCCGATCGTGATCCGCGCGGTCACCTCGGAGGACGCGATGACCGCCGACTGGGCGCGGCTGCCCTACGACTTGCTGGAGACGATCTCGAGCCGGATCATCAACGAGATCCCGGCCGTGAACCGGGTCGCGCTCGACATCTCGTCGAAGCCCCCGAGCACCATCGAGTGGGAGTAGCCGACGCCCCGAACGGGGTCAGACCCCGCTCCAAAGGTGTAACGCTTTCTCCACAGGCGTCCTGGAGCTACGCGGTCCTACGGTGCCCGGATAGCCCGTTGGGACAATCGATCTGTAAAGGGGTCTGACCCCGTTCAGGTTGGCGTGAAGCGGGGATAGCGGGCTCGCACCTCGTCGATGAAGGCCGCCAGGCGATCAGCGCGTGCGCCGTCTTCGAGCTCGAGCACGTTCTCTGCGTTCTGCTCGCCCGAGCGGGAAAGGTTGAAGCTGCCCACGAACGCGACCTCGTCGACGACCGTGACCTTCGCGTGCATGAAGTCGTGCACCGTGTTCTCCCCCCAAGGCGTCGAGGGCTTCGCCGAGAAGTCCGCCTTGAGCGCCTGCCGCAGCAGAGGCAGCTTCCAGGCCGCGTTCCCGTCGATGCCCCACTGGTAGATGACGCCCTCGATCTGCGGCCGGTCGAGACAGCCCGCGATGTCGAGCCCCTCCGAGATCCGCTCCGCCAGCGCCGACAGCACCGGCGCGACCGTCAGCACGGGCGAACAGATCCGCACCCGGCGCTTCGCCCGCCTGATCCTCTTCGCGATCCGGCGCGACAGCGCCTCCCCGAACCCCGGCGTGAACCAGGCGCGCACGTTGTTCCCCGCGATACGCACGGGATTGGGCTCGACGAACCCGCTGTCCTCGACGATCCCCTTCGACCAGAGCTGCTCGAAGTCGGCCGTGAAGTCGGCGGCGAGCCTCGGCGATTCCACGACCGCGATCACGTTCTCCTGCCGCGTCCACGAGTCGTCCGTCCAGTTCGCCGACCCCGTCCACACCGCCTCGCCGTCGCGCACCGCGAACTTGTGGTGCATGAGATCCGGAACGCCTGCGATCGGTCGGTGCGGCACGTCCAGCGACGAGATCAGCTCGACGTCGGGCTCCGGCGGCGGCGGCACCGGAATCGGGTTCCGGTGACCGACGTCGTAGATCATCCGCACCGCCACGCCGCGCGCCTTCGCGTCTTTGATCGCCCCCGCCACGATCTCCGCCGTCTCGGGCGCCAGGTGGAAGTCGTACTGCGCGAGGTCTAGCGACCGCCGAGCTGCTGCGAGGAACGACGCGACCTGCTTCGCCACGTCGACGGCCTGCTGACCGCCGTCCGTGAGCGTCCGGATCTCGATCGAGTCGCTCAGCGGACGGTCGCGAGGCCGCCGAGCTGGCGCCACCTGCCGGCGTGGAAGCGCAGCATCCGTGTCCGCTCGACCGGGTAGTAGTCGTTCGGCCCCGTCTTCACGTTCACGCCCTTGACGAGGAAGGGGTTGCGCTCGTTCAGATGCGTGGCCGCCCGCAGCAAGGTCGCCCGCGTCGGCTCCTTGCCGGCGCGCCGCAGCGCGTCGACCATCGTGTACGCGGCCGCCATCCCGTACAGGTTCGCAACCTCGCGCGGTTTCGCGCCCGGCAGGTAGCGCCGCACGATCTGCTTGTACAGCTTGACCCCCGGATCCTTGGCCAGCGCCGGGTCGGTCGGATCCTTCAGGAACTGGCTCGAGATCGCCCCCTCGACGAGCTTCTTGCCCGCGTTCCGCTGGATGACGTCCATCACGAACGGGTCGATCGAGACCGAGTTGACGTAGATCCGCGGCTTCCACCCGAGCTTGCGGATCGCCAGGAACGCCTCGATCGTCTGCGTCGGCAGCGCGAAGATCATGATCGTGTCCGCGCGCGAGGCCTTGAGCTTCGCGATCTGCGCGTTCAAATCGGTGTCCGACAGCTTGTACGTCTGGACGCCCGTGATCCGCGACGACAACGAGCCCAGCCCCGCGCGCAGCCCCGCGAACATGTCCTGGCCGTACTCCGAGTCCTCGCGCAGCACGGCGATGCGCGACTTCGGCCTCGTCCGCTTGATGTACCGCCCGTAGAGCGCGCTCTCGCCCGCGAAACGCGGTAGGAAGCCCATCGACCACTTGTACTGCCTGCGCTCGAGCGCCAGCGCCGAGAGGCCGCTCCCGACGAAGAGCTGCGGGATCCCGAGCTGGTTGAGATACGGCCGGACCGCGAGCGCGTGCTCGGTGCCGACGCTTCCGAAGATCGCGAACACCTTGTCGTCCTCGACGAGCTCGCGCGTCTTGCGGACGGTCTCGGACGGGTCGTACGCGTCGTCGACGTAGAGGTAGCGGATCTTCCGCCCGCGCACGCCGCCGTGGTCGTTGACGTGCTGGAAGTACGCGTTCGCCCCGCGCGCCACCGCGGCGTAGGCGACCTCGTCGCCGGTCAGCGGGACGGTCGCCCCGAGCAGGATCGTGTCGCTCGAGACGCCGGGATCGCCGGCGCTTCCGGCGAGCGCGGTGGGCAGTCCGACCAGGAGCGCGGCCGGCACGAGGATGAGGGCGAGGCGGCGCAACTACCAGGATTATCCTGTCGGGGTGACGACCTCGCCAGCGAAGAGGCTCATTCTCCTCTACGGATTCCTGACCGCCCCGACGTATCCGTTCGCGGCGATCGCGGTTCTCGACATCCTCGCGGTGACCTCGCTTGTAGCTCGTCGTACGCCGTCGGCGCGCGCGCACGCGTTTTGATCGAGCGCCTCGCGGCGGCGCGGATCGGCTCGACGTTCAACCAGTACGCCGCGTCCCCGCTGCTCCGTGAGCGACTCGCCGGCTACCTCGCGGAGCGCTCGGGTGCCGAGCTCCTGCTCGTCGGCGAGGCGGCCGGCTACCGCGGCACGCGGGTGAGCGGCATTCCGTTCACCTCCGAGCGCCAGCTGACCGGGAGCGGCCCGGCGGAGGCATCGGCGACGATCGTCCACCGCGTGCTCGACGAGCTCCGCCTCGAGGAGCACGTCCTGCTCTGGAACGTCGTACCGACGCATCCGCACCGCCCCGGCGAACCGGGCTCGAACCGCCGACCGCGGGCTGACGAGATCGAGGCGTCGCGCCCGTTCCTCGAGCAACTCGCGGCGGGCCGCCGGGTCGTCCCCGTGGGGCGTGTCGCCGAGGGCGCGATCGGGGCCGCCGGAATCCGGCACCCCTCGCACGGCGGCGCGTCCGAGTTCCGAGCCGGGTTGGCCGCGCTTGTCTGAGCAGCGCCTCCCGATCGCGCGGAACACCGCCGCGCTCGCGGTGATCCAGGCGATCTACTCGGCCGTCCTGCAGCTCGGCGCGGCGGTGCTGTCCCTGTCGTTCGTCCTCGTCACCGGCTTCCGCTCCCTGCTCGGCGCGGGGCCTGCGATCTTCCTGACCGCCTCCGCGCTCGCCGCCTTGCCCGCCGGGCGGGCGATGGACCGTTTCGGCCGCGTCCCGGTGATCGCCGTCGGCTTCGTCCTCGGCTCGGTCGGCTACTCGCTCGCCGCGGTGGGGACGCACTGGAGCTCGGGGGTCGCGCTCATCACGGGCTTCGCGCTCGCCGGCATCGCGGGCGCCGTGACCCTCCTGATCAGAACCGCGGCCGGGGACATGTACCCGCCGGAGCGCCGTGCGCGCGGCATCTCGTACGTCCTCTTCGGCTCGGTGTTCGGCGCGGTGCTCGGCCCCTCGCTGTTCGGGCCGCTCTTCGCCGGCAAGGACGTGGCCGCGGACACGCTCACCATCCCGTGGCTCGCCGCCGCCGTCCTGTCGCTCGTCACGTGCGGGCTCGCGCTGACCGTGCGGCCGGACACGAAGGTGATCGCGGAGCGAATCGCCGCCGACGGCCCGACTCCGCTTTCGACCGAAGCCGCGCCGCTCCGAGAGATCCTGCGGCGGCCCGGCGTGATCCCGGCGATGCTGGCCGCGATCGCGAGCTTCGGCGTCATGGTCTCGGTGATGAACCTGACCGGGTTCGTCGTCGTCGACCATCATCACCACTCGCAGCAGTCGGTCTTCCCGATCATCGGCGCGCACGTCCTCGGGATGTACGCGCTCGTGCTCGTGATCGGGACGCTGATCGACAAGATCGGCCGCGGGCCGGCGCTCGCGGGCGGGCTGTTCGTGATGGCGGTGTCGTGCGCCGGCCTGACCTGGGCGACGAGCGTGCCGACGACCGCGCTCCTCCTCTTCGGGCTCGGCATCGGCTGGAACCTGTCCTTCGTCTCCGCTACCGCGCAACTCGCCGACGCGACCCTTCCCGCGGAACGCGGAAAGGTGCTCGGCCTCAGCGACCTCCTCTCGGGCCTGACCGGCGCGGCCCTGGCGCTGCTCGGCGGCGTCGCCCTGGACGTGCTCGGCGTGACGGCCCTCGCGCTCGGCGCGACCGCGATCGCCGTTGCGCCGGCGATCTTCCTCGCGAGAATCCGGCCCGCTCCCGAGCCCGCCGCCTGATCGCTGGTACCATGGCGCCTCGGCGGACAGCGAGTCCGCCGCCTTTTTGCCATGCAAAAGACCTGGACAGCAAAGCCCGGCGAGATCGAGCGCCACTGGTACGTCGTCGATGCCGAGGGGAAGACCCTGGGCCGGCTCGCGACCCGGATCGCCGACACGCTCCGCGGCAAGGGCAAGCCGCAGTACACGCCGCACGTCGACACGGGCGATTTCGTCGTCGTCGTGAACGCGGAGAAGATCGCGGTCACCGGCAAGAAGCTCGATGACAAGATGTACTATCGTCACTCCGGCTACCCGGGCGGCCTCCGCAGCCGTCCGCTCCGCGACGAGCTCGAGCGGCGCCCGACCGAGGTGCTCCGCAAGGCCGTCAAGGGGATGCTCCCCAGGAATCGCCTCGGCCGTGCACAGCTGCTCAAGCTGAAGGTCTACGCGGGACCAGAGCATCCGCACGAGGCGCAGTCGCCCACGCCCCTGCCGCTGGAGAACGGAAATGGCTGAGCAGGCGCGCTATCAGGGCACCGGGAAGCGCAAGACCTCGGTCGCGCGCGTGATCCTCCGCCCGGGCGACGGGACGACCTGGATCAACGGCCGCACGCTGGAGGAGTACTTCCCGCGGCCGACGCACCGGACGACGGTGATGTCGCCGCTCAAGCTCGCAGGCGCCGAGGGGCGCTACGACCTTCGCGTCCGTGTCTCCGGTGGAGGCCCTTCGGGTCAGGCAGGCGCGGTTCGGCACGGAATCGCCCGCGCCCTGGTCGAGGCCGATCCCGAGCTGCGTGTGCCGCTCAAGCGCGAAGGCTTCCTGACGCGGGACGCGCGCAAGGTCGAGCGCAAGAAGGCCGGCCTGCACAAGGCCAGGAAAGCGCCCCAGTTCTCCAAGCGCTAATTGGCGCGGCGGTACTTCGGCACTGACGGCGTCCGCGGCGTCGTCGGCGAGGACCTGTCCGCGGATCTGGTCCGGAGACTTGGCCGCGCGGCAGCCGTCTGGTCCGGAGGCGGCCGCGTCTTCGTCGGGCGCGACACCCGCGGCTCGGGGCCCGAGCTCGAGGAGGTCTTCGCCGAGGGGGTCGCCTCCGCAGGTGGGAACGCGGTCGTCGCAGGCGTCTTGCCGACTCCCGCGGTCGCGCTGCTCGCCTTGGATCTCGGCGCGGTCATCTCCGCCTCGCACAACCCGCCGCAGTACAACGGCGTCAAGTTCTTCGACGCCGAAGGCCGCAAGCTGACCGACGCCTCCGAGGAGGAGATCGAGGCGCTGCTGGACGTCGAGCCGGCCGAGAGCGCGGGCGAGATCGATCGCGTCGGCGTCGCGACCGATAGCTACCTCGAGCACATCGTCGAGCGCTTCGGCAGCGACCTCAGCGGCCTCGAGATCGCCGTCGACTGCGCGAACGGCGCCTACTCGGGGATCGCGCCGCAGGCCTTCGAGCAACTCGGCGCCGAGGTGACCGCGGTCGCGTCGGCCCCGGACGGCGACAACATCAACGTCGGCTGCGGCGCCACCGACCTCTCGCTCATGCAAGGCGTCGTCACCCAGGGAGGCTTCGACCTCGGCATCGCATTCGACGGCGACGGCGACCGTATGCTCGCGGTCGACGCGGACGGAAATGCGGTCGACGGCGACCAGATCCTCGCCGTGCTCGCGCTCGACCTCGGCGTCGACCTCGTCGCGGTGACGGTGATGACGAACCTCGGCTTCCACCAGTTGATGGCCGAGCGCGGGATCGAGGTCGCCGTCACCGACGTCGGCGACCGCTACGTCCTCGAGGCGCTCCGCCGGCGCGACGCCCTCCTCGGAGGCGAGCAGTCGGGCCACATCATCTACCTCCGGGACCACGTGACCGGCGACGGCCTGGCCGCGGCGCTCCTCCTCTGCGGCGCGCTGAAAGGGCGGACGCTCGGCGAGGCGGCGGCCGTGATGCCGCGCTATCCGCAGGTCCAGGAGAACGTGCCGGTCGTCACGAAATCGCTCCCGCCGGCCGTCCTCGACGAGGTCGAGCGCGTCAACGAGGAGCTCGCCGGGGAAGGCCGCGTCCTCGTCCGTCCGTCCGGCACCGAGCCCGTCGTGCGCGTCCTTGCAGAGGCAAGGGATCGCGGGGAGGCGGCGAACCTCTGTGGTAGCATCACCGGCCTCGTTCGACGAGAGCTCGGTTGACCGGCCTCCGACGGTGGGGGTCGCGAAAGCCGGGCTTTTGCCGTCCAAAGGAGGTTTCGTAGGCCATGTGCGGGATCATCGGGTACGTCGGGCCACGAAGGGCGAAGCCGCTCCTCATCCACGGCCTCGAGCGCCTCGAGTACCGGGGTTATGACTCGGCCGGCCTGGCGCTGCTGGAGGACGACGGCCTCGACTACATCCGCGCGGTCGGGAACCTCTCCAACCTGAAGCAGATCGCGAAGCACAACGGCTCGCAGTCCTCGACGGGGCTCGGCCACACGCGCTGGGCGACGCACGGCAGGGTCTCCGAGCAGAACGCGCACCCGCTCACCGGCTGCGACGAGGCGAAGATCGCCGTCGTCCTGAACGGGATCGTCGAGAACTTCCGCGAGCTCAAGGCGTCCCTCGAGAAGGACGGGCACAGGTTCAGCACCGAGACGGACGCCGAGGTCGTCGTCCACCTCGTCGAGCGCCACTACGACGGCGACCTCGCCAAAGCCGTGCGCGCCGTCTACCAAGAGCTGGAGGGGCATTTCGCGTTCGTCGTCGTCCACCGCGACCATCCGGAACAGCTCGTCGGCGCCAGGGTCCAATGCCCGCTGATCGTCGGAGTGGGCGACGGCGAGATGTTCCTCGCCTCGGCCGCGACCGCATTCCTGCGCGAGACGAACCGGCTCCAGCTGATCGAGGACGGAGAGATCGTCTCGATCACGCCCGAGGGCGCAACGTTCACGAGCGTCCACAACGGTGCCGACCCGCTCGTCCGCGACGTGATCGCCGTCGACTGGGACGACGAGGCCGCGGAGAAGTCCGGCTACGAGACGTTCATGCTCAAAGAGATCTACGAGCAGCCGGAAGGCGTCCGCGAGACGATCGGCGACCGCGTCCGCCACGGCAAGCTGCTCCTCGAGAGCCTCGGCCTCTCCGACCGGCAGATCAAGAACCTCCGCCGGATCGTCATCCTCGCATGCGGCACGTCGTACCACGCGGGCGTCGTCGGCCGGTACGTGATCGAGGAGTGGGCGCGCATCCCGGTCGAGCCGGACATCGCCAGCGAGTGGCGCTACCGGAACCCGGTGCTCTCGAAGGACACGCTCGTGATCGGCATCTCGCAGTCGGGCGAGACCGCGGACGTCCTCGCCGCGATGAAGCTGGCCCGCGAGAAGGGCGCGCGAACGGTCGCGATCACGAACATGATGGGCTCCCAGCTGACCCGCGAGGTCGACTCCGTGCTCTACACGCGGACGGGCCTCGAGGTCGGCGTCGCGGCCTCGAAGACGTTCACGGCCCAGGTCGCGCTGATCAGCCTGATCGCGCTCAAGCTCGCCGAGGTCAAGAAGACGATCCCCGAGGAGGAGATCGAGTTCATCCTCGACCAGCTCTACGCCCTGCCCGAGCGGATGCAGGAGTTCCTCGACGGCAACCACCCGGTCGAGGAGATCGCCCAGCGCTACTACGACAAGCCCTTTTTCCTCTACCTCGGGCGCCACATCGGTCTGCCGGTCGCCCTCGAGGGCGCGCTCAAGCTGAAGGAGATCTCCTACATCCCGACCGAGGCGTACTCCGCCGGCGAGATGAAGCACGGGCCGATCGCGCTGCTCGACCCGGACACGCCCGTGGTCTGCATCGCGTCGAACTCGCACGTCTACGAGAAGGTCGTCTCGAACATCCAGGAGACGAGGGCCCGCGGCGCGCACGTGATCGCGATCGCAACGGACGGGAACGAGGACATCCAGCACCACGCGGACGACGTGATCTACGTCCCGAAGACGCCGGCGTTCCTCCAGGCCGTGCTCGCAATCCTGCCGCTCCAGCTGCTCGCGTACCGGATCGCTCGGCTGAAGGGGCTGAACGTCGACCAGCCGCGGAACCTGGCGAAGACCGTCACCGTCGAGTAGGCCGCTCCACCCTTTCGAGGGAGGTCGTCGGGCGCGAAGCCCGCGAAGCTGAGGCGGAATGCCTGCGGCGTCGCGTTACTTCCTGCTCCTGTGCTCGGGGCTCTGCTTCGCGATCACGTTCGGAGCCTTCCTCGTCTACGAGCGGCCCGGGCTCGGGCTCGGGCACTTCTACTACCTCGGGATCGCGCTGGCCGCGATGGCGGTCGGGCCGAGGCTCGGGATGGCCGCGGGCATGCTCGCGACGGGGCTCTACGCGAGCGGCGTCGTCCTGAATCCGCACGTTCAGTCCGCGGAGGTGCTCCGCGTCGGCACGCTCACGCGCGCGGTGACCTACGTCACGATCGGCGGCCTGATCGGCTGGTTCGCTGGGACTAACCGCGCGATGCTCGCGGAGCTACGCGTCCTCGCCGAGCGCGACTCGCTCACCGGGCTGCCGAACACGAGGGCATTCGAGGCCGCGATCACGCGGAGGCTGGACTCCGGTGTCCCGTTCGTGCTCCTGCTCGCCGACATGGACGCGCTCAAGGACTTCAATCGCGACGAGGGCTTCGCTGCGGGCAGCGAGGCGCTGCGACGGCTCGCGGACCGGCTCGCCCAGTCGTTCGGGCCCGACGACGACGTGGCGCGGGTCGGAAGCGACGAGTTCGCGATCCTCTCGTGCGTGCGTAGCTCCGACGCGGGGCGGCGGGCGGCCGCACAACTGGAGAGCGTGCTCGCGAGCGGCCCGACGAAGGCGACGCTCGGGTGGGCCGTGTTCCCGCACGAGGGCGAGAACGCGCTCGCGCTCTATCGGGCCGCGAGCGAGCGGCTCTACGCGCGCAAGGTGATGCGGAGCTACCTGCGGCCGGTTCCCGAGCCGGTCGAAGCCGTTTCCTGAGCAGCGAGCGAGAGCTCGGCATCGGCCTGCTCGATCACGGCCGGGTCGTGCGTGGCGCAGATGACCGCGATTCCCCGTTCGCGTGCGATGCGCGAAAGGAGCTCGCCGATCGCGAGCGCATTGGCGTAGTCGAGGCGCGCAGTCGGCTCGTCCGCGAGCACGAGGTCGGGCTCCGAGGCGAGCGCGCGGGCGATCGCGACCCGCTCCTGCTCGCCCGTCGACAGCCTCGAGACGCGCTGCTCCGTGAGCTGCTCGAGCCCGACGACGGCCAGCGTCTCGCGGGCCTGCCCGTTGCTCCCGTCGAGCCCGCGCAGGCCGAGGAAGAGCTCGACATTCTCGCGCACGCTGAGGAACGAGACGAGCGGCGGTTCCTGGGCGACGAGCGCGAGGCGGTCCCGGCGGAATGCGGCCCGGCCGGCGCGGTCGAGGTGGTCGATGCGCTCGCCCAGGACGAGGATCTCGCCGGCGCTCGGCAGGTCGAGGCCGGCGAGGAGATGGAGGAGCGTCGTCTTGCCCGAGCCCGACGGGCCGGTGACGACGGTCAGGCGCCCCGGCTGGATGTCCGCGCTCAGGCCGTCGAGGACCGTGCGCTCGCCTGTGTGCTTGACGAGGTTCCGTAGCTCGATCGCCACGCCGTCGGTCTCGGTCGACGCCGCGGGAGCGGGCCTCGGCGCTTCGAGCTCCGGTTCGGGCAGGTCCTCCGTGCCTTCGATCAGCACCGAGGACTCCGCGAGCCTCGCTCGAGCGCGCGCGCCGATCCCGCCGCGCCGCAGGAGCTCTTCCGGGACGCGGAGCCAGCCTCCGCGCGCGACTACGATCTCCTCGCTGTCCGGCTGCGCCTTCGCCTGCTCGGCGCTTACCCGCCCGTCTCGAATGTGAACGATGCGGTCGGCGATCGACGCCGAGCCCGGGTCGTGGCTGACGACGATCGCCGTCGTTCCCTGGGCGCGGGCCAGCTCGCCGATCAGCTCGTAGACGATCGCCGCGTTCTTCGCATCCAGCTCGCCGGTCGGCTCGTCCGCGAGCAGAAGCCGCGGGCGGTGCGCGAGCGCCGCGCAGAGCGCGACCCGCTGCTGCTCGCCGCCCGAGAGCTCGTGTGGATACGCGTCGACTCGGTCTGCCAAGCCGACCTGGCCGAGGAGCTCGTTCGTCCGGGCGCGCTGCTCGCGAGAAGACTCGCCCGCCAGGGCGAGTCGTAGCGAGACGAGCTCACCCGCCGTCAGCTCTGGAGCGACCGACTGCGTGTAGCGCTGGTCCGCGTAGCCGAGCCGGCGGCTCCGGTAGCGGTCGAGGCTGCGCCCGCGCAGGCGGCGCAGGTCGACTCCTGCGACCCGCACCCGTCCCGCCGAGGGCCGGTCGAGCCCCGCCAGGATCCGAAGGAGCGTCGTCTTGCCCGAGCCGCTCGGCCCGAGCACCGCGACGACCTCGCCCTCGCGCACGGTGAGGCTGAGTCCTTGGAGCGCGGCGGCCGTGCCCTCGTCCGTAGCGTAGACGCGGAAGACGTCCTCGACCTCGACCGCAAGGGTCATGCGACCTCCGCGGCCGGAGTCGCCGCCTGCTCGCGAAACGCCGCGCGTGTCAGGAGCGCGACGAGACCGAGTGCAAGCGCGGCAAAGAGGACGAGGCCCAGGACGAGCACGGGCCAATCCGGGGCGAGCACGAGCGGCGGGACCGGCTCGGTGGAGTTCGCGCTCACGGCGAGCGCCTTGAGCACGGCCAGCGCGAGCACCGCGCCGAGCAGCACGCCGCCCACGAGGCCCGCCAGCAGCACGGCTCCGGCACGCAGGCGGACCTGACGCCTGAGCGCTGCCGGGGCCATGCCCTGTGTCTCGAGGTCGAAGAGCTCGCCCGCCTCGTCGCGGAGCTCGACGGCGACGGTCAGCGCGAGACCGAAGAGCGAGAGCGCGAGCGCGAGCAGCGCCGCGGCTCCGAGCACGAGCAGCGACCCGCGGGCCAGCGGATCGGACCGCAGCTCCTGCTCGACCGCTCGGCGCGACGTCACCCGGACCGGACTGGGAGCGCTGCTCGTCAGCTTCGTCGTCAGGCCCGGCGCGCCGGAGACCCAGGCCTCGTCCGCCACCGCCGACCCGGGCACGGACGAGTTGAGCGCCGTCTCGAGCCGCGAGCGGTCGAAGACCACGAAGTCGCCCGAGGTCGTCGGGAAGCGACGCGCCGTTCCCGCGACGCGGACGTCCACCGAGGCGTTCCCGACGAAGAGCGGGAGCGTGCCATTCCCGATCGCGTGCCCGAGCGACGTCGACGCGATGACCGGGAGCGGGCCGTTGTCGGTCGGCTGTGCGGGCCGCAGCCGAAAGATCTGGTCCTGGGTCAGCAGGTAGCGCAGAGCGAGCGAGCGCGCGGTCGCGGCGGGCGGCTTCGTCCCCTTCGCGCCGACCCAGTCGCGGTAGTCGACCGGGAGCGTCCGAGCGCCCGATGCTCCGGTCACCTGCGGCCGCTCGAGCTTCAGCACGCCGGCGCGAAAGACCGCAAACGTCGGCGCCTTCTCGGCCGAACGGTGCGCCGCGCCGAATGCCTCCGCTCGCGAGAACTCGAGTACGAGCCCGACGAGCAGCCCGCCGCGGCCCGCAGGCGGGACCGGCGCGTGGGCCACGGCCGGCTTACCGGTGTTGTCGGGCTCGCCGAGGTCGAGGACGATGAACCGTCCGTTCGGCGTGCGGATGTTCGCCGAGAGGTGGATCGAGTCCCCGCGGATCGTCACCGGAAGCCGGAATTCGCGAGCGCCCGCGGGAATGCGCGTTCCCCGGAGGCTCACCGGAGGGCCGCCGATGAGGCTCGCCAGCCTGCCCTGCGACTCGGATGCGAAGTCGCCTCGCCAGTGGAGGCGCGTGAGGTCGCCGGCGGGGAGGCCGATGAACGTCACGACACGGCGGTCGAGCGACGGCGCCTCGCCCTGGATCCGGATCACCGGAACGGCGCCGAATCGCGCGGCGTACGCCGAGCCGACGGGTGTCGCGTCCGACACGAATCGCGGGTCCTGCTCGACCGTGTAGTCGAGCGGGACCTCGAAGGCGGCGCGATCCGCGTCGTTCCGGATCAGCGTCGAGCGGTATGCGGCGGCGAAGACCGCGAGCCCGACGCTGACGCTGACGAAGACGATCGCGACTGTGGCCGTTCCCGGAGCGCGCGCGAGCGAGAGGAGCGCCAGCTTGAGCGAGAGCGAGCGTCCGGCGGCGGCCCGCTCGCAGGCGCGGAGCACCGGCTGCAGCACGCGCGCGATCACGACCGCGGCCACGAGGGCGATCAGACCCGGCAGCAGCACGAGCACGATTCCTGTGCCTTCGCTCGAGGCGAGCGACTTCGCGTCCGCTCCCCCGACTGCGAAGGCGACGAGCACGGCTACGAGCGCGCCGGCCGCGGCGACGTCGGCGATCGAGATCGTCAGCCCTCCGATCGCGACCGCCCTGGCGCGCGAGCCCAGGTAGAGCACGAGCGTCGCGACGACGGCGACGGCGAGCATCAGTTCGACTGCGGTCAGCGACGCGACCGAGCGCGAGACGACCGCGCCGGCCGGTGAGTCCGTTGCGTCGGCGAGCGCCAGCGCCGCGAGGGCGCCGAGCAGCCACCCGAACAAGGTTGCGGGCGCGACGACGAGCGCCGCCTCGGCCAGCGCTGCGAGCCGCGTCTGCACACCCGTCGCGCCGAACGAGTCGAGCCGCCGCGCGCTCGCCCTGGCGCCGCGGCGGAGGCGGGTCGCCGCGAGCAGGACGAACGCGAGCAGCAGCACGACCGCCTGTCCGCCGACGAGCAGCAGCCGGCGGCCCGCGATCCGGCCCTTCGCGCCTGCGTTCGCGAGCGCGACGGTGGGGGCCGTCAACGAGTAGTTCGGAGAGCTCGCCTCCAACGAGGTGCTCGCCCTGCCGATGCGGGACACGAAGCCGTCCACGTCCCAGCCGCGAACGTCGTGCGGCCCGAGTGGCGCGACCCAGCCGTAGGTGCGGAACGAGTCTCTGAGGAGCGGCAGGCCCGTGAGGGCGCCGACGTCCGTCGTCAACCGCAACCGTCCGCCGGGCGAGACACCCTCGAAGAAGCTGCCGACGGAATCGCTGCGCAGGGCGCCGCGGCCGGTGACGGTGAACCCGGGTGCTCCAACGCTGCTCTTGCCGACAGCGACGACCTCGCAGCGAGTCGGCAAGCAGGACTGTGGGAGCCTTCCGCTCTGGAGATCGACTGCCCGCCCGAGGCCGTCGACCGCGCCGAGGCGGACGATCTGCCTGCCGAGCCTCGTGTCGCGGTAGAGCACCACTGCGGTCGGCCGCTGTGTGTCCAGCGGCCGGAGGGCGCTGCGGACCTGCCGGTCGAGGGCCGCCGCGCTGTCCGCCGAGATCGTGCTCACGCCGACCCAGGTCACGCGCACGGCGCGCTGGTCGGGCGGGAGGGCGGCGATTGCCCGGCCGACGGCACGGTCCTTGACGACGAGGCTCGCGGCGGAGACGGTTGCGAGCGCGCATGCAGCGAGGGCGACCCCCGCGGCGGCGAGGATGAAGGCGGTCGGGCGCGCCGTCACGCGGCGGAGCCCGAACCGGACCGGGACGGCCAAACGCCGGGCCGACGTGGTGGTGTGCTCCTTGAACACCGGTAAAGTATTTTTGCAGGTGTCGAAGGGTCCCCGCTACGACGTACCGAAGGCCGCGCCGCAGCCGCTCCGGCTCGTGCAGGCGTTCGTGAACACCGTCGATCTCGAGAACGAGCGCGAATGGCTCCCCGACCCGGACGCGCTCGCCTCCTGGGCGAGCGACCGAGAGCTCGTCCCGGTGCGAACGAGATTCACGGATCGAGACCTGCAGCGGGCGCGCGACCTCCGTGAGGCCTTCCGCGCGCTCCTCGCCGCGAACCGCGACCGAAGACGCGACGCCGCCGCCCTCGCACTGCTCACAGAGACCGCCCGCGCAGCCCGCTTGTCAGTCGTCTTCAAGGCCGATGCGCCGAAGCTCGAGCCCGAGGCCGACGCCATCGACGGGCTCTGCGGACGGCTCGTCAGCGTCGCGGCCACCGCCATGCTCGACGGCAGCTGGGGGCGTCTGAAAGCGTGCCGCAACTGCCGCTGGGCCTTCTTCGACGAGTCGAAGAACCGCTCGGCCCACTGGTGCTCGATGTCCCTCTGCGGCAACCGCCTGAAGACGCGGGCCTACCGCCGCAGGCACAGGGCTTCGGTCTAGGCTCGCCGGCGTGGATCTCCTGAGCTGGATCGGCGACGGCCTCTGGAACGCCTTCCGCATGGCGTGGGAGGTCGGCTGGGCGCTGATCCTCGGCTTCGCGCTCTCGGGAGTCGTGCAGGCCTGGATCCCGCGCTCGCGCATGCAGAGCGCCCTCGGCGCGCGCGACCTGCGGACGGTCTCGCTCGCGACGGGCCTCGGCGCCGCATCGTCCTCCTGCAGCTACGCGGCCGTCGCGATCGCGAAGTCGATGCTCCAGAAAGGCGCGAGCCTCGTCTCCGCGATGGCCTTCCAGTTCGCTTCGACGAACCTCGTCTTCGAGCTCGGGATCGTGATCTGGATCTTCCTCGGCTGGGAGTTCACGCTCGCGGAGCTCGTCGGCGGACTGCTCCTGATCGCGTTCATGTGGGCCGGGCTCAGGCTCTTCGTCACCCGCAGCCTCGAGGAGCAGGCCCGCAGGCACGCGCTCGAGGCGCAGACCGGCCACGAGCACCAGTCGATCGGCTCCGAGGGCCTGACCTGGCGTCAGCGGCTGACGTCGATCGACGCCTGGTCCGAGGTCGCGCACAACTTCCGGGGCGACTGGGAGATGCTCTGGAAGGAGATCGGCGCCGGATTCCTGATCGCCGGCTTCGTCGCGCTCCTGCCGATGAGCTTCTTCAACGGGCTCTTCCTCACGGACGCGCCTGCCTGGATCCGGATTCCGGAGAACGTGATCGTGGGGCCGCTCGTCGCCGTGCTCTCGTTCGTGTGCTCGATCGGGAACGTTCCGCTCGCCGCGGTGCTCTGGGCGGGCGGAATCTCGTTCTCCGGTGTGATCGCGTTCATCTACGCGGACCTGCTCGTGATCCCGATCCTGCTCATCTACCGCAAGTACTACGGGACGAGGCTCGCGGTCGTCTTCTCGTCGATCATGTTCGCCTCGATCGTGCTGGCCGCGCTCGTCGTGAGCGGCGCCTTCGGCCTCGCCGGCCTGATCCCGACCGAGCGCCCCGACGTCGACTCGATCACCGAGCGCGCGATCGGCTGGAACTACACGACGTTCCTGAACATCGTCTTCCTCGCGCTCGCGGCGGGCCTGATCGGGCTGACGCTCCGGCGCGGGACGCGTGACCCGGTGTGCGGGATGACCGTCGATCGCGACACCGCGGTCTCGACCGAGTGGAACGGGAAGACGTACTACTTCTGCGGGCCCGGCTGCCAGGCGCGCTTCGAGGCGGATCCGGAGCGCTATGTCGGCGGCGCCCGGTCACCCGAGCACGCGCACCAGCACTAGTCGGGCTTCGTCGCCATCGGTCGGCGCTCCTCTCATGGGGTCAGACCCCTTTACAAGTGACTGTCCGTACGGGGCGATGGCGCCTGCGAAAACCCGCATGTTTCGGAGCGCCTGTGGAGAAATCGTGACGCCCTTGGAGCAGGGTCTGACCCCGGTCAGTCGTGTGGCGGCTGACGGAGGCGCTTCGTCTCCGAGCGGCGGCGCTTCTGCTCGAGGCGGCGCTCGACTGCGGCCTTGCTCGGCTTCGTCGGGACTCGCCGACGCTCGACTCTGAGCGCTTCGCGGAGCGCTTCTGCGATCCGCTCGGTCGCGAGCTCGCGGTTTCGCGCCCGGCTGCGCTCGTCCTGGGCGATCGCCCGGAGCACGGGACCGGCCTTGCGCACGACCCGGTGCTTCTGCCGATCCGTGAGCGCGGACGAGGCTTCGACGTCGAACAGCGCCTCGACGCGGGTCTCGGATTTCTGCGCGTGCTGGCCTCCGGGGCCGCTCGAGCGCGAGTAGCGGAAGTCGATCTCGGCGACCGGGATGGAGACCGACCGCGTGACGCGAATAGACTCGCGCTCCATGGCAGCCATTCTCCTGGACGTCGACGGCGTCTTCCACGTCTCGGGCCGTCCGATCGACGGCGCGGGCGACGCGATCCGGCGTCTCCGCGACGACGGCCATCGGCTCCGGTTCGTCACCAACAGCACCACGCGCTCCCGCGCCGACCTCGCCGAGGACATGCGCGCGTTCGGGGTCGAGCTCGATGACGAGGAGGTCGAGACGACGCCGAGGGCCGCGGCGCGCACGCTCGCCGGCAAGCGGGTCCTCGCGCTGACGCTGGCCGCGATCCGGAGCGAGCTCGAAGGGGTCGACCTCGTCGGCGAGGAGGCGGACGCGGTCCTGCTCGGCGGCGCGGATGAGACCGAGGAGACGAACCGTGTCTTCAGCTACATGAACCTCGCACGCGCCTTCGCCGAGCTCGATGCCGGCGCCGAGCTCTACTGCCTGCACAAGAATCCGTGGTGGCAGACCTCGCGCGGGCCCCTGCTCGACTCGGGCGCCTTCGTCGCGGGGCTCGAGTACGCAGCCGGGGTCGAGGCGACGGTGCTCGGGAAGCCGAGCCCTGCGTTCTTCGGCGCGGCGCTCGACGCGCTCGACGCGGACCCCGAGCTGGCGTGGATGGTCGGCGACGACCTCGACGCGGACATCGCCGGGGCGAAGAGCTGCGGGCTGAGCACGATCCTCGTCCGCACCGGCAAGTTCCGCGACGAGTCCCTCGAGACCGCGCTCGTGAAACCAGACGCGATCGTCGACTCGATCGGCGACGTCCCCGACTACCTCGCGTCGCTCTAGATGCGTGTCGGGGTCGACCTGATCGAGATCGAGCGGATCGAGCGCGCGCTCGAGCGCTACGCCGGTTTTCGGACGCGCTGCTTCACCGACGCCGAGCGCGAGTACTGCGACAGCCGCGGCCGGCCGGCGCAGCACTACGCTGCGCGGTTCGCGGGCAAGGAGGCCGTTGGCAAGGCGCTCGGCTGCGGCGTCCGCTTCACATGGCGCGAGATCGAGATCGTCGGCCGGCCGAAGCCCGG
>Ga0081540_1001244_pt1 | contig 22238 bp, 23 predicted proteins | sample TabmetS2T1R1_FD_71024 | JGI IMG/M metagenome (GOLD analysis project Ga0081540, IMG submission 71024) | Tabebuia heterophylla rhizosphere microbial communities from the University of Puerto Rico - S2T1R1 | ecosystem: Host-associated > Plants > Roots > Rhizosphere ... | reverse complement strand
CGACCGGCTTGCCGAACGCGATCGTCTCGTCGCGCAGCCTCGACAAGAGGTCGTGGAAGCCGTCGGGGTTGCCGTCGGTCTCGGCCAGCGTCATCGGGTTGCGCCTGGGCGCGCCCTGGAAGCCCGCCGTATCGAAGCCGGGGTCGGCCTGCCAGATGATCATCACGCCGGCCGAGCCCTGTGCCTTCGCCTCCGCGAACGTCTGCTGCAGCCAGAGCTCGTTCGCGGCCTCGCGCGCGGTGTACTCCGGGAGATCGCCACCGGGGTCACCGGCGCCGCTCGAGCAGAGGTTGTTGCAGCTTCCCTGCACGTTGAGCGTCGCGAAGGTGACCTTGTGGAACGTCCAGCGGCGGTTCTCGACGCAGCCGGTCAGGAACCGCGGCTGGCCGGTCAGACTCGTCGTGCCCTGACAGAGCGGCGCCGTCTGCACCTCGAGCTCCATCGGGTGCCGGCCCAACGACAGGTCGTCGGAGAAGAAGACGCTCCGCTCGTACTGCAGCCGCTCGAGTGAGTTGAAGCCGCCGTTCGAGGTGCGGTCGCAGTCGGTCCAGTCGTTGTCGCCGGGAGTGAAGATCGCCGGCTCGCGGAGCGAGTCGAAGTACCCGAGCCCCTGCGAGTAGATCGAAGGCAGCGCCGCGTTCTGACACGTCGTCGGCGTGACCGAGCCCGCGATCGCGTTTCCGGCCTTCAGGTCGCCGTCGTGCACGGAGAACGCGATGTCCGAGCTGTTCATGTCGGCGATCAGGTTCGGAACGCCGGTCTGAGCCTGGACGTCGGAGTACGGGGTGTCGCCCCACAGTCCGACCGAGTACTGGAACGTCTTGTCGTTGCCGTTGCCCTTGCCGGCCACCGCGATCCCGACCGCCGTCGCCGCCACGGCGACCGCCGCGAGCACGGCGAGCACGAGCTTTCGTCTGGACATGCTCCCTCCCCGAGTTGTGAGAACGCGGCGAGCCTTTCGTGCGAGCGACCGGACGTGGGTATCGGTCTGGACACGATCGGGTGAGGATCCGGTTTGCACGAAAGGGGCGCACCTAAAAGCGCGCGAATGCACCGCTCGCGGCCGGGTTCGTCCGCATCGGGTGATGCCCGAGGACGGGCCGAGCCGTAGTTTCGAGGTACCAGGGCGGTTCGCCGCGGCGTGCAAGCGGACGCGTTTGTGCTGCGACGGCTCGAAACGTCGGCTTGCCGCGTCCGGAGCCGCCACGTCCGACCATCGGAGGCCGATATGAGCAGCACGCAGGTAGCCGCCCGAACGGAGATCCGCCCCTTCACGGTCGAGATCGCGCAAACCGAGCTCGATGACATTCGGCGTCGGATCGCGGCCACCCGCTGGCCCGAGAAGGAGACCGTCGACGATCGGACCCAGGGCGTGCAGCTCGCCACGATGCAGGCGCTCACCACGTACTGGGGAACCGAGTACGACTTCGGCCGGGTCGAGGCCAGGCTGAACGCACTGCCGCAGTTCGTCACCGAGATCGACGGCGTCGACGTCCACTTCATCCACGTGCGCTCCCAGCACGAGGACGCGCTGCCGCTGATCATGACGCACGGCTGGCCCGGCTCGGTGATCGAGCAGATCGACACCCTCGGCCCGCTGACAGATCCGACCGCGCACGGCGGCTCCGCGGCGGACGCGTTCCACCTCGTGCTGCCTTCCCTGCCCGGCTACGGCTTCTCCAGCCGGCCGACCGAGCTCGGCTGGAACCTCGGCCGGGTCGCGCGAGCGTGGGCCGAGCTGATGAAGCGCCTCGGGTACACCCGGTACGTCGCCCAGGGCGGCGACGTCGGTGCGGGCGTCACCGACACGATGGGACGCCTCGGGCCCGAGGGGCTGATCGGCATCCACACCAACCTGCTGGTGCCGGCGCTGAACGACCCCACGGCCCTGCCGGCGGAAACCGACCAGGAACAGGCGGCGCTCGCCGCGATCAAGACCTTCCAGACGACCGGCAACGGGTACTTCGTGGAGCAGTCAACGAGGCCCGAGACCATCGGCTACGCGCTGCTGGACTCACCCGCCGCGCTCGCAGCGTGGATGGTCGATCACGACACGGACGCCTACTACAAGATCGCCGCCGCGTTCACCGAGAACGAGCCATCCGGCAACCTCACGCGGGATCACATCCTCGACAACATCACGCTGTACTGGCTGACGGGCACGGGAGCCTCGGCCGCCCGGTCGTACTGGGAGGCCTACGGAGCGGACGCCCCCGGAGCCGGACAGGCGCCGCCGCCGGACGTTCGGATCCCGGTGGCCTTCACGACATTCCCCGGCGAGATCTGGCGGACGCCGCGCAGCTGGGTCGAGGCGTCGTACTCGAACGTCGTCTACTTCAACGAGGTCGCCAAGGGCGGGCACTTCGCCGCCTGGGAGGAGCCGGAGCTCTTCACGAACGAGCTACGGGCCGCGTTCAGGACACTGCGGTGAGGAGGGCAGCATGAGCAGCACGGTCGAGACCACCACGGAGCTACGCCCCTTCTACGTCGAGATTCCGGATGAGGCTTTGGACGACCTCCGTCGGCGCATCGCCGCCACGAACTGGCCCGAGAAGGAGACCGTCGCGGATCAGTCGCAGGGCGTGCCGCTGGCGATGATTCAGGAGCTCGCCCGCTATTGGGAAACCGAGTACGACTGGCGCAAGTGCGAGGCGGCGCTGAATGCCCTGCCGCAGTTCATCAGCGAGGTCGACGGGCTCGACCTGCACTTCATCCACGTTCGCTCACAGCACGAGGATGCGTTGCCGCTCATCGTCAATCACGGCTGGCCCGGCTCGATCATCGAGCAGCTGAAGATCATCGATCGGCTGGCCAATCCGACGGCACACGGCGGGAGCGCAGCGGACGCGTTCCATGTGGTGATCCCGTCGATGCCCGGCTACGGGTTCTCGGGCAAGCCCACGGCTCCCGGCTGGGGCCCCGAGCGCATGGGCCGAGCCTGGGCAGGATTGATGAAGCGACTCGGCTACAACCGTTACGTCGCCCAGGGCGGCGACTGGGGTGCGTTCGTCGTCGACTGGATGGGCGTGCAGGAGCTCGAGGGATTGCTCGCCATCCACAGCAGCATGCCCGGCACGGTGCCGGCAGACGTCGACAAGGCCACGCTCGCCGGCGAGCCACCGCCGTCCGACCTCCCAGCTGACGAACGACGGGCCTGGGAGCACCTGCTCACGACGTACAAGCAGGTCGACTACGCCAGGATCATGGGCTCGCGCCCACAAACCTTGTACGCGATCGCAGATTCACCCGTCGGCCTGGCTGCCTGGCTTCTCGACCACGGCGATGGCGACGGCCAGCCGGCTGGAGGCCTCGTCGCAGGTCTCAACCGGATCACGAGCGACACCGGCGAGCTGACGCGCGACGAGTTCCTCGACAACGTCACGCTCTATTGGCTGACCAACACGGGGGTCTCTGCGTCTCGGCTCTACTGGGAGTACAAGGGCGGCTTTTTCAACGTGAAGGGCGTCTCCATTCCCGTGGCCGTGAGCGTCTTTCCCGGCGAGCAGTACCAGGCGCCGCGACGCTGGGCCGAGCAGGCGTACCCCAACCTCATCTACTTCAACGAGGTCGAAAAGGGGGGCCACTTCGCCGCGTGGGAACAGCCGGAGCTTTTCTCCAGGGAGCTCCGAGCCGCGTTCAAGCCGCTCCGCGACGGAGGGGGATCGAGATGAACACCACAGTCGAGACCGACATCCGGGCGTTCCAGGTCGAGATCCCACAGGAGAAAAACGACGACCTGCGGGGGCGCATAGAGGCGACGCGCTGGCCCAGCAAGGAGCTCGTCGACGACCGCTCGCAGGGCGTCCAGCTGGCGACGCTGAAGGCGCTCGCGGACTACTGGACAGGCGACTACGACTTCGGCCGCGTCGAGGCGCGGCTGAACGCCGTACCGCAGTTCACGACCGAGATCGACGGGGTCGACGTCCACTTCATCCACGTGCGCTCGCAGCACGAGGACGCGCTGCCGCTGATCATCACGCACGGGTGGCCGGGCTCCGTGATCGAGCTGCTCGAGACCGTCGGCCCGCTGACCGACCCGACCGCACACGGCGGAACGGCCGAGCAGGCGTTCCACGTCGTCCTGCCATCACTGCCTGGCTACGGCTTCTCTTCGGAGCCGGCCGAGGTCGGCTGGTACACCGGCCGCGTCGCCCAGGCGTGGTCGGAGCTGATGCGTCGCCTCGGCTACACCCGCTACGTCGCCCAGGGCGGCGATCAGGGCGCTGCCGTCACCGACGACATGGCCCATCAGGCACCCGAAGGGCTGATCGGCGTTCACCTGAACCTGCTCAGGACCGCCCTCGGCAGCGTCGCCGGCCTGCCGGCGGAGTCCGAGCAGGAAAAGGCGGCGCTCGACGCAGTCGCGACGTTCAGGCAGAGCGGCTTCGGCTACTTCCTCGAGCAGTCCACACGGCCGCAGACGATCGGCTACGCGCTGCTTGATTCACCGGTGGCACTCGCGGCCTGGATGCTCGACCACGACACCGACAGCTACTACAAGATCGCCGGGGCTTTCCTCGACGGGAAACCGACCGGCAACCTCACCCGCGACCACATCCTCGACAACGTCACGCTCTACTGGCTGACGGCGACGGGGACCTCGGCGGCGCGGTCGTACTGGGAGGGCGGACGGGCCGCGGCACTCGCCGCCGGGAAGACTCCTCCGGCGGTCTCGATCCCGGTCGGCTTCACGACGTTCCCCGGCGAGATCTTCCGGGCGCCGCGCAGCTGGGCCGAGAAGGTCTATCCGACCCTCAGTTACTTCAACGAGGCCGAGCGGGGCGGTCACTTCGCAGCGTGGGAAGAGCCGGAGCTCTTCTCCGAGGAGCTCCGGGCGGCGTTCAAGGAGGTGCGCTAGCAATGGCAGCTCAGCAGGTACCGGGCCTCACCCGCACCGACCTCCAGCGGCACGATCTCAGCGTGCCGGGGCGCGAGGTCATCCAGAACCGCGTCGACATCGACCCGGACGCGCCGGCGATCAGGCACTGGCATCCGGGCGAGGAGATCATCTACGTGCTCGAGGGAGCGCTCGAGTACGAGATCGACGGCGAACCGCCGACCACGGTGAGCGCGGGCGGGGCGCTGACGGTGCCCGCGGAAGCCGTCCATTCCGTCCGGAACGTCGGCGACGGAACCGCGACCGAGCTCGCCACCTACGTCGTCGAGAAGGACAAGCCGCTGCTCAACCTCCCCGAGTGAGAGCCACTACCGAAAGGAACGCCATGTCCGACGTAACTCACGAAACCGGGTCTCCCACCGTCGTGCTCGTGCACGGCGCCTTTGCGGACGCCTCGAGCTGGAACGGCGTGATCGAGCGGCTGCAGGCGAAGGACATCGAGGTCACCGCTCCCGCAAACCCGCTTCGGGGGATCGCGATCGACTCCGCCTACGTCGCGACCGTGCTCGAGGAGACGTCGGGCCCCGTCATCGCCGTCGGGCACTCGTACGGCGGCGCCGTAATCACGAACGCCGCGGCGAATGCGTCGAACGTCGTCGGTCTCGTCTACGTCGCCGCGTTCGCGCCCGACGAGGGCGAGAAGCTCGGCGAGGTCGAGGGCGAGTCGAAGGACAGCGTCCTGAACAGCGCTCTCGTCCCGCACCACTATCCGTCGGGGAACGGCGGCGAGGCGAGCGTCGAGTTCGCGATCGATCCCGCCAAGTTCCACGACGCCTTCGCCGCCGACCTGCCGGCCGAGCAGACGGCATTGATGGCCGCCACGCAGCGGCCGGTCGCCGAGTCGGCGTTCTCCGAGCCGAATGGCCCACCCGCGTGGAAGCACCTGCCCTCGTGGGCCGTGGTCGCGACAGGTGACACGGCCGCCGGGGCAGACGTCACGCGCTCGATGGCGGAGCGCGCAGGGGCGACGATCACCGAGCTCGAGGGCTCACACGTGATCATGGTCTCGCAGCCCGAGGCGGTCGCCGACGTGATCATCGAGGCGGTTGCGGCGGTGCCCGTGACGGCGTAGCTAGCCGGTTGCGCCCGACCTCGGTGTCGTCGAGGAGTGGATCGCCTTCGTCAGCTCGAGGATCTGGTTCGAGAGCTTGAGCAGCTCTTCGTTCTGCCGGTCCTCCTCCCGCACCGTCCTCCACTCCAGGTTGGCCACGACCTGGCGCTTGGCGTCGGCCCTGTTCTGGCTGATCATCACGAAGGTCGAGAGGAAGATCGCCTCGAGCGACACGATCATCGTCAGCAGGCCGAAGGGGTAGCTCTCGACGCCGAGCCCGATCCAGAGGCCGAACCAGACGATGTGGATGTAGACGAACCACATCGAGCCCGCGAACGCCGTGATCTTGTCGGCGATCCGGTTCTGCACGCTCGCCGCACGCGCTTCGGCGTGCTGGACGAGTGCCGGGTTCGGCTGCACCGGGAGATGAGACAGGCGATCGAGCAGGACCTGGTTCTTCATGGCTGAGCCGCCCCTTTCCAGGGATTCGTGGTCATTGCGGTGTTCCGTGAACGTCAGGCGGGCGCAGCGTGCTGGACTTCGCGGATTCGGAAGGCGAGCACGATGTCTCGAACGCCGCGAACTATCGCGAACGCCGCCACCCACGCAATCAGGAGCACGGCGCTGCGACCGTAGTAGCCGGCCGCCCAGAAGCCGAGCGCCAGCTCGATGATCCCGCCCACAAGCTGCAGCCACCAGACCTCGATCTCGTGTCGCGTCGAGATCGAGATGATGATGTCGAACGTCCCGGCGAAGATGAGGAAGAAGCTGAAGACGGCCGCCAGCGCCCTGAACGTGTCACCCGGATGAATGAAGGCGACGATCCCCGCCACGATGAAGACGATCGCCAGGATGATGTTGAGCAGCTTCCACCAGCCGGCAGCCAGAAACATCCCCATGATCTCCATGAAGCCCGCCGCGAGGGCGACGAAGCCGAACAGAAGCGAGATCGCGCTCACGGATGTGTAGTCGAAGCGCAGCACGATCAGGCCCACCAGGATCCAGGCGATTCCGGTGATCAGCAGCAACCACCACGGTGGCAGCGCACGCGCAAGCGTCCGCTCCGCCCTCGCCGCCGAAATCACGAGGCTTGCGATTTAGTCGACATGGCAACTCCCTCCCGCGATCGCTCTCGCAGGCGATTCAAACACATCCACCGCCACGGGTGGGTTCCATGGGGGAGACACGTCGGTGTTCGGAGCCCATGCGCCTCCTTGCGCCGGGATGCACGGTAATTGACTAGCCGGCCGAGGCGGCGTAGCGTCCGCGGCAGGGATACGAAAGGAGGGCGAGATGTCGGTGACGGAGGACTTCGCGAAGCTCAAGGAGCAGGTCGAAGAGGCAGACCGCACGATCAAGGCTGCGGCCGAGCAGGATCAGGCAGAGGTCGAGGCCAAGGTGGCCGAAGCGAGACGGGACGCTGACGCACGTGCGGCCGAGCTGCGGGCGAAGAGCCAGGAGGCAGCTGCGGAGGGACAGAGCCAGTGGCAGGAGATGCAGGCCGACTTGAGCAGCCACATCGAGCGCGTTCGGCAGCGCATCGACGCGAAGACTGCGGAGGTCGACGCCAACGCGGCCAAGCGTGATGCAGACTGGGCCGAGGCCGATGCGAAGAACGCGTGCGCCTTTGCGCTGTCGGCGATCGTCGAGGCCGAGTACGCGACGCTCGACGCGGTACTGGCACGAAAGAACGCCGCGGAGCTCGCGGCGAGCTCCTCCTAGCACCCGCGGCACCATCAGCGGCGTGTTCGCCCGCGTCGTGAGGGCGGACCTGTCGCTGTGACTTCTTTTCGCTAGCCCTCGTCGAGGAAGGCATGCACGTCGGCCGCGAACTGCACGTGGTGCTGGAAGAGAAAGCCGTGGGCCGCGTCGGGGTAGATCGTGAGCCGCGCGTTCGGGAGGAGACCGGCCAGGAGGTAGGAGTAGCGCGGGAGGATCATCGGGTCGCTGTCGCCGTTGGCGACGAGCACCGGAAGCTCGATCGCGGAGACCCGCTGGAGCAGTGAATGGTTGGGGATGCCCCACGCGCAGACGGCGTCGTACTGGGCCTGGCGCGTCTGCCACGTGCACGGGTCGTCCCGGTCGGTCGTCCTGCCCCCGAAGATGCGTCCCGCGGCTTGCTGGCCTGCTTCGCGACTCGAGTCCGTGGGGGCGAAGAAGACGGACAGGTAGCCCTGCGGGCTCGTTTCGGGCTGGCCGACCGCGGCGATCACCTCCGGCGCCCAGCCGTGCATGTCCTCGGCGCCCTGCGGCGCCGAGGACGCGAGCACCACGCGTCGCAACAGGTCGGGCCGGATGAGCGCGATCTCCTGCGCGACGAAGCTGCCGATCGAGAAGCCGAGCAGATCCACGCGCTGCAGGCTCAGCCCGTCCATGAACGCGATCGCGTCGTGGGCCATGGCCTCGATGGTGTTCGGCGTCCTGCCGGTCGTGGCGCCAACGCCGACGTTGTCGAACGTGACCACGCGCCGCTCCGTGGCGAGCGCGTCGATGAGGGCCGGGTCCCAGTTGTCGAGGTTGCCGCGGAAGTGCTGGAGCAGGACGAGCGGCACCTCGCTGTCACCGAGGTCGCGGTAGGCGTACTCGATCTCGTTGCCGGCGGTGACTCGTTCGGTCGAAGCAGTGGCGTACTCGACTTGGGCGTCGGTCGCCTTCTGTCCGTCTGGAGTTGTCATCGGACGATCGCACCGAGCAGGTCGCTGCAGGCCTGCTCGCAGCGGCGGCAGGTCGCAGCGCAGATGCGGCAGTGCTCGTGGTGTTGAGCGTGCCGCTCGCACTCGTCGCCGCACGCGCGGCAGGCCGCCGCGCAGGCCTCGACGGTTGCGCGGATGACGCCGAAGTCGGGCTCCGTCTGGCGGATGACGATGCGGCCTGTGGAGACGCAAGCATCGGCGCAGTCGAGGCAGAGACGAATGCAGCGGACCAAGTCGTGGACGTCGTCCTCGCCGAGACACGCGTCGGCGCAGCCGGTGCACGTGGCAGCGCACTCGAAGCAGTCGTCGATGCAGCGCGCGAGCACCTCACGATCGACGCTGGTCGGGTGCGGATGCGTCTGGATGAGCTCTTGAACGGTCACTCGGTCTCCTTTCTCACGAGCATCAGGAGCGCTCTCGCCGAACCGCCCTGTGCAGGCTCTCCGCCGCCGCGGCGACCACGGCCGGCGGCAGCAGCCACCACGCGGGGATCCCTGCCTGAACCAGCCCCCACGTCGCCAGCAGCGCGACGCCGATCACGGCTGCGACGGTCCAGTCGTCGCCGACGATGTAGTCGACCCAGAAGAGAACGAACGCGCGCGCCCAGCGCCAGAGGGTCATCGGCCCACACCCGCCGTCGCCGGCTGTCCGGTCTCGAGGCGCGGTGGAATCCGGCGGCGCCACGACGACACCGCGCGCACCAGGAGCAGCGCTGCGGCCACGTAGAAGGCCGCCAGCCACACGAGGGCGAGGTCCCCTCCGGGCCAGTCGACGTTGAGACCCTCACCGGCCCAGAAGGTCCCGAAGGTGACCAGCGCCGCACCCACGAACAGCTGCAGCGCCCGCCGTGGAATGCGAGCGACCCAGCGGTAGCTCGCGGCTCCGAGTGCACCGACGACGACGACCGCGGCCGCGGCCCCGATCACGGCAGATCCGAAGGCGCGGGACGCGGCGCCGAACGCGACGACGATCACCGCTACCTCGAGCCCTTCCAGCGAGACGCCCTTGAACGAGAGGACGAAGCCCTTCCAGTCGAAGCCGGGGGGCACGTCGTCGTCGACCGTCTCTTCGCCGCTGCCGGTGGCCCAACCGTCGCGCGAGACGAAGAGGATTCCTTTGCGCAGCCATTGCGAACCGATCGGGAGCAGAAGTGCTCCGACCACCAGCCGAAGCGGCCGGAGGGGCACGTCCTGCAGCGCCGTGCCCAGCGCGCCGATCAGGACGGCGAGCAGCACCAGTGCCGCGACCGCACCCAGGCCCGCTGCGCGCCACGAGCGTGTGACGCCAACGGCGACGACGATGGCAACCATCTCGATCACCTCGATCGTGGCCGCGAGAAACGTCGAGATGAGGACGCTGACGTTCATGCCGCTGACCCTTCGGCGCAGGTTGCTCCGCGAGCAGCACGATGACAGGGACGCGCCTCCCGTGCATGATGGTTGTCACCCGAGAGGAGACACCATGAGCCTGCTCGACCGCATCCGCCGGCTGTTGAAGTCGCCCGAGCCAGATCACCCGATTACCGAGCAGGAGCGCGAGGAGCACCTACCTGTGACGGCGTTCGACGTGCGCGCCTCCCTCGAGCAGGACTACGTCGGGCGAGACCTGGACCCGGACGAGCCCCGCTCGGGGCGCCTCTAGCGCCGAGCGCGCACCTGACCCGGCGCGGCGGCAGTACCATCGCCGAATGAGCCCGGTTCGCCCAACGGTTCAAGTCGTGGGCCGCCGGATGGACGCCGAGCACTATCGGCTCCGCGACTTCCTCACCCGCACCGCGCAGCCGTACGACTGGTACGAGGCGGGCACGCCCGAAGCCGATCGCCTGTTGGAGGGGCTTGGCCTCGTCGACGCGGCGCAGCCCGTGCTCGTCGACGGTGACCAGAAGCACACGGGCGCCAGCGTCGAGTCGATCATGGCCGCCTGGGGTGGCAATCAGCCGGCGAGGCAGAAGCACTACGACTTCGTCGTCATCGGCGCGGGGCCGGCGGGCCTGGCGGCAGCCGTGTATGCGGCCTCGGACGGCCTCTCGACGCTCGTCTGCGACGCGGACGTACCGGGCGGTCAGGCCTCGTACGCCACGATGATCGAGAACTTCTTCGGCTTCCCCGACGGGATCGGCGGCGCGGAGCTCGCTCGGCTGGCGGGCCGCCAGGCCGAGGGATTCGGCGCCGAGCTGTTGCTCATGCGCGGTGTTCGAGGGAGCCGCATGAACGGACACGAGGAGCCGGTCGAGTTGATCCTCCAGGACGGCTCCGAGGTCACGGCGTCCGTCGTGCTCGCGGCTCCGGGCATGGACTGGACGCGGCTCGACCTCGAGGGCATCGACGACCTCGTCGGCGACGGGGTCTACTACGGGGCGGGGCGCAGCGAGGCGGCGCAGTGCGCCGGACAGGACGTCGTCGTGGTCGGAGCCGGCAACTCGGCCGGACAGGCCGTCCTCAACTTCGCGAACCAGACGGCGCGCGTGACGATGCTCGTGCGCGGCGACCGGCTCAGCAAGAGCATGTCCGCGTACCTGATCGAGCGGATCGACGCGCATCCGCTGATCGACGTCCACCTCGAGACGCAGCTGAGCGAGCTGCACGCAAGCGGAGGGCAGCTCACCGGGGTCACGTTCACGGACTCGAGCGGCGCGGCGGAATCGCGCACGGTGGACGGGGTCTTCCTCTGTATCGGCGGCAACCCGCACACGGACTGGTGCTCGCGCGAGCACGTGATCACCGACGACCGCGGCTACATCCTGACCGGGCCAGACCTGCGGGGCCAGGAGGGCCTGCCGGACTGCTGGCCGCTCGAACGCGACCCACTTGCGCTCGAGACGAGCCGCGTCGGGCTGTTCGCCGCAGGCGACGTGCGGCACGGCTCGACGAAACGCGTCGCCGCGGCCGTCGGCGAGGGGTCGATGGTCGCGTCGCTCATCTTCAGCCGCCTTGCCGAGCTCGGTGTCACCTACTGAGCTCGCGGCCGTTCTCGAGCACGCGCGCAAGCGAACCGAGGCCCTGCTCGAGCCGCTCGGCGACGAGCAACTGACGTGCCAGGTCTCGCCGCTGCAGTCGCCACTCGTCTGGGATCTCGCCCACATCGGCTACTTCGAGGAGCTCTGGCTGCTCCGGAACGGCAACGGCGACGGAGGCGACCTGGGCGATCTCTATGACTCGTTCGCGCACGAGCGAGCCGAGCGCGGGACGCTCCCGATCCTTCGACCGGCCGACGCTCGCGCCTACGTGACGAATGTGCGCGAGAAGGTTCTGGAGCGGCTTCCCGAGCTCGCGCACGACGACTTCCTCGTCGGGATGGTGGCCCAGCACGAGCTTCAGCACGTGGAGACGATGACGCAGACGCTCGCACTCGCCGGCGTGGCAGCCACCCGCGGGCTTCCCCAGGTCGAGGCCGGCGGCGACGTCCTCGTTCCGGCCGGGCCGTTCACCCTCGGGTCCGACGAGCCATGGGCCTACGACAACGAACGGCCCGCGCACGTCGTCGACCTCCCGGCTTTCCGGATCGACCGCGCCCTCGTGACGAACGCCGACTACGCGCAGTTCGCTCCGCCGCCCGGCCCGGGGCCAGACAACGAGCCGGTACAGCACGTGTCGTGGCATGAGGCCGAGGCGTATGCGCGCTGGGCCGGGAAGCGCCTGCCGACCGAGGCGGAGTGGGAGAAGGCAGCGAAGCTCTTGGGCGACGGGCTCGAGCACGCGCGTGGCGCCGTGTGGCAGTGGACCTCGTCTGTCTTCGACGGCTATCCCGGCTTTCGCCCCTTCCCCTACGCGGAGTACTCCGAGGTCTTCTTCGGCAAGGGGTACCGCGTGCTCCGCGGCGGCTCGTGGGTGACCGATCCGCTCGTCGCCCGGCCGACCTTCCGCAACTGGGATCTTCCAGAGCGTCGCCAGATCTTTTCCGGAATCCGGTGCGCGTCCGATGCTTGAGACCGCCGCGACTCACGGGCTCTACGAGGCGACGCGCGGGAGCCTCCAGGCGGTCCCGAAGGAGCTGCCGCCGGTCTGGCTGTACGACGCGCGCGGCTCGCGGCTCTACGACGAGATCACGCGGCTGCCCGACTACTACTTGCCGCGTCGCGAGGCCGAGATCCTGCAGGCCCGGTCGGCCCTGATCTCCGAGCGGACGAAGGCCCGAACGCTGGTCGAGCTCGGCTCGGGAAGCGCGCCGAACACCCGCTTCCTGCTCGATGCGTTGGGCGGGACGCTCGAGCGCTACGTCCCGTTCGACGTCAGCGAGCAAGCGCTGCACGACAGTGCGGGGGCGATTGCAGCGGCGTATCCGGCGATCTCGGTCGAGCCGGTCGTGGGCGACTTCGAGCGCGACTTCGCGGCCATGCCTGGCGGCGCGGCGCGGCTGGTCGCGTTCCTCGGGAGCACGATCGGGAACCTCTACCCCGCTCAGCGGGCCGCGTTTCTGTCCGCGGTCGCACTCGAGCTCGGCGGCGACGACGCCCTGCTCCTCGGCGTCGATCTCGTCAAGGACGTCGGTCGGCTCCAGGCGGCCTACGACGACCCGTCGGGCGTGACCGAGGCGTTCGTCCGCAACGCGCTTCGTGCGGCGAACAGGGAGCTCGAGGCGACTTTCCGGCAGGAGCGCTTCGACTACGACCTGCTTTGGGACCCCGCCGACGAGTGGATGGACGTCGGCCTTCGTGCACGGGAGTCACACCTCGTGTCGGTGCGGCGCCTCGGGCTGGAGCTCGACTTTGCCGAGGGAGAGCGCCTCCGCGTCGAGATCAGCGCCAAGTTCCGGCGCGAGGCATTCGAGCTGGAGCTGGAGCGCGCCGGCCTTTCACCCGAGTTGTGGTGGACAGACGCCGCGGGCGATTTCGCGGTCGTCCTCGCCTACCCACCGAGCTAGCGTCACGCGACGGAAGGAGACGTCATGTCTGCGAGCCCCATCTGCAGCCACCTCGACCAGATCGAGGTGTCCGAGCTACCGGAGCCGATCGAGGGGTGCGAGGAGTGCCTGAAGATCGGCAGCGGCTGGGTTCACCTGCGCATGTGCATGACCTGCGGGAAGATCGGCTGCTGCGACTCCTCGCCGAATCGCCACGCGACCGCGCACGCAGGCGAGAGCGGCCACCCGATCATCCGCTCGGCTGAGCCCGGCGAGGACTGGAGCTGGTGCTACATCGACGAAGTCGCCTTCGCGAGTTCAGCCGCGTGATGGTCGGTCCGGTAGCTGCTCGGTCCACCAGTCGATGGGGACGATCCGCATCGCGAGCTCGAACGAGACTCGGTCGAGCGACTCGGCGAGCTGGGCGATAGCTACGAGATTGTCGCGCAGCCACTCGTCCTCGACCGGCCCGCTCGTCTGAGTCGCCGGGCTGAGACGGCTCAGCCTCGGCCGATTCAGATGCTCCTCGAGCGGCTCCGACTCGTCGAGCACGCTACCCCACCAGTACAGACGACTGTAGAGCTCGACGTGGCGATCGACGATCTCCGCGTACGTGCCCGAGTTGACCAAGGCGGTTCGAATCCGCCCGTCCCGATCTCGGCGCCGGCCGGAACCGAGTCCCGGCCGGCCACCGAATTCGACTTACAGGTAAGTGTCCAGGAACGCCTGGGCCGGAGCCGAGTCGACCCGGTACTCCAGGTTGGGCCCGGCGCAGCGGTAGCTGAACGTCCAGGTGTTCAGCGCGACGAGGGTGTCCCCGTGGAACAGTGGGCCGCCGGAGTCGCCGAAGCAGACGCCCGCCGTGATCTTCAGGAACCGGTCCGGAAAGGCGTCGTTTGCCGGGATCCCACTCACCTGCCGGTAGCTCCGGATCCCGTCGAAGATGGTGATCGCCTTCGGCGCCGCGGCGCTGCCGGTGATGAACGCGTCGGTGCCGTAGCCCACGACCGTGAACGACGCGGTCTTGGTGTTCAGGCGGTCGAGGTATCCAGCGTCCGCGAGGGGCGCCGGCGTGATCCCGGCGACCGGAGCGCTCAGGAAGACGAGCGCGATGTCCTCGTGCGGAGGCGCCAGGCACCGCTGTTTCGAGTTTCCGATGCACGGGCCCGCGGTGAACCAGGCCGGGTTCACGACGATGTGGTCGACCGTCGAGTACGGCGCGTCCCCCTCCGGGTCGAACGAGATGCGCAGGTCCGCCGGGCCGAAGCCGTCCGGGCCGACCTCCTGGAGGAAGTCCGTGCAGTGGGCTGCCGTCAGGACGACGTCGCTGCGTACGAGCGTTCCCGAGCAAAAGTCGAACCAGTCGTTGCCGACATGCAGCTGGAGCGCACCGACGTTCGCGTAGCGGTTCGCGGTGTCGCTCGTTCCGCCGATCACCGCGCCTGCCGGGCCTGCGGCGAGCAAGACGCTCACGACGGCCGCGGCCGCGGCAACCGTGAGCGCTCGCGTGATTCCTCGCATGATTTCTCCCCCTCGTTGTGGTGTTCGAGGCCGAGCGACGGAAGGTTAGCGTTCTGTTAGCAGCGCGCCAGGGCCGCGCCTCTGCGCCGTCTTCTCTCAGGAAGACGAAGGAGGCAAAACGATGCGAAACCTGATCGCTTGTGCGGTGGTCGCGCTCGCTCTCGCGCCCGTCGCGGCTCTGGCGGCGACGAAGCCGGCCCAGGCGGCGAGCAAGGACTGCTCGGCGCTGCGGGCGAAGGTCGGTGCCGTCGCATTCACCCAGGCATTTGGCGGCGGCGCAAACGCGTTCGGCGTTTGCGTCTCGAAGCTGACGCGCTTCGAGCAGGCGGGCCTGAGCAGCGCCAACACTCTCTGCCGCGCCGAGCAGGCCGATCCGAACTTCGCGGCGGCGCACGGTGGCAAGACCTTCGCCGAGTTCTACGGCAACGGTGCCAAGCACAAGAACGCGTTCGGGAACTGCGTCTCGCGAAAGGCGCGGAGCTCGTCAGCGAGCGGCCAGTCCGGTCTCAACCCGGCGCGGGCCTGCACCGCGCTTCGAACGCGGATGACACCCGCCCTGTTCAGGCAGTCCTTCGGGACCAACGCAGCGCACAGCAACGCCTTCGGAAAGTGCGTCTCGATCGTCGCGCGCACGCAGTCGACGGATCTCGCGACGGCGGCGGATGCGTGCCTCGCCGAGGCTTCGGATGCGGGCTTTGCGGCGGCACACGGCGGCAAGTCGTTCCAGCAGTTCTACGGAACGAGCGCCGACCTCAGCAACGCGTTCGGGAACTGTGTCCTGAAGAGGCTGCAGGCGAGCACCGCGAAGCTCACGACCGCGCTCGTCAAGGCGTCCAAGACCTGCAAGTCGATGCGGCGCCTGGACCCCGCCAACTTCCGGCAGAAGTACGGCTCGCGGCCGAACGCCTTCGCCAAGTGCGTGTCGGCGCAGTCGAAGCAGAAGTAGCGCTCTCGCATATAACGGGGCCGCCGAACATCGGCGGTCCCGACTTCCTCTAGAGGCTCTTCAGGTACTGGACGAGGTCGCCCTCCTGCCCCGCGGTCAACCCGAGCCCGAAGCACGTGTTGTAGTGCTCCACCACGGCGCCCAGCGTCGGGAAGCGGCCGTCGTGCCAGAAGCCGCCCTTGGCGTGGGCGAAGAGGCCCTTGAGCGGCGTCGTGCGGTACATGCCGGTCGGCGAGCGGTCGGCCTGGAAGGCGTCGGTGCAGATCTCGGCGGGCCGGTGGAGGTTCTGGCCCGGCTCGGTGAAGAGGGGCGGGACGTGGCAGTTGGCGCACTTGCCGACCCCGTTGAAGATCATCTCGCCGCGGCGGGCCGCCGCGGGATCGAAGCTCCCGCGCGGCGGCGTCGGAGCCGGAAGCCCAAGCTGGTAGTCGTGGAGGGCGGCGAGCTTCGGGGTGATCAGGTCGGGCTTGTTCCGCACGTCCGCGAACCCGGCTCGCGCGGCGATCGGGAACTTCACCGGGTCGTTCAGGCGCTGGTCGAAGAACGTCCCCTGGCCGTGCATCTCGAGGTTGGCGACGAACGCGTTCCAGTAGGTCACCGACCCCCAACCCGTGTACGTGTGGAGATTCACGCCGGCGAGGCCGAACGCAGGCGGAATCAGAACCGCCGCGGTCTGGCCGTCGGGCCGGAACCCCTTCCCGTCGAGGAAGAGCTCCGCGTCGAACTTGCCCGGGCCCCAGGCCGCGAGCACCTGGTTCACCGTCGCTTCGTCGATGCCGAGCAGGTCGGTGATCGGCTGCTTGTTCGGCGCCAGCGAGACGATCGCGCCGACGTCGAGGTCTCGATTCGGCCAGCCGTCCAGGCGCCGGCCGATGCCCGGGGCGAACGAGTCGTCGACGGTCGCGTGGCAGAACGCGCACGTGATCCCGATCGAGCCCAGCGTGCCCTGCCGGTTGAAGACGCCCTTGATGCCGACGACCGAGTTCAGCTTCAGGAGCGCGAGCGTCGTCGCGGGGGAGTCGAGGTCGACCTTCCCGCGGCGGAGGTCGTGCTTGAGCTTCTCCGGGAGGGCCTGCACGTCGACCTTGAGCCCGACGGCGAGCGCGGTCTTCGGGCTGACGCCCGGCCCGACGCCGCCGAGATTCTCGCCCTCGATCGCCCGGTGGAGCTGCAGGGACCCGCCCCAGAAGGCCTCGTCGCCGAAGGTGTCGAACCGGAAGACCTGCTTGCCCTGCTGGAAGAGCCCGTTCGCAGCCTTCTCGTTCGCCCTCTCGGGATCGCCGTTCACGGCGCTGACGGCAAGGTTCACGGCCACGAAGCCGACGTAGAGGATCAGGCCGAGGCCCGCAACCAGCGCCAGCCGCCCGAGCCCCTTGGTGATTGCGCTCATCCCCGCCCTCGATCGTAGGAGCCGGCCACTTGGGACCCTGTGATCGCTGTCACATCGGCTCGAGGACGTGCTCCGGAGCGACCAGCAGCCGGTACGTATGCCCGCAGCGGACGACGAAGCCGGCCCGCTGAAGCTCGTCCAGCGACCGGGTGACGGTCTCGCGCGACGACCCGATCATGTCGGCGAGGAGCGTGTGGCTGACCGGAAAGTCGATCCGGATTCCGTCCGCCGCGACGTGCCCGTAGCTCTGCGCCAGCTGGAGGAGCTTGCGCCGGACACGCTCGATGTGGCGGGTGTGCGCGAAGTTCCCGAGGGCTTCGTGCTTCCGCGAAAGGGTCTGCGCCAGTTGCTCGAACAGCGTGTCGGCGGTTCCGGGAGCCTGGAGCAGGCGGTCGCGTTTGTCCGCGGTGATGCCGATCAGGCGGGACTCCACCAGGCCGAAGAGCGCCTCCTCGGGTGCCGGTGGAAGCAGGATCTCGCCCGCGCCGACGTCGCACGTGACGATCGAGCGGGTAAGGCCTGTGGGCGTGCTGCGCAGGACGACGAAGCCCTCCTCGACGGCGAGGAGCACCGCGTCCCTGAACGATGCCTCGAAGTAGGGCTCACCGGCGGCGACTTCGAACACAGGGCAGCCGGCGAGGTCCGCCGCAATCCCGTCGCTCCTACTCGTGAGCTCCATAACGTAATGCGTGTCGCCGAGCCGTCGAGTTCTTACCGTGCTTTGCCACGTAAACGGCCATGTCCGCCGTCTGGCATGCGCAGATTGCCACAAGTAAAGGGAGGTTCCGGTTGACTTTCCCCGCGCGATAGTCAAGTCTTCATCGACAACACCGAGGGGGGTTGGAAGGAGTCATCAATGCTGCGGCGTCTCCGCCCCTGGGCCTCCCTGCGGGCGAATTCCGGACGAAACCTGCGACGACACGTGCCCGTTCGGGCTGTCGCTTTGCTCGTCCTCGCGCTGGCTGCCGTGATCGTCATCACCGCCGGATCGGCGGCGACGACGACCAAGCCCTACACGGCGACCTTCGACCCGGGGCCGCTCGCGGGCGGCGGCACCAGCCACGTCAACCTCGCGATCAAGAACCTCGCGAACCCACAAACGCTCGGCTCGGCCAACGTCACGGGCGCGAGCTCCGGAAGCTCGTCGTTCACGATCGTCGGCGCGACCGCCTCCCAGGGCGACGCGACCGTCGTCTCGGGCGTTCTCCAGCTGAGGAATCTCAACCTCGCGCCCGGCGGAACGGCGAACGTCGACATCACGGTGAAGACACCGTGTGCGGCCGGCTCGTACACGTGGGGCATCGTCGCGAAGCAGAGCAACAGCTTCAACGGCCCTCCCGGCAACGACTACACGCTGCAGACGGGCGACAGCAGCCTCGTGACGGCTCTCACCGGCACCTGCAAGCTCGTCTGGGTCACGCAGCCCGCGAACGCCGTGGTCAACACCGTGATCACCGGCACCCCGGGTGACCCGAGTGGTTCCCCGGTCAGCGTGCAGGCGGTCGACGCGAGCAACGTCCCGCTGACGACGGCGACCGGCACGGTCACGCTGACCAAGACCGCGGGCTCGTTCACCTCGAACGGCGGTTTCACCGGCACGCAGGCGAACCTCGTGAACGGCGTAGCGACCTTCTCCGGCTTCAAGAGCACTGCGACCGGTACCAGCCTGATGGTGCAGGCCTCGAGCCCGGGCTACGTGAGCACGCCGCTGAACGAGGGCGGCCCGTTCAACATCACCTCGACCGGCGCAAACTGTGCCGGCGTGGATCCGTGCCTGGTCGACTCGAACTTCGGCAACTCGCCGGTCAACGCTGCTGCGACCGGCGGTGCCTTCACCTTCCTCGGCCTCAACGCCTCGTCGGTGCCGGCGAGCGTGATGGCACCGGGCGGCGGCTGCCAGTACTTCGTCTCCGTCGGCGCGGGTGCGTTCGAGGCGGTCGACAACCGCACGGCCGCGGGTGAGCTGCGGTTCACCTACAGCGTCCCGACCAAGCTGATCCAGAAGAGCCCGAACAACGGCCAGCCGTTCATCCCGCTGTGCGCGGGCGCGAAGCGGCTCGTGAACAATCAGCCTGTCGACTGCAACCCGAACGCCCAGCCGGGCGATCCGGACGGCCCGTGGCTCGGCAGAGGGCTCAACCCGGACGGCACGTTCAACGGCAGCCTGAAGTACGCGATCTGCGGCGAGGGCGGCTACTGGTGGGCCGTGATGGGGTCGTTCCAGCAGGCGATCGACCCGAGCCTGAACCCGACCGTCACCGGGTGGGGCAGCATCACGATCGGCAACACGAGCTACCGCCAGTTCTTCCTCAGGGTCCCGACCGGCTGGGACTGGAGGGTCGGCGGCTGAGAACCTGACTGGAGCCGCTGCTTCCGGCTAGCCCGGGAGCGGCGGCTCCGGCACCTTCACGACGCCGAGCCGCTCGAAGATCCCGTCGCGCTCGGCCTCGAGCTCGTCGGCCGGCTCGCCAGTGAGCGCTCGCAACCTGACGAGTGCGTCGAGCGTGAGCCCGGTCTCGTAGTCCGCGCTGCGGATCCCGAAGTTCTCGTCCTCGAGCCGCGCCAGGCGGAGGCTCTCGTCGAGCGCGGTGCCCGCGCCCTCGAGGTCGCCGGCCCGCATCAGGGCCCAGGCGCGCAGCCGGTGCAGGTTCGCGACGACCACGGAGACTCCGGGCGTCGTCTCCGCTCTCTCCATGGCCTCGGCGGCGAGCTTGAGCGCCTCCTCGCCGGCACCTGACAGGACCAGGGCTTCGACGAGCCGCGCGTCGGTCTTGAGCAGCTCGAACTCGTCCTCCTCGGCGGCGTACAGCTCCCGCGCCTCCTCGAGCAGGCCAAGGGCCTCGTCGACGTTGCCGACGAGCGCCGTATGGCGGCCCAGAACGCTCGCCGCCTCGGCGACCTCGAGTGGGATCCCGCCCGCCCGCCGGATCTCGAGCACCTCCCGGAGGACCGGCCCGGCCTCGTCGTAGCGCCCCTGGTCGGAGCGGACCTCGGCGATGTTGAGCGCCGCGATCGTGGCGTGGTTCTCGTCGCCGATCTTCTCGAACGCCGCCCGGGCGCGCTCGGCCAGCGCGAGCGCCTCGTCCCAGTGGCCGTCGAGGTAGACGTAGCCGCCGAGGTTGTTCAGCACCCATGCCAGCCGGTCGAAGTCGCCGAGCTCCTCGTAGATCTCGATCGCGCGCGCCGAGTAGACCGCCTCCTCGCGGCGCCCGAGCGCGACGTAGGCCCAGTCGAGGATGAAGTCGGCCTGCGCGACCGCGTCGCGGGCATCCGCCGTCTCCGCCTCGTCGTGGGTCCTCTGGCACCACTCGATTGCCGCGACGGGGCGGCGCTGGTGCAGCAGGACCTGCGCGTACCAGCCGAACAGCCTCGCCCGCTGTGCCGCCGCCGCCGCGCCTTCGACGTCTTCCAGCGTCCGCAGCGCCTGGCTCAGCCGGCGCAGCGCCTGCGGGTAGCGGCCGATCCGCAGCGGGACGACGGCCTCCTTCTGGATCAGGCGGGCCTGCTCGACGGGACCGCCCGGGAACGACTTGCGTGACGAGCGGTAGGCGGTCTCGGCGCCGAGGTAGTCGCCAAGCCGCATCCGCACGTCGCCGAGCGCCTCGGAGACGGCGGCGACCTGCATCGGCTCGACGTCGCCGCTCTTCGACGCGGCCTCGAGCGCGCGCTCGAAGAACTGCTGCGCCTCGACGTTCGCGTACTTCTCGTCGGCGCGCCGTCCTGCGACCACGGAGTAGCGCCACGCCTCCGACCAGCGCTCGGCGCGGTAGTAGTGCAGCGACAGCAGCTCGCTCTCTTCCTCGGGCCGCTCGCCCTGCCGCAGCTCGATCACCTCGGCAACGCGGCCGTGCAGGTCGCGGCGGCGCTTGAACGGCAGGCCCTCGTAGGCGGCGTCCCGGATCAGGGCGTGCCGGAAGCGGAACGCGCCCGGCGTGTGCGGGTCCCGCTCGACGAACTCGCTGAGCCGCTCCCAGGCGTCCGACGCGGACGCGACGTCCTCGTCGCCCTCGAGCACGTCGTCGATCAGCGCACCGGAGAACGAGACGCCGAGCACCGAGGCCCAGCGCAGCAGCGCCCGGTCGCCCGCCTCGAGTCGGTCGATCCGCGCGGCAACCAGGGCCTCGACCGTCTCGGGCAGCTGCTCCGCCTCGGCGGTGGGCTCGTCCGGCAACGCGAGCTCGCGCAGGAAGAGCGGGTTGCCCCCGCCGCGCTCGGCGATCGCTTCGAGCTCCTGGTCGCTGAGCCTCCGCTCGCCTGCGGCGGCCTGCGCGAGCGCCCTCGCGTCCTCCGCGGTCAGCGGCTCGAGCCTCAGCGAGAGTGCCGGCAGCGGCGGGTTGCCCTCCGCCGCGACGAACCCGTCCGACCCCGGCCGGCGGGTGGTGCAGGTCAGCCAGGGGTGGTTGTGGAGCTGCGTCCCCAGGTGCCGGAGCAGTTCGGAGGACGCGTCGTCCATCCAGTGGACGTCCTCGAAGAGCAGGAGGGTCGGGCCGTCGAGCAGCCCCCCGAGGAGCTGTGCGACGACGCCGTGCAGTCGCGCCCGCCAGAACGCGCGATCGAGCGCGTCGACCTCCGGCGTCGACTCCACCTCGATGTTGAGCGGCGCGGCCAGCAGCGGCGTCCACGGGACGAGCTCCTCGTCCACCTGGGCGAGCCGGTCGGAGAGGAGCTCCCGGTTGTGGGCGGCGCTGCCGTTGAGCTCCACGCCGAGCAGCTCGACGAGGAGCGGCTGAAACGGGTGGTACGGAGTCGCCGACTCGTACTGCTCGCAGGTCGCGGTCAGCTGCAGCATGTCGCCGCACTGCTCCATGAGGTCGTACGCGAGCCGCGACTTGCCGATCCCGGGCTCGCCGACGAGCTCGACCAGCGTCCCGAAGCCCGCGCGCACGGGAGCCACGGCCGCC
>Ga0081540_1001243_pt1 | contig 22252 bp, 13 predicted proteins | sample TabmetS2T1R1_FD_71024 | JGI IMG/M metagenome (GOLD analysis project Ga0081540, IMG submission 71024) | Tabebuia heterophylla rhizosphere microbial communities from the University of Puerto Rico - S2T1R1 | ecosystem: Host-associated > Plants > Roots > Rhizosphere ... | reverse complement strand
ATCGCCTCCCGGTACTGCAGATTGGCCACCTCGACCGCGTCGGTCCCGAAATGGCGGCGTGCCGCTTCGTGCAGGGCACAGAGTCCGACTGTGGTGGGAAGCACAGCCATGCCGTAGATGTGGTGATCGTCAAGATAGGGGAGCCGCTGAAGGCTGTAGGTCGACTCGAACTGCACCTCCGGCAGCGGCGAGCGCAGATGAGTCCCGGCAAGACTCGCGGTCGGTGCCGTGCGCGCGCCCGGCCGGGCCGTCGATCCATCGGCTTCGATCCAGAAGCGCGTCCGGTCGAATGGATACGTCGGCAACGAAACGCGTCGGCCGGCCCGGCCGTGGCCGGCGGTGCCGTAAAAGCCCTCCCAGTCGATGGCATGGCCGCCGCGATGAAGCGCGCCGACGCTGGACAGGATCTCGCGCCACTCGCCGCGCCGGCTGAGCGAGCCGAGCCACGTGCGGTCGACGCCGTTCACGCACTGGCGGCCGAGGCCGAGCAACGTGTTGCCCGGTCCGATCTCGATGAGCGTCGTGATGTCGGACTCGCAGAGCCGCCGCATGGCGTCGGCAAAGCGGACCGGCTTCAGGGCGTGGTCGCCCCAGTATTGGGCATCCGGTGGCACCGTGATTGGTTCTGCCGATACGGTCGAAATCCACGCGAGCCGTGGTTCGCGCCCCGTCACGGCGGCGGCCGCTCGGCCGAACGCCTCGACGGCCGGCCGCATCAGCGGCGAGTGAAACGCGTGGGAGACCGCAAGCGTCTGACATGGGGTGCCGACGCTTGCGAAGTGCTCGGTTATGGCCTTGACCGTATCACGCTCGCCCGAGATGACCGTGCTGCTTGGACCGTTGACCGCCGCAATGGCGACACGCTCCGCAGCCGCACCGTTCAGCGCGGCGCTCTTCAGCGCCGCCGCGACCGTCAGTTCATCGGCGAATACGGCAGCCATCGTCCCGGTGCGCGGCAACGACGCCATCATTCCGGCGCGGTCGGCGATCAGCCGCAGCGCCTGCTCAAGGCTGTAGGCGCCGGCACAATAGGCCGCCGCAAACTCGCCGACGCTGTGCCCAAGCACCGCGTCCGGAACGACTCCCCACGAGCGCCAAAGTTCGACCAGCGCCGCCTGCACGGCGAACAGGGCCGGCTGGGTATAGCCCGTATCGTCGAGGATGGTTTCGTCCGCTTGGAAGAGGACTTCCGTGAGCGGCAGCTGCAGGCGATCGCGCAGCACCTCTGTGCAGCGGTCGATGACGTCGCGGAAGACCGGCTGGTGCCGGTAGAGTTCCGCGCCCATCCCGGCATATTGTGAGGCTTGGCCGGAGAACAGGAAGCCGACCCGGCCGGCGGCGCCGTTCACCGCATGATCGTCGGCCAGGAACTCGCGCAGTCGGTCCTTCGAGTCGGCTATGGCGGCGTATCGCTTCGCGAAATGGGTGCGGCCGCACGCCGCCGTGAAACAGATGTCGGTAAGGGGCTCGTCGGTCTCGGCAAGCCAAGCGCGATGCCGCGCGACCGACTGGCGCAACCCGGCCTCGGTCCGCGCCGAAAGCGTGAAAAGTTGCAGCGGTGGTCGTTCGTCGGCGCTGGCGGCGTCTGGGGGCGCCTGTTCGAGCACCACGAAAGCATTGGTGCCGCCAAGGCCCAGTGAGTTGACTGCTGCCCGTCGCGGTCCCGTTGCCGGCGCCCAGTCCCGGCATTCCGTCGCAACGAAGAACGGGCTGGCGGCGAAATCGATTTTCGGATTGGGATTTTTGAAATTGAGGCTAGGCGGTATCTTTCCGTGCCGCAGTGCCAGGGCGGCCTTGATCAGCGACGCGATGCCGGCCGTCTGTTCGAGATGCCCGAGATTGGTCTTGACCGAGCCGATGGCGCAGAAGCCGCGCCGCTCGGTCCTGGTGCGGAACGCGCGCGTGAGGGCATCGATTTCCAGCGGGTCACCGACGATCGTGCCGGTGCCGTGACACTCCACATAACCGATCTCGTCGGGTGAAGTTTCTGCCACCGCCATGGCTTCCACCATGGCACGTGACTGTCCGGCGACGCTCGACGCCGTATAGCTCACCTTGTCGGCGCCGTCGTTGTTGATCGCTGATCCGCGAATGACGGCGTAGACGGGATCGTTGTCGGCGAGCGCGGCGGCGAGCTCCTTGAGCAGCACGACACCGACGCCGCTGCCGAACACCGTGCCCTGGGCGTCGGCGTCGAACGCGCGGCAATGCCCGTCGGGCGACAGGATGCCTCCCTTGACGCTAAGATATCCGGCCTGTTGCGGCACCCGCACGGTGGCGGCGCCGGCCAGCGCCATGTCGCACTCGCCGGAAAGGATCGCCTGACAGGCGAGATGGACGGCGACCAGCGATGTCGAACATGCGGTCTGCACGTTGATGCTCGGTCCCGTCAGGTTCAGCTTGTAGGAGATACGCGTGCTCGGGAAGTCTTTGTCGTTTCCGAGATGCGCGACACCGCCGGTCGGTCCGGGCAGCGCGTCGGTCTTGCCCAGACGGTCGACCAGGTAGCTGGTGACGATGCCACCCGATCCGACGAACACGCCGACCGGCGTCGGCGAGCCGCCCGGCCGGATGCCGGCATCTTCGAAGGCTTCCCAGGCGACTTCGAGAAGAAGTCGCTGCTGCGGATCCATCAAGCGAGCTTCCTGCGGGGAGTACTCGAAGAACGCGGCGTCGAAGCAGTCCGCGTCTGGCAGCAGTGCGGCCGCTTTCACGTAATCGGGATCGCGCGACAGCTCGTCCGGAACGTCGGCTGCCGCCAGATCGTCGTCGCTGAGCCGCGTGATCGTTTCGACGCCGTCGCACAGGTTGCGCCAGAACGCGCGATGGTCGACGGCACCGGGGAAGCGGCACCCGATCCCGATGATGGCGATGCCGGGCGGCCCGGATAGAGCCGTCACTGACGCAGCCTCCGCGCTCGCCGAAGCTCGGCGCGCTGCGCTGCTGCGTCGAGATGCTCGGTCGCGGTCGAGCTCGCGTCGGTGACGAACGCCATACAATAGGCGCGCACGAGATCATCGACGGAGCGCACGCTAGTGATCGACACCAGCTTGGCGAAGGGATCGACTCCGAGTTCCGCTTCCAGGTCGGACACCAGGAACGCAAGGTCGAGCGAGGTGAGGCCGAGCGTGGCATTGAGCTTGTCGGCACCGGAGAGGATCGGGACCTTGTCGGATCGCTCTGTGAGAACCGCACGGATGCGCGCATGCACGAGCGCTTCGATGTCCGCGGGAGTGGGCAACGTCAGCACGTGATTCCTCCGTCGACGACAAGAGTCTGACCGGTGATGAAAGAAGCCTGGTCGGAGGCGAGGAACAGGACCGCATTCGCCACCTCTTCGATGCGCGCCAGCCGCCCGAGCGGCGTGCGCCTGGCGATGCGCTGCCTTTGCTCGTCGCTCATGCCCTGGACCATGTCGCTGTCGAAGTAACCGGGGGCCACGCAATTGACCCGAATGCGGCGCGGTCCGAGCTCGCGCGCCAGGCTGCGAGTGAGCCCATCGAGTGCGGCTTTGCTGGCGCTGTAAGCCGCGACCCCGTCGTGGCCTCGGATGGCGTTGACCGACGAGATGTTGATGATGCACCCCGAGCCCTGGCGCAGCATCACGCGCGCGGCCGCCCGCGCCAATATCACGGCAGCCGTCAGGTTCACCTCGATCACCTCGGCGATGTCGTCAATGCCCATCGTCGCCAGCACGCCTTCCGCCGCGATCCCGGCGTTGTTCACGAGCACGTCGACGCGGCCGAACCGGTCGGTTACTTGTCGTACGAAACAACCCAAGGCATCCCGATCGCGGCCATCGACTGCCGCCCAGTGGAAATTTGCAGCACGCGTGCGCGCCATCTCAGCGATGAACTCGCTGTCGCGGCGGCTGCACGTCGCCACGCGAAAGTTGCGGGCGAGAAAGCCCGTCACGATGGCGGCACCCAATCCGCGGCTGCCGCCGCTGACGAGCGCGACCGGAAGGGCGGACGTCGTCGCGTCTTCCAGCGCCGACGCCGGCGTCGGGTCAACTGCACCACTGCTGCGGGTCAGCATCGCCCCATCTCTTGCCGTGCCTTTTTGAACCGCGCGCTGTGGTGCTCCTGATCGACGATGTCGATGATCGCCGGAACCTTGTACCGCTCGAGCCGCTCGTTGCAGAACGCGCGCACGCGCCGCTTGAGCGTGGCAGGATCCTCGGCCTGCAACGGCGTGATCTTGACGGCGACCACCTGCCCGGTCACCGGGTTCGCCTTCCCGAATACGGTGGCGTCTTTGATGTTGCCGAGCTCGAGCAGGACGCTCTCGATCTCCGTCGGATGCACCTTCTCGCCTCCGACATTGATCAGCTCCGACTTGCGCCCGAGGATGCGGAGGTACTCTCCGTCGACTTCGACGACATCCTGGGTGTTGAACCAGCCGTCGTCATCGAAGGGCGATGGCGCGTTGAGATATCCGAGCATCGCCGTCTGCGATTTGAGCCAGAGCACGCCGTCGACGATCTTGTGCTGATACCCGGTGTCTCCGAGCTTCAGCCACAGCGAGCCGGAGTCACGCGAGCGCGTGGGCAGGATGCCGAGCTCCGAGAGGCCGTAAGTCTGCTTGAAGCGCACGCCCGGCAAGGCTTCCCGGACGGCCGCAAGCGTGCTTGCGGGCATCGGCTCGGTGCCGTAGGTCACGACTTCCAGGGACGAGAGATCGTGGCGCCTGGCGGCGTCGGCGATCAGCAGCATGCGCAGGAAGGTCGGCGTGGTGGGCAGCAGCTGAATCCGGTTGGCCGCGATCGCGCGGCAGACGTCGTCAGGGCTGCGGTCGCGCGTCGTCACCACGGTTCCGCCATGGCAAAGCGCGTGGAACAGCGTGTTGATGCCGCCGATGTGATCGAGCAGCAGGAAAACCAGCGTGCGGTAGGCAGGGCGGTTCGCCTGGAACTTGGCCACGAGCTTGTCGAGGTCGAGGACCGACGCCTTGCTCTCGCCCGTCGATCCGGAGCTGAACAGCACCAGCCCGGCCGCCTCGCGCGCCGCCAGCTCCCGCAGCAGGGGGTGCTTGACGCGGCGGTCGAATGCGCGAACGCGCGGGACATCGTCGTCGTCGAATTCCACGGCGTAGCGGACCTGTGCCGTGTCCATGAGCTGGTCCCAGCGGCGCGCGGCGGCACTCGCCAGCGGAACGATGATGTTGCGGTTCATCAGCCCGGCGATGAGAAGCGCACACAGCCGTGGCGAATAATCGCCACAGATGGCGAGCGTTTCGCCGGGACCGATGCCGCGTTGCGCCATCTCGTCGCGCCAGCGTTCCGCCGCTTGGCAGAGCTGGTCGTAGGACCAACTCTCGCCGTGCCACATCAACGCCGGGCGATCGGCCCAGCCGCGCAGACGCTGGATGAGCCAGCTGCGCTCACCCGGCGCCATCGCGGTCACCGGAGACTGAGCTGGCTCGCGCGCCCGTACGCACGTTCCAGCGTCGCGTGCCATGCCGACGGTCGCTACGGTCATCGGCCGCTTACCGGCGAGGGAACTGGAACATGGACATCATCATCTCGGCGCACTGAACTGCGTGCACGATCCGTGCGCGTTGCTCCTCCGGGAAGTCCTTGAGGGCCGCTCTCAGCTTGTCTGGATCGGTCCGCTCCATCGGCTTGCCGTCGGGAGCGAATGGGAAGCCAGCGAGCCCCGTCGAATTTGCGGCCTGCTGCCAGATCGACTTCATCGCTTCGAAGAGGTGGTACCAGAAATCGGCGCGCGTCGCGGCGAACTGGCCCATCAAGTTCGGCATCCCGCCGCCGCCAGGCATGGGGGGCAGGGCACCACCGCCCGGCAGGAAGCCGGGCCAGACCAGCCAGGACCACCACCACGCCCACCAGATCATCCACGCCCAGGGGAATCCGGTCCACGCCAACGGCATCATCGAGGAGAGGCATGCCGCCGGCCCCACCATTGGCTGCACCGGCGCCTGCCGCGCTTGCTGGAGTGCGGCCATCATCATCATCATCTGCATCGGGTCGGCGAACATGTGGCCACCGCCGAAGGGGCCACCGCCGAACGGCCCACCCCCAAAGGGGCCGCCCCCAAAGGGGCCGCCGCCGAACGGCCCACCGCCCCCGCCCCCACCAGTCTGTCCGCCTTGTCCGGTTCCCGACTGGTCACTCGTTCCCTGGCCGCCGGTCGCGGTATTGTTCGGTCCGTTGCTCATGCGCGTACCCTCCCTGTCGCTGATGCTGAATCCAATGGGAATGATCGTAGGCGTGACGTCGCAAAGAATGGGGCGGCATTCGCCGCCGCTGGCGCACGGGATCCTGCCAGCGCGGTCGGGCGCCGATCGATGTCCGAATACATGAGCGAGCGCAGCGGGCGGTCGAGCAACGCACTCTCAGCCACGTGCGAAATGCAGGGCAGGCGGCAGTTCACGCCACCGTCGCTGCGGTAGGCCCGATCGACACTCAAACTCAGTTCCCCCGGACGCCCCGCTAGCGGCCGCAGCATAGTAATGCTGCGCAGCAGTCCCCTGGAGCCCACCCCTACGATGGCCCCCAAGTGATTGCTTGGCAAGGCTTCCTGCCCGTCTGTCGCATCCGCTCGAATGATGATCGGAAAATCCAATCTTCGCGTGTGAACTAGTTCACACTTGTCCCGAGCAGGGGATGATTGGCTGGCATCGGGAGCCTATCTCGGACATTCCATCGTGCACCTGCCGCACGAAAGCATTGTGACGCCACGCCGCACCGACTTTCCAACAAAGCTGTCAGCAACACTACCAGTAGAGGAATGATGTCATCGCGCCATCTTAACTTGTGTCGTCAGGGCGCCGCGAAGACCTCCTGGGCTGTTGCCGCCTTGGCGCAACCAGCCATGCGACACATCCGTCAACCGTCGCGGGCGCGCACGGGGGGGCGTGTTGTCGGATAGTCCTTCAGTCGGTGACATCTCGGTGCGGTTCTGGGGCGTGCGTGGAAGTATCGCCTGCCCGGACTCGTCATTGTCGCGCTATGGCGGCAATACGGCCTGCGTCGAAGTCCGGTGCGGCGATCGTTTGCTGATTTTCGATGCCGGGACCGGCCTGCGTCCGCTCGGCAAGACGCTCGTCGCCGACGGAGCGCCGACCGAAGCGGACATCTTTCTCAGCCATTGCCATATCGACCACATCGTGGGCGTGCCGTTCTTTGCGCCGTGTTACGTGCAGAGCACCCGCTTGCGGCTGTGGGCCGGCAATCTGCTGCCCGAATATCACATCGAGCAGATCCTCCGGCGCATGATGGACAAGCCGTTGTTTCCCATCGGCTTCGGAGCGCTCAAGGCGAACATCGAATTCCATGATTTCAGGGCCGGGGACGCGCTGCGGCCGTATCCGGAGTTGACCATCCGAACGGCGCCCTTGCGGCATCCTGGCGGCGCCACCGGATATCGCCTGGAATTCGGCAACCGGTCGATCGCATACGTCACCGACACCGAGCATCGTCCCGGCGAGCTCGATCGCAACGTCCTCTGGCTCGTCTACGGCGTTGACCTCATGATCTACGACTGCAATTTTACCGACGACGAATTCTCGCGTTACGTCGGCTGGGGACATTCGACCTGGCAGGAAGGCGTGCGCATCGCCCAGTCGGCCAAGGTCAAGAAGCTTGTGTTGTTCCACCACGATCCGGAGCACGACGACGAGGCGCTCGATCGGATCGGTGACGAGGCCCGCGCCATGCATGTCGGTACGATCGTAGCCCAGGAAGGGACCACCCTCGTCGTCTGAGCGTAAGTCAATCCGTCGCTTCCCCGGCATCCGGCCGCGTGAAGCGCGGGGCCGCTGCCTCGAAGGAGAAGCCATGAAGATCGACGGCGCATGCCACTGCGGCGCCATCACCATCGAGGGCGAAGCGGATCCGGACAAGACGCAGATCTGTCACTGCACCGACTGCCAGACCGGGACCGGGTCGGCATTCCGCGTCTCGGTTCCGGTGTCCGGTGCGACCTTCCGCATGTCCGGTGAACCCGCGACCTACCTGAAGACGACGGCGGACAGCGGCAATCCGCGCCTGCAGGCGTTCTGCCCCCGCTGCGGCTCGCCCATCTATTCGACCACGCCGGGCGAAGGAGTGCAGCCGTCCTACACGGTGCGAGTCGGCATCCTGCGCCAGCGCGAGCAGTTCCAGCCGAAGAAGCAGAACTGGTTCCGCTCGGCCCTGCCGTGGGTGACATCGCTCGGCGGCATCATCAAGAACGAGAAACAGGGGTAAGCCCGTTGTGAAGGGGCAGGCTCCGTCCTGCGCATTTCGTAGGGCCCCCCCTTGTCGGCGCCCGTGGGCAGCCACAAGGGCTGCCCCTACGATTTCGGGCGCACGTTACTTCTTCTCCGGCGCCTTGACGTTGACGTTGATCTTGATCGGCTTCCACTCGCCTTCCGACAGGATGTAGTTCAGGTCGTAGTAGACGTGGTTCGGCGTGGTGTCGAAGTATCCTTGCAGGCTGAGCACGCCTTCGTCGTTGATCTTGGCTTCCTGCGTGGTCAGCGGCGTCTTCGCCGCGATGATGTCGAAATCGATGTGGTTATCGACGAACGCCTTGAACACCTCCTTGAGGCGCTCCGGCGGGAACTGATCGCGGAAAGGCTTGGCGCCCTTCGCGTGCAGCACCGCATAATTGCCGGTGACATTCGCATCGTTGAAGGTCAGGAGCGTCGTCTTGATGAGCACCTCCTGCATCGTCTTGCTGGGAATTTTCAGCTGCGCCAGCGCCGGGCTGAAGCTAGCCAGCGATGCGAGCACCAGGACGCCGGCGAGCGCCAGCAAACGTGTTGCCTTGGCGTACATTCCGTTTCTCCTGCTATTGGGCGGCATGGCCGCGAGGTGAGCTGAACCTCGGCCGAGGCCGACCGCCGATTTGTCCCAAAAGAACCCCCGTCGAGATGTCGTCTGTGTCGCAGCATCCAGTTCAAGGTTCAACCGGAACATGTCGCTGCTCGTTTGGCTTGGTAAAAGCCGGCAGGAACCGGCGGACTGATCGCGCCCCGAATGGAGGATCGTCATGGTGAAGACGGCCCACGTCGCTATGGTGGCGGCGCTGTTCGTCGCGTGCGTCCCGGCTGCGGCGCAGACCGGACGGATGAGCCCGGCGGACAATGAGGCGAGCGCCATGGGCAACTGCTTCGACCGCAGGCTCGGGGTGTCGCGCAGCGCCACGGATGGGCCTGTGGGCAGCAACCGTCCCGCACCGAGCGCTGACTCAGGAAGTTCAAGCCCGAGTCCCACCGCGCCTCCGAGCAATACAGGCGCGTCCGATGCCGCTGCGCCGCCGAGCACTGGTAGCTCCGCATCGCCGAGCTCACTGCCTGACTGCAAGTGAGCACTGCACCGGAGGATTGTACGCCTCTGGCATGCCCCCCTCATAAGTGCCGCGCAGGAAGATGTGGCGCCCGAACGGTTGCTCCGCGATGATAGGCCTTGCGGAGGAACAAGGATGCAAGGCTCGACACGGCGGTCCATCATGACTGCTCTTGCCGGCGCCCTCGTGGCCGGCGCTGTCGCCGCCACTTCGGCCGCCGCCCAGGAATTTCCCAGCCGCCCGATCACCCTGATGATCGGGCTGGCCCCAGGCGGCATCACCGACGTGACGGCGCGCCTCTATGCCGAGCCGCTGTCGCGGCTGACCGGCCAGCGCGTGATCGTCGAGAACCGCACCGGGGCGGGCGGCGGCGTCGCGGCGGCCGCGGTGCAGAACGCCCCGCCGGACGGCTACACGCTGCTGGTGTTCTCCGGGTCGCAGCACGCGACCGTGCCGGCGTCCGGCAATGCTGCCTACGACCCGGTGAAGGGATTCACGCCGATCACCTTCCTGTTCAACAGCGTGGTGGTGCTGGCTGTGCCGGTCGACAGCCCGGTGCAAAGCATAAAGGAGCTGCATGAGCTCGGCCGCAAGAAAACGGGCGGTCTCACGTTCGGTACGCCGGGGCTCGGCTCGCCATCGCACCTGCTCGGCGCGAAGGTGCTGCTGGCCGACAGGGTGCCATTCGAGACCGCGCACTATCGCGGCGGCGCGCCGATGATGGCCGACCTGGTCACCGGGCGCGTCGACTTCGGCTGGCCGACGCTGTCGACATCGCGCACCTTCATTGCCGAGAAGAAATTGCGTGCGTTGGCGATCGATGCCGATGCGCGCTGGCCGCGCCTGCCGGACGTGCCCACGCTCGACGAGCTCGGCTTCGGCACGGAGCGGGTGGCGAGCTGGTTCGCGCTCGCGGCGCCGGCCGGCACGCCGCCCGCCGTGGTGCGCCGGCTGAACGAGCTGATGATCAAGGCGTCGCAGGATCCGGAGCTGACACGGCGGCTCGACGAGAACGGCACGCCGATCGTGACCAGCACGCCGGAGGAGATGGGCCGCGCCATGGAGCAGGAGTGGCAGACCATGCAGCAGCTCGCCCGCACGCTGAACCTGCGGCCGCAATGAAACGCAGCAGCAGCACGACGATTCTCACCACCCATGTGGGCAGCCTGCCGCGGCCGGACGGCACCGACCGCCCGGGCGGCGAGGACGATGCGACGCTGCGCGAGATGGTGAAGGGCGTGGTGACGCGCCAGCGCGAGGCTGGCATCGATGTCATCAACGAGGGCGAATACACGAAAGGCGGCGACTGGCTCTCCTACGTGGATGACCGCTTCAGCGGCTTCGAGGCGCGGCCGCCGGCAGGCGGCACGCCGCTGATCCTGCAGGGCCGGGACCGCGAGGAGTTCGCCGATTTCTACCGCTATGCGGCGCAGCGCGGCACGCTGTTCTACGAACCGGTCGGCCAGACCAAGCACGCGCGGCCGCATTGGGTCGCGACCGCGCCCATCGCGTATCGCGGTGCGAAGGCGCTGAAGCGCGAGATCGACATCTTCCGCTCGGTGGTCGGGCCCGACACCGAGGCCTTCATCACCACCACGGCGCCGGCGAGCCTCGAGCCGTACCGGCGCAACGAGTATTACGGCAGTGAGGAGGAGTTCGTGTTCGCGCTCGCCGAGGCGATGCGCAGCGAGTATCAGGCGATCGTCGCGGCCGGCTTCATCCTGCAGATCGATGACGCCTGGCTGGTGGCGCTGTGGGATCGCATCGGCATTCCCATGGGCCTCGCGGCATTCCGGAAATACTGCGAGATTCGCATCGAGGCGCTCAACCATGCGTTGCGCGATCTCCCCGAGGATCGCATTCGCTATCACCTGTGCTGGGGGAGCTGGCACGGCCCGCACGCCCACGACATCGAGCTCGACAAGGTGGTCGACCTCGTGCTGCGCGTGCGCGCGCAGGGCTATCTGATCGAGGCCGCGAATGCGCGCCACGAGCACGAATACGCGGTGTGGGAGACCGTGAAGCTGCCGGACGGCAAAATCCTCATCCCCGGCATGATCTCGCACGCCACCGACGGCATCGAGCATCCCGAGCTGGTGGCGCAGCGCATCCGCCGCTTCGCGCGCCTGGTGGGTGCGGAAAATGTCATCGCCGGCGCCGACTGCGGCTTCGGCGGCCGCACCCATCCCCAGATCGCCTGGGGCAAGCTGAAAGCGCTGGCGGAGGGGGCGAAGCGGGCGAGCTGTGGTTAGTCGTTTCAGGTCACAGACAGGGCGCGCTCAACGCCAGCAGAGCGGCTGACTATTCAAGCTTGATGTGCTGCTGGACAGGATTGAACTGTCGACCTCTCCGGGTGTCGTGGGTGGTTTGGTCTGCGGCAGCCACAAGCGGCGGCGCCGGGCACACCGCATTTAGGGTAACCGGTGGCTGTCGACCCGGTTGTCCCCCACAACGCCGGTTACCTGAGCGTCAATATTGCTGGACATGCTTTGCAAGCAAAATGATGATGATCTTGGTGCGTATTAGGGCGCGACCATGGACGTTGGCGACTGGCTGCGAAAGCTCGGCTTCGAACGGTACGAGTCGGCGTTCATCGAGAACGCGATCGACAGCGATCTGCTGCCGGAGCTGACGGACGACGACCTCGGAAAGCTCGGGATACCGCTGGGCGACAGGAAGCGCCTCATCAAGGCTATCAGGACGGCACTCGCCGACTCTCCCGACGGATCCGTGACGAGCGGCGGCTATGCGCCAACCGGGCAAGCCCGCGTCGTTGCCGAGCGCCGTCACCTCACCGTGTTGATCTGCGATCTGGTGGGCTCCACGGCCCTGTCGGCCCGGCTCGATCCGGAGGACATGAGCGCCGTCTTCGATGCCTATCACGCCACCTGCGCCCGCATCTCACGCGTCTATGACGGGTTCGTCCGCGATCTGCGGGGCGACGGCGTGGTGGCCTATTTCGGCTATCCCCGGGCGCATGAAGACGATGCCGAGCGGGCCGTCCGGGCGGCCCTCGATATTGCTGCGGCTGTGTCACGGCTCAAGACACCCGCCGCCGAATCGCTCTCGGTCCGCATCGGCGTCGCGACCGGGCTGGTGGTGATCGGAGACCTCGGCGGCGAGGGCGCGTTGCGGGAGCATGCCATAGTCGGGGACACACCGAATCTTGCAGCCCGCCTTCAGGCCTTGGCGGAACCTGGATCGGTCGTCGTCGCCGCCTCGACCCGCCGGCTGCTGGGCGAGCTTTTCCGTCTGCGCGATCTCGGCCAGCACGAGGTCAAGGGTTTGGCTCAGCCGGTTGGGGCGTGGGCAGTCGAGGGCGTGTCGGCATCCGAGAGCCGCTTCGAGGCGGTCCGCGTGCCCGGCCGTACCAAGTTCATCGGCCGCGAGAACGAGATCGATTTCCTGCTGGAACGCCAACGCCTCGCGTGGCAGGGCAAAGGGCAGATCGTGCTGATCTCGGGCGAGCCGGGGATCGGCAAGTCGCGGCTTGCGGCGGCGCTCGCCGAACGCATCGCCGGCGAGCCGCACATGCGTCTGCGGTACCAGTGCTCGCCCTATCACGCCAACAGCGCCCTTCATCCGTTCATCGCGCAATTGGAGCGAGCGGCGGGAGTCAAGGCAGACGATACATCCGAGCAACGTCTCGACAAGCTGGAAGCTCTTCTTGCCCTCGCGGTATCGCAGGTTCAGGACGTAGCGCCGCTTTTTGCTGCGCTGCTGTCGATCCCATTCGGCGAGCGCTATCCGCCGCTCACTCTCAGCTCGGCGCAGCAGCGCCGCCGGACGCTCGCGGCGCTGCTCGATCAATTCGAGGGGCTCGCCCGCAAGCGGCCGGTCCTCCTCCTGTTCGAGGACTTGCACTGGGCGGATGCCACTTCCCTCGAGTTGCTCGACTTGACTGTTGAGCGGATTCCCCACCTGCCGGTCATTGCGCTGTTCACCTCGCGACCGGAGTTCGAACCGCCCTGGGCTGGTCTGACCAATGTCGGCACCATGACGTTGGGTCGCCTCGATCGCAACGACGTCGAAAACATTATTGCGGGCGTGACCGGCGGCCGCACGCTGCCCACCGAGGTGATGAAACAGATCATCGCCAAGACCGACGGGAACGCGCTGTTCGTTGAGGAGCTCACCAAGACGGTGCTGGAAGGCGGCATCCTGGTCGAGAGCGGAGACGGGTATCGGCTCGATGGGCCGCTGCCGCCGCTCGCCATCCCGGCAACGCTGCAAGACTCCTTGATGGCGCGGCTCGATCGCCTGGCGCCGGTGAGAGAGATCGGTCAGGTCGGCGCCGCCATCGGACGTGAGTTCTCGTATTCTCTGGTGCGCGCCTTGATCGGACGCGACGAGGCCGAATTGAAGCATGCACTCGCCCGGCTCGAGCGGGCGCAGCTCGTGTTCCGCACCGGCGAGCCGCCGGACGCCGTCTACATCTTCAAGCACGCGCTGGTGCGGGATGCGGCCTATGAGACCCTGCTGAAGAGCCGCCGGCAGCTGTTGCATGGCCAAATTGCGCGCGTCCTCGAGGAGAGGTTCGTCGATATCGTGGCGAGCGAGCCGGAAATCGTGGCACATCACTTCACCGAAGCCGGCCTCGTCGACCGCGCCGTCGATTATTGGCTCAAGGCCGGTCACCTCGCCCTCAGCCGGTCGGCGAATGCCGAGGCCGTCAAGCACCTCAGAAGGGGCATCGAGCTGACGCAGACCCTGCCTCCGTCGGCCGAGCGCGTTCGCAAAGAGCTCGATCTTTACCTTGCCCTGGGGCCGGCGATGGCGGCCACGGAGGGTTATGCCGCGCCGGAAACGCTCAGGGCCTTCTCATACGCACGTGACCTGATGGGGGATGGTGGCACTCTGACCGAACAGATGACGGTCCTCTGGGGTGCTTACCTGGCTCGCAGCATGCGCGCTGAGCATCTCAGCGCGCTGGAAGTAGCACGGCAATGCCTCGCGCTAGCCGAACAACATCAGCACCCGGGGATATTAGCTCTCGCCAATCGCTTTATGGGTCAGACCTTGTATTTCATGGGGGCCTTCGTCGACGCGCGCGCTCACCTGGAGCGGACCCTCGAAATCTGTGCCGCCCATCCAGAGACGATCACATCGTACAGAAGGTTCGGCACCGACGATCAGGTCCGGGCGTCGTCATTTCTCGCCTCCACACTGCTGGTCCTCGGCTATCCGCAGCAATCCGCTGCCGTAACCGATCTTGCCCTGTCTCGCGCCCGCGCGATGGAACTGCCGTTTACGACGGCCCTGGCCCTGAGCCACGTGGCGTTCCTCGGAACTTTGGGTGGCGATCCGCAACACGCCGCAGCTTACGCCGCTGAAGCGATAGATCTCAGCGTCGAGCACGCACTGGCAGGTCCCGAACGGAGAGCGCGCTTCGTTCAGGGAGCCTTGCTGGCGCAAGACGGCGATGCCCAACGAGGGATCGAAATCATGCGCCACGCTGTCGGGGCGGCCGACAGCACTGCGCGCAATCGCCGGGCGCTGTATCTTGGCCAGGTCGCCTCCGCCCACGCGAGCCTCGGCCAGACCGAGGTTGGCCTTGGATTGCTCGACGAGGCAATTCAGACAGCGGAAGCGACAAACGAGAGATTTTTTGAAGCCGAACTGCATCGCCTGCGCGGCGAGGCGCTGTTGATGCTGGGCAGGAGAGGCGAGGGCGAAGCCGGGCTGCAACGGGCGTTGCAGATTGCACAGCAACAGCAGGCCCGTTGGTGGGAGCTGCGCATCGCCACCAGCATCGCCCGGCATTGGCGCGACGACGGCAGATATCAAGAGGCCTATTCCCTCCTGCAGCCGGTCTACAGCTGGTTCGTCGAGGGTTTTGACACGACGACCTTGAAAGCTGCCAAGGAGCTGCTGGAGGGGCTCAGGACCTTGTCAGGTCATGACTCTGCCGGATAGAGGGCGACAATACCGTATCAAGGCCGCGGTCGGCGTGCGCGATGGTTCAGGACTCTCCAGCCGGGCTCAGTTAAGAAACTCGCGAAGCTTCGTCGCTGCCTTCTCAATGTTCACAAACTCGGCATGCCCGCCATCGCCGTCGAGCTCAAAAAGGTCCACGTCCTTTCCCATGGCCTTCATAGCCGAGTAGGCCGTCCTGCTGAATTCGGGAAACATGAGCAGATCTGATTTTGAGGGGATGAACAGCACCTTTGCCTTTATTTTAACAAGCCCATCCCGAGTACTATACTGGTGACCGGTTTGAAAAAGATTGAGGGCATGGGCGATATAGATCCAGGAATTGGCATCAAAGGCCTTTGCCACTGCCCGCGCCTCTTTGTCGATATCGGCCTGCACGAGAAATTTGTTCTTCATGGATTCCGCGGGATTCTTGTTGCTGTCCGCCCAAGCGCGCCCGTACTTTCGCTCCAGCGGCTGATAGCTCGTGACCGTCATTTTGAACGCTTTGTAGGCTACGAACAACCCTGCTTCCGGCGCTGTCTTGCCGTAATAATCTCCCTCATTCCAGTTGGGATCGAGTTGGATGGCAGACATCACGACATCCTTAAGCTCGATATTATAAGGGCCCTGCTCGGCCTGTGGAACGACCGGGATCGCTCGTTCGACCATGTCCGGATACCTGGCGGCCCATTCCAGTGCTTGCATGCCTCCCATGGAGTAACCGATCACGGCGTGCAGCTTGCGGATGCCCAACGAATCCAAAAGCAGCTTCTGTATGTTGACGAAGTCCGCGATGGTGACGATGGGAAATCTCATTCCGTATCGCTCGCCGGGTCTGTCCGGGTCCATCGATGCCGGACCGGTGGTGATGACATTGGGATTTTTGTCACCGAAGACGTTCGTCAGGGAATCCGAGGCGATCACGAAATATTTGTCAGTATCGATGATGCTTCCCCGACCAATCACATGGTCCCAAATGCCGGGTCTCGGATCGGATGGATTGTATTTGCCGGCAAAATGCGAGTTGTTGATCGACCCGTGGCACAAGAGAATCACATTGTCCTTGTTGGCAGAGAGCGTGCCGTAGGTCTCGTAGCCGACTTTGACATTCTTGATCTCGCGGCCGTTGATCGTCTTAAAAACGTCCACTGGAAACGTTTCTTTTTTAACAATGGCATCGTATCCCCAAGCCAGAGGGGACATGAATGAGGCCAGACAACAGGCAATGCCGGCGATTTTTCCAATTCTCGCGGCTGTTCCGCCGGCAAAGAAACTTTGCAGATCACGCACTGATACGACCATCATGGCATTTTCTCACGCATACACGCACAGCGTTGCCCACAACAGGGCCCCGTTCGAATGCTCAATTCCCACGTAGGCGTCCCCGGGTTGGCGCCGGGGGCACGAAATGAGGTTCGGCTCCTACTTCAAGCGTTTCAGCCCCTCGTCAATGTGCCCCATCACCTCCTGAAGTTGTTTCTTGCGTTCCTGCAGCTTCTGCTGCAGGTTGTTTTTTTGCTCGGGAGTCAATTCCTCGAATTTGATATGGTCGAAGAGATCGTAATACATCGCTTTACCCCCTGGCCGTTCCGAAGTTGATCAACCCCATGTCGCATTACTGAATGGGGTTGAAATATCAACCATAAGCAGAGGACGAATCAACCTGAATCTTTTCGCCGTTTGGTTGATCGGCAGGAGGCTTTTCGCGCCGTTCCGCGTAGCCGAGCATTGCGTCGCGCAACGCAGTTCTTCGTTGCTGGCTTGCGCGATCGAAACCGCGATCGCTCAGCGGTCGGCGAGCCGGCCAAGTGACGTCTCCGGCCTCGCTGCCGCTTTGGCCAGGATCGCGCGGTAATCCGCGATCCAATTCCGAAGAATGTCGGGCTCGAGGAGATCGGTCTTGTAGCTGCATGAGCCGGCAATGCCCGAAGACGCCTCCTCGAGCGTCACCGTAAGCCAGGTGCGATCGACCGGTAGAACCTGCTGCCCCTCGCGGTAAGCGAACGGTCGGACCGCCACATCGGGCAGCTTGAGCGGCCGACGAAACGCATTGTGGAGGACAAAAAATACTTGAATGAGCGATGCCGGATCCAACCCATCTTCCTCCGCCAACCGGGCAGCAAGGACATCGAAGGGGAGCCCCTGCCGGGCGTAGGCTTCCAGGACCGAATCGCGCACGCGACTGAACGCCTCCTCAAACGATAGATCCGCGTCGATTCGAGTGCGGATGAGGGTGATGTTCGCCAGGGGGCCGATTACGCGCTCCGTCCTCGTTTGGGAGCGGTTGGCCATTGCGGTGGCGACGCACACGTCGTTGCGTCCGCTGCGGGCGAGCAACAGGGTTTTAAAGCCTGCCAGCAAGGCCATGAACAGGGTTCCACCTCGGCGATGGCTCAACGCGCTCAGGCGGGCGGCCAGATCATTCGGTACATGCACGGGTTCATGGGCAATGGGCGAGGTCATCAGCGCGCCTGCGAGGGCGCCGTCCGTGGGAAATAGCGGTGAGACTTCTCGCAGCTGCTCTTTCCAGTACGCGAACTGCCGGGTTGCTGTTCCGCTGGCGGACCATCGACGCTGCCAGCAGGCGAAATCGGAAAACGCAAGCGCCGGTTCGGGCAACCGGGGTTGGCGGCCGGCGACGAAAGCGGCATAGAACTCGGAGACCTCCTCCATGAATATCCCGACCGACCAGCCGTCGGCGATGATGTGGTGGAGGATCAGAAATAGGACATGATCGTCGGCGCCAAGGCGCAAGAGGCGCGCCCGGAACAAGGGCGCACGTCCGATATCGAACGGGGTCCAGGCTTCCTGCTCGGCTTCCAGCTCCGCCTTCTTGAGTAGCAGTGCTTTGGCGCGGCGGTTTCCGCTCGGCGCCAGGGCGGCGAGATCTTCGACGATGAGGGATGAATGGATGCCGGCGGCCGCTTCGACGAGAGCGATGGGTCGTTCGTCCAGCCAGGCAAATGCCGTTCGCAGCGACTCGTGCCGGCGCACGACCTGGGCCACGCTCCGCTCCAATGCGGAGATGTTCAACGGCCCCTGCAACCGGTATGCAAAGGGCAGGGTGAACTGCGGCAGACCGGGGAAGGCCCGCTCGATCCTCAGCATATGCTCCTGCACAATGGAGACCGGCTGAGGACCGTCCCGTTCCGCGCGTGCGATCTCGGGCACTGGTTCATTCGACTGCATCTCCAGGGCTTCATTGACCTGCCGGGCCAGCGCCGCCACCGTGGGCGCTTCGAAGAGCGCCCTGAGCGGCAGCGATACCCCGAACGCATCGGCGACCCGGGCGAGTAACCGGCCCGCCAGCAGCGAATGACCGCCCAGAGCGAAGAAGTTGTCGAAGACGCCGACCTCGTCGAGCTCGAGTAAATCCACCCAGAGCCTGGCCAGGAGGTTTTCAGTGGAGTCGCGTGGCGCCACGCGCTCGCTGCTCGCGACCCTCATTCCATGGCGGATCGCCGTCAGCGCGCGGCGATCGACCTTGCCATGGGCCATCAGCGGCACGCGGTCGATGAAAATGAATCCCGTCGGGATCATGTATTCGGGAAGCCGGGCTTTGAGGAAATCACGAAGATCATTGACCTCCGGCTCCTGGGGCGCCGCGGTGACGATGTGCGCGACCAGCCGTGCTTCGCCACCAAGGTCATCCCTTGCCAGCACGACGGCGGCGCGCACGGCCGGGTGCTCCACGAGGACGTGATCGATCTCCTCGAGCTCGATTCTATAGCCACGAATCTTCACCTGATGGTCTGCGCGCCCGACAAATTCGAGCATCCCGTCAGCGCGCCAGCGGCCCAGGTCCCCGGTCCGATAGAGCCGTGCTCCGCGCCGTCGGGAGAATGGGTCGCGCAGGAAGCGGCGCCGCGTCTGTTCCCGGTCATTGAGGTATCCGCGACCCACACCTGTGCCGCCGACGCACAGCTCTCCCGTGACTCCGATCGGCACGGGCTGCATGTGAGGGTCCAAGACGTAGACGCTTGTGTTGGCGATAGCGCGGCCGATCGGCACGGTGGCGAGCGATGGCGACAGCGGCGCGGTAAGGCGATGCGTTGTCACGGTGTCGGAACACTCCGCCGGGCCGTAGGCGTTGATCAGGGACACGCCGGGAAAGCGCTGGAGAAAATTACGACAGAGATCGGGAGCAAAGGGCTCCCCGATGCAAATCAACCAGCGAAGTCGGCTCAGCGCGCAAGAGGCGGCGGGGTCGGGTATGCGATCAAGAATCGCGCGTAGTAGCGATGGCACTACTTGCAGCACCGTGACTCCCTCGCGCTCGATCCCTTGCAGCAGCAGCGCCGGGTCACGCACCTCCTCGTCGGCAAAGATGTGGACACGCCCCCCGACCATCAGCGCCGTGAGGAACTGCCAGATCGCGATGTCGAAGCTCTGGGGCGCGGTCTGGGCGATCACGTCGGAGGCCGACAACCCGAGATCGGAGATCCTCGAATGGAGGTGGTTGAGCAGACCCCGCTGCTCGATCATGGCGCCTTTCGGGATTCCCGTGGATCCCGACGTGTAGATCACGTAGGCCAGATTTGAGGGCGCCGTCGGGACGGGAGGGGCGGTATCTCGAGGCATCGCCTGAGTTAATTCTGCGAGACTAAGGACTTTCGGGCGCCCGCCGATCGGCAACCCGCATAGCACCTTTTCGAGCAGCGCGGTGCAGCCTTGCCCGGCGAGCACCAGCGGCGTGCGGCTGTGCTGAATGATTTGGGCAAGCCTGGCGGCGGGAAGCGCCGGGTCCAGAGAGAGAAAGGCCGCGCCGGCTCGCTGCACCGCGGCCATCGCGGCCAGCAGGTCGACGCCGCGTTCGACGAGCAAGATGACCACCACGTCGGCGCCGACCTCGTCCATGGCGAGCCGATCGGCGATGGAAGCGGCCCGACGCGCGAGCTCGCGGTAATTGAGCCGAACCCCCCCGGCGGACACCGCGATGGCGTCCGGTGCGCGGTCGGCCTGTCTAACGAAACATTCGGAAAAGGTGCCGCGATGGCGAAAACCGGTCCGGGTGTCGTTCCAATCGATCAGCACCCGGCTCCGTTCGCCTGGGGGCAATAGAGGCAGCTGCGAGATCCGCTCCTCCGGATTGGCGATGATGGCCTCGAGCAGCATTTGCAGATGCGTCACCATTCGCGCGATCGTGGCAGCGTCGAACAGATCGGTGCTGTATTCGAGCCAGCCGCTCAGGCGCTCGTCCGTGTCGAAGAGTTCGAGCAAAAGGTCGACCCGGGCGATACCGGGGTCCATCTCCACGAAGTCCACGGACAACCCCGGGACGACCGGGGCTCGCGGCGGCGGGTTTTGCAGAATGAACATCACCTGAAACAAGGTGTTGCGATCCATGCTGCGCGATACCGGCAGGGCCTGCAGGATCCGCTCGAGCGGCAGGTCCTGGTTGCGGTAGGCGTCGAGTGTCACTTGCCGCACGCGCCGCAAGACCTCGCTGAACGCGGGGTCACCCGACAGATCGGTGCGCAGGACGATCGTGTTGGCGAACATCCCCATGAGGCGCTCGATCTCGATCTGATTGCGGTTGGCAATCACCGATCCCACGGCGACGTCGTCGTGCTGCGTATATCGATACAGAAGGCACTGAAATGCCGCGAGCAGCGTCATGAACACGGTGACGCCATGAGCCCGGCTGCGAGATTTGATGGCGCTGGACAACGCCCGCGAGAGCTTCAATGGATACCGGGCGCCGCGACCGGTCCAAATTTCGGGCCGCGGCCGGTCCGTTCGCAGTGGCAGCTCCGTCACACCTTCGAGCTGCGCGCGCCAATAGCTCAGCTGCTCCTTGGCCGCTTGCGTTTGCAGCCATGCCCGCTGCCACTCAGCGAAATGCCGGTACTGGATGGGAGGCTCAGGCAAGCTGATGGTGGACCGATTCAAGTTCGCCGCATAGAGCGTCTCGAGCTCCTCCCAGAACAGCCGTTGCGACCATCCGTCGGTGACAAGGTGATGCAGCGTGATCACCAGCGCATGGTCGTCTTCATCAAGCCGCAGCAGCTGGGCTCGCAGCGGTGGCTCGTTCTCGAGATCGAAGCACTGTCGGAGCGACTTCCGTGCTTGCCGCCGAATCGCCGCCGTTCTCCTGCCCTTGGCGCATGGCTGCATATCGAGGCGCTCGAGCCGCGGCCCCGTCACTCCCACCATCTGCAGCGGTTCGTCGGGTCCCGCCAAGAAATTCGATCTCAGCACCTCGTGGCGTTCGCATATGGCCGCGATGCTCGCCTCCAAGGCATCGGCATCAAGCGGTCCGGAGAAACGGGCGGTTTCGACGACATGATAATTGAACCCGGTCGGATCGAGCCCGCTCAGGACGTGGATTCTTCGTTGCTGGAAGGACAGGTGGACCTTAAGGGCATCGGCGGACGTCTCGCGCAATCCCAACGATACCCCAGCGGAATCGCGTCGCGATGACTCGATGCGAGCCGCGAGGGCCGCAACGCTCGGCGCATCGAAGATGTCCCTGAACGAGAAATCGACGCCAAAGCATGTCCGCAGACGTGAGAGCATCTGGGTGACAATGAGCGAATCCGCGCCGAGCGCGAAAACGTCCTGATCAATGCCAATATGATCGAGCTCCAGGAGGTCTGCCCACGTCGTGGTCAGTTGCTGCTCCAATTGCCGGGAGGGCGGTGCTCTCTTGCCGCCGCGTCTCACGCGTGCCCTTGGCAGTGTCGTTGAAACGGCTGCGGCGAGTCCGCTGCGCCTGATCTTTCCGCCCGGGGTTTTGGGGATTTCCGATACGATGCGGATCACGCCGGGAACCTTGAATCTGGCCAGGCGGTCGCGGGCGAAGGTGCGAAGTTTATTGGCGGTTACCTTGGCGTTCGGTCGCAGCACGACGGCGGCGGCAACATCTTCACCAAGGCGCGCGTGAGGTACGGAGAAAGCGGCGGCTTCCATGACGTCGGGGTGGCCGAGCAACACCTCTTCGACTTCGGCGGGCGCAACCTGCTGCCCTCCGCGCTTGATGATCTCTTTGATGCGGCCGACAATGAAGAGATATCCGTCCCGGTCCAGGTAACCGAGATCGC
>Ga0081540_1001242_pt1 | contig 22254 bp, 20 predicted proteins | sample TabmetS2T1R1_FD_71024 | JGI IMG/M metagenome (GOLD analysis project Ga0081540, IMG submission 71024) | Tabebuia heterophylla rhizosphere microbial communities from the University of Puerto Rico - S2T1R1 | ecosystem: Host-associated > Plants > Roots > Rhizosphere ... | reverse complement strand
GTCATCCACGAGGGCAAGGTGCGAGCGCCCGCCGGCGCGATGGAATTGATCGAACGGGTCAAGTAATCGCCGTTCAGTCGAGCTTGATGCCGGCCTCGCGGATCAGCTTTGTCCAGCTCTCGTATTCCTACGCGACGAAGGTCGCGAGCTTGTCGTCCGGCACGTCCCAAGCCTCGCCGCCGCTCTTCTCGAAACGCTCCTTCAGTTCGGGCAGCGCGGCGCGGATTTCGCGGCGCAGTTTTGCGATTGCCTCCGGCGGCGTCTTGGCCGGGGCGAAGATGCCGAGCCAGGAATCGACATCGAGGCCGGGCACGCCGGCTTCCGACATCGTCGGCACCTCCGGCGCCAGCGGGCTGCGTTTCGACGACAGCACCGCGATGCCCTTGGCCTGCCCTGACTGTACGTAAGGGAGGGCGGCGGCCATCGAATCGAAAAACAGGTCGGTGCGGCCGGCCAGCAGATCGGTGAACGCCGGCGGCGAGCCCCTGTAGGGCACTTCCAGGAATTTGACGCCCGCGGCCTTCATGAACGCCGCCGCCACCAATTGCTGGCCGGTGCCGACGCCGGCGGTGGCGACCGTGATCGAGCCGGGATTGGCCTTCGCGGCAGCGACGATATCCCGCAAGCTCGCGTGCGGCAGGTCCTTGCGGCCGACCATCACGTAGCCGAACTTGTAGACCAGTGCGACCGGGACGAAATCCTTCAGCGGATCATAAGCCAGCTTCGAATACAGCGCCGCGTTGAACGCCATGTTGGAGAGGCCGCCGACGACGAGCGTATAGCCGTCCGGCTCGCTCTGGCTGGCGGCTTGCGTCCCGACGACGGTGCCCGCGCCCGGCTTGTTCTCGACGATGAAGGACTGCCCCATCCGCTTCGACAGCGCGTCCGCAAGGTAGCGTCCGACCAGATCGTAACTGCCGCCGGGCGCGATCGGGACGATGATCTTCACGGGGCGATCGGGATAGCCGGCCTGCGCGTGCGCTGTCGCAACACCCAGCGCGAGGAATACGAGCATCCACGTGAGCGAGCGGCCAATCCGGTTCATTGTGTCCCCCCATAGCATGGCCATCGACTGGCTCTTTGCGGGAACTATGCGACACGCAGCTTCCGGCCGCAACGCGGATGTGGCAATCGATCGGCCGTTACCGTAGCCTTGTGCCAGCGACATAATGTCTGGATCGCCATGGCTCCCAGGACCAAGCGTCTGTTCACCATCGGCTATGAACAGACACCGCCGAAGTCGGTGCTCGACGAATTGGAGCACGCCGGCGTGAAGCTGCTGGTCGATGTGCGCGCGGTCGCGTCCTCGCGGCGGCCGGGCTTTTCCAAGAATCAGCTTGCGGCCGGCCTCGACGAGCGCGGCATTTCCTACCTGCACCTGAAGGGACTGGGCACGCCGAAGTCCGGCCGCGAGGCGGCGCGCAGCGGCAAGTTCGGTCTGCTGCACAGGATCTATTCGGCGCATCTGAAGACGGCGCAGGCCAGGGAGGAACTGGACGAGTTGTCGGCGCTGGTGAAGCAAGCGGGCCCGGTTTGCATTCTCTGTTACGAGCGCGACCATACGCATTGCCACCGGCAATGGATCGCCGAGATCATCGAGGAGCGCGACGGCGTGAAAGTGGAGAATTTGGTGGCGCCGCAAGTGTGATCTGTCATTCCGGGGCGATGCGTTAGCATCGAACTACGGTGCGCAATTGCGCACCTGAGAATCTCGAGATTCCGGGTCTGGTGCTTACGCATCATCCCGGAATGACCGGTCGCCATCACCCCTCGCCCGCCAAGCGGAACGTTCCCTCCATCATCTGCACACAGCTTCCGCCGACATGGATGGAAGCAATTGCGCCGTTCTTCTTCTGCACGCGTGTCTGCAGCAGGCTCGGCCGGCCCATGTCAAAGCCCTGGCCGATCTTCAATCTCAGTTCGCCATCCCTGGTCTCGTCGAGATCGGCAAGCAGCGCCGCGGCGGCGGCGGTTGCGCTGCCGGTGGCGGGATCTTCGGACAGGCCGCTGGCGCCGGGGTGGAACATCCGCGCCTGCAGGTCGCAGGGCTTCTCACCGGCCGGCACATCGCGCGTATAGAAATAGACCGCGTCGCTGTCGTCGCGCGGGAACGTCTGCGCGAATCCTGCGGCATCCGGCTTCGCGCGTCGGAGCGCATCGCGCGAGGTGACTTCGACCGCGAGGAATGCCAGGCCTACCGAGATGATCTGCGGCGGATGCCGGTCGGTTTTCAGATCGCTCGGCGACAGCGACAGGCAGGCCGCCGCCTGTTCGGCGCTGACGTGCGACATCCGCTTCAGCGGCTGGGGCGCGGTGAATTCGGTACTGACCACCCTGCCCTGCTCGGTCGCGATCTCCACCGGCACGAGGCCTGCACCTTCCTCGAACAGCAGTCGCGCCGGCGGTTTCGCCGCCAACGTAGCCAGCACGAAGGCGGTGCCGACATTGGGATGGCCGGCGAACGGTATCTCCCGGTTCACCGTGAAGATGCGGACCTGCGCATCGTGCGCGGGGTCTCTCGGCGGCAGCACGAACGTCGTCTCCGAATAGTTGAACTCGGTGGCGATCGCCTGCATCTGCGCGGTCGATAATCCTTCGGCGTCGAGCACCACGGCGAGCGGGTTACCGCCAAAGGCGCGGTCGGTGAAGACGTCGACGGTGATGTAACGGCGTTGCATTTTGACTGTCCTCTTTATCCCAATTGCCACACGGCCATCGGCCGGTCGTATCCCCTGATCGGCACCTCGCCGAGCGAAACGGCGTCGCGGCACTCCTCGCCCAGCGCGTCGCGCACCGCTTCCGAGATCAGGAACTGCGAATTGAAGTCCTTGTTGAGCGCTTCGAGTCGGGAGGCAAAATTCACGGTGTCGCCGATCACGGTGTATTCCTTGCGCCGCGGCGAGCCGATATTGCCGGCCACCACCTCGCCGAGGTGAATGCCGATGCCGATCCGCAGCGGCCAGCTCGTCGCTTCATTCACCCGCGCATTCGCTTCCAGCATTTCGCGCGCCGCGGCAACCGCCCGGTGCGCGGGGTCCGGCGCTTCCAGCGGTGCGCCGAACAGCGCCAGGAACCCGTCACCGAGAAACTTGTTCACGATGCCGCCGTGGCGGTCGAGAATATCAACCAGAATGGCAAAGGCGCCGTCGAGCCGCTCCACCACTTCCTGCGGCGTGCGGGTGCGTGCGCCCGCGGTGAAGCTGCGGAAGTCGACGAACATCACGGCGACGCGGCGGATGTCGCTGCTCTTGCCGACGCCCTCGGCCATCAGCCGTTCGACCACCTGCGGCGAAACGTGCTGGCCGAACAGGTTGGTGATGCGGTCGCGCGCGGTCGCCGCCATGATGCTCGCCTCGAACTGCCGCCGCAACTGGTAGCCAACCGCGCCCGCGAGCACGCCGCAGACCAAGACGATCAGGCTTCGTGCGCAGTGGTAGAAGATGCTGGGCTCGGCCTCACCGGCCGGGTGATAGAACATCGCCATGCAGAACAGCTGCGTGGCGGCGACAGCGCCGGTGAAGGTGGAAAGCCAGAAGTCGAGCCGCAGCGTCGAGAGGATGATGAAGATGAAATAGATGAACGGCGCCACGAAGCCGAGCGCGGCCACCGACCCCATGCTGTCGATATGTATGGCCAGCGCCACCGTCGGCATCGACGTCTCGATCAGCGCTCCGATGTAGCGGCGATACAGCGGCAGATCGAGGCCGCGCCGCATGTGCCGCTGGATCGTGCCGTGCACCCACCATTCGAACAGGATGAGCGGCCCGATGATGGAATAGAGATAGCGCGGCGTGAGGTTGCCGTGCCAGATCTTGCTGATCGCTTCGGGTGCGGAGAAGTAGGTGATCGTCACGATGGCGCCGAGCACCGCGGCCGTGGCAATCAGCGCCTTGATGCGCAGCAGTTCGGTCTTCATGACTTCCTGCATCAGCGCGTGCCGGAAGTCGTCCGAGACTGCGGTGTTCTGGTCACCTTTCTGTTTGCCCCAGAGCCCTGCCATCATAACCCCTTGTCATTCCGTGGCACGCGCAGCGTGAACCCCAATGTGCAATTGCACATTGTGGAATCTCGAGATTCTCAGATGTGCAATAGCACATCATAGTTCGCCTCTTCGAGGCGCCCCGGAATGACTGCGAAAATATACCCTCAATCCAGCGTGCGGCGGAAGCGGGTCACGGCGATCGTCATTGCCACCAGCATCAGTGCAATGAGTGCAATCGTGTCATACTGCAGGTTCTGGATGCCCGCGCCCTTCAGCATGATGGCGCGGACGATGCGGACATAGTGGGTCAGCGGCAACACCTCGCCGAGATACTGCGCCCAGACCGGCATGCCGGCGAACGGAAACATGAAGCCGGACAGCAGAATGCTCGGCAGGAAGAACATCATCGACAGTTGCATCGCCTGCAGCTGGTTCTGCACGATGGTCGAGAAAGTGTAGCCGATCGACAGATTGGTGGTGATGAACAGCGTGGTCAGCGCCGCCAGCAGCATGCCGCTGCCGAGGATCGGCACCCCGAACAGGAAGACGCCGATGCCGACGATCAGTGACGCCTGGATGAAGCCGACGATGACGTAGGGAATGATCTTGCCGAACATCACTTCGACCGGCTTGATCGGCATCGACAGCAGGCTCTCCATGGTGCCGCGCTCGATCTCGCGCGTTACCGACAGCGCCGTGAAGATCAGCATGGTCATGGTCAGGATGGTGCCGACCAGGCCCGGCACGATGTTGAGCCGCGACTCCGCGGCCGGGTTGTAGCGGGCATGGGCGCGGATCTCGAACGGCATCAGCGGCGGGTCGCCGATATGGAGGTCGTGCGCCAGCGCGGTCTGCACCACGACGCCGAGCGCGCCGAGCGCAGAACCTGCCGCGACCGGATCGGTGGCGTCGGCCGCCACGAGCAGCGCCGGCTTGTCGCCGCGCCGCACCGCACGCTCGAAGCCGCGCGGGATCTCGACCCCGAACAGCACCTTGCCGGACTGCAGGAGATCGTCGAACTCGGCGACACTGTGCACCTCGCGGGTGAAGCGGAAGTAGCTGGTGTTCTCCAGCGCCTTCAGCACCGAACGCGCCAGATCACTGTCCTCCTGCACCAGCACCGCCGTCGGCAGATGCCGCGGCGTGGTGTTGATGGCATAGCCGAACAGCAAAAGCTGCATCACCGGGATCATCACGATCATCGCGAACGAGACGCGGTCGCGGCGAAGCTGGATGAATTCCTTGACCAGCATCGCAAAGCTGCGCCGCCAGAAGCCGAAACGCGGCTCCGGGACTTCGCGATTGCGATCGGCAACATCGGTAGCACTCATTGGAAATTATCCTTTGAGCGGTTCATGAGATCGATGAACACATCTTCCAGCGACGGCTCGCTGTCCTCCCAGCGCCATCCCCTGTTCTCGCGATAAGGCGCGATGGTTGCCTCGAGCGCGGCCTTGTCGCGCCCCGAGACGTGCAGGCTGGTGCCGAACGGCGCCACCATGTCCACGCCGGGCTTGCCGGCAAGCTCGGTGGTAAGCTCATTGAGATCGTCGCCGGTGACGGTCCAGGTCGACAGCGCCGACTTCGCGATCACCTCGTCCACGGTGCCGTGCGCCAGCAGATGGCCATAGGCGATGTAGGCGATCTCGTGACAGCGCTCGGCCTCGTCCATGTAGTGGGTGGAAACCAGCACCGTCAGCCCTTCGGCGGCGAGCGCATGGATCTCGTTCCAGAAATCGCGCCGTGCCTTGGGATCGACGCCGGCGGTCGGTTCGTCCAGCAGCAGCAATTGCGGATTGGGCAGCGTGCAGGCGCCGAGCGCGAGGCGCTGCTTCCAGCCGCCGGAAAGCTCACCGGCGAGCTGCTCTTCGCGGCCGCTCAGCCCAAGGCGACGGATCATGTCGCCTGCGGCGCCGCGCGAGTCACGCATTCCGTAAAGCCGCGCGACGAATTCGAGATTCTCGCGCACGGACAGGTCCTGATACAGGCTGAAGCGCTGCGTCATGTAGCCGACCCGGCGCTTGATCTTGTCGGCGTCGCGCCGGATGTCGTAGCCGAGGCAGGTGCCCTCGCCGGCATCCGGCGTCAGCAGCCCGCACAGCATGCGGATGGTGGTGGTCTTGCCGGAGCCGTTGGGCCCGAGGAAGCCGTAGATCGAGCCGCGCTTCACCTGCATCGACAAATCATGCACGACCTCGCGGCCGCCGAACGATTTCGACAGACCGGCGACGTTAATCGCAATGTCAGGCGCAGATGTTGCAACCGAGCTCATCGCTTTTCCGCCACCGGTGTTCGGGCGTTAAGGAACACGCTGATCGGCTGGCCGACGCGAAGCACATCGGGCCGGCTCGGCCGCGCCTGGATCAGGTAGACCAGCTTGTTGCGCTCATCGAGGCTGTAGATGACCGGCGGGGTGTATTCCGCCGTCGTCGCGATGAAATAGATCTTTGCGGTGAGATCGGCCGCGCAATTGTCGCACGTCACCTTCACCTCGTCGCCGATCGCAAGCTTCGGCAGTTCGGTTTCCGGCACGAAGAAGCGGATCTTCATGTTGCCGGGCGGCATGATCGACATGACCGGGCGCTGCGCCGGCACCATCTCGCCCTCGCGGAAATAGATCTGCTGGATGGTGCCGCCGACCGGCGCAAATCCGCTGCGCCGCGCCAGCCGGGTCTGCGAGGTGTTGACGCGAGCTTCCGCCACCCGCAGCGCCGAGATCGCGGCATCGAGATTGGCCTGGGTGCCCGAGCCGGTCTTGTTCAACGACGCGGCGCGATCGTAGGTCTGCTGCGCATTCGCCAGCGTGGCCTTGTTCTGGTTCAGGTCGGCCTGCTGCAGATCGTCGTCGACGGTATAGAGGAGATCGCCGGGCTTCACCTCGTCGCCCTCGCGCACATTGAGTTTCGTCACGCGACCGGTTTCATCCGGGCTGACGAAGATCATGTCGGCCTCGACCCAGCCCTGGAAGCCCGGGTCCCTGCGCTCCTTGCAGCCGGCAAGCACGGCGGCGAGCGCCAGCGCAGCCAGAATTGCTGCCATTCGCGACGAAGTCATGTCGTCCTCCGTTCGCCAAAAATCAGATCGAGATGCACGCGGAACATCTCGAGCGCATCCAGTGGCGCGTGTCTGCTGAAGAGGCTCTGCCAGATCACGGCGATCAGCGCCGGCGCGACGATGATCTGCGGAAATCGCGCCAGGTTCTTCTGCCGGATCTCGCCGCGCGCGATGCCGAGTTCGATCAGGGCGCGCATTCCGGCCAGGCCCCGCGACACCACTTCGCGGTAGTAGAAGTCGGCGACATCAGGAAATCGCGGCCCCTCGGCCACGATCAGCCGCACGAGATCGCCGCGCCGCGTGGTCGCCACCTCCTCGATGAAGGTCCGCGCAAATCCCTCCATCATGTCGCGCACCGATGCGCCGGGCTGCGGCGGGTTGGCCCAGAGGCGGCTGACCATCGGAACGATGGCGGTGCGGATCAGCTCCTCGAACATCGATTCCTTGTCCTTGAAGTGCAGGTAGATCGTGCCCTTGGCGACGCCGGCGCGCTTGGCGACGTCGTCGAGCCGAGTCGCGGCAAAGCCGCGCGCGATGAACTCCTCCATCGCCGCCTCCACGATCGCCCCGCGCCGCTCGGCCGCGCGCTCGGCGCGGTTGGAGGCTGGTTTGGACGCCGCGGCGGTCGCAGCTTCACTGCCGCGTTTGGCGGGCTTTGGGGCGGATTTCCTTGCGGTTCTGGTCGGGTCATTCTTCATTGTACATTTATGACTGACTAGTCAGTCATTGTCAATTTGAGCCGAAAATCGGCTTCTCACATGGGCGTGAGCGGTGTCGGCGAAACCATCGATCGGCATTACGGCCGGGCGATTTTGCGCCGCGCCGAGGGAGCAGCATATGCCGCGGATGTGGGGTATCGGGTGCGCAGCGGTCTTTCCGCGTCATTGCGAGCGTAGCGAAGCAATCCATTCTTCAGCTTTGCGGTGACGTGGATTGCTTCGTCGCTTCGCTCCTCGCAATGACGGTGGATATAGCCTCGCTTTCTCGCGGCGCATTGCGCCCTCCCCTGGAAGACGGCTTGTAGCCCGTCTTGTTGCCGTCATTGCGAGCGGAGCGAAGCAATCCATCGCTCCGCGTGCTGGGTGACAATGGATTGCTTCGCTTCGCTCGCAATGACGATGAAATGTCGAACCTCCCCACGACCGTCATACCCCGCGAACGCGGGATATCCAGTACGCTGCGGCTTGTCGGTTCTATCACTGCTGCCTCTGGAATACTGGGTCACCCGCCTTCGGGTGACGACAACTGAGTGTGCGTTGGCATTCTCGCGGCGCGTTGCGTCCGAGTCTTGCCAACCTCACCCTGAAAAGCAGAGGGTGCAGGGAATGCCGGGTGCTTGCTGCACCCGCGGTCTCGTGTGCAAAAGTGCACAGAAAGAAACGCACACGAGCATACAGGTACAGTCGGAGCAGTCCGGCATTCCCTGCGCAATGGTTTGACGGCTTATGCCGCGCTCTCCCTGGAGACGAATTCCTTTTGCCTCCATCGCTGCCGGCTTGATGGCTGATCGATCCGGTTGGATCGATTTAGCCACCGGCAGCTTGGCACCAGCCACGGGTGTCGGGACCACACGGTTTTGCCGTACGCGTCAGCGCCGTCCATCTTGCGCGCTGTTGCTCGCTCACGGAAACCGCCCTGCGAACAAACTCACGCGCCGGCGCCTCGCGTCCACCGCATCCCGCCTCGCGTTCGTGACGATCGCGATACGCCCCTCTTGTCGAGCCGGGACAGCGCCGTAATGCCTCTGATTTGGGGTCAAGAGAAAGCGGAATATATTTGCAACGCCGGCTGGACGGCCCAAATCAAATTGAATCCGTTCGAGAAATTAGATTTTTCGCGCAGCGCCTTTGGTGCAGTTGCGCGGGCCGGTGAGGGCGAGAGAGGCGAGAGATCAGGAGGCGGCGCGAGGAGGCCGCCTCCTTGGCGTACAGCTTTCACTCACTGGCAGAGATACATCTGGCCATCGTCGAGTTTCGTCATGGTGCCCGGCGTGCATTTGATGAAGTTGCGCCCCGAGTAATCTTCCCATCCGGTGTAGCCGTAGTAGGGGCTACGAGCATAGTAGGCCCTCGTCGCATAATGAGGCTGGCCGAAGTAGGGATCGGTCTGCTGAGCTGCGTATGCGTTGCCCCATCCATACCCACCAGATCCATAGTAGCCGGGTGCGTAGTATCCCGGCGCAGTAGCCGCGGCGACAGCGCCAGCCGTGGCGACCGCCGCGCCTGCGGCGAGGCCCGCGCCAACCGCGCCAGCGCCATATCCGTAGGCGGCACGCCGGTTCTGCCGCCGCGCGACGCCTGCAGCGCTCACGGGCGTCAACGGGCGACCGACCCGCGCCTGGGCGCTATCGGTCGAAACCGAAACGCCGCCCTGCTCGGACCAGTTGATGGAGAAAAGTGCGGCAATAGCGAAGGTGGACACTCCAATCGCAATCTTTATCGTTCTTCTTTGCACCATGGCTTGTCTCCAGTTGGTTATGCCCCATTGGTGATGCTGCTTGGCTGCCGAGACGTGTTTGCAGAAACTCGTTCGCGCCGGGCCAATCGGTGGGAGCCCGGTGGAAGCAGTTGGTGCTCGGCGAAATTGAAGAAGGAATTGTTCATCTGACGCGCATCCCCTTCGCTTGAAGAGCCGTCGTCATATGCCCGCATCAGAGCGCAACGGCGCGCCGGCCGCTATTGTCCTAAAGAGCATCAATAGGTCATAACGGCTGACTGAACTGCAGGCCTCGGTCAGCGCCGCATAGATAGAATATCGCGTGGGTGTTCACCTTGAACGTCAGCTCGCATTCCCCGTCGCTGATATCATCGATTGATTTGAACAGGGGCGACGCAATACCGGAATATTTGGCAAAACAGGATGTGACAGGAAAATGAACGCGTTTCCCGTTCGCACAAGCATGTGTGGTGCGCCGTTGCGTCCCGCAAACGCTTATGTCGGCCAGACGACCGACACGCGGCCAACGAGCCTCTTAGGATCGGCTATCAGTGTCAGCCGTCTTAAGAGTTCATTCATGCAACGCAAACGATCCAAGCCGCACTCATTTGGAGAACAGCTCGAAGCCGAAAAGGTGCGCCTCAAGTTACAGGCAGGGAAGCTGCCCAACGGTCCGTTGAAGGACGCAGTCAATCTGAAGATCAGGCAAGTGGAAGCTGCAACCAGGATGAACGAGTGGCTTTCGTCGCCCGGCCTGAAGCCGACGACGCAATCAGGTGGCCGCTAGGAGACTCGGGGCGCTCAGGCCGTCCGGTCCTGGCCGCCCTGCACGGCGCGCGCCGCCAACTGGTCGAACCGCCTGATCGAATTGCGGAGAATGTCGGCCTCCTGCTCGTACTCGACGAGCTTCTTGCGCCAGGACTCGGCGAGGAGGCGGCGGCCTGCGCTGTCCGCCTGCTTGTGCAGTTTATTGGCCAGCGCGACCCGCTCGTCCAGGGCGCGCACGGCGCTGCCCAGGGCCCGATGCAGATTTTCGTCGAGCCCCAGACTCATGAGCTCGGCGGTGTAGGCATGGCCGACGTGACAGCGATAGCGCAGCAGATTGCCTTCCTGGATCTCCCACATCACGCCATGGCAATCCGGGCAAGCCAGCAGCGACCTGCGGCCGATCTCGTCCATCCTGGTCATGCTGCCGTCTCGTCCTCTTGCCACGCCGACCTCGTAGACGAGCTCCGGGGACGGCTCTGCGGGCGTACCCTGAGGCTCGCGCACGAGCCGTTGAAACAGCGACGGCATCCCGGCGAGGCCTGCGACGTGGTCCGGCTTGAATTTCGTCAGCGCGGCCTCCGGCATCCCGGCATAAGCGGCGTCACCGGGGTCCTGCACGACGGTCAATCCGCCGTACTCGTGCAGCGTGTGCAGGCCGGAGGCGCCATCTCCCAGGGTTCCGGTCAGCACCGCCCCGACCGCGCGGGGGCCGCAGCACAGGGCCACGGAACGGAACATTGGATCGATCGCGGGCCGCGCGTTGTTCTCGCGCGGGCCCTCGCCAAGTCTGATTTGCTCGCCGTCGGCCAGCATGTGGCTGTTGGGAGGAGCGATATAGATCTGGCCGCGTTCCAGTTTCATTCGGTCCGCGGCGAAGCGAGCCGGCAGCGGACCCGCCTGGGTCAGGATGGCGTCCAGCGAGGATTCGAATTGCGCGGAAAGGTGGATCACCACGAGGATAGACGCGGGAAAGTCGCGTGGAAATTCGGAGGCCAGAAACCGCAACGCGTCCACACCGCCAGCGGACGTCCCAATCGCCAGAATATCCCGATTGGACATCCGCGCACTCCATCTTGCCTCGCAACCATAATGGTTGCCGGCCTGCCTTGTTCCTCCGGCCTCGTTGCACAGCGGGTCAAAGTGCTTGCCCGCGAGGGCAATAAGCGGTTCGATGCGGGCCGCTGAGGAGATAAAAAGTGACCGACAACACCGAGACTGACAGAAGCGACGAGCCGACCACAAACGGTTCCAAACCGATCGTTGTCGGGATCGGCGCCTCGGCCGGCGGCGTGCAGGCGCTGCAAAATTTCTTTCACAACCTGCCCGAGAAGCCCGGCGCCGCCTTCGTGGTGGTGCTGCATCTCGATCCCGATCGCCCGAGCGAAATGGTCAGTATTCTCTCGTTGCGGACGCATATGCCGGTGAGCCAGGTCGGCGAGCCACAGCGCATGCAGGCCAACCATGTCTACGTGATTTCTCCGGACCGGCGGCTACACATCACCGATCGTGAAATCGCGGCCTCCGAATTCGACGAGCCGCGCGGACAGCGCGCGCCGATCGACCTGTTTTTCCGGTCGCTGGCCGAACAGCATGGCGACGGTTTTGCGGTGATCCTGACTGGCGCCGGCTCGGACGGCGCGATCGGCATCAAGTCGGTCAAGGAAACCGGCGGTCTCATCCTGGTCCAGGATCCCCACGAGGCCGAACATGCGTCGATGCCGCGAAGCGCGATCGCCACCGGCGTGGTCGATTTCGTCCTGCCGATCCACGAGCTGGCAAACAGGATCGTCGAACTGATCAGGGACAAGGAAAATTTTGCGGGCGCCGAACCGCGGAATTTCAGCGAAGAGGTGCTGCGCCGGATCCTTGCCCATGTCCGGGTCCGGACCGGGCATGATTTCGCGAAGTACAAGCGCGCCACCGTGGCGAGGCGCATCGCGCGCCGCATGCAGGTCACCCGCTGCGACGATCCGGCTGACTACTACAATATGCTGCGCGATCATCCCGACGAGGCGACCGCCCTGCTTGGCGACCTGCTGATTGCGGTCACGACCTTCTTCCGCGATCCCGAGGTGTTCGACGCGCTCAAGACGGATGTCCTGCCGCAGCTTTTCCACGTCAAACCGCCGGGCGAGCCGATCAGGATCTGGGTGGCGGGCTGCGCCACCGGTGAAGAAGCCTATACCATCGCGATGTTGCTGCTCGAGGAAGCATCGCGTCACGATATAAGGCCTGCGCTGCAGGTGTTCGGCTCCGATCTCGATGTGCGCTCGCTGGCGATCGCCCGCGAGGGCCGGTTTCCGGCTGCGATCGAAGCCGACGTCAGCGAGGACCGGCTGCGCCGCTTCTTCATTCGCGAGGGCGACCACTACCGGGTGCGGCAGGAACTGCGCGATATCGTGCTGTTCGCCAGCCACAGCGTGCTGAAGGATCCGCCGTTTTCGCGCGTCAACCTGATCTCCTGCCGCAACCTGCTGATCTATCTCGATCGCGAGCTGCAGCAGCAGGTCTGCAGCACGTTCCACTATGCGCTCAATCCCGGCGGCTTTCTGCTGGTGGGATCGTCGGAGACGGCCGACAGTCCGCCGGGTCTGTTTCGCACCGTCGACCGCAAGGCGCGCATCTATCAGTCCAGCGTGCAGGGCAGCGACAAGCCGCGGCTCTTACCGCGGCTTCTGGGCAGCATGGGCACGCTGCAGGAGCACGCCGCCGCCAGGGCTTCGCTTGCGCCGAGCTCGCTGCTGAGCGAGGCGGCCTCGCATCGCAAGGCGATCGAGAAAGTTGCGCCGCCGAGCATTCTGGTGGATTCCACGCACCGCGTCATTCACCTCTCGGAGAATGCCGGCCGCTACCTGCAGCCTTCCGGAGGCCCGCTGAGCGGCGACATCGTCGATCTGGTGCGCCCCGAGTTGCGCTTCGAACTGCGCTCGGCGTTGCACCGGGTGTTCGAGCGGCCGGCCCCGTCCCTGAGCCTGCCGATTCCCGTGCGCTTCAACGGCGCGGCGCATCGGGTGCTGCTGCACGTCAAGCCGGCAATCGAGGAAGAGGGCAAGCGGCCGCATGAAGCCGTGGTGATCTTCATCGAGGGCGAAGCGATCGATCCGTCCAGCCAGCAGGAGATGCAACGAGACGGCGGCGTCGACGAGATGGTCCGCCGCCTGAAAGAGGAGTTGCAGCTGACGCAAGCGCGGCTGCGGACCACGCGCGAGGAATCGGAAGCCACCAACGAGGAGCTTCGCGCCGCCAACGAGGAGCTGCAATCCATCAACGAGGAGTATCGTTCGACCTCGGAAGAACTGGAAACCAGCAAGGAAGAGCTGCAATCGATCAACGAGGAGCTGCAAACCGTCAATGCGGAACTCAAGCTGAAGCTGGAGGCGGTTTCGCGCGGCCATAGCGACTTGCAGAACCTGATGGCCGCGACCGATTTCGGCACGCTGTTCCTGGACGCGGGCTTGCGGATCAAGCGATTCACCCAGCCGGTCACCGAATTGATCAGCATCACGCCGCACGACGAGGGACGGCCGGTGACCGATTTCGCGCACCGGCTCGAATATGATGACCTGGTCAAGGACGCGCAGTCGGTGTTGACGCATCTCACCCCGATCACGCGGGAAGTCCGCAGCCGCACCAATCGCTGGTTCGACATCCGCTTGCGGCCCTACCGCACGGTGGACGACAAGATTGACGGCGTCGTCATCACCTTCGTCGACATCACCGACCGCAAGGCCTGGGAGACGCGGCAGGCAACTTTGCTCGGCGAGTTGAGCCACCGGGTCAAGAACACGCTGGCCGTGGTGCAGTCGATTGCCCATCTGAGCCACCGGAAAGGCGTGCCGGCCGAAGACTTCGTCGCGGAATTCGACGGCCGTCTGTCGGCGCTGGCGGTATCACACGCGCTGCTGGTCGAATCCGACTGGGAGGGCGCCGATCTCGGGGCGATGATCCATCAGCAGCTCGACGCCTATGTGGCGGGCGATCCGGGCCGGCTGCAGGTCGAGGGAGAGCCTGTCACACTGCCTCCGGATGTTGCCGGCCCGTTCGGCCTCGTCCTGCACGAACTCGCCACCAACGCCGCCAAGTATGGCGCGCTGTCGGTGTCGGCTGGCAAAATTCAGATGAGCTGGACGGTCAAGCAAAGGAACAACCAGCGCTTGTTGAAATTCATCTGGCAGGAGGTGAACGGGCCGGCGGTGAAGGTGCCGGAACATACCGGCTTCGGAAGCACGTTGATCGAGCGCGGGGTTCCAGACTCGAAAGTGGAACGAGAATTCTTGCCGAGCGGACAGGTTTACACCATCGAGTTCCCATTGAGGGAGCCAAGCGCCGGCTGACACAAAACGAAGCTCGCAACGACGCGAAGCGTTTCGACTGGCCCACCGATGGGCTGAACCGGATCGGCGGTCGATGCCGGATTCCTCATCGCCGACCTTCCAGCAACAGGAGGATGCATGGCGCTGTACTATTTCATATTGAGAGTGGGCCGGGAGGAGTTCCCCGACCCGATCGGCGAAGAGTTCGACGATATCGCCGACGCACGCGCGCACGCCCATGCCGTTGCGCGGGAACTGATGCGCAATCGCGAGGGCAGAACCCACCATTGGCGCGTCAGGGTCTGCGACGATTATCTGCAGCCTCGCTACGAATGCCTGTTTGCCGATGTCGACCAGCGGCTCGATACCTATCACGAGGACTTGCGCGGCTCCATCGTCCGGGTGGCCCGGACCACGGCCGCCATGAACGACGCCATCGGCAACATCGATTGCGCCATGTCCGACCTTCGGGAAACCATGCGGCTGCTCGACGAGGCAACGGCCAGATTTTCGCGTGCGGGCTTTGAGGACAGGCTGCCCAGAGCAGGCTAGCGAGCCTTGCTCTCGTGCGGTTCGGCTCCGAGTAGCATCTCGTGGTGGCTTCTGACGGCGCCGTAGCACTCGCATGCGCAGCGCTCCAGCGCATCAGGCTGCTCGAGCCGGACATGACCGCGCACATAGCTGATCCAGCCGGCCTGCTGGAATTTGCCCGCCACCACGCTGACGCTGGTGCGCCGGACGCCGAGCATCTCCGACATGAAATCCTGTGTCAGCTTGAAGGTGTCGCCTCCGGTGACGTCGCGGACCCGCAATAGCCAGCGCGCCAGCCGCTGATCCAGATTGTGCAGCGCGTTGCACGCCGAGGATTGCTGTGCCTGGGCCAGGACGAACTGCTCCTGGCGAATGATCAAGGCCCGGAACGGCTCACTGTCTTGTACGAGGCGGCGAGCGGCCTCCACTTCCACCGCGTAGCCGTGGCCGTCCACCTGCACGATGGCCTGGTAGCAGGCGTCCGCACTGCCGATCGCCGCCGTGCCGCCGATAAGGCCATCGCGTCCGACGATGGCAAATTCGATGGTCTCGCCCGCCGCGAGCGGCGTGACCAGCGATACGGCGCCGGAGATCAGGAAATACAGATGGCGTATGCTGTCCCCCGGCATGAACAGGATCTTGCCCGCGGGAAATTCCTGCTCATGCAGGAGCGGTGCAAGCTTCCGGAAAACGTCCGGCGGGAGACTGCGCAAGGCAAGGTTCTGAAGGAAGGGCATTGGCACTCCTACGCCCCCGGGACCGCCGGTCGCACTAACCCCCCAACCAATAATAGTCGATTCGGTTCCGCTGGCGCCCGTATTCAACGAAGCCATTGGCCTAAAGCAGCAGGAATTGCCGGGATAGCGAGGGCGCAAAAGCCCGACATGGAGTGGAAAATGGCCGCGCCCGACAGGCGAGCAGCCGCCAGCCGTGGCGCTCAAGGTTATTTTTGTCGAGGGCGGAACACAGTTTGAGTCTTCAGGTTCTTTCCGCGGAGACGGAATTTCGCGAGGAGCGGGACAGTCACCAGTCACGGACAGGCGGTGTAACGCCCGCTTGCCGTGGCTTTCCTCCCACAACAAAAGTGGCCCTCTCCCACAAGCACAGGCAATCAGAAAATGATGACGCGCCGGAGAACGAACGATCTGACACGAAACAGTCTTGATGTGCGTGATCGTGTGCAGGTCAGGATCGTGAGAAAGCGCCTGAAGGTTTCGGATGCGCAACTCGCGGAGATCGTTCGCAAGGCCGGGAATTCGATCTCTGCCATCAACAAGGAGGCCGGCGCGAAGCAGGTGCTATCGCTGCCCAAGACGATCGCGGGTCGCCCGTAGAGCCGATCTCAGCAAGTCCGGCGGCGATAGCCATCGCTACATCAGCGCCGGCAAACCTCACTCCTCGCCGTCGCGCTTGCGCAGCAGGTCTTTCGCAAGATCCGCCAGCGCCGGTCGCGGCAGCGCGGTGAAGGGGAGCGGGCGGGTGACATCGATAGCAGCGAGGCCGAGCCTCGCCGTGAGCAGGCCATTGAGCACGCCTTCGCCGAGCCGCTGCGAGAGTTTCGCGGCGATGCCGTGGCCGAGCATCTGCTGCACCAGGCTGTCGGTCGCGGCCATGCCGCCGGTGAGGGCGAGATGGCCGATCACATGGCGCAAGAGGCTGATCATGCCGAGCGTGCCGGGCCGGCCGCCATAGAGCCGCGCCAATTGCCGGATCAGCCGCATTGCGGCGACGAACACGAACAGCACGTCGATCAGCGCGCGCGGGCTGACCGCCGTCACCACCGAGACGCGCTGCGCGGCTACCGAAACCAGCCGCCGCGCCTCCTCGTCGAGCGGCGTCATCAGCTCGCGCTCGGCCAGCTTGATCATGTCGGCGCCGTCGATGATGTCGTCGGCGTGGCCGGCCAACGATGTGCGGGCGCGCGCCAGATGCGGGTTCTGATGCGCGAGCTTGAGCAGGTCGTCGACGACCGCCCGGCTCTCGGCGCGGTCGTCGCTGAGCAGCACCTGCGTGGCGCGCTGGTGCAGCTTTTCGATCGCCGCCAGCCGCGCCATGCCGAAGGCTTCGCGGGCGACCACGACCAGTAGCGCCAGCGCGGCCGCCGCCGCGAAGACAAGCGCGACATAGCCGACCGTCTGGCTGCGCGCGAACAGGTCCTCGACCAGGTTGACGACGGAAAGCCCAAGCCCGAGCAGCACCAGCCCGGCGGTCGCAGACCAGAACAGCGTGCCCCAGCGAAAGCCGCGGCGCGCGGGGACGAGCGGCGCATCGAGCGGCACCGGAAGCGTGGCGGGGTCGGATTCCGGCCTGATATGCACGGTGCCGGGGGCAGGGCGGCCGGTCTGCTCCGGCTCCATCACGATCACGCCGGGATCGCCGAGCTTGAACGTCGCCGGCCGCCGATGAGGCGTTTTCTCGCTCATTGCAGTCTGTCTCCGATCAGGAACTGGAGGGCGCGGTCAAGGCGGATATGAGGCAGCGCGGGCTCTTGCGCGCCCTCACGCTCCAAATCTTGGCGCTCCAAGAGCGGCGGGCGGAAGCGCAGGAAGCGGAAATCGGCGTGCTCGGTAGGGCTGGAGGAAAGGCCGCGGAACGTGCCCCTGAACAGTTCCTCGGGATCGTCGGGCAGGTCGCCCGGAAAGGTCGCGACTTCGGTTTCGCCGTCAAAGGTCTCGCCGTTGGCGGTCTCGCCGGGCGCGGGCGTGCCGAGAATGGACGGCAGCTTTTCGCGGCCGCGCTGGACCATCGCCTCGCGCGTGGCGCGCACCGCAGCGAGCGCCACAACGTCGATTCCCGCGCCGGCATATTCGGCGCGCTCGGCCGCCTTGGCGACCGCGCGCCGCAACACCGCTTCGAGACGGTCATGGCTCTGATGATGCAGGTGATCGGCTTTCGTCGCCGCAAACAGGATGCGATCAATCCGCGGGCGGAAAATGTTGCTCAGCAAGGTGCGGTGGCCGATCCGGAAGCAATCGAGAATTCCCGTCAGCGCCGCTTCCAGATCATGCAACGCCTCCGGCCCGGCGTTGAAGGCCGCGAGCGCGTCGACCAGCACGATCTGTCGATCGAGCCGGGCAAAGTGATCGCGGAAGAACGGACGCACCACGACATCCTTGTAGGCTTCATAGCGCCGCCGCATCATTGCCCACAGCGACCCATCGGGCGCGCTGCCATCCGCCGGCACGTCGAGCGGCGCAAAGGTCAGCGCTGGCGAGCCCGCGAGATTGCCCGGCATCAGGAAGCGGCCGGGCGGCAGCAGGCTCATCGCGAAGCGTTCGTCGCGGCAGGCGCGCAAATAATCGGTGAACAGTCTTGCCGCCGTGAGCGTCGCCTGTTCGTTTTCGCGATCCTCGGCGACGAGCGTCCCGAGATGTTCGTGCCAGGGCGCGGCGAGTTTCGCGCGCGGTCCCTCGCGCGACAATGCCAGGCTCTCGGCCGACCATTGCTCAAAGCTCTTGTTGAGCAGCGGCAGGTCGAGCAGCCATTCGCCGGGGTAATCGACGATGTCGATGGTCAGCGTGCGGTCCGCGCCGTTCTGCCGCTGGTAGTCGATGACGAGGCGCAACTCGGAGATATCGACGGTGGAGTTCGGCCAGCGCCGCTGCTCGACCAGGGTGCGGACGTGGTTCTCATAGTCGAAGCGCGGCACCGCGTCGTCCGGTTGCGGCTCAAGCCGGGCGCGCGCGATCCGCCCGGTTGCATAGGGCTCGAATACCGGAAACCGGCCGCCGCGGGTCAGGCCGTGGATCAGCGCCGTGATGAACACGGTCTTGCCGGCGCGCGACAGGCCGGTGACGCCGAGCCGCACCGTCGGGTTGAAAAAGCTGTCGCCGTAATCAAGTAGTGCTCGCGCCGACAGGCGTGCTTCCTCGATGATGTCTGAAAAACTGGGGGCCATGAGGCGCAAAGAACTCGATATGGGGAACGGCAGGGCGAATGTCACGAAAAGTGGCGATTGGCGGGCTAAAATCAAGCTTCATTGATAAGCCGCTTTTACCGGCGAACCGGGCTTGAACGGTTCGTCGATCCTGCAAGACTATGCCCAAGGCGTTCCGCAACCAGCTCCGCAGGCCTGCATGACCATCTTCAGACTGAAGCAACTCGCCTCGACCTCGATCCATGCGGCGGCGGGCGCGATGCACTGGAACTACGACCGCGCCGAGTTGATCGCTGACGGTGTCGTCCATGCCGTGGGTGTCTGCGCCGGGCTCGTTGCCGCCACCGTCCTGATCGTATTGACCTCGGTCTATGCCACTGCGTTCGACGTCGTGGTCGTGTCGGTCTATGTCGCAGGCCTGCTGGCGATGTTGGTGCTGTCGGCGACCTACAATCTGCTGCCGGTGTCGCGCGCCAAATGGATACTGCGCCGCTTCGATCATTCGGCGATCTATGTGCTGATCGCGGCGACCTATACGCCGTTCATCGTGCAATTGAGAGACAGCTATGTCGCGGTTGCGCTGCTCACCGGGGTGTGGTGCGTCGCGATCGCCGGCATCGTGCTGAAGCTGGCGCTGCCGGGGCGGTTCGACCGTGTGGCGACCGGCCTTTATCTCGCGCTCGGCTGGAGCGGCCTGATGCTTTACGATACCGTGGTGAAGGCGCTGCCCGCGCTGGCGCTATGGCTCGTGGTCGCGGGGGGCGTGCTCTATAGCCTCGGCGTGATCTTCCATGCCTGGCAGCGGCTTCGCTTCCAGAACGCGATCTGGCACGGCTTTGTCCTGCTCGGCGCGGCGTGCCACTATACGGCGATCCTCGATCTGATTATCCTGACCTGACAAAAAACATTCTGGTCTGAGCATGATCTCCGCGCAGGCGCGTTCCGCGTCTGTCGCGAGGGAAAATCGGTTCCCGCTTTTTCCGGATCATGCCGAAGGGAGAGCGGTCATGCAGGTAACGGGCAAAGTCGTGGTTGTGACCGGTGGCGGCAACGGCATCGGCAAGGCGCTGTGCGAAGCCTTTCACGGCGCGGGTGCGGCCAGGGTGGTGGTCGCCGACATCGATCCGGCCGCCGCGCGGGCTGTCGCCACGCCGATCGAGGGCGCGGCCTTCAAGTGCGATGTCGGCAAGGAAAAAGACGTTCTCCACGTCATCGAGGAGACCGAGCATCAGTTCGGCCCGATCGCGCTGTTCTGCTCCAATGCCGGCATCGGCGGGGGCTTCGATCCGCTGTCGGTCAATGCCGGCGGCACCTCGGACGAACCGTGGTCGCGAAGCTGGGCCGTCCATGTCATGGCCCACGTCTATGCGGCGCGACATTTGATCCCGCGGATGAAGGCGCGCGGCGGCGGCTATTTCCTCAACACGATCTCGGCGGCGGGACTGTTGTCGCAGGTCGGCAGCCCGGCCTATTCGACCACCAAGCACGCCGCGGTGGGTTTTGCCGAAAACCTCGCGATCTCGCACAAGGCCGACGGCATCAAGGTTTCGATCCTGTGTCCGCAGGGCGTCGACACCAACATGCTGCGCTCGATCCCCAAGGGCCCGCAATCCGGCGACGGCGATCTCTCGCCGGAGCAGGTGGCGCGCGATGTGCTGAGGGGACTGGAAGAGGAATCTTTCGTGATCCTGCCGCACCCGCAGGTGCTGGGTTACATGCGCAAGAAGACCGAGAATTACGACCGCTGGATATCAGGCATGGCGAAGATCCAGGCCAAGATGCGGGAAGCCTACGGGAAATAGTTGTACCCCTCATGGTGAGGAGCGCGGTACGCGCGTCTCGAACCATGAGGCCCGTGGCCCATCCTTCGAGACGCCGCTTCGCGGCTCCTCAGGATGAGGTCTTGGTGTGCCTCACCCTCCAGTAAGTGTAGCCCGGATGAGCGCAGCGATATCCGGGGCCGGTCTCGCATAAGTACCCGGATGTCGCTGCGCTCATCCGGGCTACGAGTCTCAAGCTGGCTCCACCCTGAATTCCCGAGCCGGCGCCCAGGGCCGAGCCTTGCGCTATATCAAGCAAGTTCCGCCTGCCGCGTGCGGAACTGGGGCCAAATAAGGCGGTTGGGAGCGGCAGAAGAATACGCCAGTTAGCTACCCCTGACCCTTTTGCAGCAGCTCACCGGAACTATCCGGCCTTTGAATCAAAAGAGGTTTCATGAACTGGTTTGCATGGCCGTTCGGAAAAGATCCGGCGACACAGGACGCCCCTCTTGCGCTGATTGCTGACGTCGAAAAGCGGGGCCAGCAATATCTCGACGACGTCGATCATGGAAAATGGGTCTATCCGGCCTGCAAGCGGACCTCGTCCGATGCCGGGGCCGATGAAAGTTCGGTGTGCGACCACACGCGACTGGAAGCCGTCCGCTATTTGCTGATGGTCCCCAGGGGTGAATTCAAGCTGCTCGCCGATCCGGATTCGCAGAAGGCGATATTGGACGCCTATCTTCGCCAGTTGCCGCACGAGGAAACGGTGATCGAATTCACCGGCGACACGATGAACGATCTGGCGATCGCCGTCATCGCCGGTTTCAACTGGCTCAACCATTGCGCCGGGCTTGCCGGAGCCGACCGCAACACATTTTCGGGGACGCTCAATCACTTCCGCAAGATCGCGATAACGGCGCAGAAATGGTGGCAGATGGACGGCGCCAAGGAGCGCCACGCGCAGATGCTGCAGGCGCAGCAGGAGCCGCCGCTGTTGCTGTATCTGGTGTGGGCCGACTACACCCGTCTTGCCAGCGAAATCGCCGCCGCGCGCGCCGGGCGCAAGGAGTGAAACGGCGGCGTGTTTTCTCTGCGTGGAGAGCAGCGGCACGTCCCTCCACGTCATTGCGAGGAGCGAAGCGACGAAGCAATCCATCCATCCGCGAAGAAGGTATGGATTGCTTCGCTTCGCTCGCAATGACGGGGAGAGGACTTCGCTCTCACCCCTTCTGCGCGTAGAGCAGCGGCACGGCGGAATCCACCATCACCTCGATCAGGCTGGTGCCGGTGTGCGAAAGGCCGTAGCTCAGCGCGCCCGCAAGCTCCGATGATTTCGTCACCCGCGCGGCGTGGCAGCCCATGCCGTCGGCGAGCTTGACGAAATCGATGCCGGGCAGTTCGAGGCCGGGCACATTGCGCACCTGCATCACCTGGCTGAACGAGCGCATCGCGCCGTAGCCGGCATTGTTGATGACGACGACCGTGAGCGGGAGCTTGCGTTGCGCTGCGGTCCACAGCGCCTGGATCGAA
>Ga0081540_1001241_pt1 | contig 22259 bp, 20 predicted proteins | sample TabmetS2T1R1_FD_71024 | JGI IMG/M metagenome (GOLD analysis project Ga0081540, IMG submission 71024) | Tabebuia heterophylla rhizosphere microbial communities from the University of Puerto Rico - S2T1R1 | ecosystem: Host-associated > Plants > Roots > Rhizosphere ... | reverse complement strand
GCGCAAGGCGCTGTCCTGGCCGGCCCGCCAGATCGCAATCAACGCCGGTGAAGACGGCTCCGTCATCGTCGGCAAGATCCTGGAGAAGGAGCAGTACGCCTACGGCTTCGACTCGCAGAACGGTGAATACGGCAACCTCGTCACCAAGGGCATCATCGACCCGACCAAGGTGGTCCGCATCGCGATCCAGAACGCGGCCTCCGTCGCGGCTCTGCTGATCACGACCGAAGCCATGGTCGCCGAAGTGCCGAAGAAGGCCGCGCCCGCTGCCGGCATGCCCCCGGGCGGCGGCATGGGCGGCATGGATTTCTAAGTCAACGACGCTTTCCAAGCGATCCAAGAAGTGCAAAACCCCGGCAGCGATGCCGGGGTTTTTGTTTTGGGTCGGCTCTCTCTACTCGTCATTCCGGGGCGCGCGAAGCGCGAGCCCGGAATGACGAGAGGATAGTCTGACCATGCCCCGCCCACAAACCATTCCGGCCCTGCAGCCTCGCAATCGCCGGCAGCCGACCAGTTCTGTGCAGGTGATCGATTGAACGCTCCCCCTTCGAAGCCCTCCATGGTTGCACACAGCTCCTTCGCAGCCATGAAGTCCCCGCCCTATCGCCTTCAGTTCGTATCCTTCGTGCTCGCCATGATGGCCGACAATATCGAGCACGTGATCAGCTATTGGGTGGTGTTCCAGAAATTTCATTCACCCGCGCTGGCTGGCTTTGCGGTGCTGTCGCATTGGCTGCCGTTTCTGTTCTTCTCCGTCGCCGTGGGCGGACTGGCTGACCGGTTCGATTCGCGGCGCATCATCCAGTGCGGCATGCTGCTCTTCATCGTGGCGTCAGCGGGATGGGGCTATTTCTTCATCGCCGGCAGCATCGAGATGTGGCACGCGATGCTGCTGCTGGTCATCCACGGCTGCGCCGGCGTGCTGTGGCAGACGCCGAACCAGCTGTTGCTCTGGGACATCGTCGGCCCCGCTGATCTACCGAGCGCGGTGCGGCTGAACGCGATGGCGCGCTATCTCGGTGTGCTGGTCGGCCCGGCAGTCGGCGGCGCCATCATGCTGGCGCTGGGCCCGTCCCACGGCATCATTCTCAACACGCTGTTCTACCTGCCGATGCTGCTCTGGCTGTTTTGGGCGCCCGGAAGGGCGAAGGATGCAGCGCCGCGGCGCCTCGCCGTCCGCGGCCTTGCCGACATCGTGCAGACCATCCGCGACATCGCCACCCACAAGATCCTGACCTCGATGACGCTGCTCGCGGGGCTTACCTCCTTCATGATCGGCAACGCCTACCACGCCCAGATGCCGGGTTTTGCCGGCGATCTCGGCCATGGTGACCCCGGCGTGTCCTATAGCGTGCTGCTCGCGGCCGACGCCGCCGGGGCGCTGTTGGCAGGCATCGCACTGGAAGCGTGGGGACGACTGAGACCCACGCCCCGGACAGCCATCTTCCTCGCCATTCTCTGGACCTTGTCCCTGCTCTGCTTCGCCGCCACCAGTATCTACGCGATCTCCATCGCGCTGTTGTTCGCCGCCGGATTCTTCGAGCTGTCATTCAACACGATGGCGCAGGCTCTGGTCCAGTTGAATGCTCCCACCGACATCCGCGGCCGCGTCGTCGGCCTGTTCAACATGGCCGGACTCGGCATGCGTGCCTTCAGCGGCATCACCGTCGGTCTGCTTGGAGCTGCGATCGGTATTCACTGGTCACTCGGCCTCTCGGCCGCCGTGCTGCTGGCGTTTCTGCTCGTCCTGCATCGGCGCGTGGCAAACTGACAGCGGCAGAACGGAAGGCTCGCCGCAAAACCCGCTATCGCACCAGCATGCCGATCCGCCCCCAGCGAATGCCGGGTGGCGCGCCGCGAGCGCCGACGGTACTGGAGAAGAAAATCATTCCCGCGCGACCGACGAGGTTTTCGAGCGGCACGTAGCCGATCATCGATAGCACGCGGCTGTCTGTCGAATTGTCCCTGTTGTCGCCGAGCATGAAAATGCGGCCTTCAGGCACGGTGTACAAATTCGTGTTGTCGTAAAACCCATTGTCGACGCAATCGAGTATCTCGTAGCTGACGCCGTTCGGGAGAGTCTCACGCCATCGCTTGGTTTTGGTCACGCCTCCCGATCCGCAGGGATCCTCACCGACGAAATCCGGCATGCGCTCGCGCGCCACTGCGACGCCGTTGATATGAAGCACGCCTTGCTTCATCTGGATGCGGTCGCCGGGCAATCCCACCACGCGCTTCAGGTAAACGGTAGAATTGTCCTTCGGCAGTAGAAACGCAACCACTTCGCCGCGGGTGAGCACGCTGCCCCATAGGCGGGCATAGGCATACTTAGAGACGAACAAATAGTCACCGACCAGCAAGGTCGGGACCATTGAGCCGGCCGGAATATTGAAGGGCTGAAACAGATATGCCCGGATCAGCAGCGGGAGCGACAGCGCCCCGACCATCACCGCGAAAGCAAGAACGGCAAACATGCCGATCCTCCATGGCGATTCCTTCTGTGCCTGCCGGGCCGTGGTCACGGGTCGCTCCTCACTACAGGTGCAACTCCAACCTCGCACATTCATTCGGAAAAATCACGCCGCCAGCTTGGTGGCGCCGCGCAATGGCTGCAGGAGAAACGTCCGGCCGATCTCGACTTCACGGTACAACGCACGCGTCTTGTGCTACCAGTACCCTGCGGGGATGGAGTACGGGGTGCGGCAGAATCCGACACAGGTTCAGCACGAACAGTCCGCCGCCATCGACCTGACGCGGTGGGGTGGCGCGATTACCCTCGCCGTCGCGGTCGGCATCGTCTATTTCCTGTCAGCGCGGCTCAGCCTTGCGCTCCTGACCAAGCCGGAAGGTGTTGCCGTTTTCTGGCCGGCCGCGGGCGTGTCCGCCGGTGTCCTGATCGCGCTCGGGCCGCGGGCGCGATGGCCGGTCGTTGTCGGCACCATGGCTGCAACCGTCGCGGCGAATCTTTTTGGCGACCGCAATCTCTGGAGCGCCGTTCTGTTTGCCTTATGCAATGCGGGGGAAGCCGTGCTCACGGCATGGCTCACTGAACGTTACTTCGGTCCGGATTTCAGACTGAACCGGCTCCGTGCCGTGCTGGGACTGGTCGGGGCAGCGATCATCGGGACCGCAGTCTCGGGGGTCGGCGGGGCTATCGCATATCGATTGTTTCACAGCACGACGGCATCGATGTTGACGACCTGGCAGCACTGGTTCGCATCGGACGGACTGGGAATACTCGCGGTTGCGCCGCTGTTGATAGAGCTTGCAGCCGCCTCGCGCGACCGGCCGTCGATGAGTGAGCTCATCGAAGGCATTTTGGCGGTCGCCGCACTGGCCCTGGCGAGCGGACTTGCCATTTTTCTGCAGTCGGAGCTTCTGGCGACCATTGGACCGGTCGCCATATTGTTCGCGCCGCTGCTGTGGCTTGCCGCCCGTTGCCGGCCGGTTTTCGCCGCAGCGGCGGCGTTCATCGTCAGCCTGTCGGTCGTTTGGACGACCACCTTCGGCATTGGCTATTTCGGCAACCCCGGACCTTTGGCGACCGATCGCATCCTGGCGGCGCAGGTCAGTATTCTGCTGGTGACAGTCGGCGCATCGGTTCTCGCTGCGCTGTTTGCCGAAATCCGGGAAAAAAGGCGGCTGGCCGAAGCCGCCCTGCACGCCAGCGAAACCCAGCGCTATCTCATCGAAACCGAACGACTGGCGGCGCTCGGCGGCCTGGTCGCCGGCGTAGCGCACGAAATCTCAAGCCCGATCGGCATCAGCCTTACCGTCGCATCGACGCTCATGCATCGCAGCTCCGACTTCGCCAAGCAGATCGCCTCGGGCCAGGTGCGGCGAACCCAGCTCGGCGAGTTCGCCGACAGCTGTCGTGGCGCCACAGAACAGCTGGTCGCTAACTTGCAGCGCGCCGGCGGGTTGATTCAATCGTTCAAGCAGGTCGCCGTTGATCGCAGCAGTGACGAGCGGCGCGCCTTCGACCTCAAGGTCGCGACCGAGCAGGTCGTCGCAAGCGTACGGTCGCGGCTGCTGAGATCGCAATCGTCACTCGCCATCGAGATACAATCCGATATCATCATGGACAGCTTCCCCGGCCCCTACGGCCAGGTGCTGACCAACCTCATCTTCAACGCGATCACCCACGGCTTTGCCGATCGGGCCAGGGGACACATCCTGATCAAAGCACGCCGCCTCGGCCAGGAACAGGTCGAGATCACGTTCGCCGATGACGGCTGCGGGATTCCGGAGGAGGTGCAGCGTCAGGTTTTCAACCCGTTCTTCACCACGGGACGTGGGCAGGGCAGCACCGGGCTCGGCCTGTACATCGTCCACAATCTCGTGACGCAACAGCTCGGCGGCAGAATCTCGCTCGTCTCCGCGCCGGGAAAGGGCACGACCATCACCATGAAGCTTCCCCTGCTCGCCCCCGGCAAGGCCGCGCTGGCCGACGCCACCGCGCGCCTTAGCGCATAGCCGGCCGTCGCAATGGCGCGACCTCGGGCGAGCGGACTTCAGCCTACAAGCGTGCGGCCGCCGTTCTGGTAGCGGTCCTTCGTGATCTCGAAGATCACATAGAGCGTGCCGTCGGAGACCGGGCGTTCGAAAATCCCTTCGCGTAGCACGCCGCCGATCTTCTTCATCGCGCCCTGCGAGCGGAAATTCTTTTCGCCGACCCAGAACACCACGGTGTCGACGAAGCCGAAGGCATGGTCGAGCATCAGCCGCTTCACCTCGCGATTGGTGGCGCCGCCCCAATGGCTGCGGGCCAGAAAGGTCCAGCCGATCTCGACTTCGCTTTCGGCTGGCTTGTAGTCGTTATAGCGGCTGGAGCCGATCAGCCGGTTGCTCGCGCGGTCCACAAATACGAAAGCCTTCTTCGACTCGATGCCGCCGTCGAAGAATTTCCGGAACACCGGTTCGGTGTAGCGGTCCGGCACGGGATGCACCTTCCAGATTTCCGGATCGGCGGCAGCCGCGAACAATTGCGGCCAGTCGCTGAGCGACATCGGTCTTACGGTGACGGTGGGGCCGACCAGGGTCGGCTGAAAATCAGGCTCGGTCATGAATGAGAAACTAGCGTCTCTCTGAGAACGCGCCTATCGGTTCATTGCACCGATTGCTCTCACGAGTCCCTGCCGATTTCCCGCGATCGCCCAGCCCGCCTCAATCGAGCTTCGCGATCACCGCGAGCCGTTTGATACCCTTGTTCCGGTAGGCATCGAGGAAGGCGTAATAGTCCTTGAACGACACGCAGCCGTTGGACTGGCCATTGCCGCCGAGCATATAGGTGTGCGCGAGCAGTCCGTCGCGGCCAAAAATCTTGTCCTCGCCGCCGAGCGGATTGAGCCGCAGCGCCGGCACGCCGTGAAACAGCGCCTCGCGCGGAGTGAGGTCGTAGATGTGCGGCGGCGTGACGCCCTGCATCCGCACATGCGCATAGCGCACGTCGTCCATCTTCGAGCCGAGGCCGGAATGCGCCTCAAGCTGTGTGCCGTCGGGCAGATATACGGTCTTGTTGGAGATGACATAGACCGCAGTCGACTTGTCGTAAGGCGGCTTGCCGCCATACATTGGACTCTGTTCCTGCGCGATGCTGCCGGTGATGCTGACGTCGGCCGAAGCGTAGGCGAGCAGCGCGCCGTGCGACGGCTCCTTGCCCCAGAGCTTTTCGACCATGGAGGGCTTTTGCTGACCGATCGACATCACCGCGGCCTTCGCGCGCTGCGCCATGTCGCGGATCGATGTGCCGGACTTGCCTGACACGCGCTCGACCGATCTTGTCTCGACAGGTTTTGTCGCGGGCTCAGCCATCGCGATCTGCACCGAAGCGGACGCGCGCTGCTTCTTGACGGGCTCCAGCGACACCTCGATCGATGGTGTTGCGGAGGCGAGTTGCACGCCTTCCGTGGGCGCCGGCGCGATGCCTTCGGGCGAAGCGGCCGCAAACCTCTCGTTAAACATAATCGAAGGAACCGCAGCCACAGCCTCGTTCTTCGGGACTGCGGCGGTCGTTTGCGACAAATCGCCGAACACGGTGTCGATGACGGCGGCCGGCGTCTTGCGCACGATCGAAGTCATCTGCAGTTGGGCGACCGGCGCTTCCACGCTCGCATGCATCGACGGATAGACGCTGGCGCCGAGAATGTTGCTGTACACCGTCCAGCCGCAGCCAAGCACAAGCGCAGCAACGGCTGCGGTGCCTGCGAATCCGAATGACCTGGCTTGACGGGAATGACGACGCTTCCGGGCCGGACGGCCAAACGCACCGCTACTCGTACTCATACGCCCTTCGCCCAGAACTCAGTCCCAATCGTCCCTCTCGATGCGCGTCACGCAAAAAATCGCGTCGCATCTCGCAGAGGCGCGGAGCGTCATTAAGGCGACTTTTAGTTAAATGCGGATTAAACGCAGGCCATTGTTAGGCAAGGGAAATTCGCGGTATGTTCCGGCAAATTCCCTCGGATATTTTTGCAGGCCTGTCCCGCTTTGAAGCACTCAATAGGAGAGCTTCGGATACCAGTCGGTTCCGCGTCCCTCGCGCGTGGTGTCGAGGATGGTCCAGAGCGGATCAAAGTCGGGCGCGCCGCGCGGATCCTGTCCGGGATCGGCCATCGCGCCGCTCATCTCGCCGGACCAGAAATGACGGATCACGCCATCGCGTCGCGTGAACACGCTGTAGCCGGGCAGGTCGGCATCGCCGGCGCTGACATAGTCGCGTGTGTAGTCGCCGGACATATCCGAGAAAATCTTGTGCCGAGTCCAGCCGCGCGCCTTCTTTGCCTCGACCAGGCGCGCAATCGGCGAACGCGCGGTGAAGACGAAGGCGATGCGCCCCTCGATGTCCGGCAATTTGTGTTCCCACGTGCTCATGAAAGATGTGCACATCGGGCACGGCGCCTGGCGCTGCGGTCCAAACATGTAGCTGTAGATTGCAAGCGTCTGCTTGTCGCCGAACAGGTCGGCGAAATTTACCTTGCCGTTCTCGCCTTCGAAAACATAGTTCTTCGCCACCTCGCCGCCGGGCGGCAGCGTGCGGCGTAGTTCCGCGACCCGCTCGATCTGGCGGCGCAGTTCGATCTCCTCGACCAGCAGATTTTGCCGCGCGCGCCGATATTCGGCGCTCTCGTTGGGGAAATGCGCCTTGTTGGCGCGGGCGAGTTCGGAAGCAGGCTTGAGGGTGGAACTATCCATGGCGTGACCTTTCGTTGCCGGCTGTCATCCATTAAAGACGCGTCCTGACATCTCGGTCCGACAGGGCAACGAATTATTTTTGCAGTTCCGGCGGCGGCGTCCGGTCGAACGGATCGCCGCCCTTCGGCTGTTCCAGCAGTTCCAGGAGATAGGTCTCGACTACCAGCGGTCCGCGCTTGCGGTGGACTTCGCCGACTTTCTCGACGCGTGCAAAAAAGTCCTTCAGGAACGGCCGCCCGTCGGGCACGGCATCGTCGACATAGAGCAGCCTGCCTTGCAGAGCAGCGGCAGCCGGTTCCGGGCCATTGACCCAGCGGATGCGCTGGGTCTGCTGCGCGACACAATTGCCTTTCGGCAGATAGAAGGCGAGCCAGCTCGTGGTGCCGTAATCCGGTGCAAGCACGCATGTCGCGCCGACGCGCAGGCGCGTCGCCTCGATCTCGCGCGCGATCTCCGGCCAGCCGACGCCGACGCTGCGCACGGTGGCGTCGCGGCGATAGCCCGAGAGCATGCCGGTGTTGGCCTGCACGATCAAAAGCGCAAACAGCACGATGCCCGATGGCGCCGCCCAGCGCCGGCAGAAATCGGCCAGCTGCTCGCGCATTCCTTGCCATGGCGTGAGGTTGGCGGCGACCGCGGCGGCCACCGCAAAGGGTGGATAGACCGGCGCAAACCAGTTGGCCTCGACACGCGCATGCAGCGCGTGCCAGGCGAAATAGGCAACGATGGTCCAGAACATGCTGTTGATCAGCGTGTGCGCGGCGTAAGCGCCACCGTTGCGCCAGGCCATCGCATGCAGCCCCATCGCACCGAGGATGAACACCAAGGGCGTGGCGAAGCCGACTTGGGTCGGCACTAATTCCGCAATGAACGCAGGCCGGAAATCCTCAATGCGTGCGCGGCCGAACTGCTTGATGAAGGATACCCATTGGTGATCGGCATTCCACAGGATGACCGGCGTAAACAGCACGAGCGCCACGAGGCCGCCGAGATAGAGCCACGGCGACAGCAGCCAGTGCCTCAGCTTCGGCACCGCGATCAGCCAGATCACAATCGCCGGGCCAAAGAACATCGCAGTGTATTTCGACAGCAGCGCACAGCCGGCGGCCGCGCCGACCGCGAGCCACCACACCCCGCGCCCGGTCTCCAGCACCTTTGCCAGGAAGAACAGCACAAAGCTCGAGGCCACCAGCAGCGGCGCATCCGGCGTCACGATCAACGTGCCGACGGCGGCCATCAGGGTGACGTTGAGCAGGATCGTGGCGGATGCCGCCGTGCGCGTTCCGCCGAACAGGATCTCGGTCGATCGGTAGATCGCAAAGCTCATCGGCAACGCGAGCAGGATCGAAACCAGCCGCACGCCGAGCTCGGTATCGCCGGCAATCAGCGTGCCGGCGCGGATCACGAAGGCGACCATCGGCGGATGGTCGTAATAGCCGCCCGCCAGATGCCGTGACCACATCCAGTAATAGGCTTCGTCAAAGGTGAGCGGCGTGAACGCCGCCGCAACAAGGCGCAACGCCACGAGTGCGGCAACAGTCAATATCGTGTTGGTGATGAGCCGCCTGTCGCCGGGACTCATCGTTTGGCGCATGATCTTTTCCGAAAACTGGTTCCCACTTTTCGGGATCATGCCCTGGAATTTATCGCTTGCGCCAGACGAACAGTCCGGACATCGCGTAGTTCCAGACCACGCCCATCAGAGCGCCGGCCGCTCCCGCCAGCCACCAGATCGGCTCCTGGTCGTAGACCGAAAACGCCACGCCAACATTGGCAAACAGGCCGACGCTGCAGACCACGTAGAACAGCAAAAGACCGCGGATGAGCGCAAAGCCCTTCAGCCGCTGGTCGCGATAGGTCAGAAAATTGTTGAGGACGAAGTTGCTGGTCATGGCGACGACGGCGCCCATCAGTTGCGCCTCCGCAAAAGGCGAGTTGAATATCTTCAGCGCGATGAACAGCGTGGTGAGATGCACGACAAGGCCTGATGCGCCGACCAGCCCGAACAGGATGAAGCGCAGCGAGATCACGTCACCCGTGAGCTTTGCCAGCACAAGCCCGATGAAATCCATCGCCACCATGGAATCAAGCTTGCTCTCGCCGTGCAGCCGCGTGCCGAAGGTGAAGGGAACTTCCCTGGTGCGCAACTCGCCGCCGGCGGTCGCGATGATATCGAGCAGGATCTTGAAGCCCTGCGTCGAAAGCTCCGGCGCGAGCTTCTCAAAGCGATCGCGCCGGATCGCGAAGAATCCACTCATGGGGTCGGAGACTTTGACGCCGAGCACGCGCTTGGCGATCCCGGTGGCAAACGCGCTGATGCCGGCGCGCTGCTTGTCAAAGCTGTCGGCGCTGCCGCCCTCGATGTAACGGCTGCCGATCACGAGCTCCGCCTCGCCGCTCTTCAGGAGCGAAAGCATTTTTGGCAGTTGCGTCTCGTCATGCTGCAGATCGGCGTCGATCACGGCGGCATAGGGCGCGCTCGAGGCGAGAATCCCTTCGATGCAGGCGCCGGACAGGCCGCGCCGGCCGATGCGGCGGATGCAGCGCACGCGCGGATCCCGGCGCGACAGCTCGCGCACCACTTGCCAGGTGTGGTCGGGCGAATTGTCGTCGACGAAAACGACCTCCCACGGCGTCGCGCCAAAGGTCGCCTCAAGCCGCTGGTACAGCGTGGTGACGTTGTCGCGCTCGTTGAAAGTCGGGACGACCACCGAAATCTCCGGCAGGGCAGCCTGCGGGGTGATTTCGGGGCCCGGCTTGATGGCCTCGTTCATGCGGCAGTCGTATAGCGGCACGCCGCGATGCTGCCAAGAAGCAGTTCCCCGGGATTTGGCGGTAAAGGCCTCGAAAAAGGGCGAAAATCGGCTCGGCGGCAGCTATTGGAACAGCATTTCGCCGATTTCCCAATGTCTCCACATCAGCGCCGTGCTACGAACAATTCGAAACCGCGATTCCAGCGTAAAGGGTGCTGAGTGTCGCCTCGATTCGAATCACGGAGGCATGAGGAAATGACTGATCTAGACCGGCAAAAGTCCGCCGGAAAATCCGAGCGGCGAAAGCAGCAGAAACGCGGCAAGAAGGCGGAGAAGCAGCAGGACCCGACGCTGGCGGAAGCTGCGAGCGCGCCGATCGACGCACTCGCATCGGCCGAAGCCGTAGCTGCACCAGCCGAAGCCGCGGATACACCAGCCGAACCCGTCGAGACCATGGCGGCGTTGGATATGGCTCCAGCCGATCCTGTCGAGAGCGCCGCAGCGGTGGAGACGGGTCCCGCCGAACCCGTGGAACGGGTGGCTTCTTTCAGGGAGCGCATGGCATCTGTCATGCCGCCGACTGATACCGCTCCGGCCAAACCGGCCGCGCCGGCAGTCACGGCGCCACCCGAACAAGCAGCGCCGCCTGCCCCCGCGCAAGCAGTCGCCTCGCCCGCAGCAGTCCCCGCGCCCGCAGCAGCTCCGGCCGCCAGCATCCAGGCGATCGCGAATGCGTATCGCGACTTCACCAAGAAGTCGCTGGAAGACGCGCAGACGTTTGCCGAAAAGCTTTCGGCCGCACGCTCGATCGACAAGGCGGTGGAGGCGCAGACCGAATTCGCGCGACAGGCTTGCGAGACCTTTGCTGACAACTCGCGAAAGATCCGCGAATTGCATCGCGAGCTGTTCTGGCAGGCGTTTCGGCTGCCGAACTGGCCGCCCGGCCGGACGCAGCGTTAACCGGACGCCAAAACGACAACGACCACGAAGGGGGCGCGCGTACATCCGGCGCAGCCATCTCGTGGTCGTCTAGGCGCCGGAGCTTCTTGCAAGCTCAACGTCGCCATTATTAGCTAGATAGGTGCGCGCGGTTCGCTCCGCAAGGGGCCGGGCGGCGGGAAATCCAGAGCGTTTTCAAGCGAAGTGGATGCCGGTTCGCGTGAAGAAAACGCGTCAAACCAAAAAAACCTAATTCGGCACGTCCCGGATCACCGGGCCACGCGGGCCGGGCGGGGCCGGTGCGGGTGCCTTCTGCGCGGCGGGCGCTGCGGCCGGCGCCGTGGCCTTGCCGAACGGCCCTATCGGTCCGTACGCAAACGCAATCACCAAAACGATAGCCGCAATAACGCCGCCCAAAATGCCCGCAATCGACTGAGAATCCATAACGCAGCTATCCCCTCGGCTGGTGGCGGATTGATATCACGGAAGCGCGCGGCAGAGGAATAGGTTCCCCTACGCGACAACGCAGATGGCGGCAGGGGTCAACTGGCCAATGCCTGCCGATTTGATTAGGCTTTGTTCAGATAATACGTCCCCTCGCCCCGCGAGTTTCCATTCGTGAGCAAATCCCCGAAAAGCGCTGCAAAGAGCGGCAACATCTTCATCGGCATCGGCGGCTGGACATTCGAGCCGTGGCGCGGTGTGTTCTATCCGGAAAAGCTCGCGCAGGCGAAGGAGCTGTCCTACGCCGCCTCAAAGCTGACCTCGATCGAGATCAACGGCACCTATTACGGCTCGCAGAAGCCGGAAAGCTTTCGGAAGTGGGCGAGCGAAGTGCCCGATGGTTTCGTCTTCTCGGTGAAGGGCCCGCGTTTCGCCACCAACCGCCGCGTGCTGGCGGAAGCCGGCGACTCCATCAAGCGCTTCTACGATTCCGGCGTGCTGGAAATGCGCGATCGGCTCGGCCCGGTGCTCTGGCAGTTGGCGCCAACCAAAAAGTTCGACGGTGCCGATTTCGGCAAATTCCTCGAGCTCTTGCCGCGTAAGCTTGACGGCCGCGCGCTGCGCCATGTCGTCGAAGTCCGGCACGACAGTTTTTGCGTGCCCGAGTTCATCGCCCTGATCCGGCAGTTCGAGACGCCGGTCGTGTTCGCCGAGCACGGCAAGTACCCGGCGATCGCCGACGTCGCCAGCGATTTCGTCTATGCGCGGTTGCAGAAAGGTAACGACGAGATCAAGACCTGTTATCCGCCAAAGCAGCTTGATGCCTGGGCCGGGCGTTTTGAGGCGTGGGCCTCCGGTGGCGAGCCGGATGATTTGCCAAAGGTCGACAAGACCAAGCCAAAGAAGATGCCGCGCGATGTCTTCGCTTACGTCATCCACGAGGGCAAGGTGCGCGCGCCGCATGGCGCGATGGAGCTGATCGAGCGGGTGAAGTAGCCGGCCGGCGAGGTGTCTACCTCTCGCCTTGGAGAAGGTCGGCGCGGACTTGGTCGGCAATCGGGAGGCCAGTGTGGAGAAATACGGAACGAGTTCGATTGTTGTCTCCGACTACGATCCCGGTTGGCCAGCGCTGTTTGAAAAGGAGAGTGCAAGCATCAAGAATGCTCTCGGCTCGTTCGCTCTGACGATTGAGCATGCGGGAAGCACGGCGGTTCCTGGTTTGCCATCGAAACCCATCATTGACCTCTTGGTCGGCGTACCCAGCGTTGAAGAGGCGAAGCAGCGATACATCGGGCCAATTGAAGAACTGGGTTATGCATACATACCCGCCTATGCGTCATGGCTGCCCGGCGAGTTGTTCTTCCGAAAGGGGCCTCCTGGGCCGTGGACCCACCATTTGCATCTGATGGAGCTTTCGAATCCCCGTTGGGACACACTTCTGGTGTTCCGCGATTACCTTCGCGCCCACCCGGAAGCAGTCCTGGCTTACAGCAGCATCAAGCGAGCGCTTGCTGCTTCCTCAAAAGACGACATCGAGGCCTATCGAACCGGCAAGACCGCCTTCGTCGAAGAGACGACGGCCAGGGCGCGCGCATGGCGCGCGCGGGTCAAGTGACGGAGGCGCGCGGCCTAGTCAACCTTGGCGCCGGAAAACTTCACCACCTTGGCCCATTTCTCTGTCTCGTCGGCCAGCAGCTTGCCGAAATCGGCGACCGAGCCTGGTAACAGGATCGCGCCGTATTCCGAGAATTTTGCCTTCACCTTGGGGTCTGCGAGAATGTCGTTGACCGCCTTGTTCAGCCTGTCGACGATTTCCGCCGGCGTGCCTTTCGGTGCGGCTAGTCCATACCAGGCGCTTGCCTCATAGCCCGGGAGAAAATCGGCCACCGTCGGCAGATCGGGCAATACTTCCGATCGCGTCGTGCTGGTCACCGCCAAACCGCGCAGCTTGCCAGACTTCACGTGCTCGGCGCATGTCGGGATGTTGTCGAACATCACCTGGACCTGGCCGGCGATGAGGTCGGTCAGGGCCGGTGCTCCGCCGCGGTAGGGCACGTGGACCATGTTGATGTCGGTCAGCATCTTGAACAACTCGCCCGACATATGGATGGTGGACCCGTTGCCTGACGACGCCATGTTGAGCTTTCCGGGATTGGCCTTTGCGTAGGCGATCAGTTCAGGGATCGTCTTGACCGGCAGCGACGGGTTCACGACGACAACATTCGGAAAGCGGATCAGCCCTGCAATCGGTTCGGATTCCTTGATGAAGTCGAAGTTCAGCTTGTCGTAGAGCGTCGCATTGATGGCGTTGGCCGGCGCGACAAGCAGCAGCGTGTAGCCGTCCGGACCCGCGCGAAGCACGGCCTCGGTTGCGATGTTGGTGCCGCCGCCCGGCCGGTTCTCAATGATAAATGATTGGCCCAGCTTTTCCGAAAGCCATTGGCCCATGAGGCGGGCGGTGAGATCTGCCGATCCGCCTGGCGTGTAGCCGATGATCAGACGCACCGGTCGGTTGGGCCAGGTTTGTGCGCGGGCCAGCCGTGAGGACGCAGGAAGCGCGATCGCTCCGGACGCAAACCGCAGGAAACGACGACGTGATAGTTTCATGATGGGCCCGAGTTATCCATGACCAAGGGGAGCGTACAACAGGAGCCGTCGGCGTGGCAAAGGCTGGCCTTCTAATCCGCTTCGACCGATACGGCCGCGCCCGCCGGACCGGCCGAATCGGAGAATTACTGGCCCGGTTCTATGTCAGTTACAACATGAACAGGCCCAGGCCTCCGACAACTTCCCGCTTCGTTGCCTCGGTGCGGCTCCGCGCCTTTTCCGTGCCGCTGCGGATCACGTCGAGTACATAGGCCGGATGTCTGGCCAGTTGCGCCCTTCTTTCTCGGATCGGCCCGATCAGCGCCTGCAAGATGTCTTCGAGGCGACGCTTGATCTTGCTGTCGCCGAGTCCTCCCCGCCGGTACTGCGCCTTCAGCTCTTCCAGAGTGGCGCGGTCCTCATCGAAAGCATCCAAATGGGTGAAGACGACATTGCCCTCCACTTGCCCGGGATCTTCGACCCGCAGATGATTCGGGTCGGTGAACATCGCCTTCACCGCCGCTGCGATCTCGTCCGGCGAGGCCGAAAGGGCGATGGCATTGCCGCCGGATTTCGACATTTTCGCTTTCCCGTCCAAGCCCGGCAGCCGCCCCACCTGCGGAATGACGGCCTGCGCTTCCGGCAGGATGGCCTGTCCGGCGGTGGTGTTGATACGGCGCACGATCTCGTTGGTCTGTTCAATCAGCGGCGCCTGATCCTCGCCCACCGGAACGACAGTTGCCTTGAACGCGGTAATGTCCGCTGCCTGCGCCGCGGGGTAGCACAGGAAGCCCGCCGGGATGTCGCGCCCGAAGCCGCGGCCGCGGATCTCATCCTTGATCGTGGGATTGCGTTCCAACCGGGCGACAGTCACGAAGTTCAGGTAGAGCATCGACAGCTCTGCCAGCGCGGGCAGGTGGGATTGTAGGCAGATCGTGGTCTTGGCCGGGTCGATCCCGACAGCAAGGTAGTCCAGCGCCACCTCCATCACACTGCGCCGCACCTTTTCGGGGTCATGAGCATTGTCAGTCAGGGCCTGCGTATCGGCCAGGAGCAGGAACTGCTCGTGGGTGTCCTGAAACCGCAGACGGTTGCGCAACGATCCGGCATAGTGGCCAATGTGCAGCGGGCCGGTGGTGCGGTCGCCTGTCAAAATAACGGGTCTAGTCATGGGTGTCCTCGTGAGAAGAGGGGGACACCGCATAGGGGATCACCAAAACAAAAGGCCGCCCTTGCGGCGGCCCCAGATGCAATGAAACGTCCGGCCGCCCTGTCAGCAGGCCAGCCACCAAAGTTTTGAGATCATCGTGCGTTTCATGGAAATCTCCCTAGGCCATGCACGGATACAGGTCAACAGACAGTGCCCGCGTGAATGACGGCAAAGGGCTCGGAGCGGTCGTCACGGCCCGCCTTATTGATGGGTTCTGAGCCTAGTCCAGCTTGATGCCGGCCTCGCGGATCAGCTTGGTCCAGCTCGCATGCTCGGCCGCGACAAAGGCATCGAGACCGTCGGGCATGTCCCAGACCTCGCCGCCGCTCTTCTCGAACCGTTCCTTCAGTTCGGGCAGCACGGCGCGGATGTCGCCGCGCAGCTTTTCGATCACGCTGCGCGGCGTCCTTGCCGGCACAAAAATGCCGAGCCATGAATCGACATCGAGGCCGGTAACACCGGCTTCCGACATGGTGGGAACGTCTGATGCAAGCGGGCTTCGTTTCGACGACAGCACGGCAATGCCCCGCGCCTGCCCCGACTGCACATAAGGCAGGCCTGCGGCGATGGAATCGAAGAACAGGTCGATGCGGCCGGCCAGCAGATCAGTGAATGCCGGCGGCGAGCCCTTGTAGGGCACTTCCTGCAGCTTGATGCCTGCGGCCTTCATGAACGCTGCAGCGACGAGCTGCTGTCCGGTGCCGACGCCGGCGGTCGCGACCGTGATCGAGCCGGGTTTTTCCTTCGCAGCAGCAACGATGGCCTTCACATCAGCCTGCGGCAGATCCTTGCGGCCGACCATCACATAGCCGAAGCGATAGACCATCGCGACCGGCACAAAATCCCGCAGGGGGTCATAGGCCAGATTGGAATAGAGCGCGGAGTTGAAGGCCATGTTGGAGAGGCCGCCGACCACAAGCGTGTAGCCATCGCCCTCGCTTTGCGCGGCAGCTTGCGTTCCCACCACGGTGCCGGCGCCGGGCTTGTTTTCGACAAAGAAGGACTGCCCTGTGCGCCTGGACAGCGCATCGGCGAGTGCGCGCCCGACCAGATCGTAACTGCCGCCCGGCCCGATCGGGACGATGATCTTCACCGGCCGTTCGGGATAGTTGGTCTGTGCCTGCGCTGGAGCGATGCCAAGCGCCAACGTGGTCGCAATTGCCGCAAACAATCGGCCAAGCCAAATCATCTCGCCCTCCCTGCCTGGCCGATTTCACCGGCTCTTGCGCGAAAGGACCATGCGACATTATGCACGGATCGGCAATGCAGCTGGCTGCCGACGCAACATAACCTCGGCGGCTATGGCAATCGGACGGAAGGTGCCGTAGCCTCCCTTGCAACATCACGACCCGGGAATGCGATATGGCGCGCAAGGCAAAACTCTTCACCATCGGCTATGAGCAGACGCCGCCGAAAGCGGTGCTGGATGAACTCGAGCATGCAGGCGTCAAGCTCCTGGTCGACGTGCGCGCGGTGACGTCCTCACGGCGCCCCGGCTTTTCCAAGAACCAGCTCGCCGCAGGACTTGACGAGCGCGGCATCGCGTATGTGCATCTGCAGGCCCTCGGCACCCCCAAGGAAGGCCGCCTCGCCGCGCGCAGCGGCAAGTTCGAGCTGCTGCACCGAATCTTTTCAAAGCACTTGAAGACACCGCAAGCCAGGGAAGAGCTCGACGAGCTCTCCGCACTGGTGACGAAGGCCGGGCCCGTCTGCCTGCTCTGCTACGAGCGCGACCACACCCATTGCCACCGGCAATGGATCGCCGACATCATCGAGGAACGGAATGGCGTGAAGGTGGAGAATCTGGCGGGAAGGCAGGTGTAGCTGCGGCTCTCACCATACCAACCGCCCCCATACCCGCAGCGGATGTCGCGTCTGCTAGTCAGGTTCATGCAACACTTGCACTACCGTTGGACGTGAGGAAGGTTGCAGTTGGCGAACTGAGACCGTCTCGCCGATCTCAAACACCATTAAGTCCTCACCGATGGCCAGCGGCCCGTCATAGGTTTGACGCGTCTCGGTGACAATATCGTCGAGCGTCGGCGGAGGAATACGCTCGCTGCCGAGCAGAACGACATGCGTATAGGCGGCGAGCTTCGGTTTCGTCCGGGCAAAGACAAGTCCGGCCTCCCGCGGTGTCGTGTGGTGGCCGATAATCCTTTGAACGTAGGCTTCTCTCATTAGCTCCGGCCGCGCGCTGGCGACCTCATGGACCAGCAAGTCGGCGCCGGCGCCATGCTTGATGACGTTGGGATTGTAGCGTGTATCGCTGGAAAACACCGCGACGCGGCCCCCGTATTCGAAGCGGTAGCCGTAGCAAGGCTTAATCACGTCGCCATGGTCAACCTCGAAGGCAATCACCTTGACGCCGTTTTTCTCATAGACCAGGCCGTCGCGATCGAACTCGGTCACGTCGGTCGCGATGCCGGAGGGCGGCAGCTTCTCATCGGCGATGCGGATCTTGATATCGCGCGCGTAGGCCCGCTCCAAATTTTCGATCAGTTCGCGTGCCCCGGTGGGTCCAATCACGCGGTAGGGCGTCTTGCGCGTTCCAAAATATGACTCCAGCCAGCCGGTCAGCCACACATCAGGCACGCCTGACGTGTGGTCGGAGTGATAGTGGGTAAGAAGCTGCACGTCGATGCGTCCGATCGGCAGCTTGAGCTGGTAGAGCCGGATCGTGGCACCACGGCCGGCATCGATGAGGAATTTCTGGTCGCCGGCCTCGACAAGCGTGCAGGGGCCGAAGCGGTCAGGGCTTGGAATCGGCACGCCGGTGCCGAGCAATGTCACGCGAAAGTCGCTGGCTGTCATGAATTGATCTTGATGCCGGCGTCCTTGATGACCTTGGACCAGCGCGCAATCTCGTTGCGCGCCAGCGTGCCGAACGCCTCCGGCGTACCTCCGACCGGATCGGTGCCGAGCTTGGCGAGAGCGTCGCGCACCTTGTCGGTCTTGAGCGCCTTGTTGACGGCCGCATTGAGCTGCGTAGTGACTGCCGGCGGCGTGCCAGTCTTCAACATCAAGCCGTTCCAGTCTTCGGCCGCCAGCGTGGGATACCCGGCCTCGGCGATGGTCGGAACGTCCTTGAGCGCCGCGACGCGCTTATGGCCCATCACGGCCAGCGCGCGCAGCTTGCCGGTGTTGATATGCTGCACCACTGGCATCATCGCGATAAACTGATAGGTGTTGACGCCGCTAATCAGGTCCCCGATCGCCTGCGAAAATTGGGTGTAGGGCACATGTGTCGCCTGCACGCCGGTTTCGAGCTTGAACAATTCGCCGAGCAGGTGCGCAGGCGTACCGAAGCCGCCCGACGAAAACGTGTACTTGCCTGGGTCCTTTTTGAGGTATGCGATGAGCTCCGCCACCGAATTGGCAGGGACTGACGGGTTGACCACCAGGACGTTGTAGGCCGTGCCGATCTGGACAAGCGGCGCCAGGTCGGTTTCCACCTTGAATTTTGCATCGGGTACGAGAGCCGGGACTGCTGCGAACGGCGTGCCGACTGAGAGCAGCGTATAGCCGTCGGCGGGCTGCTTGAGCGCTTCCATGGCGCCAATCGTGGCCACGGCACCGGGCTTGTTCTCGACGATCACTTTCCAGCCTTCGATCTCCGAAAGTGCCGTTGCGACGATGCGCGCGAGAATGTCGGGCGGCGTGCTGGCCGAGTACGGCACAACGATACGAATGACACGTGACGGGTAGGATTGTGCAAGCACCGGTCGGAACGCGGTGGCGCCAAGACCGATCGCCGCGGTGCCCGCCATCGCGACGGTAGATAGGAACGCGCGCTTGGTAATCATGGCTGCCCTCCCTGCTCTGTGCAGTTCTTGTGGCCCGCCGCCGGGCTCAATCGGCCCCGCGCGGCAAATCTGCGATTGAACCCTGCGCTTTCTTGCGATAGTTGAATACATCGATTTTTCGATGATCGCATAGCCGTATGTCTATGATCACGCCAAAGCAGGGTACAGAGCGGATCGGTCGCCGGCTCAAGTTGCGCGACCTCCGCATCCTGATGACCGTCGTCGAATGCGGGACGATGGGCAAGGCCGCCGAGCGGCTTGCGATCTCGCAGCCGGTCGTGTCGAAGGCGATTGCCGACATCGAGCACGCCTTGGGGGTGCGGCTCCTCGACCGCAGTCAGCGTGGCGTCGAGCCGACGTCCTATGGTCGGGCGCTGGTCAAGCGCGGCATCGCCATCTTCGACGAGATGCGACAAGGCGTCGAGGAGATCGAATATCTATCCGACCCTACGGCGGGCGAAGTGCGGATCGGAGCGACCGATGAGATCAATGCGGCAATAGTGGCGCCCGTGATCGACCGGCTCTCAAGGCAATATCCGCGCATGACTTTTCATGTTGTGGCCGGCGTGCCGGCGCCGTTGCGGCAGGAGTTGACGGCGCGCAATGTAGATTTCGTGATTGCACGATTTGCGCGTCCGCTCGGCGAGGAATATTCGGAAGAAATTCTTTTCCATGATGCCCTGGTCGTGGTCGCCGGGCCGAACAATCCGCTGACTCGCCGCCGAAAGGTAGAGCTTGCCGAGCTGCTGAGCGAGCCCTGGGTGATGGATCCAATCAACACAGATTTCGGCGCGATGCAGGCCGAGGTCTTTCGCTCGGCTGGTCTGGATCCGCCGCGGCTTACCGTGGCGGCTCCGTCCATCACTCTACGCAACCAGCTGCTCGCGACGGGACGTTTCCTCGCTGTGGTAGTCGGCTTCTCACTCCTCCTGCCGCGCAAACATCCCGCACTTAAAGCATTGCCCGTGAAACTCTACCATCCCCGACAACCAGTCGGCGTCACCACCCTGAAGAATCGGTCGCTCAGCCCGGTGGCGCAAATGTTCATCGAGTCCGTCCGCGAATTGGTGAAACCGCTTGCGAACAACCGATAGGCCGGGCGCAGTGTGACATTTTCGGCACGACGGGCAAATCACTTCGGTTTTACGTAATCATGTCAAGCGCCTTCGTCGAAAATATTTCTCTTTACCGGAATTCTGATTTGCGGTATGTGTCCGCCCAGCCCGCGCCACCACGAGGGACGTTCGCGCGATCGTCACGGAACGTGGTGCGGGTTGCGATGGGCCGTTGCGGCGTCAGGCGTTTTGCGCCGGACGAAAACGCTGCAGCAGACGGCGAAATCGTGTGGTCCTGGCGCCGCGACCCTGGCGCTACGTTGGCGAGTTTCTGCCGGCAACGGGGGCAAGAAAGGCCGCCTCCCCGGGGAGAGCACGTATAAGCCGCAAAACCATTGCGCGGGGAAAGCCGGGATGTCTCGGTTGTACCTGTAGTTCTACCCCGTGCGCGAAAGCGCGCGGGATATCTACGGGTGCATCCAGCGCCCGGCTTTCCCTGCGCCCTCTGCGGTTCAGAGGGACAATGAGATGGCACAACCCGGACAAATCGTGTCGTGGGATTGCATTTGGCTGTTTGAAAACTGAATCAGTAAATTCCGCTGTCGTCCCGGACAAGCGAGCGTAGCGAGCGCGATCCGGGACCCATAACCCCAACAGATAGTTTTGCGAAGACTGGAGCTCCATCGCGTTCGAACAACATAGCGCTGTGGTTATGGGTCCCGGCGTTCGCCGGGACGACAGCGTGTTTGCGTCACGCATGGCCGCACATCACCTACGCCCGCACCGTGCCTTCCATCATCTGCACGCAGTTGCCGCCGACGTGCGTCGAGAGCACGGCGCCGTTCTGCTTGATCACGCGCGTCAGCAGCAGACTTGGCCGACCCATGTCAAAACCCTGGCCGATGCGCAGCTTCAGTTCGCCATCGCGCACGGAATCGAGATCGGCAAGAAAAGCCGCCGCGGCGCCGGTAGCGCTGCCGGTCGCGGGATCCTCGGACAGGCCGGCAGCGCCGGGATGGAACATGCGCGCCTGCAAATCGAGCGGTCGCTCGGCGGCCGGCACATCGCGGGTGTAGAAGTAGACGGCATCGGCGCCGACGGCGGGAAACGTCTTCCAGAATGCCGCCGCATCCGGCTTCGCGCGTTTGACCGCTTCGCGCGAGGCGATCTCCACGATCAGGAATGGCAGGCCGACCGAGGCGATCATCGGCGGATGCCGATCGGCTTTGATGTCGCAGGCCGACAGCGAAAGGATGGCTGCCGCCTCTTTCGCATCGACGGTTGCTCCCTTCTTCAAAGGCTGCGGCGCTGCGAATTCGGAGCCGACTACCCTGCCCGCCACCATCAAGATTTCGATCGGCACCAGCCCCGCCTTTTCCTCGAACTTCAGCCGAGCCGGCGCCTTTGCGGCCTGCGTCGCCAGCACGAAGGCGGTGCCGACATTGGGATGGCCCGCAAAGGGAAGCTCCGAGCGCACGGTGAAGATGCGGACATTGGCGTCGTTGGCACTATCGGCCGGCGGCAGCACGAAGGTCGTCTCCGAATAGTTGAATTCGGTCGCGATCGCCTGCATCTGCCCGGTCGAAAGACCCTCGGCATCCAGCACCACGGCGAGCGGATTGCCGCCGAATGCGCGGTCGGTGAAGACGTCGACGGTGATGTAACGGCGCTGCATACCCAACACTCCCTATCCCAATTGCCACACCGCCATCGGGCGGTCGTATCCACGGATCGGCACCTCGCCGAGCGCCACCGCGTCCTTGCCGTCGTCGCCAAGGTCGTCGAGCACGGCCTGCGAAATCAGGAATTGCGAATTGAATTCCTTGTTGAGTGCTTCGACCCGCGCTGCAAAATTCACGGTGTCGCCGATCACGGTATATTCCTTGCGCCTCGGCGAACCGATGCTGCCCGCGACGACCTCGCCAATATGGATGCCGATGCCGATGCGCAGCGGCCAGTGGGTCGCCTTGTTGATGCGGTCGTTGGCCTCGAGCATTTCGCGTGCGGCGGCGACCGCATGATGCGCGGCGTTCTCGGCCTGCAGCGGCGCGCCGAACAGTGCAAGAAAGCCGTCGCCCAAAAACTTGTTCACGATGCCGCCGTGGCGGTCGAGGATGTCGACCAGGATCGCAAAGGCGCCGTCGAGCCGGTCCACCACCTCCTGCGGCGAGCGCTCGCGGGCGCCGGCGGTAAAACTGCGGAAATCGACGAACATCACGGCGACGCGGCGGATATCGCTCTCGGCGCCCTTGCCTTCCAGCATCAGCCGCTC
>Ga0081540_1001240_pt1 | contig 22259 bp, 16 predicted proteins | sample TabmetS2T1R1_FD_71024 | JGI IMG/M metagenome (GOLD analysis project Ga0081540, IMG submission 71024) | Tabebuia heterophylla rhizosphere microbial communities from the University of Puerto Rico - S2T1R1 | ecosystem: Host-associated > Plants > Roots > Rhizosphere ... | reverse complement strand
GCTAGACCGCGCGCCGCGGCGCTGGTACGTCCCGGTCACGGCCGGCGTGGTGCTCACCTGGGTCATCATCGCCGACCGGGTGGCGCTGCTGACCGCGGTCGTGCCGCTGGTCCTGGTCGGCGGCTCCCGCGTCCTGCTGGCGGTCCTGCGCCACCGCAGGTCCCTGGCTTCCCAGTGGTACGAGCTGTCCCTGGTCGCGGCGGCTGTCCTGTCGTTCGTGGTGGCCGAGCTCGCCGTGCGGCTGATCAGCTACCTGGGCGGATACCAGGTCACCCCGGTGCTGTCGGCGACGCTGGCGCCGCTGCACACACTTCCGCGTCGCGTCGTGGTGGCGTTCGAGGGAATCCTCAACATCTACGGCGCCGACTGGTTCCATATCTCGCAGAACTCTCCGTTCGGGCCCGCCCTGGGCGGCCTGCCGGTGGGCGTCGGGGTCGCCCTCGCCGCGGTGCACCTGGTCGGCGTGGCCCTGGCCGTGTGGGGATTCTTCCGCGCGTTCCGGTACTTCTTCGACCCCGGCGACCTGGTCTCGCCCGTGCTGGCCACGGCGATCGCCGTCAACGTGGGGGCCTACTCGGTCAGCATCGTTGCCTTCGGGCTGTTCGACACCCGGGAGATCCTGGCCGTGCTGCCCTTCGGCGCGGTCCTGGCGGGGCGCATGGTCCCCGGACAGCTGGCCGGGGTGCCACGGCGGGTGAAGCCGGCGCTGGCGTGCGCCTCAGCGGCCGTGCTGGCCTGCTACGCAGCGGCGCTCGGCTACGCCGCGGCCCAGCCCCCGGTGCCGGACAGCATGCAGGCGGTCATTCCCTGGCTGGAGGCGCACCACCTCACCCATGGGCTGGGCACCTACGCCGAGTCGAACCTCACCACGATGGACAGCGGGGGCCGTGTCACGATCAGGGACGTAGGGTGGAACTCTACCGGCGATCTGCCGCGCCACTTCGAGACCAAGTCGTCCTGGGACGACCCCCGGTATAGCTACGCCAACTTCATCCTGACCAACAGCGCCGACCACTGGGGCATGGACGGCGGCCCGAATCGCCTGGTATCCATGATCCCGCGCAGCGCCATCGCGGCCCTGCACGCCGGTCCGCCCGCGCATGTCTACCACTACAAGACGTTCACCATCATGGTGTGGAACCACAACCTCCTCGAGAACCTGGGCAGTGCCCCGGGCATCCTGCCCGGCGAGATTCCCTGCATGCACGACTGCGTGTAGTCGATCGGAGAGCGCGGCCCGGGTCACCAACTGGTGGCGATGTACTTCGTCTCGGTGAATTCCAGGAGTCCCTCGTGCGCGCCCTCGCGGCCGATGCCAGACTGCTTCACGCCGCCGAACGGCGCCGCAGGATCCGACACGATGCCGCGGTTGAGGCCGACCATCCCGGCCTCGAGGGCCTCGCTGACCCGTAGCCCGCGGCTCAGGTCGCGGGTGTAGACGTAGGAGACCAGTCCGAATTCGGTGTCGTTGGCCCAGCGGACGGCGTCGTCCTCGGCGGTGAACCGGACTACGGGCGCCACCGGCCCGAAGATCTCGGTGCCGAGGATCCCGGCGCCCGACGGCACCTGGTCGATGACGGTCGGCTGGTAGAAGAAGCCCTTCCGGTCCGGCGCCCGCCCGCCGGTGACCACCGTGCCGCCGTCAGCCGCCGCGGACTCGACGAGCTCGGCCACCTTGGACCGGGTCGGCTCGTTGACCAGCGGGCCGACGTCGGTGCCCTCGTCCAGGCCCGGCCCCACCTTCATGGCGTCCAGGCGGGCCGCGAACGTGCGGCTGAACTCATCGGCGACCGCCTCGTGCACGTAGAAGCGGTTGGCCGCGGTGCAGGCCTCGCCCCCGTTACGCATCTTGGCGATCAGCGCGCCCTCGACGGCGGCGTCGAGGTCGGCGTCCTCGAAGATGATGAAGGGGGCGTTGCCGCCGAGTTCCATCGAGGTGTTCACCACGGTCTCGGCCGCCTCGCGCAGCAGGATCCGGCCCACCTCGGTGGACCCGGTGAACGAGAGCTTGCGGACCCGCGGGTCGTTCAGCATGGCCGAGACGACCGCGCCCGACTTGCGCGAGGGCAGCACGTTGACGACACCGTCGGGAACGCCCGCCTCGGCCAGCAGGCCGGCGATGGCCAGCGCGGTGAGCGGGGTTTCCGATGCGGGCTTGAGCACCACGGCGCAGCCGGCCGCCAGCGCGGGCCCGATCTTGCGGGTGGCCATCGCGGCTGGGAAGTTCCACGGCGTGACCAGCACGGAGACCCCGACCGGCTGGCGCATGACCAGGATCTTGTTCGCACCCGAAGGCGCGGCCATCAGCACGCCCTCCATCCGCACCGCCTCTTCGGCGTACCAGCGGAAGAACTCGGCTGAGTAGGTGGCCTCGGCTCGCGCGTCGCGCAGCGCCTTGCCGTTCTCGGCCACCATCAGCTTCGCCAGGGACTCGGCATGCTCGGTCATCAGCTCGAAGGTCCGGCGCAGGCACTCCGCGCGCTGCCGTGGCGGCGTCGCCGCCCAGCCGGCCAGCGCGTTCTGGGCCGCGCCGACCGCGTCGAGTGCGTCCTCGACGGTCCCGTCGGCCACCTCGGTCAGCGCGTCCTCGGTGGCCGGGTCGATCACCGGCATCGTGCCGCCACCGCGCCCGCTGGTCCACTCCCCGCCGATCAGCAGCCGGGTGGGGACGTCGATGCCGGTCAGTTCGGCCAGGTTGCTGCTCACGGGACTCCTACAGGGCTTTCGACACGGTCTCGACGATCCTATCCACCGAGGGCAGGACGTGATCTTCGAGCCTATCCGCGGCCGGAAGCGCGCGCGGGTAGGTGCCGGGCGATGCTGATCACATGGTCGCAGCGCGCGACGACTTCGGCGTCATGGGTGGCGAGCACGAGCGCGCCGCCGTCCGCCGCGACGCCCAGCAGCCGGGCCAGCACGAGTTCGCGAGTGACGGCATCCTGCTCGGCGGTCGGCTCGTCGGCGATGAGCAGTTCCGGCCGCGCCGCCAGGGCCCGCGCCACCGCGACGCGCTGCTGCTGGCCGCCGGAAAGTTCTTGCACCAGGTGGTCCCCGTAGTCGCCGAGGCCAAGCTCGGCGAGCGCGGTGTTCGCGGTCGCCATGGCCAGCCGGGCGGGCATGCCCCCGGCCCGCAGCATGATCTCCACGTTCTCCGCCGCGGTCAGCAGCGAAACCAGCCCGTAACCCTGCAGCACCGCGGCGGTGCGCGCGGGCAGCGTGCCCGCGGTCACCAGTTCTCCGCCGCGCCGCACCGTTCCCGCCGCGGGAGCGGCGAAGCCTGCGAGTACGGAGAGCAAGCTGGTCTTGCCTGATCCGGACGGACCGGTAACCGCCACCCGGTCGCCTGGCCGCACGGACAGGCTGACACCCTCGAAGATGACCTGCCCGCCGCGTTCGAAGCGCAGGCCCTCGGCCTGCAGCAGGCTCATGTCTCCTCCTCGGCACCGATGGTGCCGGGGTCGACCCGGCGCAGCAAGACGCCGCCCTCGGCGCGGCTCGCGGTGGCGAGTGAGCCGGGCGGGAACTCATCGAGCAGATCCGGCGGCAGGGTTACCGTGCCGTCCTTGCCGACCACCATGAACTCACGCCCCCCGTGGCCAGCCGCGCCCACGCGCCCGTCCCTGATCGTGATCGTGCGCCCGAGCGCCGCGGCAACCTCCGGATCGTGGGTGACCGCCACGACAGTAGTGCCAAGGCTCGCGTTGGCGGCCTGGATCAGCTCGATCACGTCACCGGCCGACTCCGGGTCCAGCTGGCTGGTTGGTTCGTCCGCCAGCAGCAGCCGCGGCCCGTTGGCCAGCGCGACCGCGACCGCGAGGCGCTGCTGCTCGCCGCCCGACAGCAGTCCGGCGCGCCGGTGCGCCGCGCCCGCCAGGCCCACGCGATCCAGCAGGTCGGCGGCCCGGCGGCGCTTGACCCGGCGACTGCGCCGGGTCGGCGCCTGGGCGAAGAGCACGTTTCCCGTCGCCGACTGGCTCGGCAGCAGGTTGCTCGCTGGATTCTGCAGCAGGAGGCCGACCTCGCGCAGCCGCATGCTGGTGAGCGCCCGGCCGCTGAACCCGGAGAGCGGCCGCCCGCCGACCTCGACCGTTCCCGCGGTGGGCTTGAGCAGGCCGGCCAGGTGCCACAGCAGGGTGGTCTTCCCCGCGCCGGAGGGGCCGAGCAGCGCCACCATCTCACCCGGCTCGATGACCAGATCCACTCCCCTGAGCGCGGCCACCTCGTTGCCCGGGGTGCCGTACACGTGCACCAGGTTCTCGCAGCGGACAGCAGGCGCGGCCGGGGCGGTCATGGCGGCGCCTCCCTGAGCAGTTCGGGCCGGGCCGACTGGATCAGCCGCACGGTGGCCACCGCGACGGCCACGGCCAGCAGCACCACGGTGACCACGAGCGGGACCACGACCTGCGTGGCCGACGGGACGAACAGCAGCGACGGCGCCGCTGGGGGGACGAGGAACACCGGCAGATTGCGCAGCACCAGCACGGCCGACCCGATGCCGGCCGCCACCCCCGTCAGCGCGCCGAAGCCGAGGACCACCGACTGCTCGATGAACACGGAGGCACGCAGCGACCGGCGCGGAACGCGCCCGGCGATCAGGGCCGCGTACTCGTAGCTCCGCCGGCGGCCGGCCTGGTAGAGGCCGAGCACAGCGGCGCCCCCGGCCAGCAGCGCCGCGGCCGCCGCGGCGGCCAGGAACAGCACGCTGGCCAGCGCGGGACCCTGCCGCATGAGCACCGCCTCGGCGTCCGCCGCCGTGGCCACGCCGTCGATCTTCACGTCGGCCGCGGCCAGCCTGGCGCGCATCGAGGCGAGCGACCCCGGCGCCACCCAGACCTGCTCGGCGACGAGGCTGTCGTCGGCATAGAAGGCCTTCCGCTGCGCGTACGTGCGGTCCACGACGACGCCGACCGCGGGGGCGCCGGGCACGGCGGCCGCCAGCGCCACGGGCTGCACCAGGAGCTCCCGGCCGTTAAGCCCGACCGTCGGGAAGGCCTGGAGGCGGCTGGTGAGCTGGCGCGACACCAGCGCGGGCAGCGTATCGGGGGTGTCCGCCCGGCGGAAAGCGGGGCTGCAGGCGGCCTCGGAGCGGAAGGACCAGCGCAGGCCGGGCGGGTCCGCTTGGGCCTGGCCCTGGGTAGTGGAGCAGCCGGACGGGTTCTCGGCTCCGGCCGACCAGCCGGCCGGGCTGGCCAGCGCCGCCGGCAACGCAGTCCAGGTGCCGCCGGTCCGCACGGCCAGGCCCGACAGCGACACGCTGCCCTGTTTCACGCCGGGTGTGACGGTCGACGCGTCGATACTGATCATGGTCACCTGGCACGGGCACCCGGTGACCGCGGCGGACAGCAAGCCCTGGTGCAGGGCGCCGAGGCTGACTGGTACCTGGCCGCCGTCTGGCGAGCCTGCCTCCACGACCCAGAGGGTGAGATCGGTCCCGGGCGCGACCCCGGTCGGGCCGGTGACCCGGACCCGCACCGCCGAGGATCCAGACGGCAGCGTGACGGTCGGGGGGACGTGCGGATCCAGCGCCGCGCCGATCGACGCGGGCGGCCGGTCAAGCGAGCCCGATGGCCACAGCGCGACCCGCGCGAACCGTTCCGGCTGCACGGCCAGCAGCACCGCGCCGTTGTCCGTGCCGCCCGCGTAGCGGTCCACGGCCGCGGCCTGGTCGCCGCCCGGATCGATCCGGTTGACGATCGTTCCCAGGTCCTGCCCGGTCGGAGCCGTCACGGTCAGCACGGCCGCGGCGCCGGTTTGCGCCGCGGCGACCCGGTTGACGTTGCGCTGATCCACGGAGAAGGCCGCGATCGCGAACGTGGCCAGCGCGAACGCGGCCGTGAGGACAATGGTGGTTCGCGTCCCGCCGGGACGGCGGGCGATGTGCCGCACGGCGAGGAACAGCCCGGTCCCGCCGCGCCGGCGCGTGCCGGCGAATGCGAGCCCGCAGGCGACCGGAAGCAGTCTCGAGGCGACCACGGCCGCCGCGAGGCCCAGCAGCCCGGGCACGAGCAACCCCAGCGAGCCGGACCGCGCCGACGTCACGTCTCCCGCGACAATCAGTTCGGCCAGCCCGGCCAGCGCCAAGGTGAGCAACGCCGCGTCGAGCACCCAGCCCCGGTCCGCAGCGCGGGCCGTACGCCGCCATTGCTCGGTGACCGGGCGGACCAGGGCGCGCCGCGCGGCGAGCACGGTCGCCACCAGGCCGCCGAGCGTGGCAGCCGCGGCGGCGGCGATCGCGAGCGCCGGCAGTCCGGCGTGCGTACCGGGCCGCAGCAGGATCCGGGCCAGGCCCGCGGCGGCCGCCCAGCCCGCGAGCAGGCCGGCCGGAAATCCGATGGCGAGCAGCAGGACCGGCTCGGACAGGCCGAACGTCACGGTGCTCAGGCGGCCGTGACCGCGCAGTTTCGCCAGTGCGACCTCCCCGCCGCGCGCTTCGGCCGCCTCCGTCACGATGAGGTAGAGCAGGAGCCAGGTGAGCAGCAGCAGCTGACAGGTGATGAGGAAGACCGGTACGTCCAGCAGCCGCCAGCCGGCGGCGATCTGGTCGACCAGCTGCGGGATGGAGCTGGTCGGGCTCGCGTTGAGCTCTTGGAGGCCCGGGTCGGTGAGCAGTTCGTTCACCGTCGCCTTGAGGGCCGGCAGGTCCGCCGGCCGCACGCCACCCGGCGTGAGTACGTCGAGGACGGTGGCGTTACCCTGCGCGCTGTCCGGCGCGCCCGCGAAGGTGGCGGCCGGCGTGAACATCGCGTCCCAGGGCGGAGGGTTCGGCAGGCACTTCTGGTTCTCGAAGATGAAGTCGGCGCACTCGGCGTTCAGCCAGTACGCGGTCCCGAGCTGCGGACCGGACGGGACCGCGTACTCCCCGGTGACCACGAGGCGGCCGTACCCGGACGCGGCGATCGTGTCGCCCGGCCGGACATGGCTGAGCCGGGCGTACGAGGTGCTCACAAGCACCTGGCCTGCTCCACGGGGGCAGGACCCCGCCGTCAGCCGCAGGTGCGTGCACGCGTCGGTGCGCCAGGTGAGCGGCGTGAGGTGGTTGCCCGTGGTCACCTGGGCCAAGATCGCCTCTACCGGAGGCTGGAAGAGCCGGGCCACGGTCGCGGGCCCGCCCAGCTGGTCCGCCAGGACGCTGGTCACCCGGGAATTGAGGCGGTCGGCGAGGCCGGCCACCGGCCCGCTGCCGTCAACCTCCACGGTCCGTGCGATGGGGGGCTGGTCGTGCAGGTTGTCCTGCAGGATGGACGCGCGGGCGGCCGCGTCGTAGGCCGGCCCGGCGGCCGCGGCGGCGGCGGCGACCGTCGCGACGAGCAGGATGCCGAGCGAGACCCCGGCCCGCCGCCACGCCCCGCGCAAGGTGCCCGCGACCAGGCTCACCGGCTCTCCCCTGCCGGGCCCGGCAGCCATGCGGCCGGCTGGCCGGGCGCGGTCACGTCATGCACCCGCCCGGAGCGCAGGTCGATCACCGTCCAGCCGTGCTGCAAGTTGTCAGCCTGGGTCAGGCCCCGCTCGGTGGCCTGGGCCGCATAGATGACCTGGCTTCCGTCCGGCGACCAGAGCAGCTGGGTGCACCAAACGTCGTGGTGCCCGGGAAGCACGATCGTCCTGCTGCCCTGGCCCGGGGACCAGACGGTGACACTGGACGGGGTGCGCGGGCTGGCCTGGCAGAAGGCGATCCGCTGCCCGTCCGGTGACCACTGGCTGATGCTGCTGGCCGCCGGGAGGGGCATGTGCGCCAGGATACGGCCGTCCCGGCTGATGACGACGACGGCCTGTTGCGGTGCTTGCTGCCCCGGCGGGGTGTCCACCGCGACGCGCACGGCCAGCCTGCTCCCACGGGGGTCCGGATCGGCTTGCAGCAGGACCGGCGTCGCGGACGGCCAGCCCAGTACGCCTTTGAGCTCGGCGGCGGTGACGATGGTCCGGGCCGCGCGACCCGGCCCGCGCAGCTCGATGGACTTGTCCGGCGCTGTCTGCAGACCGTAACACTGGTAGGCATAGCGTGCCGACGGGCTGACCGGCCCGGACACAATGGCCGCGGCGGATTTCGGGTCACCGGTCGCGTCGGTGGCCATGCCGAGCATGCGCCCCTTCCCGCCGGAGGCGGGGATGAGGTCCGCGACCCAGTACTGGCTCACCGGGCTCGCCAGGTTGCACGTCGTCGCGACCACATACCGGCCGCCGTCGGCAAACGAGACATCCGCCCAGCCGAGACCAGATGCCTGGTTCGTGGCGTCCTGGCCCGCACTGTTCGCGAGGTCGGTGACGGACGTAGGGCCCACCGGGCCCATGGTTACCAGCTGCCCTTCGAGATTCACCAGGTGACGCCCGTCGTCGGCGGCGACCGGAAGGTCGGTGCCCTGCAGGGCGCCGACCTGCCTCAGCGTCACCAGGTGGCTTCCGTCCGGGGCCGCGGTGCCGAGCATTCCGCTGGGCTGTTGCTCGAACACCACCAGACCGTCACGGTCGGCGAAGGGGGCCCGAGCCAGCTTAGAGGCTGACTGCGACGACGAAGGCCAGGCCAGGAACGCCGCAGCCACGGCCGCGGCGGCCAGGCAGGCCACAGCGGGCCAGCGCAGGCTGCGCCAGGTCAGGCGCCTGGGAGGTTCGGGGTCAAGTGCGGGAAACGGGCGGAGCGGTCGCCTTCCCGACACTTCTGCCATGCCAACATCATGCTGGATGATAAGAAACTTTTCGATTAAGGTTCGGTCGCATCCCCATCGGGCGGCTAGGCGGCGGCGTTGGGGGTCTGCGCGTCCGGCTCGTCCGGGGACGTCGAAGCGCCCTGGTCCTGGTGATCGCGGGGACGGCCCGGGGCCGTGGCCTCGCTGATCCAGCGACTGATGCGGTCGACCAGTTCCTGACCGCAGGCGGACTCGGCGTGGCCCATGTCCGGCAGGAGCCAGAGCTCCTTGGGTTCCCGGGCCGCCATGTAGAGCTGACGCGCGTGCTCGGAAGGGAAATAGTGGTCCTTCTCCCCGTGGACGATCAGCAGCGGCACCGGCGAGATCTGCGCCGCCGCCTCGGCTGGGGGCACCGGCACCAGCTTCCAGCCTTCCGGGCTGATCCGGGTCTTCAGCCACCGGCGGGTGACGTACCGGCCGACGCGGTGTTCGACCGCGCGGTGGACCCACCGCATCGACTGCGTGCCGCGGTAGTACCAGCGGCCGGGACCGCTGACCGAGACCACCGCGTCCAGCCCGCCGACCAGGCCCGCGTACCGGAGCACGATCGAGGCGCCCATCGAGAAGCCGACCGCGGCGACCCGCTGATAGCCAAGTTCGCGAGCCCACCGCACCACGACGTCGAGGTCGTTGATCTCACGGTCGCCCAGCGTGGACAGGCCGCCGGAGCGCCCGTGGCCGCGGAAGTCGAAGGTGAGCACGCCGGCCATCCGGTTGAGCCGGTTGGCGATGCGCCAGACGTTGGGCCGCTGCCACGACAGCGTGAACCCGTGCGCGACCACGATCGCGAGGTCTGAGTTACCCGGCAGGTGGATGGCTTCGATTGGCACGCGGTCGTTCGTGACCAGGGTCGATGCCATCACGACGGGTTTGGTCATGCTGTCACTCCGAAGGTCAGGTCCGGCAGGTTCCCAAGCAGTAAACGACGGCGGGAGCGGTATCAATCCGGTCCGGGCAAGATCGGCGCGGGGACTAGCCGGCCAGGGCGATCATGGGGAAAGCTTCGGATAGCTGAGAACGCATAAGAGAAGGAGCACCATGTCTGTGCTGCAGGCCCTGACCGACGCCATCCGCGACAGCTCCGTCGAGGTGATCGATCTCACCGCGCCACTGAGTTCCGAGACGCCGATAATCCAGCTGCCCGAGCCGTTCGGCAACACGGCCCGCTTCGGGCTGACCGAGATCAGCCACTACGACGACCGCGGCCCCGCCTGGTACTGGAATGACATCGTGACCGGCGAGCACACCGGCACCCACTTCGATGCCCCGGTGCACTGGGTGACGGGCAAGGACCTCCAGGACATGGCGCAAGTCCCGGTGACCCGGCTGATCGCCCCGGCGGTCGTGCTCGACTTCAGCGCCGAGGCAGCGGCTGACCCCGACTTCCTCCTCGAGATCGAGCACGTCAAGCAGTGGGAAGCCGAGCACGGGCCGCTGCCCGAGGGCTGGCTGCTGTACCGGACCGGCTGGGACACGCGGTCCGATGACCAGGCCGCGTTCCTCAACGCGAACGAGACCGGCCCGCACACGCCGGGTATCAGCGTCGCCTGCGCGAAGTGGCTGGCCGAGGACTCGCCGGTGATCGGGCTGGGCACCGAGACCGTCGGCACCGACGCCGGGGCGGCGCATTCCTTCGACCCGCCGTTCCCCTGCCATTCGTCGTTTCTCGGAGCGGGCAAGTACGGGCTCACGCAGCTGCAGAACCTGGCCCGGCTGCCGGTCACCGGCGCGGTCGTGATCACGGGCCCGCTGCCCATCGTGAGCGGTTCGGGATCCCCGTGCCGCGCGCTGGCGCTGGTTGAGCGTTCCTGAGCATGCGGGTCGCAGAGGCGGTCGGCCGCGGGCTGGCCGGGCTCGGGGTGAACACCGTGTTCGGCGTGGTCGGCAGCGGCAACTTTCACGTCACCAACGCGCTGGTGGCCGGCGGGGCCAGGTTCGTCGCGGCCCGGCACGAGGGCGGCGCCGCCGTGATGGCCGACGCCTGGGCCAGGACCACCGGGCTTCCCGGCGTCGTCACCGTGCACCAGGGTCCGGGGCTGACCAACGCGATGACCGGCATCGCCGAGGCAGCTAAGAGCCGGACCCCGCTGCTGATCCTGGCGGCCGAGGCCCCGGAGATCCGGTCCAACTTCCACGTCGACGTGGCCGGGCTGGCGGCCGCGGTCGGCGCGGTCGGCGAGCGGCTCTACTCCCCCGCCTCAGCCCTGGCCGACGCGCACCGCGCCTACGCCACGGCATTGGGCCGCCGGACGGTGATCCTGGCCCTGCCGCTGAACGTCCAGGGCGTGGCGTGTGAACCGGGGCCGGTACTGGCGCTGCGGCAGGCCTACCCCACCGCCCCGGCCGCCGAGGCGGTCACGGCGCTGGCCGAGGTGCTGCGCGGGGCGCGGCGGCCGGTGTTCATCGCGGGCCGGGGGGCCAGGGGCCGGGCGGCCGAGCTGGAACGGCTGGCCGAGGCGTGCGGGGCGCTGCTGGCCACCTCCGCGGTGGCCAAGGGGCTGTTCCGCGGCAGCCCGTGGGACCTGGACGTGAGCGGCGGGTTCGCCACGCCGCTGGCGGCCGAGCTGATCGGTGATGCCGACGTCATCGTGGGCTGGGGCTGCTCGCTGAACATGTGGACGACGCGGCATGGCAAGCTGATCCCGCCGCAGGCCACGCTGGTCCAGGTGGACGACGACCCGGCCGCGATCGGTATGCACCGGCCGGTACACCTCGGCGTGCCCGGGGATGTGGCCGAGACGGCGCGCGCGATCGCGGACGCGCTCGGCGGCCCGCCCAGCGGAACATCCGGCGCGACGGGGTACCGGTCGCCGGAGGTACAGGCCCGGATCGCCGGCCAGGGACGCTGGCGGGACGTGACGTATAAGGACGAGAGCGACGGGGAGCGGATCGACCCGCGCACGCTGTCCATCGCACTGGACGACTTGCTGCCTGCGGAGCGGACCGTAGCGGTCGATTCGGGTAACTTCATGGGCTACCCGAGCATGTTCCTGTCCGTACCCGACGAGGCGGGCTTCTGCTTTACGCAGGCGTTCCAGTCGATCGGACTCGGCCTGGCCACGGCGATCGGGGCCGCGATCGCCCGGCCGGACCGGCTGGCGGTAGCCGCGCTCGGCGACGGCGGTGCGCTGATGAGCGTCAGCGAGCTGGAGACCGTCACCCGGCTGGGGCTGCCGATGGTGGTGATCGTCTACGACGACGAGGCATACGGCGCGGAAGTGCACCACTTCGGCCCGGACGGCGATCCCCTCGACGTCGTTCGCTTCCCGCCGGCTGACATCGCCGCGATCGGCCGCGGGTTCGGGTTCGAGGGAGTGACCGTGCGCGACCCGGCGGACCTGGCGCCGGTGCGCGACTGGCTGGCCGGCGCCCGCGAGCGGCCGCTGCTCATCGACGCCAAGGTCACGTCGGCGCACGGCTCCTGGTGGCTAGAGGAGGCCTTCCGCGGCCACTGAAGGACGGGGTCGGGTCGTCTGGTCGTGTGAAGGGGCGTTGACATGGCGTCCTAAAGCGTCGGTCAGGTAGTAACTGACGCTCGTAGCCACCGGAGAGGGAATTTGTCCCTTTTGTCGGACTGGCACGCCAATTAAGGTGGTCGATCCGGGCTATGCGGTTGATTAGGGGTACCCCAGGCCACCAGATCAACCACGTAACCCGGATCAACCGCGATAAAGGACAGGGTTTCCGGCTGGCTGCGCGGACGAGGGGGCCCGCGCTAGTCGTGATGGGGGCGAGCGGAGGTTCGACCGTGATCGACACGGTGGCGTGGGTGCACCTGGAGAACGGGAGGATCTTGTGCGCGCGGCCGCGCGGAAAGGGCGTCTTCTATGTCCCCGGCGGGAAGCGCGAGGGCGCCGAGAGCGACCTGCAGACCCTGCTCCGCGAGGTCGCCGAGGAACTGACCGTGGCGCTGCGGCCAGAGACGGTCCGGCACGCGGGCACGTACCAGGCGGATCATCCGGACGGCACGGCGGTGCGGATGAGCTGCTACACCGGGCAGTACTCCGGCACGCTGGCCGCCAGCAGCGAGATCGACGAGCTGGCCTGGTTTGGCTACGCCGACCGGCCGCGGGTGCCACCGGTCGACCAGCTGCTGTTCGACGACCTCAACGCGGCCGGCCAGCTGCGCTGAACCTCAGCCAGGCAGGAGGCGGACCTCGGCGGCCGGGAGTTCCTTCCACCAGTGCGCAAAGCGGCGATAGACGGCAGGATCGCGCGCGGCCAGGAACGAGGTCAGGGCGCGGGCCTCCTCGGCGAGCTCCAGCCAGGCCCGTTCGGGTAGCTCGCGGAACGCCGTCACCTCGATGCCGCCGCCGGCCGGGCGCCACACCCCGGCGACATGGCCATCGACCAGCAGCGTGGGCAGGACGTCACCGTTCCGCCGGATGACCAGCGCGCGGTACGCCGGAGGGATGACGCGGCCGCGGTCGGCGTAGGCCAGCAGGACGCTGTCCCACATCGCCATCAGCCGCGGCGGGCACGGGGTGTCCTCGCCGGGAAGCGGCGCGCCGGGCACGTCGAACAGCACGCCGCCGTCCGGCCCCTCCCGCCGCTCGAGCTGCCCGGCCATGGCCTCCAGGGCGTCCCTGGCCGCGGACCGGGTGAGCAGGGTGAACTGAGCGAAATCAGCCGCCGAGGCCGGGCCGAACCCTTCCAGGTAACGCCGGGCCAGCTGCTGCACGCAGGTCTCCCGGCCGGCCGGCGCCTGGTCCGGGAACGGCGCGGCGAGGTAGGACGGCCGGTAGCCGAAGGACCACGGTCCTCCGGTCACGGCGTGCACCACCGGCGCGAACGTGCGCAGCGCCCACCACGCCCTCGGCTGGTCCGCCCCGAGCCGCGCGCTCAGCAGCGCCTCGCACTCCGCGTTGGTGCGGCGTTCCGCGGTGAACTCCACCAGGTGCGGGATCAGGGCATCGGCGTCGGCGGCGGACAGCCCGGTCTGGGTGTAGCGACGGTCGTACAGCCGGGCGGCCCGCAGCGATTCCGCCATCGCGCAGTGGAAGGCCGGGTAGTCCGCCGCGGTCACGGCGTGCAGGGTGATCCGCATCAGCGTCGCCTTGATCACCTGGTGGCCCGCGAACGCGGCGTCGAGGGCAGCCGGGTCGAACGGCGCGAGCCGGTTCCACAGGGCCAGGTACGGCGATGCCGGCTCCTGGGCCTGCAACGCCACCACGCGCCGGACGGCCTCGGCCACCTCCGCCGGCTCACGGCGCAGCAGCAGTTGCCGGGCCAGCGTGGCCCGGTTGAGCCGCCGGGCGGTGAGCCGCATCCCTACTTGAGCGTGACGCCACCGGTGAGCGGGAGGGACGCCGAGGACGAGCCCGCCGCGAGGGCGAAGGTGCCCGCCTCCAGCGTCCAGCCGCCGTCGGCCCAGTGCTGGAAGGCGCGTTCGGGCAGCAGGATCCCGACGGTCACCGTCTCGCCGGGGTCCGCGTCCACCACGGCGAAGCCGGCCAGCCACCGGACCGGGCGCTCGACCGCCGAGTCCGGGCGCGACGCGTAGACCTGGACGACCTCGCGGCCCGGCCGGGAGCCGGTGTTCCGCACCTCCACGCACACCGCGACGCGCTCCTCGTCGCAATCCACGGTGATCGAGTCGTAGGACCAGGTGGTGTAGCCGCGGCCGTGGCCGAACGGGAACAGCGGCTCGCGCCCGTCGCGGTCGAAGGCGCGGTAGCCGATGAACAGGCCCTCGGTGTAGGTGAGGACCCCGTCGTCCGGTTGCGCGGACGGCAGGCCGTCCTCGCTCGCGGGCCAGGTGGTGGGTAGCCGCCCGCCCGGTTCGGCCTCGCCGAGCAGGACGTCGGCCAGCGCGTTGCCGAACTCCTGCCCGCCGAACCAGGTGAGCAGCACCGCGGCCACCTGGTCGGCCCAGGGCAGCAGGACGGGGGCGCCGGAGTTGACCACCACGACGGTCCGCGGGTTGGCCGCGGCCACCTTGCGGACCAGCTCGTCCTGCCGTCCGGGCAGGGCGAGCGAGGTGCGGTCGAAGCCCTCGCTCTCCACCTCGGCGGTGGTGCCGACCACCACCACGGCCACGTCGCTGCCGGCCGCCAGGGCGACCGCCGCTTCCATCTCCTCGTCGTCGGTGCCGTGCGGCGCCTCCAGCACAAGCTGGAAGAACGTGCCGAAACTCGCCATCGGCGAGGTGTGCACGTCGTGCTCGAGCCGGACCGTGACCGACTGCCCCGCGGCCAGTGCCAGCGGGGCCAGCCGAACGGGCGGGGCCATCAGGGTCTCGCCGACGTCCGCACCCTTGCGCACGGTGAGCGTCTCGTCGAAGAGCACGGCCTCGTCCGTGAGCAGCCGGAACCGGCCGATGCCGGTGACGCCGAGCTGGTAGGTGCCGGCGTCGGTGGCCTGGATCAGGCAGCTGACCTCCAGCCGGTCCACCTCTTCGGGGGCGCCGATCGCGGCGAACCCGTTCATCCACCGGAAGACGGCGGCGTCGCGCTGCTCCGAGCCGATCACCTGGCCGGAAGTCGAGAAGAACCGCACGTCAGCCCCTACGCCGGCCCCGCCGGGGCGGACCAGCCAGGGTGCCCGGGCCGCCGCGGTCCTCAGGTGGCCGAGGGGGCCCGGCGCGAACGCAACGTCGAGCCCGGCGGCGCGCAGCCCGTCGAGCGGGGACACGCTGTAGGGCGGGTAGACGGTGGCGCTCCCGCCGCCGAGCGTCCGGGCGATCTCGGCGTTCGGGCCGATGACGGCGACCCGGCCCAATCCTGAACCACCGGGCCCGGAACGATCCAGGGGGAGCAGCGAGCGCTCGTTGCGGGCCAGCACGAAGCTGGCCGCGGCGGTCGCGCGCAGCTGGCGGGGAATATCGACGGGCGCCGGGGAGGCCGGAGAGGCGCCGTCGAGGCCGCCGACCCGGGCGGCCAGCCGCAGGATGCGGAGCACCTTGTCGTCGATGAGGGTCTCGTCGACCTTCCCCGCCCTGACTGCCTCCAGCAGGGCGTCGCCCCACGGCCCGAACCGCTCGGCCGGGCCCGGCATGGCCAGGTCCAGCGCGGCCCTGGCGGCCGCCTCGGTGCCCCTGGTCGCGGTCCAGTCCGACATGACCAGGCCGTCGTAGCCCCACTCGTCGTGCAGGATCGCGCGCAGCAGCGGGCTTTCCGTCATCGTCGACCCGTTGACCCCGTTGTAGGCGGCCATCACCGCCCAGGCACCCGCCTCGAGCACGATGGCCTCGAACGGCGCCAGGTAGAGCTCGCGCAGCGACCGCTCGTCGATGCGGACGTCCACCGACATCCGCTCGGTCTCCGAGTCGTTGCCCACGAAGTGCTTGACCGTGGCGCCGACCCCCTGGTTTTGCAGGCCGCGCACGTAGGCGACCCCGATCCGCGCGGTGAGCAGCGGATCCTCGGAGAAGCACTCGAAGTGCCTGCCGCCGTACGGGGTCCGGTGCAGGTTCACCGTGGGGGCGAGCAGCACGTCCACGCCCTTACGCCGCGCCTCGGCGGCCAGCAGCCTGCCGATCGCCGCCACCCGGTCGCAGTCCCAGGTGGCGGCCAGCGCGGTCGGTGACGGCACGTTCGCCGACGTGTCCCGCTCGTCCCAGGTCTCGCCGCGGACCCCGGCCGGGCCGTCCGAGGTTACGACCCGGCGCAGGCCGACGTCGGGTTCGGCGAACAGGGCCCAGAAGTCCGCGCCGGTCAGCAGCCGGACCTTCTGCTCGGTGGAGAGCCGTGCCACCCGGCTCCGCAGGTCCGCGTCATCGTGGCCGCTCATGACGCCGGCAAGTTGACCAGGGACGCCAGCGCCGCGCGGTTCGCATCCGCGGTACCGAACCCGATCGAGTCGGCCTTCGCCCGCTTCAGGAACAGGTGCGCCGGGTGCTCCCAGGTGAACCCGATGCCGCCGTGCATCTGCACGCACTCCTGCGCGGCGATCACCGCGACCTCCGAGCAGTAGGCCTTGGCCAGCGCGACCGCGACCGTGGCGTCATCCGAACCGGTCGCCAGGCACGCCGCCGCGTACCTGGACGCCGCACGGGCCTGGGTGACCGACACCCACAGGTCGGCCAGCCGGTGCTTGAGGGCCTGGAACGACCCGACGGGCCTGGCGAACTGCTTGCGCTCCTTCACGTACGCGACGGTCATGTCCAGGCAGCGCTGGGCCAGCCCGGTCTGCTCGGCGGCCAGGATGCCGGCGCCGGCGGCCATCGCCGCTTCCACGGCCCGCTCGGCGCCCGGCCCGGACGCGATCAGCGTGGCCGGCGCGTCGTCGAACGACAGGTCGCACAGCTGCCTGGTCATGTCGAGCGAGGTCACCGGCGCCTTGGCCACGCCCTCGGCGGCCACGTCGACCAGGTAGAGCCCGTGCGGCACGCCGTCGGCCGGGACCAGCAGGATCGAGGCGGGCAGCGCGTCGGCGACGCCGGAGACCATCCCGCGCAGCCGTGCCACCCCGGTCCCGGCGTCTGCGGGCTTCGGGCCGGCCACCCGGACCGAGGCCGGGAAGCCCGATCCCGGGCCGGCGGCGAACGAGACCGCCAGCGCCGCGGTCACGCCGCCGTCTGCCATCTTGGCCAGCAGGCCGCCCTGGGAGCCCGCGCTCAGCAGGGCCGCGGTGGCCACGACGGCGCTGCCGAGGAACGGCACCGGGGCGAGGTAGCTGCCGAGCACCTCGGCGGCGGCCGCGGCCTCACGGTAGGACGCGCCGGCCCCGCCGTCCCGCTCGGGGATCAGCAACCCGGCGCAGCCCAGGTCGGCGGCGACGGCCTGCCAGAGCTTGTCGTCGTAGGTCTGCGCCGACTCGACGCGCGCGAGTGCTTTGTCGAGCCCGCCCCGGTCGGCGAGCAGGGACGCGAGGGCGTCTGACAGCGCCCGTTCGGCATCTGAATACAGCAGATCCGGGATCTCATCGCTCATCGCGGCAGATCCTTCCATGGCACGTCCTTATCGACGCGGGGTTCGGCGGGCAGGCCGAGCACCCGCTCGGCGACGATGTTGCGCAGGATCTCCGAGGTCCCGCCCTCGATGGAGTTGCCACGGGCGCGCAGGTAGCGGTAGCCGGGACCGCGGCCGTAGAAGTTGGTGTGCTCGGGGCGGCGCATGGTCCAGTCGTCGTAGCGCAGTCCGTCAGCCCCGGCGAGCTCGACCTCGAAACCAGAGATTTCCTGGTTGAGCCGGGCAAAGACCAGCTTGGCGGCCGAGCCCTCCGGGCCGGGCTTACCCGCGGCCAGTTGCTGGCGCAGCCGCTCCCCCGCCAGCCGGGCCACCTCGGCTTCGGTCCACAGCCGCATCATCCGGTCGTGCAGGCCCGGCGTGCGAAGCTCGGGGCTGGAGCGCCAGGTGCGGGCCGCCGAGGCGATCATGCCGCTCTCCCGCGCCGCCGCGCGGGAGGCGCCGATGCTCACCCGCTCGCTCATCAGCGTGGCGTTGGCCACCTTCCAGCCCTCGCCGACCTGGCCGATCCGGTCGGCGTCGGGAATGCGCACGTCGGTCAGGAAGATCTCGTTGAACTCGGCCTCGCCGGTCATCTGGCGCAGCGGCCTGACCTCGACGCCGGGGGCGGTCATGTCCACGGCGAAGTAGGTGAGCCCGGCGTGCTTGGGCAGGTCGGGGTTGGACCGGGCGACCAGCAGCGCGCGCCGGGCGTGCTGGGCCAGCGAGGTCCACACCTTTTGCCCGTTGGCTACCCACTCCTCCCCGTCACGGACCGCACGGGTGGCCAGCGCGGCCAGGTCGCTGCCGGCGCCCGGCTCGCTGAACAGCTGGCACCAGACCTCCTCCCCCGTCCAGAGACTGCGCAGCCAGCGCTTCTGCTGCTCGTCGCTGCCGTAGGCGAGGATGGTCGGGGCCGCCATGCCCAGCCCGATCGCGTTGAGCTCGGCATTATGACCCGGCGCATCGGCGGCGGCGAATTCGGCGTCGACGACGTTCTGCAGCGCCCGTGAGGCGCCCAGGCCGCCGAGCCCTTCCGGGTAGTGAACCCAGGCCAGGCCCGCGTCGAATCGTGCGTTGTTGAAATCCTGCCCGGGCATCTCGGCCGGGTCGTGTTCGGCCAGGAAGGCGCGGATCCGATCGCGGATGGCGTCGGGGCTGTTCTCGCTCTCGGTCAGCATAGGGGGCCGCCCGCTACGTAGATGACCTGGCCGGAGACGTAACCCGCGCCGTCGCTGACCAGAAATGAGATGGTATTGGCCACATCACTGGGCTGCCCGATCCTGCGGACGGGTATGCGCTCCGCGGCGGCTTTCTGGAAGACGTCGAACGAGACGCCGACGCGCTCCGCCGTAGCCGCGGTCATGTCGGTGGCGATGAACCCGGGCGCGACCGCATTGGCCGTGATCCCGAACTGGCCGAGCTCGATAGCCAGGGTCTTGGTGAAGCCCTGCAGGCCGGCCTTGGCCGCGGAGTAGTTGACCTGGCCGCGGTTGCCGAGCGCGGAGGAGGAGGACAGGTTGACGATGCGCCCGAACCGCTGCGCGACCATGTACTTCTGCACGGCCCTGGTCATCTGGAAGGCGCCGCGCAGGTGCACGCCCATGACGGTGTCCCAGTCGTCGTCGGTCATCTTGAACAGCAGGTTGTCGCGGATCACGCCGGCGTTGTTCACCAGCACGGTCGGCTCGCCCAGCTCGGCGGCCACCCGCTCGACCGCGGCCTGGACCTGGGCGCCGTCGTTCACGTCGGCGCCCACCGCGAGCGCGCGGCCGCCCGCGTCGGCGATCTCCTTCACCGTCCCGGCGCAGGCCGCTTCGTCCAGGTCAAGGACTGCCACGGCCATCCCGTCCGTGGCCAGCCGGCGCGCGGTAGCGGCACCGATGCCGCGGGCCGAGCCGGTCACGATCGCGATTTTCTCTGTCACCTAATGTTCCTCTCCTTTGACTCCCTAACGGGCCTGGTACACGCCAGCGCCCAGCGCTCAGCTGGTCCGGGCGGGGCGCTGGCGGCTTCTGCTCGCTCAGGTGGTGGCTTTCCGCAGCTCGCGGCGGGCCAGGGACCGCTTGTGCACCTCGTCAGGGCCGTCGGCGAAGCGGAGCGTGCGCGCGCTTGCCCACAGGTGGGCCAGCGGGAAGTCCTGGCTGACGCCTCCGCCGCCGTGCGCCTGGATGGCCCGGTCGATCACCCACTGCGTCATCGCCGGGGTGACGATCTTGATCGCCTGGATCTCGGTGTGCGCTCCCTTATTGCCGGCCGTGTCCATCAGCCACGCGGTCTTGAGCACCAGCAGCCGTGCCTGCTCGATCCGTACCCTGGACTCGGCGATCCAGTCCTGGACGACACCCTGCTCGGCCAGGGGCTTGCCGAACGCGGTGCGGCTGACGGCCCGGCGGCACATCAGCTCCAGGGCGCGCTCGGCCGCGCCGATCTGCCGCATGCAGTGGTGGATGCGACCGGGGCCGAGCCGGGCCTGCGCGATCGCGAACCCGGCGCCCTCGCCGGAGATCAGGTTTGCCCTAGGCACCCGGACGTTGTCGAACAGGACCTCCGCATGACCGCCGTGCGTCCCGTCGGTGTAGCCGAAGACCCTCATGCCGCGCTTGACCGTGATTCCCGGCGTTTCCCTCGGCACCAGGATCATGGAGTGACGGCTGTGGCTTCGCTCGCCGGCGGCGCCTGGTTCCCCGGTCACCCCCATCACGATGAAGATCTTGCAGTCCGAGCTCATCGCGCCGCTCGACCACCACTTGCGGCCGTTGATCACGTAGCCGTCGCCGTCCGGGGTGATCGCGGTGGCGATGTTGGTGGCGTCGCTGGAGGCCACATCCGGTTCTGTCATGCAGAAGGCGGACCTGATCCGGCCCTCGAGCAGCGGAATGAGCCATTCGGCCTGCTGATCCGGTGAGCCGAACTCGGCCAGCAGTTCCATGTTGCCGGTGTCGGGGGCGGCGCAGTTCAGGGCCTCGGGCGCCAGCGCGCCACTCCACCCGGTGATCTCGGCCAGCGGAGCGTACTGGAGGTTGGTCAGTTGCGGGTCGGGCAGCAGCGAGGGGTCCAGCTTGCGGACCGCCTGGGCGGCCTTGCCGGTGAGGAAGAGGTTCCACAGGCCGCGGCTGCGCGCCTCGGCCTTGAGATCCGCGGTGACGGGCACCCGCTCCCACAGCTGGCCCCGCGCCTCGGCCGCCTCTACCTGCTCCGTGTACACCGCCTCGGCCGGGTAGACCCGCTCGTCCATGAAGGTGAGCAGTTGCTTGCGCAGATCGAGCGTCCTGGCGTCAAAGCCGAAGTCCATGGAGTACAACCTTCCGATGGGCCGCTGCCACAGGGTTGGCGATCGCGTCCAGCGTACCTACCCACCAGTACCGTTGTCCGCTGCGGGTTCCCTGGTCAGACGAGGAGCAGCCTGGCCAGGCGGCGGCCGGCTACGAGCAGGCCGGCCAGGCCGAGCACGGCCAGGTAGCCCGCCCGCCACAGCAGGTCGGGGCCGACCACGCCGACGGTCAGGTCGCGCAGCAGCACCACGCCCTGGTACAGCGGCGTGCACTCGATGATCACCTGGATCGGCCGCGGGTAGACGCCGAGCGGGTAGAACGTGGCGGAGAACAGGAAGAGCGGCATGCTGGCCAGGATCACGTAGTCGAAGTCCTGCCAGCTCTTCATGTACGTGGTCCCGGTCATGCCGATGGCGGCGAAGGCGAAGCCGATCAGTACCGCACACGGGACGGCCAGCACCGCCCAGGCCGAATGGACCAGGCCGAGCGCGAGCATGACCAGGATGAACGCCACCGCGTAGATGGTGCCGCGGAGCAGCGCCCAGCCGATCTCGCCCAGCGCCACCTGGGCCGGGCGCATCGGCGTGGCCAGGATCGCGTCGTACAGCTTGGCGTACTTCAGCCGGAAGAAGATGTTGAACGTCGAGTCGTACATGGCGCCGTTCATCGAGGACACGGCGAGCAGGCCGGGCGCGACGAACTCGCGGTACGGGATGAGGTGCCCGCCGGGGCCGGGCACCTTGCCGACCAGCACGCCCAGGCCGAGCCCCACGGACAGCAGGTAGAACAGCGGCTCGAAGACACCGGACGCGAACACCAGCCAGGCGTGCCGGTAGACCCGGGCGTGCCGTTCGATCAGGCGCAGGCTCCCCGCGTCGCCGCCCGCCCGCTTGAGCCGGGCGAGCAGGCCGGCCGGGGGCAGCATCCGCAGCGTGACGCTAGACATAGAGCCGCCTGCGGTAGGTGCGGGCGCCGGCCCAGATGCCGAATGCGGACAGGGCGGTCAGGTACGCGATGTGAATCAGCGCCCGGGGCAGGTCGATATCGCCGAGGCTGAGCATGCGGCACAGGTCGACGCCGTGCCACAGCGGAGTGGCGTAGGCGAGCAGGCGGAGCCCGCCGGGCAACTGGGACAGCGGAAAGAACGTCCCGGAGAACAACATCAGCGGCATCATGCCGAACCGGAACAGGTAGGCGAACGAGTTCTCGGTCTTCAGCGTCATGGCCCAGGCCGCGATCGGCGCGGCAAAGGCCAGCCCGGTCAGCGTCGCGGCAGGCCAGGCCAGCACCACCCAGGCCGACTGGGTGGCGCCGAACGCCCACATGTACACCGTGACGAGGGCGGCGTTCATCGCGATCCGCATGGTCATGAACATCAGGTGCCCGCGGAAGATGTCGCCGGGCCGCAGCGGCGA
>Ga0081540_1001239_pt1 | contig 22275 bp, 18 predicted proteins | sample TabmetS2T1R1_FD_71024 | JGI IMG/M metagenome (GOLD analysis project Ga0081540, IMG submission 71024) | Tabebuia heterophylla rhizosphere microbial communities from the University of Puerto Rico - S2T1R1 | ecosystem: Host-associated > Plants > Roots > Rhizosphere ... | reverse complement strand
GCCGATCGCGACATGCGGCTCGGCCACGCCGACCACATAGACCATCAGGGGGACCGCCAGGATCGAGCCGCCGCCGCCGATCAGGCCAAGCGAAAAGCCGACCAGCGCGCCCGAGGCGAGGCCAAGCGCGCTTTGCGTCATGGAGAGGATCAAGATGAGGGACTCGCTTGCACGGCGCGACCCTAGAAGAATTTTCCGGATGTCGCCATGGCCGTAGCACAAAGCTGCACTGCAGCAGGGATCGCCGCGCGGATGCCCCGCGATCGTCTCACGCCATTGCGGGCTCGGTCGCCAGATGCTTCGCCGCAATATTGCGGATCGCATCCTCGAACGGCATTGATTTATGCGCCTGCCGGTCGAGATGCACGGCCGTGAGCTCGCAGGTCGCGGCGATCTCGCCGGTCTCGGCATTGCGCATCTCATGCACGAAGCGGATGGATTTCTCGCGCAGCTCAAGCAGCCTGCTGCGGACCTCGACGATGTCGCCGGCAAACAGCTCGCGCTTGTAGCTGATATTCTGCTGCACGCCCGCCATGCCGCGGCCGGATTGTCGCAAGTAGCTCGGCGTCAGGCCCAGCCTTGCGAACATGTTCCAGTTGGCCTCGTCGAACTTGCCGACATACCACATGATGTTCATGTGCCCGACATGGTCGCACTGCCACGGATAGACCGTGCCGCGATAGGTGGCTTCCTCCATCGAAATTATCCTGATTTCGATTGTTGATACGGTAGCGTATCAGGGTGCGGGCGGGTTAGCAATACGGTACCGTATCACGATCGGGAGAACGGCCGGTTGACCCTTGCCACCCCCAACGACACCAGGGCCGAGTTGTGGACCGAGGCAGGCTTCGCCGAACTGGCGCGCTCCGGCGTCGAGGGCGTGCGGGTCGAGGTGTTGGCCAAGAATCTCGGCGTCACCAAGGGTGGCTTCTACCGCCGCTTTCGCGATCGTGCGGCGCTGCTGGAGGCGATGCTGGCGAGCTGGAGCGCCGGGCGCATCGCCGCGATCGAGGCGCAGACCAGTCTCGACGGCATCACGGCGCGGGAGCGGTTGCGCGCGCTGATCAAGCTCTATTCCGAACGGATGAACACCGATGCGATGGCGATTGAGCTGGCGATCCGGCAATGGGCTCGCACCGACGAGAAAGCCGCGGCCGCAGTTGCCAGCGTCGATGCCGCGCGCCTGAAGAATGTTGGACAGCTCTATCGCGCCACGGGGCTCGCGGCGGAGGAGGCCGACGCGCAGGCCTTCCTGTTCTACAGCTTCATCTTCGGCCAGAGCTTGCTGTTCCTCGAGCGCGGCCCGCGCCGGCGCGCGCAACTGGTGGCGAAGTCGGCCGGCAAGCTCGTTGAGGACGAAAAGTGAAACGCGGCCGGTGCGAACGCCCGGCCGCGTGATCGCAGCCGGATAGCTTAGGCAGCGCCCTTCAGCTTCTTGGAGCATTCGCTGTAATAGCCGCCGCCCTTCTGGATCCACTTCATGCCGCCATTGGCATTGGTGGCCTTGTTGGCGTTGTACTGGTCGACGCAGGTGTGCATGCGCGCCTTGCCCTCGCTCTCCTTGGAGTATTTCGGATCGACCGCGGTCGGGAATACCGCAGGCCCGGCGGGCGCTGCAGATGCAGGTGCCGCTTCCTTCTTGGCCTGCTTGGTCGTGTCCTTGCTCGCTTCCTTGGGCGCAGCCGGTGCGGCCGCAGTCGGGGCCGGCGTGGCGTCGGCGCCGCATTGGGCCTTGCGGAAGTCGTTCCACTTCTGGTCGCCGAGCGTGCCATCTTTCTTGGCGGCCTGATATTTCGCGCTGCATTCCTGCGCGGTCAGCGCCTGCGCCGGCGAGGCGGCAGCAAAGGCGAAGCCGGCAAGCGCAGCGGCGCAAAACAGTTTGCTGTGAATATTCATCTTTCGTCTCCTGGGGAATTGCTGGACGGTCGCATCGTAACGCAACCGGAAGGTGCGACAACGCATTGCGCATTCGCGCGCCAAAAATATTATCCCTGATGAGGCAATCTTGTTCATCCAGCGTTCATACTTCCGGTGAACCGTGACCAAATCCCGGAACATGAAATGAACATGACGATTATTATACGGGTTTCATAGTATATTGTCTGATAATATTCGCCTTCTTTCGGATATTGTTCGGCAGTCTCCAAGACGATTTCACGATCGACAACGGACGAAGGGCGCTGATCCCGGCAAATGAAAATTCGTTTGGCGACACGCCCTCTCTCGTTGTGGAGCGGGGCAAGGGCGCATTGCTGCACCGCATTAGCGCATTTGTCGCTACGTACCGGATTTGCCATAAGGCGGCGTGTCGCTGATGCCCGCCCCGATGATTCCCGCCCTGCCCGGCCGCGCCGAGACCATGCGCGTGCTGGAGACGCTTGCGATCGGCACCGCCGGCGGCCTCATCTTCCTCTGGGCCGGGCTGCCGGGCGGGCTGATCTCCGGCGCCATGATCGCGGTCGGCGCGGCGGCCCTTGCGGGGCGACGATTGTCGTTGCCGCCGGTGATGACCCAGACCGTGCTGGTGCTGCTCGGCATCTCCCTGGGTGCGCTGGTATCGCGGCAGCTGATCCTGCACATCAGCGCCTATCCGCTCACCATCGGCCTGCTGGCGCTGGCCACCTTCTTCTCGACCTTCGGCTCTAGCTTCTATCTGCAACGCATGCACGGCTGGGATCCGACCTCGGCGCTGCTCGCCGGCAGTCCCGGCGCGCTGTCGCAAATCACCATCCTCGCCGCGGAAAAGGGCGCCGACGTCGCCGGGATCGCCGTGGTGCAGACCATCCGCGTCATCATCCTCACCGCGGCGCTGCCGCTGCTCCTGGCGGTGACCGGCATCGCGCACGCCTCGCCGCTGGCGCTGCCCAGCGAAGTCGCCTCGCCCCTTGGCCTCACCGCGCTGATCGCGGCTTCCGTCGCCGTGGCGCTGCTGCTGCGGCTGGTCAAATTCCCCGCGAGCTGGATGTTCGGCGCGATGCTCGCCTCTTCCGTGCTGCACGGCATGGGCCTGGTCGAAGGCGGCCTGCCGCCGTGGATCCGCAACATTGCGCTCGTCGGCATCGGCGCGCTGATCGGCAGCCGCTTTGCGCGGATCCGGCTCTCGACCCTGCGCAGCCACGTCGTTGCCGGCCTCGGCTCGTTCGCGATTGCGATCTGCATTTCGGCGATCTTCGTCGCCGTGATCGTCATGACCACCAATGTGCGGTTTTCCGACATCGTGGTCGCCTTTGCGCCGGGCGCGATGGACGCCATGCTGGCGCTGGCGCTGACCCTGCACATCGATCCGATCTTCGTCGGCGCGCACCATCTGTCGCGCTTCGTCTTTGTCAGCATCACGACGCCCGGCATCATCCATCTGTTCGGAAGGCCGCAGGAGGACGTCGACGATTAGAGCATGATCCGGAAAAGTGGGTACCGGTTTTCAGACAAGATCATGCGCCAGAGTCAAGCGCGTTTGGCCGACCGGACGAAGCCGAACAGCGCGATCGCGGCCATCGCGAGCGAGATCAGCACGTTGTAGCCGGCAAGCGAAAGGCCCAGGAAACGCCACTGTACCTCGTCGCAGCGGATCACCTTCACCTTGTCGAGCTGCTCCAGCAGATTGCCGGCCTTGCCGAAATCGACCAGCGGCCCGCTGCAATCGGTCGGGCCCGGCCAGAACTGCCATTCGACGCCGGCGTGATAACCGCCGAGCCAGGCATTGGCGAGCGCCGCGATCAGCAGGATGACGAAGCCCGCCATCAGCACCTGCCGCGGCGCGCCGCGCGCGGCGAAGAGCGCTACGAACGCCGCAAGCGGCAGCGCGAGATAATAGGCATAGCGCTGCTCGAGGCAGAGCGGGCAAGGCCTGATGTCGAGCACGAGCTGGAAGAACCAGGCGCCCGCCAGCGTCGCCGCCGCGATCACGGCAATCGCCAGCGCCGCCAGAACTGCCGGATTGGAGGCGATGCCCTGCTGTGACGGAGTGGCCGTGGCAAGTGTCACATTCATCTCCTCGTGCTTGTGCCGTGGTAACGCGCGGGACTTTTCCTGTCGAGGCGCGGCAATATCACATCCACGCGGGTTGACCGGAACGGACCTCCCGCTATATTCCGCGGGCTTCGCGTCACCGGCCCCTTGGGCTCGTGGCCGAAAGGCCCCTGTGGCGGAACTGGTAGACGCGCTCGACTCAAAATCGAGTTCCGCAAGGAGTGCTGGTTCGATTCCGGCCAGGGGCACCAACTAGGCTGTTCAAGCCCGTTCGAAAGCGTCCGCAACCGTCCGCGCAGTGCTCGGAAACCCTTGAAAAATAGGCGTTTCCGCGTACATCGGTGTTCGTCACCGTTTGTTCTCATCCGATCCCAGCCGTCCGAGTTGTTGGTATTTCTGTTGGTATCGTGTTGGTATTGGGAGAACAAACGTTCACGGCGACTTTCGCTATTCCGAACGAAGGAATTGAGCAGATGGCCCGCAAGAACGACGGCGCGTGCGCCAACCCAAAGCAGATCAGGACCGACGTCGATTGCCGCGCCGCCCGACCGAAATTCGACAAGGACGCGTGGAGCCCTGCCAAGATTTCGGACGTGACCGGGGGCGGTCTCTATCTCTTCGTTACGCCCGACAAGAGCAGCCGAGGCAATGCTGGCTCCAAGCTCTGGCGGATGGGCTACCGCTTTCACGGCCGTCAGAAAACGTACTCCATCGGCCCTTACGGCAACGGCAAGGATGGCACGTTCTCGCTCGCCGACGCGCGGCGCGAGCGTGACAAGGCCAAAGACCTGCTTAAGGAAGGCAAAGACCCGAGTACCGAGAAGCAGCTCGACAAGCACAAGCAGGCGGCCGCCAGGCTCTTCGGGCAATGGGCCGACGAGTGGCTCGCGAAGAAGAAGGTGGAGAAAGTCAAACGCGGCAGGATCGTCGCGGTGCGCGACCCCAAAACCATCGAGGTGCTTGAGCTGCGCGTCGGCTACGTCAAGGGTCGCTTCGGCAAGCTATGCAGGCAGGACATCAAGCGCCCGGACGTGATCGCGTTCATGCGTTCATATGAAGCCGAGGGAAAGCTGGAAACGCGCGACCGCGTGCGCAGCATCGGTGAGCAGATCTGCAATTATGCTGATGTCGAAGGCGACGGCTACAATCCATTCCGCAACCTGAATGGGCAAATGATTGCCAACATTTCGACGCCCCGTCCTGGCGTCACCGAACCACGGGACGTGACGCGCGTCTTCAAGCTCATCAGCGCACCATGGACAAGAGCGAGATTTGGTGACGTTGTTGGCCTTGCCTTGCGCTTCGATTCGCTGACCATTCCCCGCCCCGGCATGGTCAACGAAATGGAGTGGAGCGAGGTCGATTGGAATGCCGAACGCTGGACTATTCCAGCCACCAAGATGAAGACCGGATGGGACCATGTCGTGCCTTTGTCATGGCAGGCACTCGCAATCTTGCGCAACGTACAGAAGCTGACTGGCCGTCGCCGGTACGCGTTTTCCTGCTCGAAGGACGCGCCGCTATCGAACAACACGCTCAACAAGCGCTTGCGGCTGCTTGGCATTGACACCAAGACTGATCATTGTGCCCACGGGTTCCGGACCACCTTCTCGAGCTTGTCTCACCACGAAGAGATCAAGGACGCCAAGGCGTGGGATGGCGATGTCGTCGAGCTACAGCTCGCGCATCTCGATAACTCCACTGTGGAAGGTCTTTACAAGAAGCACGGACCGCTCGCGCTGATCGGCTCGCGCACAAAACTGATGCAGCATTGGGCTGATCGGATCGACCACTGGCTCGATCCTAAGAAGGTGATGCCGATCAAGAGAGGCGCGTAGCGCCGAGTTACCTATCAGGCCGATTAAGGCTTGTTCAGGCCGGAATAGTTGTGTCCACAAGCTCAAGAAGCGACCGCACTATGACCAGGCGCCGACGGCCGATTGTTGTCGTGATAAGCTGGCCAGATCCTATCAACTCATAAAGCTTTGTGTGTCCCAAGCCCGTTACCGCGCAAGCTTCGTCCACCGTGCAGCTGAGTCGCTCGCGAAACGGGACCACTTTCCCGGGCCGATCGTTCGTGGGCGAAAACGGACTTCTGGAAGATCTCCGTCCATCCTCCTGCAATGGGTCACCCTTCGCCGCCTGCAGCGCTCGTCGTGCCCGCGTCTCCGCATTCACCCGCTTGGCCAGTTGCACAGTCGGCACCTCGACGCTGATCGTGAGGTCGGCCGGCATCGCCATCGCGAGCCGGACGAGATCGATTCCGCCTTCGCCCGGAAACAGTCGCTCCTCGCGCGCGGCATGGATCAGTTCCTCGGGCGGCCGCTCGGCGGGGCCATCGCAGATCTGCCAATAATGCAGGCGTTGAACCGGAATGGCGCGGAGGTCCTCGATGCGACTGCCGGATCTGTCGAAATGCAGCGCGTCTACCAGAACGCCCGCCCCGGAGTGAGCGACCTCCTCCACGATGCGCGCCGCCGTCCTTAGATCCGGTACCGCGGTCCAAGGCATGAATTCGAGATCCGACGTCAACCCGTAGCTGAACGAAGTTTCGCAGAATCGTGCGAAGCGATCGGAGAACCGGGCCAGGTCAGGGTCATAACACGCCACCAGGACATGCTTGGCGCCCAGCTCGGCTGCCGCATCGAACAAGGTTGAGAATACTCCAATTTCGGTTTCCGGCCTGAACGTGACCACTTCCAGGTCAGCAACGGCTATCCCGGTCGCCTTCAACCGTCGGATCGTCTCCCTCAACATGGTTTCATCCTCCATGAGGGGATAAGCAATACCGCCAGGCACCGCGGGCAGCAGCCTCAGTCCGACCTGATCGTATCCGCTGTGAGCCGCGACCTCGATCAACTCCGGAGGAGCCAGTTCAAGTATCGTCAGTGCGGCAAGCGAAAACGTCGGCACTAGCTGAAGTCCGCGATGCGCGCACCGAGCGCGAATAGCCTTGGTAGATCTCCGGATCGCCGATGCCGCCAACGATATCGGGCGCCAGCTCGGCGGCCTTACGCCAGGCACCTTGCAGCGCCGCCTCGTCGAGGGCCTCGATCACCAGCAATCCGGCAAAAGCCTTCGCTCTTCCGCATGCCTTTTTCAACCGTAGGTACGGACGTCCGAGCTTGATCCGTCGCGCCGATCTGAACGGCGACCACTCCATCGCAACCGACTATGGCATTCGCCAGCCCTCCCGGATCGTTCGGGAGTCGCTCGATCCGGAGCGCCGCGATGGTGGCGCCCTCGCCTCGGCCGGCGCGGGCTATCATGCTGCCTCCTCCCCGAATGAAATTGCCCAGGCGAGGCATGATGTGCTGCGACCATGGTGTCGGCAAATTGAGCCGTGCCAGGTAGGCCTCGCCGTCCAGAACCCCGGGGGCCTCCAACTCGTACAAGATGAAGAACCGATTGATATCGGTTCGAACCGCGCGGAAGACACGACAGGCCACGAACCCACGTGTCGTCACTCGCTCCGTGGTGATGCTCACGCGTCAGCCAGTGCCGTTGCGTTTTCGCCCGACAATCGCACGCTCTATTTCACGGATACGCGGTGATATCAAGCATGGTGCTTCGATTTCGATCCGGACGAAGGCGCGATCAGCAACAGGCGGCTTTTCGCAGACTACACGGCTTCTGGAGAGCGGCCCGACGGCGCATGCGTCGATGTTGATGGCGGGCTCTGGACAGCATTCTTCTCGGGTGGCCGGGTGGTGCGTTATCGACCTGATGGCCGGATCGACAGGATAATTCCCCTGCCGGTGACGAATCCGACATGCGTATGCTTCGGCGGAAGCGACTTCAAAACCATGTTCGTCACGAGTGCGCGAAAGTTTCTCGATGCCCGGCAATTGAGTGCAGAGACTCAAGCCGGCCACCTCTTCGCCATTCACGACATCGCACAAGGCCTTCCCGAACACCGGTTCGCAGCCAATTCACTCGCTTAAAAGATCGTCAACCTGTGAATAAGCGCCCGAGAGTGACCTCTTCACCGCAAATTGGATCAATAGCTTAACGTGCCGATCGGCGTCGGGACCCCGCGCCGATTCTCAGGTGCCAAGCCGCGCGATGGCGGGCAGCGCTGCGATATTTGGAGTCTCTGCGCCGCCCGCCATCGGTCATGCCCGATCCTGTGGCGTTTCCTGCGAGATGGTGGGCGCATCTGTCGCCCGTTCCACAGCGAATGCCCCCTTTCCCTTTGCGGCCCAGAGCGCTCGCGCCCGTTCGCCTTGATTGCTTTTGAGCTTGTCTGCCATCCAGAGCAGCGCGCCGAGGATGATGGCGCGATCGTCGTCGGTCAGGTCCACCACACGAGCCTTGACGACGAGGCCGCCCAATTCGATCAGGTGCCGCGTGCGCTTGCGGCGCTCGACTTGCCATGCGCGCATATCATGCCGCGCCGTTGCTGCCTGTTGACGGTTGCGCGCCGCCCGGTTGCGCCCTAGTGCCGCCAGTGTGGCGCTCAGCTGCCGGTGCAGTTCGCCGCGCCCGGCTCTGAAAGAACGCGGCTCCGCGCCTGGCCCATGCCTCCTTCTTTCCAGCATCTTTGGTCTCTGTCAGCACGATCAGCGCGCCTGCCAGTTCATCGACGCTAAGGCTATCTGCCCCGGTGGCGATGACCAATTCGCCGAGCTGCTGCACCTTGCGGCTCTTGAGGTCGCGCGCCTTGTCCTGAAGCGCTTTCAGTTCCCCGTCGAAATCCCGCGGCTTGCGCATCACGTCCTCCAGCAATGTTGATGGAGCGATGATAGTTGAGCCCTGGGCATAATGCTTTAACGTCGCCGGGACGGCTTGAGACGGTGTAGTCCCGCCCGAGAATTTTTCGAGGGAGGGCGCGCTTATACGTCGTTCCGACATGCGCTCTGCCGTGCCACTGATCTGATCGCGATGGCGATCTATCATCTTCACGTCAAAGTCATTGGCCGCAAGGCCGGGAGCAGCGCGGTGGCGTCGGCCGCCTACCGGTCGGGCTCTCGGCTGCACGACGAGCGGCTTGATCGCAGCCATGACTTTTCCAGAAAGCGCGGCGTTGTCCACTCCTAGGTGATGCTGCCGGATCACGCGCCCGAGACATGGAGCGACCGCGAGCGGTTGTGGAATAACGTCGAGGCGTTCGAAATCCGCAAGGACGCCCAGCTTGCCCGCGAGGTGGAATTCGCCCTTCCGCGCGAACTGACACAAGCACAGGGTATCGAACTCGCCCGCGACTTCGTGCAGTCGGAGTTTGTGGATAGGGGCATGATCGCCGATCTCAACGTGCACAGGGATATCGGCGAAGACGGCCTGTCCAAGCCCCATGCCCACGTCATGCTGACCATGCGCGCGGTCGACGAGAACGGTTTTAGCCCAAAGGTGCGGGACTGGAACCGCACGGAGATGGTAGAGCGCTGGCGCCAGCGTTGGGCCGAACTTGCCAATGAGCGTCTGGCGGAACTCGATATCGACGCGCGCATCGATCATCGCAGCCTTGAGGCGCAGGGCATCGCGCTGGAGCCGCAAAACCAGATCGGTGCGCCCGCGCAGCGTATCGATGGTGAAGGGATCGAGGCGGATCGCGCGGAGATTCACCGCGAGATCGCCCGCGGCAATGGCGCGCGGATCATCGCAAATCCTTCCCTTGCACTGGATGCGATCACGCAGCAGCAATCGACCTTCACGCGGCGCGACATGGCGAAGTTTGCGCACCGGCACAGCGACGGGATCGACCAGTTCAACGAAGTCATGGACGCGATGCACAATGCGCCCGGCCTGGTCGAACTCGGCATGGACGCGCGCGGCGATAATCGCTTCACGACCCGGCAGATGATCGAGGCGGAACGGCGCCTGCACCGCGCGACGGAATTGATGGCCGAGCGGGAACGCCATGAGGTGAATGACAGGCACCGCCAGGCCGCTTTGGCACATGCCGAACAGTGCGGCCTTGTCCTGTCCGGCGAGCAGGCCGACGCGCTGGCGCATGTCACGGATGGGCGCGACTTGGCCGTCGTGGTCGGCTATGCCGGAACGGGCAAGAGCGCGATGCTGGGTGTGGCAAGAGAGGCCTGGGAAGCGGCGGGCTACGAGGTCAAGGGTGTAGCACTTTCCGGCATCGCGGCGGAAAATCTCGAAAGCGGATCGGGCATTGCGTCCCGCACCATCGCCGGCCTGGAGCATGGCTGGGGACAGGGCCGCGACCTGCTGACCGCCCGCGACGTTCTGGTGATCGAAGAGGCGGGCATGGTCGGCACGCGCCAGTTGGAGCGCGTGCTGTCCCATGCCGCGGAAGTTGGCGCGAAGGTCGTGCTGGTCGGCGATCCCAGGCAGTTGCAATCCATCGAGGCCGGTGCGGCCTTCCGCTCCATCCATGAGCGTCATGGCGGCGTCGAAATCGGCGAGGTGCGCCGCCAGCGCGAGGACTGGCAGCGCGATGCCACGCGCGATCTGGCGACCGGCAGGGCCGGCGCTGCGATCCATGCCTATGACAGCCACAACATGGTGCATGCAGCGGCGTCACGCGAGCAGGCGCGCGACGATCTGATTGACCGCTGGGACTACGACCGGCTGGCCGCGCCAGACCGCAGCCGCATCATCCTCACTCATACGAACGACGAGGTGCGTGCCCTCAATGAGGCAGCGCGCGGACGGATGCGGGCGGCGAGCGATCTCGGCGAGGACGTGCGCGTCACGGTCGACCGCGGCGCGCGCAGTTTTGCTAGCGGGGATCGCGTAATGTTCCTGCAGAACGAACGCGGGCTTGGCGTCAAGAATGGCACGCTCGGGACCCTCGAACAGGTCAGCGCGCAATCCATGACGGTGCGCACCGATGACCGGCGGAGTATCTCGTTCGACCTGAAGGACTACAACAAGATCGACCACGGCTATGCCGCCACCATCCACAAGGCGCAGGGCATGACGGTGGACCGCACCCATGTTCTGGCGACGCCGGGCATGGACGCCCATGGCAGCTATGTCGCCCTGTCGCGCCATCGTGACGGCGTGCACCTGCATTATGGCCGCGACGATTTTGCCAATCAGGACCGGCTCACTCGCACCCTGTCGCGCGACCGGTCCAAGGACATGGCGTCGGACTACGAACGCGCCGATCCCGCACAGAACTATGCCGAGCGGCGCGGGATTACCTTCCGCGAGCGCGTCGCCGAGATCGTGCGCAAGGTAGTGCCGGAGAAGGTGCGGGGCATGTTCGATGGGCTGCGGCCGGCTGCTGACACCGTGCCTGGCCTGGACGACGCACGGAGGCCGGAACGGGAAGCGCCGGAACAGAAGGTGGCTGATGACCTGGAAGCACCGCTCCGCAAGGCCCGCACCGATGCCCTAAAACGTCATGCCCGGGCCGTGGATGCAATCTTCGATGCGCAGGAGCGGGGCGGCAAGGCCAGCCGGGAGCAAGTGAAGGAATTGCAGGAGGCCCGCAAGGTCTTCGAGGGGGTGCGGCCCGATGGCTCGCACGATGCCGAAGCCGCCTACAAGAAGAACCCGGAACTGGTCCATGAGGCGGCTGGCGGCCAGGTCAACCGTGCCATCCGAGCGCTTCAGCTCGAAACCGAGCTGCGGACCGATCCGAGCCGCCGCGCCGACCGCTTCGTGGAGCGTTGGCAGAAACTCGACCAGGCCAGCCAGCGTCAGTATCAGGCGGGCGACATGTCCGGCTACAGATCCACGCGGGCCGCGATGGGCGACATGGCCAAAAGCCTGCAACGCGATCCGCAGCTTGAATCTCTGCTCGCCAACCGTAAGCGCGAACTCGGCATCGGTGGCAATTTCGGCTCAGGCCGCCGCCTGGGCGACGAACTTGCCTTCACACACGGTATAGAGCTGGGCAGAGGCCGCAGCATCGGGCTCTGAACCCGCCGATTTGCCGCCGCCTCTACGCCACAGCGCTTTGCCGCGCCGAACCCTCTTGCATGCCCCTGAATGCCTGTCCTGTCTGGTCCCAGCAGCCGTCAGAAGCAATCGGCAGGAGGCAGGCCAGCCGTGCGGGAACCAGACCGTATCGTCCGTTTGAAGACCGTCCTCGCCCGAACCGGGCTGTCCCGCTCGACGATCTACCGCAAGATCGCCGAAGGCACGTTCCCGCCCCAGATCAGGATCAGCGTCAACGGCGCGGGATGGAAGGAATCCGACATCAACCGATGGGTCGCTGATCCGGTTGGATGGCGTCCGAAGCGCGAGTCAGATGCGGAGTAACGAGGTCTGTGCTCGCTTGCTGCTGACAGCATTGAACCGGACCGGCCTCAGGCCGTAAAGGCTGGCGCTGTCGCGCCCCCCGCTTCGCGGCTTCGGCCTTGACGGCCTGACGCCGCCCCGGGTTGGGCTCTCCAAGCACACAAGGGCGGATTGTGAGCGGTCGCGCTCCCATTCCGGAGGGCGAAGCAGCGGCCGCGCAGAAGGACGGAGATCATCCTTGAAAAATGAGTTATAGGGTGGTACAAATACTCTCAACCGGAGTGACGGAATGATCGTTGGCTTTCGGGATGGCTGGTTACGGGCTTTCTTCGTGGACGATACCCATTCCCGCAACATCCCGCCCGATCTTGAAGCCCGGCTGTTCCGCAAGCTTCAAATGATCGACGATGCGACGACCGATCAGGACTTGCGCGTGCCGCCCAGCAATCATTTCGAGAAGCTGCGCGGCAATCTGGCGGGGTTTCATTCGATCCGTATCAATCAGCAATGGCGGCTGATTTTCCGCTGGGATGGCGAGCGCGGCGAAGCGGACGGGATTTATCTGGACGATCACAGTTACCGATGAGAGCGAGGCAACCATGCTGACCACCAAGCGCAAGCCGGCGACGGTCGGAGAGATTTTGACCGAAGAGTTCATGGAGCCGATGGGCCTGACGCAGGGCGCGCTCGCCGAGGCGATGGGCGTTCAGCGCAAGCACGTCAACGAGTTGTGCGGCGACCGCAGGAACGTGACCGCCGCGACGGCCTTGATCCTGGCCCGCGTCTTCGGCAACAGCCCTGACTTCTGGCTCAACGTGCAGCGGCGCCACGATCTTTGGGAGGTGATGAACACGCCCAAGGAGCGTAAGCGAGTCGAGCGCGCACGTCCGTTGAAGCGCGCAGCATGAGTGACGTGATGAGCAGGGAGCGACATACGCAAATGCATCCGGTTCGCAAGCATTTACCGCCGACTGTAGAACGAAGAGGAATCAGGCCTTTTTGCCGCCGCACCACAGCGCAGCACAGCGCAGACTTGGGCCGTTCAGTTGCTCCGGGACGCATGTCATATTGCGCACCATGGCCCATCATCGCAAATCACATGACCGCGCTTCGACGAACAACGCGGTGTCGAGTATGGACAACGACAAGAACACCGGAGTCGATCCGATCGACCCTTGGGCCTTCGGTCTTACGAAAGTAGCGTACGCGGTCGACGAGACACTCGACTTGCTTAGTATCGGCCGCACGGCGCTGTACGCAGCGGTCAAACGAGGTGACCTCAAACGTGTCAAGTTCGGCAAGAAGACGTTGTTTTACGCCGCCGACCTTGCCGCGTTTCTGGCACGGCTCAGGCGCCTGAGCGAATTGGATGAGGGCCGGATCGATCACGAACCTCGCTAGAAATGCAAGATTGATCTTCCAGGCTCTTGAAGTAGCATTCCGCTGATTCTGAGAGCAGTTGCGGCGCCGTTGTGAATTACGAAGCCGATCTCGATCAAGCCGCCGTCGAGCAATCGGCTGATCCGTCCCACCGTCCCAGTCGGCGAATGCAGCATCGCCAGAATTGCATTTGCATGCTTGCGGATAGTCAGCGGTGGATGGCTGGCTGACGCGAACTTCAAGATCAACGTAGAGGCGGTCCGGACCGCTCATCCCCAATTTTTTCACGACTAATTGCGATCGAGCTACCTTCGAAGTTCGATGTGACGCGGTGGACGACCTCAGAGGCCACGCGTAGCGGCGGACCGATGTTTTTTCTCCTGGCAAATTTGTTGGTATTTTTGTTGGTACTCAATGAATCAACATCTCAATAAGACTACGAGATCTCTCAAGAAAGGGCGTTTCTTATGGCCGCTGCCGGGCCCATGAATGAGATTAGAGACTTATGGATGGTGCCGCCAAAAGCCAAGAAAGTGCCGCCACAGTTATCGCCACAGATTCGTGCGGTGTCCGTTCACCCTTCGAGCTAAAGCACGGGTTGAAGCGACAGGTCCTGAGCGGCGGCGCCGACGTTCGGTTGCGATCTCAGTATATGGATGTCGACGAAGACGTATGCGCGGCAGAGATCGAATTTCGAAAGAGTGAGATTTAGCTGCGCGACGTGAGCCGCGAAGCAATGCCCGCGATTACCGGTTTTCGATCCGGACTTAATTTTCGCAATCGGATGTTACGGAATGTCGCGACACTACATTGTGAGCGACGGTTTAGGAATGAGTAGCTCGGCAAAAACATACACGACATACGAGACGCAGAAACCCCTAAAAACAAAGGACTTCTTGCATTTCGACGTTGTTTGTAGAACATGGAATAACACTTCTATGCACGCTTGTTGAGAGCCAAATCGGAGCCAAAAATGGCGAGCATCCATCTCACCGATATCGTGGTGCAGCGGTTCAAAATGCCAGGCACCTATTTCGACGAGACGACGCCCGCCTTCGGTGTCCGCGTCGGCAAGAACCGGAAAACCTGGATCGTGATGCGCGGCAAAATCCGCCAGCGCATCCGTATCGGTCATTACCCGGGAATGGGGCTTGCCGATGCACGGAAAGAGGCGAAGAAGCTTCTCGCCCACGCACCGGCCGCGCGATCCGGCCGGACGACATTTTCGACTGCGTATGAGCTCTACAAGACGGTGCTCGAGGGAAAAAAGCGCGCACCAAGTACGATTACGAGCGAGTGCTCGACAAGTATTTCGAGCCAGCATTCGGGAAAAAACTGCTCGGCGCGATTACGTACGAAGCAATCATCGAAATTGTCGAGCCCCTGCCAAAGAGCGAGAAGGCGCACGCGCTCGCGGTGCTGCGCACGTTTCTGCGATGGTGCGTGAAGCCGCCGCGCCGGTATATCCCGCACTCCCCGCTCGAAGGAGTCGAGATCACGCTCGCGAAGCCGCGCAAGCGCGTATTGAAGGATGGCGAGCTCGCAATGGTATGGCGCGCTGCCGGCGAGCAGGGCTACTCGCGTGGTTATCTCGGGATTAGCCGGGTCTTCCGACCCGAACTGCAGCTCCTTGTCGTAGTAGTCGATCTTCCAGAAGAATGTTCGATTACACAGATTGAAACTCCCGAAGTCATGTTCGCCGTGCGGATCGTTGTCCTCGGAGAAGTCGGAGAATGTGGCAACCCGCTGCAGTGCTGCAGCCTTCACCATGTCGGGAAGTGCATCGACACTCGCCGTCATGAGGATCTTGCCGCCGGAAAACGACATGCGTCGTTGAGACGTGCGATCTCATTCATCACCCGCCTCCTAGATCAGACCGGCGAGCACGAGCACCGATGTGACGGTGTTGCTGCCGCACGCTTCGCAGTAGCCTTCGTCCTAATCGGACTCCATTTCGTAGACGTGGTCACAGCCTTCCATCATGCAGATGGCAGGATACTTACTTTCTGTGACTGAGAGAGCTAAAAGATCATCAAGGCTTTTGAAGCCTTCGGCATCGCAAAGCTTCATCAGCTTCGCGGCCCTGTTTGAAAGAACTATTATGAACATCGTGTCCTCCTCGCTACCAGGACCCGAACCAATTCGGGTGCTGGTCGCGAGGCGGAGTCGACGGCCTCGGCCGATAAAGACGCTCCGCCTCCTGCCCTCCGCCCCGCTACCGATACCCGAAAAGGTGCCGGAGTGCGGGCCCGAGAGTTCAGTACGCTATTAAGGCGGCTGCTGATCTCGCTCGCCTCCACTGTGAAAAAACGTCAACGCGAGCGCTGCCGCATCGAAGAGGCTCATGCGAGCGTCCTCACTCATCCACGCTTTGCGTGGCGGTGGCAGCCCAAGGCCACATGGGTTGAGCCAACCTTCGTGGCCGACGTCGAATATCGCGACATCACCTCAGAAGGTCTTTTGAGGGCTAGCTCATTTAAGGGGTTATCCCGGAAATAGAGTGGCGAGAGGACTAGTAGCCAAGCCACGCTGTTAGGTTGCGGCGCCCGCGGATCAGCATCATTGGTCCAGACCTCGGACTTTCTCTACAAGTTGCTATGGAAGTTCTGACGGACGTTCGAACTATTCATGATGATTCCGAGATTGCTGGAATTGTTGCGAATGTTCGAAAGCCGGAAGAACGTGCGGATCGTTGCTCGCCAACATTGGATCGCACTCTCCTGACTAGGACGCGGACTTATTAGCGCGCAGCCATAGCCTGATCGATGCGAGTTGAACGAAGGCAAGGTAGTTGGCGGCGAGCTTGTCATAGCGCGTCGCAACCCGGTGGCAGTGCTTGATGTTGAAGAAGCGCTCGACCAAGTTCCGAGCGCGGTAGAGATACGGGCTGAAGCAGATAGGCTCGGTGCGGTTGCTTCGTGGCGGGATGTTGGCCCATGCACCCTTCTCGGCCGCAAGGCTCCTGATCCAGTCCACATCATAACCACGATCGGCCAGCAGCATCGTTTTCGACTTCAGTCGAGACAGGAGTTTGCCAGCAAGTCGGTCGTCGTGCGCCTCGCCGGCCGTCAGCGCGAGCCGCACCGCCAGGCCATTGGTATCGACCAATGCATGAATCTTGCCGGTCAATCCACCTCACGAGCGCCCCATTGACTGCCGCCGGTTGCCTGTGATGCATGCCCCATGCTGATGCACGCGAACAATAGACGTGTCGATCATTTGCACGGCGGCATCATGGGCGCCGGCCAGTGCGCTCATAAGCTTGGCCCCCACGCCCGCCGGTCGCCAGCGAACGAAGCGATCGTAGCAGCTGGTGTACGGGCCGAAGTTGTCCGGCAGATCGCGCCATGGCGCGCCAGATCGCAAGACCCAGAAAGATGCCATTGAGCACGCGACGGTCATTTACTCGTGGCACGCCGCGCGGCTTCTTCGGCAGCATCGGCTTGATAGCAGACCACTCATTGTCGGTGAGTTCGTAGCGCATGATTCGGCCCCTCGATTTAGGGGGCTTGAATCATCGTCGGCAGGTGGGCTCAACATGCCCGGCCAAGGAGCGCTTTGGTCGCGATGCGCCCGAAAGCGGAGGCGTTATGCTCACCTTGAGTTTTGTCGTTCGTGACCCGGAGCGGAGCTCAAGCGGAGGTGTCCCGCGTCTCGACACCGCCCACACGTGAAGGCCCGTCGCGTCCGAAAGCCTTCCAATGCACTCTATGCCAGCTCGGCTTACGGGCTCTCGACCCGATGCGCAGCAGTGCGCACCTCCTTTGCACGAGGCCGACCCGCCATGACCACCGGCGGTGATCTCCTCAGGCAACGGCAAAGCTTTTTCTCGTGAGTGCCCATTCATGCCATCAACCTCGGAGGAACACATCGGCACCGTCCATCCGAGTGAAGAAAACACACTGGCGCCGCCAAAGATATGGTATCTTCCGCTCCTGCGATTGCTTGTAACTCACCACTCATCCGGCGCCGTTGGAGCATTTGACTCGCTCCCAGTGCCTGATGATCTTCAGCCCCTTCGAGCTGGAGCGGAGGTGAACAGTGAGCAACAAATCCGGCGCTACAAACAAGGTGATCTCTCTCCCCAAGGGGGGAGGCGCCATGCGGGGCATCGGCGAGACTTTCTCGCCTGATCCGCACACCGGAACCGGAAACTTCACGGTACCTATTTCGCTGCGGCCCGGCCGCAAGGGATTCCAGCCACAACTCAATCTCGTCTACAGCACCGGCAGCGGGAATGGGCCCTTCGGCCTTGGCTGGAGCCTGGGCATTCCGGGTGTGAGCCGGAAAACCTCCAGAGGAATCCCGCGGTATGTCGATGATTCGGACACCTTCTTGCTTTCGGCCGAGGAAGACTTGGTGCCCGTCGCCAGATCAGATGGAGCGACACGCTATCGCCCTCGAACGGAAGGTCTTTTCGCTCGGATCGAACATCTGCACGATACCGACACGGATCACTGGCAAGTTCACAGTAGGGATGGACTGGTCAGCCTATACGGAACTCGGAATGCCATTCGGGACGATCCGGCTGTTGTCGCAAACCCGGAGAACCCGAATCAGATTTTTAGTTGGAAGCTGTCCGAGACGAAGGACCCCTTCGGAAACACGATTCGATACGATTACGAACGGGAACTTGGCAATACGGTTGATCATCTCTGGGAGCAGCTCTACCTCAAGCACATAAGATACGCAGATTACGGCGAAGAGAAATACCTGATCTCGGTGACGTTCAAATACGAGGAACGGCCCGACCCCTTCTCGGAGTACCGGCCCGGCTTCGAGGTCCGCACGACCAAACGGTGTGCCAGCCTCGAGATTCGCACGCACGCGGACCGCGAGCGTCTGGTCCGCGTCTATCGTTTTGTCTATCTCGATCAACGCGGAGTGCCGGTTGAAAAGCTTCCACTAAACGCAGTTTCGTTGCTTAGCCAAGTATTGGTCGAGGGGCACGACGGCGATAACCGCGAGTCTCTGCCTCCTCTGCAGTTCGATTACACGTCGTTCGAGCCGGAATTGCGACGCTACCAGTCGTTTGCCAGTGTGAATGGCGCCAGTCCCGGGCGGTCGCTCGGCCATCCGGGATTCGAGCTGGTTGATCTATTTGGCAATGGATTGCCCGCCGTCGTGGAGTTCAACGAACGAGTCCAATACTGGCGCAACGTTGGCGGTGGCCATTTTGATCTCATGCGAACCATGGCCGCGGCTCCCGCAGGGATGCGGCTGAATGAGCCGGGCGTCCAGTTGCTTGATGCCGACGGCAACGGACGAACCGATTTGATGGTTATCGAGGGCACGCGCAGTGGCTATTACCCTCTAACGTTTGGTGGCGAATGGAGCGAGCGAGAATTCGTACGCTATGGCAGCGCGCCGACGGTCAATCTTGACGCGCCCGACGTGCGCCTGATGGACCTTGACGGCGACGGGGTGACGGACGCGCTCCGCAGCGGTCCGCAATTCGAGCTTTACTACAACAGTCCCGACAACGGTTGGTCCGATCTCGAAGTGCGTCAGCGGACCAACACCGATACCTTCCCGAATGTCAGCTTTGAAGATGCGCGCGTCAAATTCGGGGACGTGACTGGCGACGGCCTCCAGGACATCGTCCTCATCCACAATGGGCGTATCGACTATTGGCCCTATCTAGGCTACGGCCGTTGGGGCCGGCGCGTCACCATGCGCGACAGCCCGCGATTTGAGGACGCGGCGTTTTTTGCGGGGATCGGCTTTGATCCCAAGCGGCTATTGCTGGGCGATGTCGATGGGGACGGCATCGCCGACCTTGTCTACGTATCGTCCGGCCACATCACCGTCTGGATCAATCAAGCCGGCAACGCCTGGAGCGACCCCATCGTTATCCACGGCACTCCGCCGGTCAGTGACGCGACCGCCCTGCGGTTGGCGGACATGTTGGGCGGCGGCACGGACGGTATCCTCTGGACTTATGATTTTGGCGCGTTTCCGGACAGCACATACAAGTTTCTGGATCTGACAGGCGGGGTCAAGCCCTACATGCTCAATCAGATGAGCAACAATATGGGCGCCGTCACCCGGGTCTCTTATGCGCCCTCAACACGGTTCTACCTGGAGGATGATGAGAGGCCCGAGACGCGCTGGAGAACGCCGCTCCCCTTCCCGGTACAGATGGTGGCGCGCGTCGAGGTGATTGACGAGCTCTCTCGCGGCAAGCTCACGACCGAGTACTGCTACCACCACGGCTACTGGGATGGGACGGAGCGTGAATTTCGTGGCTTCGGCATGGTCGAGCAACTCGACACCGAAAGCTTGGCCGACTATCACGCCCCTGGTCTCCATGGGCAGGAAGCATCCTTCCAGGCCGTAGGCGAAAGGCATTTTTCACCGCCGCTTCTTACCAAGACTTGGTTCCATCAAGGGCCGGTGGAGGAGGAGAACGGCGACTGGAAGGAACTGGACTGGTCTTCGGACTACTGGGCGGGCGACCCCCAGGCCCTCGCGCATACTGATATCATCAATGCCTTCTTGCAGACATTGGCCGATCCCCGCCACAAGCGCGATGCGCTGCGAACTTTGCACGGCAGCATTCTCCGCACCGAGCTCTATTCCTCGGACGGCACGGCCAACCAGGATCGCCCTTACACGGTGACGGAGCAGGCCTATGGCCTGCGCGAGGAATCTCCACCCGAGGGCGGCGGTGAACCGCGCCAGCGCATCTTCTTCCCGCACCTTCTGGCCCAGCGTGCCACGCAATGGGAGCGCGGCAGCGAGCCGATGACCCAATTCGCGTTCACTGGGGATTATGACGCCTACGGGCAACCACAGCGGCAGGTGAGCCTGGCGGTGCCCCGCCACCGGGACTATCGGGTGCCCGCGGCACCCGGAGAGTCTTACTTGGGGACGCTCTCAGAAACGCGATATGCCCAACGCGATGATGCGCAGCGCTATATCGTCGATCGTGTCGCGGGGAGCTCAAGCTTCGAAATCCTGAATGACGGCAGCCAAACCATCTACGACATCTACTGGGATATCCAAACAGGCAGAGCCGCGCGTAAGCCAAAGCTGTTTGGACAAACTTTCAATTATTACGACGGCGAGGCCTTCGTTGGACTGCCTTCCGGTCAGCTCGGAGACTTCGGCGCGCTGGTACGCCGCGAGTCATTGGTACTGACCGAGGAGATGCTTCGCGAAGCATATAACGACCCCGTAAATTCCGATGCCCCTGATAAGCCCCCCTATCTGCGGCCGGAAGGGGCAACCAGCTGGCTGGCGGAGTATCCGCTGGAATTTCAGCACGAGACGCCGCCGCTCGCCGGCTACACCTTCGCTGACGGGTCGGACCACCGGGAAAGGGGTTACTTCGCCCAAACCACGCGACTCGAGTTTGACTTTCACAACTCGGTCATGCCAGGCCGTGGGCTACCAATAAGGATGCGCGACCCGCTGGGGAACGACACCGTCATCAGCTATGACAAACCTTATCATCTTCTCCCTAAACAAGTGACAGACGCCGCGGGCCTGACGACCAGCGCGGAGTATGACTACCGCTTCCTTCAAGCCCGAATGACCACTGACGCCAACGGCAACGGGCGCGCCGTGGCCTTCAGTCCCCTCGGAATGGTCATCGCCACCGCTGTAATGGGAAAGGAAGGCGAGCAAGCCGGCGATACGCTCGAGGCGCCTGGCAGTCGTCTCGAATACGACTTCTTCGCTTTCGTTAACAGTCCCCCCGGGAAGCGTCAGCCCATCTTTGTCCGCGGAATCGTTCGCCGGCATCACGTCAGCGAAACCGATGTGCTGCCGCCAAGACGCGACGAGACGATCGAGACCATAGAATTTTCCGATGGCTTCGGGCGGCTACTGCAAACCCGCACGCTGGCCGAGGACGTGTTGTTTGGCGATCAGCATTTCGGTGGAGGTGCATTGCCGGTGGACCAGTCCGTCGCGGCGGGCGATGCGGCCGGGCGGCGGGCGCCAGCCAATCGGCCGAACGTGATCGTCAGCGGCTGGCAATTTTATGACAATAAGGGAAGGGTCGTGGAGAAATATGAACCCTTCTTCGACACGGGCTGGGAGTATGCGGCACCGAACAACGCGCAATTCGGACAGAAGGTCGTGATGTTCTACGATCCGCGCGGCCAGGTGATCCGCACGCTCAACCCCGACGGTTCGGAACAGCGGGTGACCTACGGCGCTCCGGCGGATCTCACCAACCCCGACCAGTTCACGCCCACTCCCTGGGAAGTCTACACCTATGACGCGAACGATTTGGCGCCGTTATGCGAGGCGCCGGATGGCACGTCCCTCGCCAGCGCTGCACCGGCGGCCCATCATTTCACGCCGTCGAGCATCTTGATCGATGCTCTCGGGCGCACCGTTGAGGCCATCGCTCGTAACGGACAGAACCTTGCGGACCGGTTGCCGACGCGCTCCACCTACGACATTCGCGGTAATGTGATTATGGTGACGGACGCGCTGAGTCGCGAGGCTTTCCGCTACACCTATGACCTGGCCGACCGTCCGTGGCGCATCAAGAGCATTGATGCGGGCCTGCGCCGCATTGTGCTGAACGCGCAGGGCAACGAAATCGAACGGCGCGACAGCAATGGGGCGCTTACCCTGCAAGCCTACGACCGCTTGCGGCGGCCTATCCGCCTGTGGGCGCGCGACGAAACCAGCGGTCCGGTCACGCTGCGGCAACGGATGGAGTACGGGGACGAGAATGAAGCGGAGCGCATGGAAATGCGCGCCAGAAACTTGTTGGGGAAGGTCCATCGCCATCACGATGAGGCA
>Ga0081540_1001238_pt1 | contig 22275 bp, 18 predicted proteins | sample TabmetS2T1R1_FD_71024 | JGI IMG/M metagenome (GOLD analysis project Ga0081540, IMG submission 71024) | Tabebuia heterophylla rhizosphere microbial communities from the University of Puerto Rico - S2T1R1 | ecosystem: Host-associated > Plants > Roots > Rhizosphere ... | reverse complement strand
ACCAGCCGGAGATCGATCGCCACATGCACCGCGTCGCCCTGCTCTCGGAGGAAACGATGGGCTCAGACGACGCACTTGCGGCGTACGTCCGCGCAACCGTATCGACCCAGTTCCCTGCGGCACGGCACCGATGGGCCCGGTCGGCGATCCCATGGCAGTGGTCGACCAGCACTGCCGGGTCCGCACTATCGCAAACCTGCGCGTGGCCGACGCGTCGGTCATGCCAGCCATCCCACGCGCTAACATCAACCTCACCTGCATCATGCGCCGACGCGAACACCAGCCCGTGATCCCGCCACGCCGGCCCGGCCGCCGGCCGGTCCTGGGCCTGCCGCACCCGGTGCTCCCGCAGTGCCTCCCCGCACCTACGCGGCAGCGCCCGCGCCCGCCGCGACTGCGGGGTCTTGGTGTCGCCCCCGGCCCGCTCGGCGCGCCACACGAACACCGCCACCTGCTCATGGTCGAACCCGGCCTCCGACACCGGGACCCGCTGCCCGCCAGCCCAGGCCGCCACGTGATCCCCCCGCAGTGCCGGGCCTCCTCAGTCCGCAGCCCGCACAGCAGCGACAGCACGATGTACGCCTCCGGCCGCGTCCCCCCGCGCCGCGGCCGTCAAGGAAACCGCCTGCTCCAACGTCAGCGACTTCGACGGCCGCCCGCGCAGCTGCCCCTTTCGGCGGCTTGACCAGCGCCGCGACGTTCCGCCCCGCCAGGTCGTCCCTCTCGGCGTGCCGGATCGCCCGCACCAGCACGTTGTGCGCCATCGGCCACGGTCCGCGCCGGCCGCTGCGCGGCCAGGTTAGCCAGCGCCTTCTGCACAGCTCCCGCGGTCAGCTTCGTCAGCTCGACCGGGCCCGGCTCCTCGCGCAGCGCCTTGGCGATCGTGTCCCCGGCGGACTGTAACCGAGGCTGACGGCACCGGCGTAGCAGCTCTCGGTGGCGTCCCGGGAGATCGAGTCCTCACCGCGCCCGCGGCGCTTGCCCGAAACAGCAGCCATGGACGGCGCTATACCTCGATTGGCTCACCTATCGGCTCACCTGACACCTCGGAAGAAGCCTGAAAACGCTCTGACCTGGCGCGCCCGGCAGGATTCGAACCCGCGACCCGCTGCTTAGAAGGCAGCTGCTCTGTCCGGCTGAGCTACGGGCGCTCGAACGTAATTGTGCACGGCGAAGATCACGTGACGGCTACATGAAGGTCGCAGTGTGTCAGCCCTTGACGCGGTGCCACCTCGGAAAACGGCAAGCCGCCAGTCCGCCGGGGGACTCCCCAACCGCCGAGATTACCTGACCTTGCCGTCAGCCGTAGAGTTCCTTTAGGCCGAGTAGCCGAATCACCGGGCGCCTCGGGCCCAATCAGCCAGTTCAGAGTCAAGGCCCGCCTGCTGTAACAAGTGAGTCTCGTCCGCTCCGCAGGCGTACCCTTCACGGCAAGCAACTCGTGGGCCGGTGTAGCCACTCGAGGTGACAAGGGGATTCATGCTCTTAGCCGTATGTCGCCGGGTGACGCGCGGTGGCGAAATCGGGGATTCCCTGTCAGGTTGATCGTGGGCGGGCGGCGCCCGCCCGGACCGGCCCAGCCCACTGGTGCTGCTGCGCTCATGGCGAACTGCCGTGACATGCGATACATGCCCGTCCGGCGCCGCTTATGGGCGTGGATGCCGCGTGGGTGTGGCTCCTTTGAGTGAGGATGGCGGGGGCATCTTGCGTCCCTGGCGTCACCTGCCGCTCAGGGGTCCCGCGCCGGGCCGGGGTGGCGGCAGCCGGGACCGGGACGATGTGGCATCGTCCCGGTCCTGTCACCGTGGTCGCCGCCGGCCGGCCGTCAAAGGCGCGAGCGTCAAGCCGCCAGCAGCCCGTCAAGGGCAAACGTCAAGGCGCCGACAGCCCCGGCCCGAGAGCTGAAGCCCGCCCCGAGAGCTCAGCCCGGCCCGATAAGCTCAGCCTGCCTGATCCAGCCGCTCCCGCTGCCCGGTCGTGAGCATCAGGTCCACCGCGCCGAGGCTCTCCTCGAGCTGCGCCACCGAGGACGCTCCGACCAGCGGAATCACCGGCAGCTCCCCGCCCATCAGCCAGGCCAGCACCACCTGGTTAGGCGTCGCCCCCGTCTCACGAGCCACGGCGGACAAAGCCGCGAGCCGCCGCGGCGTCCCCGCATGATCGAACTCAGGCCCCAGCGGCTTGTCGGGCCGAACGTACGCTCCGCTCAGCAGCGGCGAATACGCCACCAGGGGCAACCCGGTGGAGCGCACATAGCTCAGCAGGTCCGGCCCGGCCGCCCCGGGCTCGCCGTCCGGCGACAGCCACGAAGGCGAATCCGCCCGCTGCCGCAGGTACGTATGGCAGTACTGCAGCACCTCGTACCCCGGCAGCCCGGAAGCAGCGGCCAGCGCCCGCGCCCGCTCCACCATCCACGCCCAGTGGTTGCTCACCCCGAGCAGCCCGACCACACCATCAGCAACCAGCTCGGCGAACCCCTCCACAGTCTCGGACAGGGCCACGGCAGGATCCGAGATGTGCGCGTACATCAGGTCCAGCCGCCCGACACCAAGGCGCGACATGCTCCGCTCCGCCGACTCCCTGATCGCCTTGGCGGCCAAACCGTCCATCTCGGTCAGCGAGCCATCGGAGCGGACGAAGTCCGCCGCAGGCGCCAGCGGCCGCGCGCCGACCTTGGTCGCGATGACGATCTCGTCGCCGATGCCGCGGCTGCGCCGCCAGCGCCCGAGCAGTTCCTCGCTCTCGCCGCCCTGGGTGCCGTGCACCCAGAAGGCGTAGTTCCCCGACGTGTCGATGAAGGTCCCGCCGGCCTCGACGAACCGGTCCAGGATGGCGAACGACGTCGCCTCGTCGGTCCGGCTGCCCATCAGCATCGCGCCCAGGCTCAGCACGGACACCGAGCGCCTGGTCGCCGCGTCAGTTCCGATCGTTCGGTATCTCATACAACAGAGTCTCGGAAATAGAGAGCACTCTAGGTCAAGAGGTCCAGCCGAGGAACCCGGTCACCGAGCGCCGGATCCCGGCCGCGTCGAGCCCATGCGCAACCGCGTGATCACATGGCGTCCCGTACCGCCGCAGCTCACCGCGCGGCACGCCCAGGCTCAGCAGCCGGTGCGGCCGCGAGGTCAGCGCGGAGGCCACGACATGAGAGGACGTCCCGGCCAGGTACGGCTCGACCAGCACCACGGCCCCCGACCCGGCTTCCAGAGAACGAAGCCCAACCGCGTCGAACGGCCGTACCGTGGTCGCGTACGCCACCGTCACGTCAAGATCGGCGACCGCCTCCAGCACCGGTGACAACATAGGCCCCACCGCCACCACCACCGCCCGCCGCCCCGAACGGATTACCTGCAGCGACGCCGACACCGGCCTCGCCTCCCGGTTGACCTCGGTCGACAGCCGCATATAAGTAGAGCCATCGTCCAGCGCACCCATGGCCCCGCGCAGCAGCGCCTCCACCTCAGCCGGGTGCCCCGGCACGACCACCGAAAATCCCGGCACGCTGTCCATCAGCACCACATCCTCCGGCGCCTGGTGCGTCCGGCCCGAGCGGGCCCCGTCGTAGGACGCCCCGATGCTGACCAGCACGGCGTGCACGCCCTGGTGCGCGAGGTCCAGCTTGACCTGCTCGTAGGCCCGTTCGACCAGGAACGGCGCGTAGGTGTGCACGATCGGCCGCATCCCGGCCAGCGCCAGCCCGCCGCCCACGCTGACCATCAGCTGTTCCCTGATCCCCACGTTGAGCACCCGCTCCGGGTGCCGCGCCAAAGCCTTGCCGAACATATCCACGGAGATCTCCGCCAGCACCACCGCGGCCAGCGGATCCTCGTCCAGCAGCGCCGAAGCCGTCTCCGCGAAGACAGTGCGCATCTCGGTCATGCCTCGATCTCCTTCTCGACGGTCGCCACCACAAGCTGCGGGCCAGCGGACGCGGCGCCCGCCGCGGTAACCCGGAACGCCGACGCCAGCGCCTCGTGGTCACGGCCGGAAACCCGCACCGTCGACCAGCCGCCGACGGCGAAGTGCGCCTCGATCCCGCCCGGCCCCCAGCCGTAGGTGGAGGACTGGTTGTCGACCGCGACCACGGTGAGGTTGGGCAGGCCCGCGGCGCCCGCGTACACGATCGCCTCGCTGTTGCTGCCCTCGTCCAGTTCCGCGTCGCCGACCAGCACGTACACCCGCGCCTCGCTCAGCCCCCGGGCCAGCAGCCCGTGCGCCACGCCGACCCCGATCGGCAGGCCGTGCCCCAGCGACCCGCTCGCGATCTCGACGCCCGGCACCAGCGAGCGATCCGGGTGGTAACCGAGCCGCGACCCGGCCGAGCCGAAGCCGGCCAGCCACGACTCGGGGATGAACTCCTTGGCCGCGAGCACCGCGTAGTAGGCGGCCGGCCCGTGCCCCTTGGACAGCAGGAACCGGTCCCGGCCGGGGTCGTCGACGGTGTCCGGTGACACCCGGAGCACCCGGTCGTACAGGACCCAGAGCACGTCCAGCGTCGACGTCGCGCTGGGCCCGTGCTTCTCGTCCCCGGTCATCCGCGTCATCAGCCCGGGGAGCTCCGCGTAGCTTCTCATGAAAGCCAGCCTGCCCGCCCGCGGGCCGCCGCGCATCGGCCGCCCGCCCCACGCCGCGTAAGCCCATGGTCCTAGGCCACAATGAGCGAATGCCCAAGCGATCGAAATGGCCGCTGGCCGCCGGGCTGATCGCCGGCGTGGCGCTCGACGCGCTGGCCGGCGATCCGCGCCGCGGCCATCCGGTGGCCGCGTTCGGCCGGGCCGCCGCGGCGCTCGAGGCCCGCGACTACGCTGACAGCCGCCGCCGGGGCGCCGCGCACGCGGCCGCCTGCGTGCTGGCCGTCGCCGCCCCCGCCGCGGCCCTGCACCGCCGTACGCGGGGCCGGCCGCCGTGGCAGGTGATAACGGTCGCGACCGCGGTGTGGGCGGTCACCGGGGCCCGGTCGCTACATTGTGAAGCCGAACGGGCCTGCTCCTCGCTCCGCCGCCGTGATCTCGCCGCGGCCAGGGCAGTGCTGCCGAGCCTGTGCGGCCGCGATCCGGCCACGCTGGACAGTGCGGGGATGGCCCGCGCGGTGGTGGAGTCGGTCGCCGAGAACACCTCGGACGCCGTGGTGGCGCCGCTGCTCTGGGGAGCCGTCGCCGGGATACCGGGGTTGGCGGCCTACCGCGCGGTGAATACCCTCGACGCGATGGTGGGGTACCGTTCGGCCCGGTACCTGCGGTTCGGCTGGGCCGCGGCACGGATGGACGACGTGGCCAACTGGATCCCGGCCCGGGTCACCGCCGCGCTGACCGCGGCCTGCGCCCCGCTGGTGACCAGGACCAGCCCCGTTTCGGTGCTGAACGTCGTGCGCCGCGACGGCGGCTGCCATCCCAGCCCGAACGCGGGCCGGTGCGAGGCCGCCTTCGCGGCTGCACTAGGTGTGCGTCTCGGCGGGACGAACGTCTACGGCGGCGTGACCGAGACGCGCCCGGACTTGGGAGACGGGCGCGCCCCGGAGCCGGAGGACATCCGCCGCGCTGTCCTGCTATCCAGGGCGGTCACCGTGTCGGCGACCGCCCTGGCCGTGCTGATTTCAGTGTTTACCGGCGCATGAAGAAGCCGACGACGAAAACGATCAGTGCCACGATGGCCACCCACCACAGCAGGTGCAGTGCGAACCCGGCACCGAACAGAGCCAGGATGACCAGCAGAGCCAGGATCAAGAGCAACATTGTGGGCCTCCTTCTTAAGCCTGATTGGCTTACAAGTACCCCCGGAGGATTTGTCAAACATCTGGCTCCGGGGGAACGCCCCCGCGGGCCAGCACAGTAGCCTGCATCCGTGCGAGGGACGCTGCTGGTCGCCGGGACGGGTTCGGACGCTGGCAAGAGCGTGCTGGTCGCCGGGCTGTGCCGGTGGCTGTCCCGGCAGGGCGTGAAGGTGGCGCCGTTCAAGGCGCAGAACATGTCGCTGAACTCGTTCGTGACCCTGGACGGCGCCGAGATCGGCCGGGCCCAGGCCATGCAGGCGGCCGCGGCCGGCATCGAGCCGTCCGCCGACATGAACCCGGTGCTGCTCAAGCCGGGCAGCGACCGGCGCAGCCAGGTCGTCGTGCTCGGCCACCCCGAGGCCGAAGCCGACGCGGTCGGGTACCGCGCGCACGCGCCGCGGCTGCGGCAGGTCGCCCTGGACAGCCTGGCCCGGCTGCGGGACGCCTACGACGTGGTCATCTGCGAGGGCGCGGGCAGCCCGGCCGAGATCAACCTGCGCGACACCGACGTGGCCAACATGGGCCTGGCCCGCGCGGCCGGCCTGCCGGTCATCGTGACCGGCGACATCGACCGCGGCGGCGTGTTCGCCGCCATGTACGGCACGCTGGCCCTGCTCTCACCCGAAGACCAGGCGCTGATCTGCGGCTTCGTCATCAACAAGTTCCGCGGCGCCCCGGAACTGCTGCACAGCGGCCTGGCTATGCTCCGCCGGCTCACCGGCCGCCCCGTCTACGGCGTCCTGCCCTGGCAGGAGAGCCTCTGGCTCGACGCCGAGGACTCCCTGAACCTCCCCGCCAGCCAGCACCCGCACAATACCTACTCGACCGTTATCGACCATGCTCACGAAACCCTCCGGATTGCCGTCGTCCGGCTGCCCCGGATCAGCAACTTCACCGACGTGGACGCGCTGGCCGCCGAGCCCGGCGTGCTGGTGCGCTTCGCCACCAGCCCGGCCGACCTGGCCGACGCGGACCTGGTGGTGCTGCCCGGGTCCCGGGCGACAGTCTCCGACCTGGCCTGGCTCCGGGACCGCGGCCTGGCCGCCGCGATCACCGGGCGGGCCCGGGCCGGCCGCCCGGTGCTCGGCATCTGCGGCGGCTACCAGATGCTGGCCGGCCAGATCGAGGACGAGATCGAGTCGCGCCGCGGCGTGGTCGACGGGCTCGGGCTGCTGCCGGTGCGGGTCCGGTTCGGCGCGGAGAAGATCCTCGGCCGCCCGCGGGGGAGCGCGCTGGGCGCGCCGGTGGCCGGGTACGAGATCCATCACGGAATCGCCGAGGTCACCGGCCCGGCGGGCTCCGGTACCGAAGCGTTCCTCGACGGCTGCCGCCGCGGACCGGTGTGGGGCACCAGCTGGCACGGCGCGCTGGAGAACGACGAGTTCAGGCGGCGCTTCCTGGCCGAGGTGGCGGCGCTGGCCGGCCGGGACTTCACGCCCGCACCCGGCACCAGCTTCGCCGCCGTCCGGGAACAGCGGCTCGACGTGCTGGCCGACCTGGTGACGGCGCACCTGGACACCGCCGCGCTGAGCCGGCTGATCGAGGCAGGGCCGGTGCCCGGTTTGCCCGCGCTTGTCACATCACTCAGCCACGGTCGGTAGGGTTTTTTCATGCCCGACAAGGTCCTGTACACCGCGGAAGCCACCTCGACCGGGGATGGCCGCAGCGGCCACGTCGTTTCGTCGGACCACCGCCTCGACTTCGACCTGGCCCGGCCCGCCGAGATGGGCGGCGACGGCAACGGCACCAACCCGGAGCAGCTGTTCGCGGCCGGGTACTCGGCGTGTTTCCACAGCGCGCTGCGCATCATGGCCCGCCGGGCCCGGCTGGATCCGGGTGATTCGACCGTGACCGCCCAGGTGGGCATCGGTCCCGACGGCGACGCGTTCGGCCTGGTGGTCACCCTGATCATCCACATCCCCGGGCTCGAGCGGGAGCAGGTGCGGGAGCTCGCCGAGGCGGCCCACCAGGTGTGCCCGTACTCACGCGCCACCCGGGGCAACATCAGCGTCGAGCTGCGCGTTCCCTGAGGCAGGCCGCTGGGTTACGCTCAGCACCATGGATCTCGCCGCCATCGAAGCCGAGCGGGCCCGGCTGCACGATCAGTACATCGAGGCCGAACGGCCGTCGAGCAGCGCCCGCGGCATTCACCACACCGCCCTGCTGAGCTCCGACGTGGAGCGGACGATCCGCTTCTACCAGGGGATACTGGAGTTCCCGCTGACCGAGATCATCGAGAACCGCGACTACGAGGGGTCCAACCACTTCTTCTTCGACGTCGGGAACGGCAACCTGCTGGCCTTCTTCGACTTCCCCGGCCTGGACCTCGGCCCGTACGCCGAAGTCCTCGGCGGCCTGCACCACCTCGCGATCTCGGTGACGCCGGAGAAGTGGGCCGCGCTCCGCGCCAACCTCGAGGCGGCGGGCGTGGAGTACCTGGAGGAAAGCGGCGCGTCGCTCTATTTCCGCGACCCCGACGGCGCCCGCCTGGAACTGCTCGCCGACCCCCTCGGCGAAATGTACGGCAGCCACGTCCTCTGAGGCCCCGCCGCTCATGCGCGCCCGGGGTGCGCTATACGGGCTGGCCATCGGCGACGCACTTGGCATGCCCACGCAGATGCTCTCCCGGGCCGAGATCGTCCGCCGCTGGGGACCGCTCCTGCGCGGCTTCGAGCCCGCCCCGCCCGGTCACCCCATCGCCGCCGGCCTGCCGGCCGGAGCGGTCACCGACGACACCGGGCAAGCCGTCCTGCTGGCCAGGCTCCTGGTCAAGGGCCGCGGCACGATCGACTCCCGCGTTCTGGCGGCCGCGCTGACCGAGTGGGAGCGCGCCATGGCCGAACGCGGCTCGCTCGACCTGCTCGGTCCCTCCACCAAACGCGCCGTCGCGGCCATTCTGGCCGGCGTGCCCCCGGAAGAGGCCGGCGCCACCGGCACCACCAACGGCGCCGCCATGCGCATCGCGCCGGTGGGCATCGCCGTCCCCGTCGCCCTTCATGGCCCCACTGGCGAAGCCGGATTGCCGGCCCTGGTCGACCGCACCGTGATGGCGAGCAGCGTCACGCACAACACCGGCATCGCGCTGGCCGGGGCCGCGGCCGTGGCCGCCGCGGTGAGCGCGGGTGTCTCCGGCGCCACGGTCGCCGAGGCCACGGCGCTGGGCATCCAGGCCGCAAGCATGGCCGCGCGGCGCGGTCACTGGGTCGCCGGCGCGGACGTCGCGGCCCGCATCGAGTGGGCCACCGCGCTGGTCGCGGGCCACGCTCGGGCCGACCGGGAGGCCGACGGGGACGCCGAAGCCGCCGAGCTCATTTACACCCTGGTCGGCACCAGCCTGGCCACCCAGGAGTCGGTGCCGGCCGCGTTCGCTGTGCTGGCCGCGGTGCCCGACGACCCGTGGCGGGCCTGCCGGATGGCCGCCTCGCTCGGCGGCGACAGCGACACGATCGCCGCCATGACCGGCGCTGTCGCCGGCGCCTGTCACGGCGCCGGTTCCTTCCCGCCCGAGGCCATAGCAGCCATCGACGCCCACGGTCTCGGCTTGGCCGCGCTCGCCGGCGAACTGCTCGCCCTGCGCGATAGGTGCGGAAGCGAGGCGCCGTGAGCCAGCCCGGGCTGAGCCGCCTCGTCTTCGCGGGCGAGGCGATCGTCGACCTGCTGATGTGGGTGCCCGCGCTGCCCGAACGCGGCGGCGACATGCTCGCGGACGCGGCCGCCATCGAGGTGGGCGGCGGGTTCAACGTCATGGCCGCGGCGGTCCGGCAGGGCCTGCCCGTCGTCTACGCGGGTGGCCACGGCACCGGGCCGTGGGGGGACAAGGTCCGCGCCGCGCTGGCCGCGGAGGGCATCCGGCTGCTCCGCACGCCCGACCCGGACGCGGACACGGGGTTCGACGTGGCCCTGGTCGAGGCGGGCAGCGAGCGCACGTTCGTCACCGCGCTGGGGGCGGAGTCGCTGACCGAGCCGGGCGCGTGGGACCCGGTCCGGGTCCAGCCCGGCGACGCTGTCTACGTATCTGGCTACGGCCTGGTCCCGCCCGGATCGGGGCGAATCCTCGGCGCCTGGGCGGCCGGCCTGCCGGCCGGGGTGCTGTTGTTCGTCGATCCCGGGCCGCTGGTCGCCGACATTCCCGCGGCGGTCCTCGAGCCGGTGCTGGCCCGCTGCGACTGGTGGAGCTGCAACCAGCGCGAGGCCGCCCTGCTCACCGGCCGTGATGACCCCGCCGAGGCGGCCCGTCGGCTGGTCCGCCGGACCACCCGCGCCGACGTCATCGTCCGGGCTGGCGCCTGCGGTTGCGTGGTAGCCATGCGGGTGCCTGGTCCGGGGACGGGCCACGGCCTGTCGCTGAGCCACATCGCGGCGCCCGTCGTCGCGCCGGTCGACACCACCGGCGCGGGCGACGCCCACTCCGGGGTGTTCCTGGCCGGCCTGGCCGCCGGGCTGACCGTGGGGGAGGCCGCCCGCCGGGCTAACGCGGCCGCCGCCCTGGCCGTCACCCGTACCGGAGCGGCCACCTCACCCAGCCGGGCCGAACTCGACCGGTTCCTCGCCTCCTAGGCCTTACGGAGGCGGAGGCTTGGGCGTGGGCGCTGGCTTGACCTTGTAGACCACCGTGACGGCGAGGTTGCCGGGCTGTACGACGATGTGCGTGGTCAGCCCGGCCTTGCTGATCACCGTTACGGTCACCCCGACGTGCCCGCCGGCCAGCAGAGATCCGCCCGACGGGGCGACCGTGACCCGGCCGGGCATGGCCGCCACCCGCGCGGTGTAGTTCGAGACCGGCCCGTTCGCGGCGGTGAGCACGAAGGACCCCCTGGCCGGCGTCCCGCTCGTCGAGGTCAGCATCAGCTTTCCCGGCGCCAGCAGCAGGTATCCCTGGGCGGGCGAACTGGACAGCGAGGGTGACGGGGACGGCGACGTGCCTGCCGGTGACACGGTAGGCGCGGCCGCGCCCGGCCCTGCCGATGACCCGGCGCTGGTCGTGCCGGCCAGCGCCGCCGGCGATGTCGGCTGAGTCGAGACCGGGGTCGTGCGCGCCGGCGACGGTGCCGGGATGGTGGCACCGGGGGATGTGCTGGACGCCGGGGTGGGCGCGGCCCCGCCCAGACCGAGGCCGGAGGCCTGCGGGCGGTGCGAGCCGCCCGCCGTCAGGGCCACCGTGATCCCGGCCGCTACGGCCAGCGCCGCCACCGCGGTCGCCGCCGCGACCACGCCGCGGTGCCGCCGCACCCGCCACCACCACGGCCCGGACGGGCCCATCGCCTTGGGGAAGCCCGCCGGGCCGAACACGCCCGCGCGGTGCGCCACGCTCATCCGGTGCGCCCGGCCCGCCGGGGAGTTGTCGGCGCACGCCGTCAGGATCTGGCTGCGCAGGCCCGGCGGCAGCGGAACCTCCGGCGGCTCGCCGCCTTGATCCGCCAGCGTGGGGATCCTCCCGCCGGGACCCAGCCGGCGCAGGCACTCGTTCCGTGCCACCGCGTGCAGCCAGGGGCCGAGCTGGTCCGGATCACGCAACCCGTCCAGCTTGACCGTCGCGATCAGGAAGGTGTCGAGCACCGCCCCGGCGGCTTCGGGTTCGGGCAGCACCGCCTGGCAGCAGGCGTAGAGGGACGTGGCGTACTGGTCGTACACCGCGGCAACGCCATCCGCGTCACCTGCGACGACGGCCGCCACCACGGCATGATCCTGCATGCGCCTTACCGTAGTTCGATCTGACCCGGACCTCGGTCAGAACCGCGCACCAGATACCAGAACGACATAACCGCCGCGTCGGCGGAACGGGCGCTACGCGGGCGGCGCGGCCGGGAACGTGAACGTCGGCGACGCCGTGCTGGTGGCGGTCGAGGTGGCCGTCGAGGTCGCGGTCGACGTCTCCGTCGGCCTGGGGTGGGTCGTGAGCGGCGGCGTCGGGAAGTCGGGCGGGGAAGGCACAGCCGAATGCGAACGCTTGACCCGGCTCGGCGAGACGGACGCGGGTGCCGCCGGAGGCGGCGCACTGCTGGCCGGCGACGCGGTGCTGGCCGGCGACTCATCCGGGGATACCCCGCTGGGTACTCCCGCATCCCCGGCCGCCGGGGCGTTCGCCGAGCCCGATGAGGATCCCGCGCCGGCCTCGGCCGGCCGCGGGGGATGCGATCCGGTGAGCGCGAGCACCGTGACGATCCCGGTGGCCATGATCGCGATCAGGACGCCCACCACCGCCGCGGCTCCGGACAGCGCGATCATCCGCCGCCGGGGCGCATGGATCGCCTGCGGGAAGCCGCTGGGCAGGAACGCTCCGGCCCGCTGGGTCACGTTCCGCCGGTACGACAGCGTCTCCGGGCTGGAGTCGGTGCACAGTTCCAGCACCTCGTCGCGCAGCCCGGGCGGGAGTGCGGCCAGCGGGGCCATGCCGTAGCGCACGGCCGCCCGCAGCGCGCCGTGGCTGCGGTCGTCGCAGGCGGCGCACTGCTCGATATGGCGGCTGACCAGCTTGCGCGTCGATCCGGTCAGCTGGCCGTCCCAGCCGTCGAGCAGCAGGTCGAGCTCGGCGCAGCCGCGCCGCCCGGTGCGCGCCACGAACAGGGGGCCGAGCGCCGCCTCCAGCTCGCCGCGCCCGTGCGACGCCAGGGCCTGTGCCTGGTTCCGCGGCACGCCGAGCACGGCCGCGAGGTCGGCACCCTGCAGGTCGTGCCGGAGGTCGAGTTCGATCGCCTCGCGCTCACCCGGGCTCAGCTCATCCAGGGCGGTACGGACGAGCCGGGCCAGTTCGGCCTGCTCGGCGCGTCCCCGGGCGTCGGTGGCGGAGGGCGGATCAGGCAGGCTGGCGTCCTCGCCGAGGCCTACCTCAGACGCGCGCAGCCGGCGGTGGCACTCGTTGCGGGCGACCGCGTACAGCCAGGGCCGGAGCTTGCGCGGATCGCGCAGGCGGTCGAGCCGGCCGGCGGTGATGATGAAGGTGTCTTCCACCGCGTCGGCGGCATCCTCCGGCTCGCGCAGCATCCAGCGGCAGTAACCGTAGAGGGACTCGGCGTGCTCGTCGTAGGCGGCGGCCAGGCCGGGCAGGTCGCCGGCCACGATGGCCGCGACGATCTCGCGGTCGTCCATGCCCAAACCGTAGTTGAACCGCCAGCGTATGGCTGGTATGTCGGCTAATTTCCGGCCAGGTCCGGCGGTGGCATCCGCTCGGAGACCTGGGCGGGCGGCTGGAACGGGATCCAGACCTGCACGCTGGTGCCCACCCCGACCGCCGACCTGAGCATCGCGTGCCCGCCGTGCGCGGCCGCGATCGCCTGCACGATGGACAGCCCGAGGCCGCTGCCGTGGCCGTCCTTGCCGTTGTGCCCGCCCCGGTAGAAGCGGTCGAAGGCGCGCGCCGCCGCCTCCGCGTCCATGCCCTGGCCCGAGTCGGTCACCTCCAGCAGCGCGCCCTGGCCGGCCGACGACAGCCGGACCGCCACCGGGGTGCCCGGGGTGGTGTGCTCGCGGATGTTGCCGAGCAGGTTGGCCAGCACCTGCCGGATCCGCGGCTCGTCCGCCACCACGAGCAGGCTGGCCGGCGTGCTGGCCCTGACCGGACGGTTCGGCTCCACCGCCCGGGCGTCCTCGACCGCGTCCGCGACCAGCGCGGACAGGTCGGTCTCGGTCAGGTCGAGGGAGGAGTCCCGGTCCAGCCTGGCTAGCTCGAGCAGCTCGGCGACCAGGCTGGACATCCGGTCGGCCTCCTGCTCGATGCGGCGCATGGCGTTCGGCAGCCGGTCCTCTCCGAGCGCGCCCTGGCGGTACAGCTCGGCGTACCCGCGGATGGTGGTGAGCGGCGTGCGCAGCTCGTGCGACGCGTCCGCGGCGAACTGCCGCACCTTCTGCTCGGACTGCCAGCGTGCCCGGAACGCCTGCTGGATCCGGTCCAGCATCGTGTTGATCGCCCCGGCCAGCCGCCCCGCCTCGGCGTGGTCGCCCGGGTCGGGCATCCGGGCGGTCAGGTCACCCCGGCTGGTGATCATGTCGGCGGTGCTCGCCATCCGGTCGAGCGGCGCCAGGCCGCGGCTGATCAGCCAGCGGCCGCCCACCGCGAGCAGGGCGAGCAGGATCGAGCCGGTGATCAGCTCGGCGGCGACCAGGCCGCGGACCTCGCTGCCCACCGCGCTGTTCGGCCGCGCGATCAGCAGGATGCTGGTGCCCGCGGGGACCAGGTCCTGGTTGTGCGCCGCCTCGGTCGCCGAGATCGGTCGCCAGATCGCGGTCATCGCGGGGTGACCGGGCTCCGAGATGCCGAACAGGACCCGCTGCGGATTGCCCTCCCGGCCGAAGTACCGCCTCGCGCCCTTGCCGGTCAGCAGGTCACTGACCAGGGCCTTCAGCTCCGCCGTGGCTGCCGAGGGCGGGCTGAGCACCCCCACCTTCCGGGTGGGGATGTTGATGTAGACCACGCCGTATCCGCCGGTGAGGTCCGCGACCTCGGTCAGCTTGATCCGGGCGGTCAGCGACAGGTCGGAGTTGAACTGGCTCTGCTCGGAGTTACCGAGCACCACGGTGGTGACCACGCCCATGATGATGAGAAACAGCGCGGTCACCGTGATCAGCCCGGCGAGGAGCCGGGACCGCAGCGAGAGCCTGCCGCGGCCGGATCCGAACCGCCGCGTAAGGTTCATCTGCCCGCGCGCTCGGTTTCCGGTGGCGGACGCAGGCTGTAGCCCACGCCGCGCTGGGTGTGGATCAGCGGCGGGCCGAGCGGGTCGAGCTTACGCCGCAGGTAGCTCACGTACGTCTCCACCACCTGGGACTGGCCGGCGAATTCCCAGCCCCACACGTTCTCCAGCAGCTGCTGCCTGGTCAGCATCCGGCCCTGGTTGCGCATCAGGTACGCGAGCAGCCGGAACTCGGTCGGCGACAGCTCCACCTGAGTCCCGCCGCGGCGCACCACCCAGTGCTCCTCGTCCAGCTCCAGGTCGCCCACCGAGAGCATCGCGCCGTCGTGCGCCACGCCGTCGCCGCCCGGCGCGCGCGCGGTGCGCCGCAGCACGGCACGCACCCGGGCCACCAGCGCCTCGACCGAGAACGGCTTGGTCACGTAGTCGTCGCCGCCCAGGGTGAGGCCGCGGATCGTGTCCGAGGTGGTGTCCCGCGCGGTCAGGAAGATGACCGGGACGTCGTTGCCCTCGGACCGCAGGGTGCGGCAAACCTCGAAACCGTCCATGTCGGGCAGCATGACGTCGAGGATCATCAGATCGGGATCGTACGCCCCGACCTGATGCAGCGCGTCCTTGCCGCTGGCGCTGACGGCGACCGCGCAGCCGTGGAACTTGAGCGCGACCTCGACCAGCTCACGGATGTTCGGCTCGTCGTCGACAACGAGCACTTTGGGGATTCGGTCACCGTCTGCCATGGTCTCTCACGTTTCATTGTGCCGCATAGAAGATTCCAGCATGACGCGGCGCGCCCGGTCCGGGCGCGCCGCAGCATGCCTGTTGGTTAGCTCAACGAAGTCTGAGCTGACTGAGATCCCCCAGGGTTAGCCGAACCAGACCCCGCAGGCCTGATGATGATCACGCGGGCGTCCCGGGCCCCGCTCACCACCGGGCCGCCGGCGAATACGGTTTCGCCGGCCGACAGTGCGCTCGCCGTGGTTTTAGCGCCGTTCTTCCTGACCACGGTGTTGCTCACGACGTGCCAGGTCCAGGTGGTGCCGTCAGCCGCCTTGATCACGACGTCGCTGCCGCTCACCGACTGGATGGTGCCCCGCTCGAACGAGATCGTGTGGAAACCGGTCTTGTTGTGGAAGGTCGCCGTCCCGTCCACCCCACCGAGGTGGCGCAGCCGGCCGAGCGCCCAGCGGACGCGGTGGTTGCCGGCGGCGTCGGTGAGCGCGGTGTTCAGCGCGGCCGCCCGCGCGCTGGAGGCACCGGCGGCGCTGGAGGCACCGGACGCCGGAGCGCCGCCGCCAGACATCGCCGCCCAGGTGATCCCGCCGCCCGCGAGGAGGCCGAACACAGCGGCGCCCACGCCCCAGCGGAACCATTTCTTACTTCGGGCCGGCCGGGAAGGGCCGGGTGCGCTCGCCGGAAATCCGCCGTCGGCGGGCGCGTCATACATCGTGTTCATACCGGTAAGCGTCGGCCTGGGTTCTTGGACATCACCAGGCTCACCCTGTACTGCGCCTGTGAGTGCTCCGCGAGTTCGCTGTCGCGGAGCATGGCAGTATCGGTGAGTGCTCACCATTCTCTTGGTTTCCACCGCCGACACCGAGCTCCTCGCCGCGGCCGCGTCCGGCGCCGGCTACCTGACCGCCAACCCGGCCCGGGTCACCGCGGACGAGGTGCCCGCCCTGGCGGCCCGCGCCGACCTCGTCGTGCTGCGCCTGCTCGGCGGCAGGAACGCCTGGGCCGAGGGCGTGGCCGCGCTGGTCGCCGCGGGTAAGCCGCTGGTCGCGCTGGGCGGCGAGGCCGCCCCCGACGCGGAGCTGATGGCGCTGTCCACGGTGCCCGCGGGCGTGGCCACCGAAGCCCTCGCCTACCTGCGCGAGGGCGGCCCGGAGAACGTACGCGAGCTGGCCCGCTTCCTGTCCGACACCGTCTTCCTCACCGGCGAGGGCTTCCTTCCCCCCCCCCCCCCCCCCCCCCACGGCCTCCACCCCCTCCCCGCCCCTGATCCCGTCTCTTCCCCTCCCGCCACCCCCTCTTCCGCTTCCCCTCCCACCCCCTCCTCCATGATCGTGAACAGTTTTGGGCAAATAGCACCGCTTTCTGTTCACGATCATGAAACCGCCACCCCCGTGGTGGCCGTGGTGTTTTACCGGGCGCACGAGCTGTCGGGGAACACCGCCTTCGTCGACACGCTCTGCGAGGCCCTGGCCCAGCGCGGCGCCACCCCGCTGCCTATCTTCTGCGCCTCGCTCCGCTCGGCCAGCGACGAACTCACTGACCTGCTAAAACCCGCCGACGCGGTGATCACCACCGTGCTCGCGGCCGGCGGTTCGGCCCCGGGTAACAACACGGGGGATGCCACCGGCGAGAGCGACTGGGACGCCGGCGTGCTGGCCGGCCTGGACGTGCCCGTGCTGCAGGGCCTCTGCCTGACCAGTTCACGCGCGCAGTGGGAGGCATCGAACGCCGCGCTGGCCCCGATCGACGCCGCCATGCAGGTCGCGATCCCGGAGTTCGACGGCCGCGTGATCACCGTGCCGTTCTCCTTCAAGGAAGAGGGCCCGGACGGGATCCCGCGCTACGCCGCCGACCCCGAACGCGCCGCCCGGCTGGCCGGCATCGCGGTCCGGCACGCCCGCCTGGCCCGCACCCCGAACGCCGCCAAGCGCGTCGCCATCATGCTTTCCTCCTATCCCACCAAGCACTCCCGCGTCGGCAACGCCGTCGGGCTCGACACGCCAGCCTCGGCCGTCGCGCTGCTGCGCGCCATGCGCGAGGCCGGCTACGACCTCGGCGATGGCTTCCCCGAGGACGGCGACACGCTGATCCACGCGCTGATCGCGGCCGGCGGCCACGACACCGAGTGGCTCACCGAGGACCAGCTCCGCGCCGCACCGGCCCGGGTCCCGCTCGCCGCTTACCGCCGTTTCCTTTCTGATCTGCCTAACGAGCTGGGTTCCTCCATCCAGTCACACTGGGGGGCCCCGCCGGGTGAGCTGTACACCGACGAGCAGTCCGGCGACATCGTGCTCGCCTGCCTGCGATTCGGGAACGTGGTGCTGATGATCCAGCCGCCACGCGGGTTCGGCGAGAACCCGGTGGCCATCTACCACGACCCCGACCTGCCGCCGTCGCACCACTACCTGGCCGCGTACCGCTGGCTGGCCGGGGACTTCCGCGCCGACGCCATCGTCCACCTGGGCAAGCACGGCACGCTGGAGTGGCTGCCCGGCAAGGGGCTCGGCCTGAGCGCGCGGTGCGCGCCCGACGCGGTGCTCGGTGACCTGCCGCTGGTGTACCCGTTCATCGTCAACGACCCAGGGGAGGGGACCCAAGCCAAGCGAAGGGGGCACGCGGTGATCGTCGACCACCTGGTGCCGCCGATGGCCCGCGCCGACACCTACGGCGAGATGGCCAAGCTTGAGCAGCTGCTGGATGAGTACGCCACCGTGGCCGCGCTCGACCCGGACAAGCTGCCCGCGCTCCGGGCCCAGATCTGGTCCCTGATCCAGGCCGCCCACCTGCACCAGGACCTGGGCGTCGACGCGCAGCCTGGTTCGGCCGAATTCGACGACTTCGTGCTGCACATCGACGGCTACCTGTGCGAGGTCAAGGACGCCGCGATCCGGGACGGGCTGCACATCCTGGGCGCCGCACCCTCCGGAGAAGCCCTGGTCAACCTGGTCCTCGTCATCCTGCGCGCCCCCCAGCTGTGGAGCGCCCGCTGGGGCGCCCTCCCCGGCCTCCGCGACGCCCTCGCCCTCCCCGAAGGCACCCCCGCCGCCCCCGCACCGTCCGCCCCGCCCGCACCGTCCGCCCCACCGGCACCTCCCACCCCATCCGTGCGTGTGGAAACCGACCATTTCGAGCGCATCGCACGCGAACTCGTCGAGGCCATAGCCGCGACGAACTGGGACGCAGCACGCGCCCCAGAAGTAGCCGCCAGCATCCTCACCCACGCGTCGGCCTCCCCCGATCAAGATTCTTCGTCAGTTTTGGTTGCTATGACGACCAAAACTGACGAAGAATCGCGCGTTCGTGCCGTGCAAAGCGTGCTTGAGTTCGCGTGCGCCGAACTCGTTCCCCGGCTGAACGCGACCAGCGGCGAGATCGACGCGGTACTGCACGCGCTCGATGGCGGCTACGTACCCGCCGGGCCATCGGGCTCGCCCACCCGCGGGCTGGTCAACGTGCTGCCGACCGGGCGCAACTTCTACTCGGTCGACCCGAAGGCCATCCCGTCGCGCACGTCCTTCGAGACCGGCCTGGCCCTCGCGGACTCGCTGATCGCACGGCATCTCGCGGACGAGGGACAGTATCCGCGCTGCGTGGGCCTGACCGTGTGGGGCACCTCGGCCATGCGTACCCAGGGTGACGACATCGCCGAGGTACTCGCGCTCATCGGCTGCCGCCCGCGGTGGGACGACGCCTCGCGCCGGGTCACCGGCTTCGAGATCCTCCCGCTGGCCGAACTCGGCCGCCCGAGGATCGACGTCACGCTGCGCATCTCCGGGTTCTTCCGGGACGCGTTCCCGCACGTGATCGCGCTGCTGGACGACGCCATCGGCGCGGTGGCCGGGCTCGGTGAGCCGACCGAGTCCAATTACCTGCGCGCCCACGCACTGGCCGACCAGGCCAGGCACGGCGACTGGCGGCGCGCGACCACCCGCATCTTCGGGTCCAAGCCCGGCGCCTACGGCGCCGGCCTGCTGCCGCTGATCGACGCGCGGAACTGGCGCGACGACGCCGACCTGGCCGAGGTGTACGCGGTGTGGGGCGGCTATGCCTACGGCCGCGGCCTGGACGGCGCGGACGCCCGGCCGGACATGGAGGGGGCGTTCCGCCGGATCGCGGTGGCGGCCAAGAACGTCGATACCCGCGAGCACGACATCGCCGACTCCGACGACTACTTCCAGTACCACGGCGGCATGATTGCCATGGTCCGGTCGCTGACCGGGCGCAATCCCGCCGCCTACATCGGCGACTCGGCCGTCCCCGACGCGCCGAAGACGCGCACGCTGGCCGAGGAGACCCGGCGCGTGTTCCGCTCCCGGGTGGTGAACCCGCGCTGGATATCGGCGATGCGCCGGCACGGGTACAAGGGGGCGTTCGAGCTCGCCGCGACGGTGGACTACCTGTTCGGCTACGACGCCACGGCCGGCGTGGTCCCGGACTGGATGTACGAGCAGCTGGCCGCCTCCTACGTCTTCGACACCGAAACCCGCTCGTTCATGCGGCAGTCCAACCCCTGGGCGCTGCGCGGCATTACCGAGCGCCTGCTCGAGGCCGCCTCCCGCGGCCTATGGGAGGCCCCCGGCGCCAAGACCCTCGACCAGCTCCGCCAGGTCTACCTGGACCTGGAGGGCGACCTGGAGTCGCGCGGCGCCGAGGGATCCTGACGTCAGTTTGCGCGTACCGGCGCATGGCCCCGGCACCGCCGCCTGAGCGTATGCGGTCAGCGCCCGATGGCATCGGCCACCCTGGCGTAGGTGCCCAGCGTGACGTCCCAGAACTTGTCCGCGTCGATGCGCGTCGCGACCTGCGCGTTCTCGCTGCCGACCTCGCCCGGGAAACCGAAGTCGGTCACCGTCATGCCCGCCGTGAACTGCCCGGTCACCTCCACCTGAACCCGCGCCGGGACCAGGCCGAACAGGCCGGGCTCCGCCACCCACGCCACCGCGCAGACGTCGTGCACGGGCGGGCCCGCGGATCCGCTCACCGAGCGATACTGCTCCAGGGCGGGCAGCAGCAGCCCGGTGCCGAGCCGCCCGAGCTCGCTCATCCGCCGCAGCACCGCCTCGGTCGCCCTGGTGCGCAGGGTCACGTCGAGCCCGAGCATGGTGACGGTCCAGCCGGCCCGGAACACCGCCGCGGCGGCCTCGGGATCGGCCCAGATGTTGTACTCGGCGGCGGGCGTGATGTTGCCGCGGCCCGCCGAACCGCCCATGATCACGAAGCGGCGTACCCAGTCCGCCAGCCGGGGCTCCCGCTTCACGGCCAGCGCGATGTTGGTCAGCGGGCCGGTCGCGACCAGCGTGATCTCGCCCGGGGCGGCGCCCACGGTGTCGACGATGTAGTCGATGGCGTGCCCCGGGGCCGGGCTGGCCGTGGTCGGCGGCAGGACCGCCCCGCCCAGCCCGGAATCCCCGTGCACATCCCGTGCGTCCAGCGCCGGGCGCAGCAGCGGTCCGGCGCAGCCGGCCGTCACCGGCGTCCCGGCGGCACCGACGAACTCAGACACCGCCAGTGCGTTGGCCGTCGTCTTGGCCAGCCCGACGTTGCCCGCCACCGTGGTGATGCCGACTAGCTCGATGCCGGGATGTCCGTGCGCGAACGCGATCGCCAGCGCGTCATCGATCCCTGGATCGCAGTCGAGGATGATTCTCTGGGCCATGTCCCGGTAAGGTACCGGAACGCTCGTTGGTGCGCCCCCGTGACCTGTCTGGGCCCGGGTGTGTAGCCTCATCTGCGAGGAGGTCTGTGATGCACATCCCGCCCATCCCGGCCGTCGAGAACGCCGACCCGGAGATCGCCCGGCTCGTCCAGGACGAGGCGCGCAGGCAGTACGAGAAGGCCCGGCTCATTCCGTCGGAGAACTACGTGTCGGTGGCCGTGCTCGAGGCGTCGGGCAGCGTGCTGACCAACAAGTACTCCGAGGGTTACCCCGGCCGCCGCTACTACGAGGGCCAGCAGTTCATCGATCAGGTCGAGACGATCGCGAGGGACCGGGCGACGGCGCTGTTCGGCGTGGACCACGCCAACGTGCAGCCGTATTCGGGCTCGCCTGCGAACCTCGCGGTCTACCTGGCCTTCGCCCAGCCGGGCGACACCGTGATGGGCATGGCGCTGCCGATGGGCGGCCACCTCACCCACGGCTGGTCGGTCTCCGCGACCGGCAAGTGGTTCCGGCCGGTCCAGTACGGGGTCCGCCACGACACCGGCCGGGTGGATCTGGACGAAGTGCGCGACATGGCCCTCAAGGAGCAGCCCAAGATCATCTTCTGCGGCGGCACGGCGATCCCGCGGACGATCGACTTCCCGGCCTTCGCCGCCATCGCCGCCGAGGCGGGCGCGATCCTGGTGGCCGACATCGCGCACATCGCCGGCCTGATCGCGGGCGGTGCCCACCCCTCCCCGGCGGGGCACGCCGACGTGATCACCACGACCACGCACAAGACGCTGCGCGGGCCGCGCGGCGCCATGATCATGTCCAAGGCCGAGCACGCCAAGGACCTGGACCGGGCCGTGTTCCCCGGCCTGCAGGGCGGCCCGCACAACCACACCACCGCCGCGATCGCGGTGGCCCTGCACGAGGCCGCGCAGCCCGAGTTCCGTGACTACGCCCACCAGGTGGTCAGGAACGCCCAGGCCCTGGCGGCCGCGCTGCTGGCCCGCGGCTACGATCTGGTCTCCGGCGGCACGGACAATCACCTGATCCTGATGGACCTCACCTCCAAGGGCATCGGCGGCAAGCCGGCCGCCAAGGCGCTGGACCGGGCGGGCATCGAGACGAACTACAACACCGTGCCGTTCGACCAGCGCAAGCCGTTCGACCCCTCCGGCCTGCGGATCGGCACCCCCGCGATCACCACCCGCGGGCTGCGCGAGGAGCACATGGCGCCGCTCGCGGCCTGGATGGACGAGGCCGTCACCGCCGCCGCCAAGGACGACGAAGCGACCCTCGACCGCATCGCCGGCGAGGTCCGTGACCTGCTGGCCGCGTTCCCGGCTCCCGGCTGGGAGCCCTAGCCGCAACCATTACCTCACCCGCCTGCGGCGTTCCAGCGGCTCGCGCGGTCCCAGCACGGGCTGTCCGCCCCGCACGCCCTGGTACGCCTGATCCCAGGGCCAGTGCCCGTGCTTGTCGGCGTGCACCAGCTGCAA
>Ga0081540_1001237_pt1 | contig 22285 bp, 15 predicted proteins | sample TabmetS2T1R1_FD_71024 | JGI IMG/M metagenome (GOLD analysis project Ga0081540, IMG submission 71024) | Tabebuia heterophylla rhizosphere microbial communities from the University of Puerto Rico - S2T1R1 | ecosystem: Host-associated > Plants > Roots > Rhizosphere ... | reverse complement strand
CGAGAGCATCCTGGAGTTCGGCCGGGACCACTCGGAAAAGCTCCAGCGGCTGTCGCGGTCGGTGCTCTCGACGCTCTACATGCTGGTGCGCTCGGCGAAGATGTACGACCCGGACAACGCGGTGTTCGAGCGCCCGCTGATGTCGCTTCAGGACAACCTGAACCTCATCATCTCCCGCGAGGGGCGCTTCGACCTGGTCGGCATCAAGAGCTCCTTCTACGTCAACAACATGCTGGTGAAGGTCGAGCTGAACGCGGTGGAGAACATCCGCTACCTGCTCGACGAGATGCGGGCCAAGGACGTGGGCGGCTTCACGCTGGCCAAGCCGGTGCAGATCGCCGAGCTGAAGAACTTCGTCTGGATCTTCGCCAAGGACGTCTCGGAGACGCCGGACGACGACGGGCTGAGCGGCCGCAAGCTCCTGGCGATCAAGATCGCCCGGTGGAGCAAGCTCAAGGAGAAGCTCGAGAAGGAGAAGCTCGACGACGCGGAGAAGGTCGATCGGAAGAAGTACGCGATCACCGTCTACGCCCGGGCGGTCTTCTTCATTTCTAGATACCTGGAGTCGGTGCGCGCGGGGACGCCGATGGTCGCGGCGCGTGCGCTGCGGATCGTCCAGGACCTGGTCGACATCTGCTACGACGCGAAGGTGCACTTCCTGGGCATGACGACGATGCGCCAGGAGTCTGAGTATCTGGTGTTCCACCAGGTGAACACCTGCCTGCTCTCGATCGTGTTCGGGGTGGAGCTGGGTCTGGTGAAGCAGCAGCTGCGGGATCTGGGGTTCATCGCCCTCTTCCACGATGCGGGCATGGCGACGATCCCCGACGAGCTGGCCGGGAAGCGGGGAGGCCTGCTGCCCGACGAGCGGAACCTCATCGCGCGGGCGCCGCTCATCTCGGTGCGGAACATCCTGATGGAGAAGGGATTCACCCGGACGACGCTGCACCGGGTGGTCACGACGCTGGAGTACAAGAGCGACTTCGGCACGGCGGTGCGCGACGCGCGGGGCAACATCCAGATGATCATCCCGAAGTCGTCGCTCGGGCTGTACGCGAAGATCATCGCGATCACGGCCGGGTTCGACGCGCTCACCAGCAAGCGCCCGTTCCGGGACGCCTACGGCCCCGAGGTGGCGATGATGCTGATGTGGAGCGAGCTCCGCCACAAGTTCGACCCGGAGCTGCTCAAGGTGTTCATGCGGGTGCTCGCCATCCCTCCCGTCAAGGTGCTGTCGCGCCGGCAGCAGGGGGCGCTGTCGGTCACCGGGCTCTGAGGACGACCGTCTCTCAGAACCCGGTCGAGAGCGCGTCCACGGCGGCAGCGAGATCCGCGGGTACCGGCGCCTCGCATCTGACGACCTTTCCCGTCCGGGGATGCGGGAAGACGAGCTTCCACGCGTGCAGTGCCTGCCGTCCGAGGCGCGTCTGGACGGCCCGCACGTGGGCATCGCCCTTCCGGGTTCCCCCGTAGAGCGCATCGCCGAGCAGCGGGTGCCCCATCTCGGAGAGGTGGACGCGGATCTGGTGCGTGCGCCCGGTCTCGAGGCCGACCTCGACGAACGCGGCACCGTCCAGGCGGGTGCGAACTCGCCACGTCGTGACCGCGGGCTTTCCGGTCTTCGCTCGCCCGGTGAAGCGCTTCCGGTCACGCGGGTGGCGGGCGTGGAGCGTCTCGAGTCGACCCGTGTCGGGCGGCTGTCCGTGGACGAGCGCGAGGTACGTCTTCTCGACGGTTCGTGCCTGGAAGGCGCGCTGGAGCGCCTGGAGCGCGGCGTCGTTCTTCGCGACGACGAGGCAGCCGGACGTTTCCTTGTCGAGGCGATGGACGATGCCCGGCCGGAGCACGCCGCCGACGCCGGAGAGCCCCTTGACGTGGTGAAGGAGGGCGTTCACCAGCGTCCCGCGCGCGTGTCCGGCGGCCGGATGGACGACGAGGCCTGCGGGCTTGTCGAGGACGAGCAGGTCACGGTCCTCGTGCAGCACCGCGAGCGGGAGCTCCTCCGGCTCGGGGACGGCGGGCTCCGGAGGGGGGACGGAGACCTCGAGTCTTTCGCCGCCCTTGAGACGTTGCGAGGCGCGGCCCGGTTTCCCGTCGACCTGCACCCGCCCTGCCTCGAGGAGCGCCTGGACGCGGGAGCGGCTCAGCTCGGGGAGGCTCGCGGCGATGGCGCGATCGAGCCGCTCCCCTCGCAGCGCGGGCCCGACGGAGAGCCGGTGGACCTCGCCGGCGAGAGTGTCGCGCTCTGGTGCGGTGCTCACGTCGCTCGAACGAGTGTAGCCGCCTCGTCCCGACGGCCCCCGCGCCGATGCCCACCCGGAGGACGCGTGGGGACCCTCGGCGGCGAGCAGGACGAGGCCCCCGGGGCACTCCGCGAACTGAGACGATGAGTGCGGAAACGCAGCATCCAACCCCTCGGAATCTCGTCCCGCGCCTTCACTCCTATTCCCAGTTGGAGTTATAACTCCAACCTCGACCGAGCGTATGAGTCGTCGCGGCCCAACCCTCTGAATTCTCGTCGCGGACATTCACTCCTGTTTCAAATCCGCGGAGCGTGGACGAGGCCCCAAACGGGGAGTCGTGAGGCATGGGCCGAAGGGGTTCGGGGCCGGACGCGAGCCCATCGGACGGGGGCGGCCGGTGTGCCCGGCGCTCGAAGCATCGCGACGGCGCGGGCACGAGCGGAGCATCCAGAGCGTGCGGGGCCGCGCAGGCCGCACGGAGTGGGGCGCTGAGCCGGGCGGGCCGTCCGCCCCTCGTTTCCGCATGGGCAGCTCCGATCACCGTGGGCCCGCGCCGGGTTTCCCGAGGCTCGATGGTCGACGGCTTCGCCTGAGCACGCGTCTGCCGCCCGTCATCCACGTCGACGTCGATGACACGCTGGTTCGGAGCTTCGGGAGCACGTGCACCCGGATCACCGCGACGATGAGCCTGGTGCGTGCGCTCGAGGCAGCCGACGCCACCCTCTTCTCTTCTGCTGGAGCACCCTCACTGCTGCCGCGGTGTTGCAGGCTCCTGCTCGACCGCGATCCTGATTCTCCGCAGAGGGACGCACGGGCGACGGGGCCCGGCGCGGCCCCGGAGCGCCCTCACCAGATCTTGGACCGCACGTGCGCCTTGCCGCGCACGATGATGTCCACCACCGCCCGGTCGAAGAAGTTGGTGGTGGTGTAGACCTCCTGGCTCACCCGGCTCCGGTACAGGTCACGCCCCTCGTCGAGCTCGTCCTTGAGCACGTCGAAGAGGTTGTCCTGCTCGATGCCCTTGATGATCTTCTGCTCGTTGTAGAGCGACACGTCGGAGGCGATCGCCCGGGCCAGCCGCAGCGCCTTGGTTCGTTCTTCGTCGGTCATCGCTCAGGTCCTCTCGAATCAGGGCGCCCGCGCATGCCCGCGCTGGGCAGCGAGGAGATAGGTCTTGCTCACCCGCGCCGGATCCAACCGGAGCTCGCGGGCCAGGTTCACCAGGATCCCCCGAAGGTACACCGTCGCCGGGAGGTGGTCGTAGCGATCCGCCTCCACGTTCTCCAGATGGATGCGGGTGATGCGGGTGCGCTCCGCAACCTGCTGCAACGACAGGCCGTAGGACTCGCGCACACGCCGGAGCAGCTCGCCGTTGAACTCGGCGTCGGAGGGGATGTCGAGCTTGCCGCGCGGACGGCTCGGGAGCTCGGGTGGGCGCTCAGGGGGCGCCGCAGCCGGGGCAGGCGCGAGCGGAGCCGCGGGCGGGAGCGAAGGCGGCGCGGCCGGAGGGACCTCCTCCTCCTCGGGAGCCTGGGCGGCCGGCTTGACCCGGAGCCCGAGCGAAGGCGGCAGCGCGGAGCGCTCCTCCTCGACCGCCGGCGTCGCCGCGACCGGGTCGGGCGTCGCGACGGGCAGGGAAGGCGGCGGTGCGGCGGGAGGCCTGGCATCGCTGGGGACCGCGGCAGCCCAGTCGCCGGAGAGCAGCGCCTCTCCTCGTGCGGCCGTCTCCGGCGTCCGAGCCACGGGCCCCTCCGTGTCCGCCGTCCGACCGAACGTACCCGGCGCCTCTCCGACGTCGAGGGCGAAGGCCTGCTGCCGCGGGGGCTCGTCCTCCTCCACCTCCTCGTCGTCGTCCGTCGCGTCGAGGTCCAGGTCTCCGGCGCGGGCGTGCGGCCCCGGCTCGACCGGAGGCAGCGGCGCCCCGTCCTCGTCGTCGTCGTCCTCGGCCCAGAGCGTGGCCGGAGCGAGACGGCCGATGGAGCGGTCGTAGGCGACGCGGCGCACGGGATCGAGGAGCACCTCTTCCGCCTCGTCCAGCCTCGCCCGGAGCTCCTCGATCTGCCCCTCGTCCACCAGGGCGTAGACCGCGACCGACTCGGGGCCGTAGGTCTCGCGCGCCCGTTCCACCGCCGCGCGCAGCTCGTCGATCGACGACTCCGGGTCGACCTCCAGCACGTCGTACAGCGTCGGTTCCTCCGACACGGTCATCGACTCGCCGACCTCGGCCGATCGAGCGCGGCCAGCGCTTCGGCCACCGCGGTGAGGTTCGAGGCCGCCGCCGAGCTCCCCGCGTCCACCAGCAGCGGACGCCGCTTCCGCACCGTCTGCCAGGCCGAGTCGTCGTAGGCGATCGACCCGAGGTAGTCCATGTCCAGCCCGAAGAACTTCTTCCACGCCGCCACCACCGCCCGCCCCACGTTCTGGTCCGCCGCCGAGCGGACCTGGTTGACCACCAGCTTCACCCGGAAGTCGCGAAGCGAGCGCTCGAGCTGCGCCGCCGCGTCCGGGTTCGTCTCCGCCACCGCCTTCACCACCTCCGCCGGGGTGCGCATCGCGCTGCCCTGGCTCCCCAGCGCCGCCTCCGCCGCCGGCGCCACCCCGAGGGCCTGGGCGGTCTGCTGCAGCCGGCGAAAGAGCGCGGCCTTGAGGAAGCGATACGCGTTCTCCACCGAGGTCGGCTCGGGGAGGAGCACCAGCACGCCGTGGTCCGCGAGGAGGAAGAAGTCGATGGTGTGCAGCGAGGTGCCAGCGCCGAGGTCCAGGACCAGGTAGTCGGTGTCCAGCGTCTGGAGCTGCTCCACCAGCCGTGCCCGGGCCTGGGCCCGCGGATTGGCCGCATCGAGCGCGTCCATCGCTCCGGAGACGATGCTCAGGTTCTCGATGCCGGTCGGCGCGGCGAGCGTCTCGATGCGGGTGCCCTTGGTCACCACGTCGGACAGCGTGCCCTGCGGCTGGTTGATGCCGAGGCAGGTGTGGAGATTGGCCCCGCCGAGGTCCACGTCGACCAGGGTCACCCGGTGGCCGGCGCGCGCCAGGGCGATGCCCAGGTTCGCCGAGACGAGCGACTTGCCGATGCCGCCCTTGCCGCCGCCCACGGCGACGATGCGCCGCGCCCGACGTCCAGCGGGAAGCTCGTCCGCGCGTGGCCGGGGCCGAGCAAGCTCCACCACGTTGTTGAGGCCGTAGCGCTTCACGTTCGGCGTCGTCGCCGTTGCGGATTCTATGCGGGAGTCCGACTCACGCGCCAGGAAGCGCTTCGCGCGCGGCCACCACCGCCGCCGCGAGCCGGGCGAGGTCCGGGTCGGCGATGCACCGGACGTCCAGCACCAGACGCCCATCCTCGATGCGCGCCAGCACCGAGGGCTCTCCGGTCCGGAGGCGGGTCGCCATCACCTCGGCGTCACCCTCCAGCACGCAGGCCCAGGAGATGGGGTGCGCCAGCGGGAGCGTCCCGCCTCCCACCTGACCCTCCACCCGGATGGTGCGGGCGGTCACCCCGGCCCCGGAGAGGTGCTCGCGGAGCGTCTCGGCCCGGGCGCGGAGCTCCGGCTCCGGGGCGAGGGCCATGGCCCGGGCCGGAATCTCGTCCCCCCGCCCGTCCTCGACCATCCGGAGGGTGGCCTCGAGCGCCGCCACGGTCAGCTTGTCCACCCGGAGCGCACGGGCCAGCGGATGCGCGCGGAGGCGGGAGACCCAGAAGGCGCGCCCGACCACGATGCCGGCCTGCGGGCCGCCGAGCAGCTTGTCCCCGGAGAAGGCGACGAGATCCGCCCCGGCCTCGATGTGGCTCCGCATCGTGGGCTCGGCCGTCGCCCCGGGCACGTCCAGGGGCGCGAGAAGCCCGCTCCCGGCGTCGACGAACAGCGGCACCCCGCGCGGCTGGCAGAGCCGGGCCAGCTCCTCCACCGAGGCCTCCTCGGTGAAGCCCACCATCGCGAAGTTCGACCGGTGCACCTTCGCCACCAGCGCGGTGGCCGGGGAGAGCGCACGCTCGTAGTCGGCGCGGCGGGTGCGGTTGGTGGTCCCCACCTCCACCAGCGTGGCATGTGACTGCCGCATCACGTCCGGGACACGGAAACCGCCGCCGATCTCCACCAGCTCGCCACGGGAGACGACCACCTCGCGGCCCTCGGCCAGCGCGGTCAGGACGAGGAGCGTCGCCGCAGCGCAGTTGTTCACCACGACCGCGTCCTCGGCCCCGGTGAGCGCCCGGAGTGGCTCGAGCAGCGGCGCGAAGCGTGAGCCGCGCTCGCCGGAGTCGAGGTCGAGCTCGAGGTTCGAGTAGCCCCGGGCGACGGCATGCACCCGGGAGAGCGCCTCGGGCGCCAGAGGCGCCCGTCCGAGGTTGGTGTGGAGCACCACCCCGGTGGCGTTGAGCACCGCGCGGAGCCCGGGGGTCGCCAGGGCCACCAGCGCCGGGCCGAGCGCGTCGGAGGAGAAGCTCGCCGCCTCGCCCTGGAGGATGCGCGTGCGCAGCACCGCCAGAACTCGCCGGATGGCCTCCACCACCCGCGGTCGCGGGTGGATCTGCAGCGCCGCCCGACCGGCCTCGGAGACCAGGACCGCCTCGACCGAGGGCAGCGCCCGCAGCCGCTCCCGGGTTGCCCCGGGGAGCCCGCCGTCGCTCATTGCTCGCGCTCCGCCCGCGGGGCGGCGGGGGCGTTGGTCTTCACCACCCCGGGCAGCGGCCGGCCACCGAGGAGGCGGTAGGTGTTCCAGCTCCGGAGCACCCGCTTCACGTAGCCCCGGGTCTCGGAGAGCGGAATCTCCTCGACCCAGCGGTCCAGCTCGGCCTCGGGCCGGGCGGCGCGCCAGCGGCTCACCGCCCCCTCGCCGGCGTTGTAGCTGGCCACCGCCAGGGCCACGTTGCCGTCGAAGCGCTGGAGCAGGCGCGCGAGGTAGGCCGCGCCGAGCTGGATGTTGGTCGAGGGGTTCTGCAGCTGCTCGGCGCTGGGGGCACGGAGCTTGAGAGAGCGGGCCACCTCGCGCGCGGTGGGAAGCATCAGCTGGGTGAGTCCCACCGCACCGGCCCAGGACAGCGCTTTCGGATCCAGCGCGCTCTCCTCGCGCATCAGCGCCTGGAGGAGCTCGGGCTCCACCGCCGAGCCGCGGGTGTAGCGCACCACCAGATCGCGGAAGGCGTCCGGGTAGGCGATGGCCCAGAGGTCGCGCGAGGCGGGCACGACCGGGCCGCTGAGGTCGCGACGGAGCGTCAGCCGGGCCACCCCGTGGGCGGAGCGGACGTCGCCGGTGCGGGCGAGGGCTTCCACCAGCAGCCGCTGCGCCTCGGGAGGCTGACCGGTGCGGCGCGCGGCGAGGAGCTCGGAGGACGCCGCGTCGTTGAAGCCGAGCCGGATCAGCTCCAGCCCGGCGAGGAAATGCGGATCCTCGAGCAGCGTGCCGGCCTCGTAGTCGGCGGGCGGCGCCGCCGGGGGCAGCGGCGCGAGGAGGGAGGCGACGCGCGCGGCGCGCATCGGGTCGCGCTCCGCCAGCCGCTCCCGGGCCATCAGCCCGTAGTAGGTGGCCGGGTGGTCGAGCGAGAGCGCCTCCCAGAGGACGAGCGCGTCGTCGGTGTGCTTCGTCTGGTCCAGGACCCGGGCTCGCCAGTAGCGCGCCCGTTCGACGTCGTAGCTCTCCTCGGCCCCGGCCCGCACCGTCTCCAGCGTCTTCAGCGCCGCGAGGGCAGAGGTCTCGTCACCCGCCCGGTGCCGGAGCCAGAAGGCCTTGAAGAGCGCCTCGCCCAGCTGGTCGCCCTCGGGGTAGCGCTCGGTGATGCGGTCCAGCCGGGAGAGGGCCCCGTCGGTGTCCCCGTCCTGGGCGAGGAGGTCGGCGGCGACGAAGAGCGCATCGTCGGCGAGCGGATTCTCCGGGAACTCCTTCGCCAGCGCGTCGAAGGTCTTCACCGCGGAGGCCGGAGCGACCACCGACTGCGAGGTGGCCAGCAAGTAGAGCGCGCGCACGCGGAGGTCGGGGTCGGTGCAGCCACGCACCACCGGCCCGAGCACGTCCTGCACCTCGGCGTGGCGTCGCTCCTTGCGCAGCGCCCGTCCCTCCACCAGCCGCGCGCGGCAGGCGAGCGGATCGGGAATCTTCAGCTTCGGGAGCACCGGCCGGAGCACGTCGAGGCCCTGGCGATTCCGGTGCAGCTCGACCAGCGCCTCGGCCCGGGCCACCGTCGCCGGAACGGTGAGCGCGGCCTTGCCGAGGCGGCGCTCGGCCTGGACCGCGAGGGGCGAGCGAGGGTGGCCGCTCCAGAGCGCGAGCAGGGCCTGGCGCTCGGCCTCGCCGTCCCGGCGGGCGCGTGCAAGGTCGGCCTGGGTGACCAGCGCCTCGGCAGCGACGTCGCGGCCCCAGAGCGGCGAGGCTCCCTTGGCGAGCGGGTCGAGCGCCGCGGCCGCGGCGGCGGGGTTCCCCTGGCGGCGGAGGATGCGGGCCAGGCCGAAGCGCGCGTCGGGGAAGACGCGCGAGGTGGGCGGGACCGAGCCGAAGAGGCGCGAGGCGGCCTCCAGCTCTCCCAGCTCCTCCCGGGCGAGACCCGCCTGTACCCGGCACCGGTCGGCGATGGCGGGCAGCTCAGTGGCGAGCGCCTCCAGCTGCGCTGCAGGCCCGGGCGCCGCACCCTGTCGCAGCTGGGCCAGCGCGCGCAGGTAGCGGACCGACGGCGTGTCCTTCGTCTTCGCGAGCAGCTGGACGGTCCGCTCGTAGCGGCCGGCCTCGAACTCGGCACGCGGCGCCGCGAGCTCACCGGTGAAGACCGGATCCATGATCCGGAGGTCGACCCGGCGGCCCTTCGACACGAGCGCGGGCGCTGCCGGCGGCGGTCCCGCGGGGAACGCCGGATTCCAGACCTCGGTGACGTCGTCCGGGACCAGCCCCTGCTCCACGTCGGGGGCGGGCTCGGTGGGGGTGGCCGGCGAGGTCTCGGGGGATGCGGCGAGGAGGAGGGCGACGAGCGGGAGGAGCACGGGGGGCCGGGCGAGCCCCCGGAGTGTGAAGGGTCCGTCCACCGCGCGCAACCATTGGGGATTAGACTTCCGGCCAGGTCGACCCGATGGACATCCGCACCCAGACCGCGCTGCTCGCCTGCATCGTCGCCACGGCCCTCGGGCTGTCGCTGGTGCTGCGATCCGGCCGCGCCCGGGTGCTCACCGCGTACGCGGTCTTCGCCTTCACCGCCGGCGCCTTCTACCTCGCAGACTTCCTCCGCAGCGTCTTCCTCTCCGGCGGGCTCACCGGCTGGCCGCTGCGCATGGTGGTGGGGCTCCGGCTCCTCTCCGCGGCGGTGATGCCGTCGGCGGCCCTGGGCTTCTTCCTCGAGTTCCTCGGCGGGCAGAGCCAGGGCCGGAGAACGACGCGGAGGGTGGCCACCTTCTCGGTGGTCCTCGGCCTCGCGGTGGCGGTGAGCCCGCTCGCGACCTCCGCCTGGGGCCGGGCCATCGTCGCGGTCTGGGGCTTCGGGACGATGCTGCTCTCGCTGTCGCTGCTGGTCCGGCGGGTGCGCCGCAGCGACTCCAAGACCGAGCGCGCCCGGCTCACCTACCTCGCCATCGGCGCGGCGGCGGCGCTGCTCTTCACCGCCCTCGACGGGCTGGTCACCCTCGGGCTCCCCTTCCCCACCCTCGGGCCGGTGGTCACGACGCTGTACCTCTTCTTCCTCGCCCAGACGCTGCTCCGGCTGCGGCTGATGGACCTCCACGAGCTGCTCGGGAAGGTGGCGAGCCAGACGGTGCTGGCGGTGATGCTCGCCGCGGTGTTCCTCGTCCTCACCGCCTGGGTGAAGGGCAACACCTCGCTCTACCTCTTCAACACCGTGCTCGCCGCGTTCGTCATCGGCATCCTCCTCGAGCCGCTGCGAGCCAAGGTCGAGGCGCAGGTGGTGCACATCTTCTTCCGCGAGCGGAGCGAGCTGCTCAAGTCCCTCGCCGCGCTCCGGACCCGGCTGGCGAACGTCATCGACCCCGGCGAGGCCACCAAGGTGGTCCTCGACACGCTGGAGGAGACGCGCCGGGTGACGCACGCCTCGGTGTACCTCCTGGCGGAGGACCGCCCCGGATTCCAGCGGCTGAACTTCCGCGGCCCCGAGCCCATCCCCTTCCTCGACGCGGCCGCGGCCCGCGGGCTCCTCTCCGCGGCCTCGAGCGGGCAGAAGGCGGTGCTGCTGGAGAACCTCGAGCGGCGGATCATCGAGATGCGCACCCGGACCGCGGAGGGACGGCGGAGCCGCGAGGAGCTGAAGCGGACCCTGGACACCCGGAACGCCCTCCTGGCGCTGAAGTCCGCCTTCACCGTGCCGCTGGTGGGTGGCGAGCGGGTGGTGGGGTTCCTGAACCTCTGGGACGAGCGGGTGCCCGAGGCCTTCGCCTCGGACGAGATCGCGATGGTCCTCGAACTCTCCGAGCGCCTGGCGACCATCGTCGAGAACAGCAAGCTCTACGAGCGGATGCGCGAGCGCGACCGACTCGCCGCCCTCGGCGAGATGGCGGCTGGCCTGGCGCACGAGATCCGCAATCCACTGGGAGCGATCAAGGGCGCCGCGCAGTGCCTCGAGCCCCGGCCCCGCGCCGGCGAGGAAGGCGAGTTCCTGGGCGTCATCGTCGAGGAGGTGAACCGCCTCAACGGCGTGGTGACCCAGTTCCTCGACTACGCCCGCCCCCTCAAGCAGAGCTTCGGCACGGTGGACATCAACGAGGTGGTGACCCGCACCATCAAGCTCATCCAGAACGAGATCCCCGGACGGCTCTCGCTGGTGATGGAGCTGGGCGATTCCCTCCCTGCCGTCGAGGGCGACCCCGAGCAGCTCAAGCAGGTGCTCATCAACCTGGTGCAGAACGCCATCCAGGCCCTGGGCACCGCTCCCGGCACCATCCGGATCAGGACCAGAGGCCCCGAGCGGTTCGCCGACCTGCGGGCCGGAGGCGAGTTCGTCGAGATCGACGTGACCGACGACGGGCCGGGCATCCCCCCCGAGCAGCAGCCCAACATCTTCGTGCCCTTCTTCACCACGAAGCAGAAGGGCACCGGGCTCGGCCTCGCCATCTGCCAGCGCATCGTGAAGAACCATGGGGGCACCGTCTCGGTGCAGAGCAGGGTCGGCGAGGGCTCGACCTTCGTGGTGCGGCTGCCGGCGCAGGCTCCCGCGGGGGCGCCACGGGTCATCGAGCCGCCGCGCGAGGGAACCCCCACCCCCACGGGCGATCTCGGCCTGCGTCAGACCCGCCGCGAGCGCGCCCGGGAGCGGCGGCGCCGGCGTTCCTCGGTGTAGGAGGCGGTCTCACCGGCCAGGGCTCCGCCTTCGCAAACTTTGCGAGGAAAAGTTTGCGCTGACCTCGATGCACGGGGCCGGGTCCAGGCAACCACCCGAGAGCACATCGGAAATGGACGCCGGGCAGTGGCGTGTGGCTTGCTGCGCACGCACATTCGCGATGCGCCACCTCAAGCTCCTCTCCCAGTTCTCGGTGATGTGGGTGCTGGTGTTCGTGATGGCGGCCGGCCCGCTCCCCCTCGGCATCCCCCGCGCCGAGGCTGCCCCGAGCGTGACCGACCTGCCCGGACTCCAGAACTTCTACAGCCCGAAGGTCTTCATCATCTTCGACACCAGCAAGTCGATGCAGTACCGCCCCTCGGACCCGAACAGCGATCCGACGGCGAAGGACGACGACTGGGATCCGAACATCCCCACGCCGGACACCTCCTGCCGAAACAAGTTCTGCATCGGCAAGCGCGCCCTCTACCGCACGCTGCCGAAGTACAGCCCGCGCATCGAGATGGGGCTCTCCGGCTACAACCAGTACTACCAGCTGACCACCCGCCCCTCGACGCTCGGCACGCAGTGCACCTACGACCAGCTCGCCGTGAGCTACAGCGCGTATGGCACGTACCAGTTCGGAAACGTGCTGGACGATCTCGACCTCACCGGCCCCACCGGGACGACCGGCAGCGCGGCGACCGCCTTTCCCTACGTTCCACCCGGGCTGACGGCGACTCACAGCGTGAAGAAGTGGGGCGTCGCCTCGGGACCGCCCGCCCCCAACGGGGACGTCCTCGGCAAGAACGTGGGCAACGGCCCCGGTGGGGCGGGAAGCACGATGTCGCTCACGCTCACGCCCGGGCAGACGACCCCCGGGGGAGCGGTCTCGCTCGCTGGCGGCACGTACACCTACGACTGGTACGGGACCCAGGCCAACGCCGGCGCCATCAGCATCGTCAAGAGCGGCGCCTGCGTCGATCCGATCCTCGCCTACTCCTTCGGTGCCTGTGCGAGCGACCCTTGCGACCTCACCCTCACCGGCCAGCATCACGTCAACAACCCCGGATTCACCTCCGGAACGGATCTCGGTGACCCGTACGTCTCGGGCGGCAACACCTACACCCGCTCCATCCCGGCACCCTCGAGCTTCACGGACCTCTGCGGTCAAACCACCCCGTACACGGGTACGGGCGCGGGCTGCAGCGGCGTCTTCGGCGGCTGCACCATCACTCAGGTCGGCGCGCCGTTCACCGTCTTCACGAGCGGCATCACCGACTACTACGACCCGAGCTACACCCCGCCGGGCTCGTGGCAGCTCGTCGGCACTCCCACCGACACCATCGAGGTCCAGCTGGTCACCTTCGGCTCGACCTGTCCGGCGGGCGGGATCGGCTCGCAGGTGACCAGCACCAGCGGGCCCGCCGAGTGGATGTCGCTCGCCACCGGCGGCGCCGGCCCCGGCTACCTCGCGCTGGGAACCGGATGCAGCGCCGCGGCCGGCAAGAGCTGCACCTGGACCTTCCAGGGCGACGACTACGTGTCCGGCGAGACCAACACCCACTTCTGCAAGTTCAGCCGGACCATCTACCAGTGGCGGCCCACGGCCCAGAGGTGCAACTACCAGACGCAGAAGTACGTCTATTCCACCACCGACGGCACGGACTACTGCGACTACAAGTTCGACCGCGACTGGTACAAGACCCCCACGTACACGTACTCGTACGTCCCGAACGACGGCGACATCCTCGGCCAGACCACGCGGTCGTACGTGGGGAACGACGACCTGAACAACACGCCGAACGCGGTCACCTACTCCGGTGGCGTCTTCAGCAACGGCGACTGCCCGAACCTCGTGACCGGCAGCGGAGCGGACTGCAGCGGCGGAACGGTGTGCAAGCTCGCCTGGGCCAGCAACACCACCATTGGCGCCACCAACTATCCGCGCGGCCGCTACACCGGCGTGCCGGGCGGCCCGTGGACCACGCCGCCGCTGCCGTATCAGAGCGCCGAGACCGCGGCCACGCTGACCGATCCGCTCTTCCCCCCGAACCCGATCGCCTACGAGTCCGACTGGATCGCCCCGACCGGGCAGAGGGAGGCGTACTGGGTCTCGCTGACGGCGAACTACTACGACACCAGCCAGAGCAACCCTCCCTCTCCTCCGACCTGGGTCCCCCCGCCGTGCGCTGGCATCTGCAGCTTCCAGTACTCCTACGTCGAGCCGGCCGGGCTCACGACCGACCCCGTCTCCCACCAGGTCGACGCGGTGACCTCGCCCGCGGCACCGGCGGCCTTCAGCGCCGTCGCGAGCACCATGCCGCCCCTGCGCAACAGCGGCTGGGCGCAGCTGCCGGACGGCACCCCGGCCATCTCCTGGCAGGGCGTCGCGCTGAACAACGCGCTCAACGGAGCGACCCCGCCGACCGATGGACCGCTCCTCAGGATGCTGTCCAAGTACGACCTGGCCAGCAACCCGACCGGCCTCCAGATGCCGAACTTCGGTGACTACACCCCGCTGACCGGCTCACTGACGAACGTCGCGGACTATTTGAAGGCCTATCTCGACACCGACCCGTACTCCGGCTGCGGCCGCAAGTACTACGTCCTGCTGCTCACCGACGGTGAGGAGCAGCCGGACAACATCCCCTCGAACGATCCGGTCGGCGCCGTGACCAACCTCCGCAACCTGGTCTCCAACGGCGGCATTCGCGTCGACGTCAAGACCTTCGTCATCGGCTTCGGCATCACCTCGGGCCAGCTCAACAACATGGCCCGGGCCGGTGGAACCGCGGTCTCGGCCTCGGACGCGACCAAGCTGGACCTGACCGCCGGTGTCGCGCTCGATGGTGGCGACGAGGCTCGGCTCTTCGCCGCTCTGGACATCAGCTTCGGGAAGATCATCTCGGGCTTCTTCACCCGCTCCAAGCCGCAGGTGAACGTGCTCGGGACCGAGATGTACGTCGCGTACATGCGGATCCTCCAGGGCCTCGAGTGGCAGGGCAAGATGGACGCGATCGACATCAAGACGGGCGCTCTGCCGAGCCTGGCGAACACCCTGACCAGCGACGGCAACTACAACTACCTCTGGCGTTACGGCGACGCGATTGACGCCCAGGCTTCGCGGACGGTGTACACGTCGCTCAATCCCAGCGTCGGCAACCGGATCTTCTTCGACTACTCGGGCTGCTCCGGCGGAACTCACACCTGCGTCAGTGCTGCCGGCTGGAACACCAACGCCGGGGCGGACCAGACGTCGCTGGAGACGCTGATCGACGGCAGCTCGCCGTCGTTCGCGAAGGAGACCATCGCCTTCCTGCTCAACCCGGGCGCCCCGGGCTCGCCGGAGCTCTTCGACGACGGAAAGACGCCCAAGCTCTCGCGTGCCTCGGACATCTTCCATGCGACCCCGGCCATCGTGGAGGGCGCCTCGCAGAGCACGACCTGGCCCGATCTGACCGAGGCCGCCGCGTACGCGGCCTTCCGCACCGATCCCCTCATCTCCGCCCGCGCGAAGACGGTCTACATCGGGGCCAACGACGGCATGCTGCACGCGGTCAAGGACAACGTGACGCTGGACGTCGGCGGCTTCCCGATCTCGCAGAGCGGCGCCGGCGAGGAGGCGTGGGGCTACGTTCCCCAGCAGCTCCTCCCCAAGCTCAAGAACATGCGGCACGCGCACGACTACGGAGTCGACGGCAGCGTCGCGGTCGCCGACGTGTGCGGCTCCGGCTTCAGCGGCAGCCCCTGCACCGTGAAGGACGGCTGGAAGACCTTGCTGGTGGGCGCCCTGGGCAAGGGCGGTGGCGGCCTCTACGCCCTGGACATCACCGACCCGGCCAACCCCCTGCCCAAGTGGGAGGTCTCCTCGCCGCTGACCATGGTTCCCTCGCGGGCCTACAGCCCCCGCCTGGGCGAGACGTGGGGTGCGCCGGTCATCGCCCGGACGAGCATCAGCTCCGGCAAGCCGTGGTCGGTGTTCGTCGGCGGCGGTGTCGTCCCGGGGATCGATCCCCTGCAGCCCTGGGGCAACCTCTTCTACGTGCTCGATGCCAGGACCGGCGGGGTCCTCACCGACGGCGTCAACAGCGCCGCCTTCTCCATCTGGGACGACCCGGCCGATGATCCCGCCAACCTGGTCACCCCGGATCACCCGAACGGCGTCGCGACCCGTCCGACGCTCTTCCGTCCCGGGGACGGCGCGGTGGCCCGAAAGGCGTTCTTCGCCGATACCGAGGGCAAGATCTGGCGGATGGACCTGTCGTCGACGGACATCAGCACCTGGAAGCCCGGGAACACCGCAGCCGACCCGTTCTTCGACCCGGCGAGCACCAACCCGGTGTGCGCCGTGAACGTCAGCGGCGTGGCGACGCCCCTCCTCGACGCCACCACCGGCGTCCAGGTGGTGAGCGGCACGCCCCTCACCCTGCCGATCTCCAAACCGCGGCCGAAGGTCTACAATCGGCCGATGATCGCCGTGGACAGCACCGGCTCGCTCAACGTCTACCTGGGCACTGGCGACTCGGACAACCCGGGCGCGCTCGGCGCGTACGACTACTTCTACGCCCTGGCCGACACTGGCGTCGGGTGCGCGGCGCCACTGTTCGTGCTCCGGTTCGACCAGGGTGAGAAGGTCCTCTCCGATCCGGCGTTCCTCAACAACACGATCTTCGTGACCACCTATGCGCCGGTTTCGGTTCCGTCCCGCATCTGCGAGGTCGGCAAGGGCTTCCTCTACGCGTTCGACGCCCGCACCGGCCTCCCGGTCCTGGCGCTGCTCGACCCGTTCAACGGCAACGCGCCCACGTCCAAGCTCGACCTGGGCGACGTCCGCAACCCGCAGCTCGGCCAGGGCGGCATTCCCAGCGCTCCGATCGTCCGCGGCAACAAGCTCTACGTGGTGAACGAGACCGACCCGTCGCACCCGCGACAGATCGACCTGAATGGCTCGCCGTTGACGGTCAAGGTCCGGGGATGGCAGCGCGTCAAGTGACACGGGCCCGGAGGGGCTTCACGCTGATCGAGCTCATGGCAGCGGTGGCGATCTGCGCCGTCCTGGTGGCGCTCGCCGCCAATAGCCTGACCACGGCCCGGAAGATCGCGCGGGTCAGCGGGCAGACTCGCCTCCTGCTCCAGCGGCTCCAGTCCGTCCGCACGTCGGCGGTGAGCCAGGGAGCGGCGCAGGGCTACTACATCGGGCAGAACGGGGTCGCAGCCGTCGGCCCGGACGCTTACCAGGCCTACATCTTCTACAAGCTGGACCCGACCTCCACCCCCGTCGTCTACGCCAGCGGCGTCGATCGCCCGGACGCGACCCGGGACTTCCTTCCTCTCAGCACCAACCAGTCGCTCGTCACGGTGGCGGGCACGCAGTCCGGAAGCGCACTGATACAGCCCGCTCCCCTCGGAATCGGCTTCGACATGAACGGACAGGTGACGGTCGATCCGCCACCTGGCGGATTTCCCTACTGCCTCGTGGTCACCGACGCGACCGACCCGGTGATCGTCCGCTACGTCATTCTCTTCAACGATGGATCGGCCAAGGTACAGAAGGATGAGACCTGGTGTCCCTAGACGGCGAGGGTTCACCCTCCTCGAAGCGCTCGTAGCGGGCGCGATCTTCTTCATCGCGGTGGTGGGGATCTCGCTGCTGTCGGTTCGCGGCGCGACCAACGCCTCGCTCGGGATGCGCTATGCGCAGACCTCACGGATCGCCACACAGGAGATGGAGCGCTGGGCGATGAGGGGCTACTTCGGCCTGCAGACCGCCACCGGCGGGGTCTCGCCCTTCGCTCCGCCGGCGTACCCGATCGCGGACCAGCGCGCGGACAGCACGAAGACCTACAACGTCCAGGTCACCATCGTGAACACCGCCGGTCCTCCCGGACCCCCGGGGCCGCTCCCACCGGTCGAGCTCGGGACGGGGAGCGTCGCGGTTCCCTCGTACTGGGTCAGCGTCCAGGTCACCTCCACGCCTCCCGAGGGCGGAACGCCGGTCACCGTGAGCCAGGCCACCTATGTCAGCCCGAACTGAGCGCAGGCGCGGGTTCACGCTGCTCGAGCTGATGGTCGCCGCGGCGGTGGGCATGATCGTCGTCACGGCCGCGATGGCCGCGTTCGACCTCCAGAGCCAGTTCGCCCGGAACACCGAGCGGCTCCTCTCGACCCAGGCCACGGCCGGGATGGGCCTGACCATGATGCAGCGGGACCTGGAGAACGCCGGGCTCCGGTTCCGTGGCGGGGCGCAGGTCGACGGCGGCCTCGCCTACGCGGTGATCGTCCGTCCGTACGACAACCTCGACCCGGCGACCCAGCTGCGAAACGATCCCGGCGGGGGCACCTTCGTTCCGGCGGTCATCCCGCCAGCCGCCGGGTTCATCCCCGGGACCGATGCCTTCGAGGTCCTCCAGGGCGGGCAGCAGGCCAACGCCACGCGGCTCGCCGCGCAGGTGCTAACGGTCGCCGCCGGAGCCGGGCCGAACCAGAAGGTGGTGCGCATCGCTCCCAACCCGTTCCACGACAACGAGCTCACCGCCCTGAACAGCTCGGCGCCGGTGCTGATGTTCTGGAACGACGACATCCGCTGCATGGGCCGGGTGGTGCCGCCGATGACCGGCGTGATGGGTGGGCCCAACGCCCTGGCGACGGTCCAGACGGTGGACCTCGACCTCGGGTACGCGGCCACGCCCTGGCCCTCGGGACCGGGCGCCACCTGCCCCACCACGACGATGCAGGTCGAGGTCCTGCAGCAGCGCCACCGGTATCTCGTCTACCAGACCGCCAGCAACGTCGTGCCCGGGGTGGTCAACCAGCCGTCGCGGATCGGTCTGCACATGCAGAGCAACGCGCCCTGCAACCCACTGGTGACCGGAGTCCCCTGCAGCACGGACTTCGTCGGCGCGCCGGTCATGGTGGCCGAGGGCGTGGACGACCTGCAGATCGCGTGGCGGATCCCCGCCGAGTTCAATCCCAGCAACGGGTGGTGCCAGCTGAACACCACCGATCCGAGCTGCGGCTTCGAGCTGCCGAGCGCCTCCTGGGTCCCGGTCAACGTCCAGCGGGCGGCGGCAATCTTTGGGGCGCAGATCGTCATCAGCTCGCGCGGTCAGGAAGCTTTCCGCCGCGTCAACGAGCCCAACCTCACGCTCCTCAACCACCCGCCCGCGCTCGCGTCCGACAACACGGTCCGGTCGATCATGCAGACCTCGGTCCTCTTCCGGAACTCGGTGACCCCATGACCGCCAGTCGCCCGCGGGGGTTCGTCCTCCTCATCGTGCTGGTCGCCGCGGCGATCCTCTCGCTCATCGCGGCGTTCATCTACTCCCGGACCGAGGACCAGCTGGTGCTCAGCGTGGCGGCGCGCGGCCAGAGCATCGCAGCCGCCCGTGCCACCCTGGCCGCGGAGCGGAAGCTCGCCATCTACCGCGTCGCCTACCCGCCGGCGCTCACCACCCTCACCCCCACCACGGGCTACCAGGCCGCGATCACCGCCGGGATGACGGGCGACCGCGAGCTCCAGAACCTGAGCAAGGCCGCCTACCCCGCGCGGGACGTCTCGAACGAGGGCGGCGCCCACTGGTGCACCGAGAGCTGGCTCATGAGCCGCGGGCCGGGCATTCCTCCCTGGACGGTGGTGGAGGCGTTCGGCTTCTACGGCTACACGCAGGAGCCGCCGTCGGCGGACTTCGTCAACTGCAACCCGCAGGGGAATCCGCGGATCGTCTTCTCCCACGTGACCATGTACCTGGAGACGCCACCCGGGGCCGGTTCCGCGCCTCCGGGGGGCGGTCCGGGCGCCGGCACCGGGGCGGTGGGCGGCTCCTGATCAGCTCCGGCCGCGCGCCGCGAGGCGCTCGCGGATGACCCGCTCCAGCGTCTGAACCACCTCGGAGAGGGGAAGGCCCGAGGTGTCCACCCGCACCGCGTCCTCTGCGGGCTTCAGCGGCGCCACGTCTCGCGAGGAGTCGTCCCGGTCGCGCTTGGTCTGGTCGGCCAGCACCGCGTCCAGGGAGCTCTCCGAGCCCTTCTGGAACAGCTCCTCGTAGCGGCGCCGGGCCCGGACGTCGGGGCTCGCCACGAGGAAGAACTTGAGGTCCGCATCGGGGAACACCACCGTCCCGATGTCCCGCCCCTCGAGCACGGCGCCCACCGGCGCCTCGAGGGCCAGCCGCCGCTGGAGCCCGAGCAGGCCGTCCCGCACCACCGGCCGCGCGGACACCGCGCTCGCGAGGAGGGAGATCTCCGGGGTGCGGATCGCCGTCGAGACGTCCTCGCCGTCGAGGTAGACCCGGTTCTCCTCCCCCAGGGTGCGGAAGACGATGTTGATGCGCGGCAGGAGCGCCCCCAGCGCCGCATCGTCGTCCGGGGCGATGCTCTGCCGCCGCGCGGAGAGGGCCACGGTGCGGTAGAGGGCCCCGGTGTCCACGAAGGAGAGGCCGAGGCGCCGGGCGAGCAGCTTGGACACGGTGCTCTTTCCCGCTCCGGCCGGCCCGTCGATGGCGACGATGAGCGGGCGCATCCTCACCCTCCGACGGCGATCGGGCCCATGGCCCGGAACTTCCGGTAGCGGTCCTCGACCAGCGCCGGCCCGTCGAGGGCGAGCAGCGCCTGGAGGTGCTTGCGCAGGACGCGCCCCACCGACTCTGCCGCCCGGGCCGGGTCGCGGTGGGCGCCGCCCTCCGGCTCGGGGACGAGCTCGTCCACCACCTTGAGCGCGAGCAGGTCGCGGGCGGTGAGCTTCAGCGCATCGGCCGCCTTCTCCGCCTTGGTGGTGTCCCGGTAGAGGATGCTGGAGCAGGACTCGGGAGAGATGACCGAGTAGATGCTGTTCTCCAGCATCAGGACCCGGTTGGCGACGGCGATGGCCAGGGCGCCGCCCGAGCCGCCCTCGCCGATGACCACGCTCACCACCGGGACGTGCAGCCGGCTCATCACCTCGAGGTTGACGGCGATGGCCTCCGCCTGGCCGCGCTCCTCGGCGCCGATGCCGGGGTAGGCCCCGGGGGTGTCGACGAAGGTGAGCACCGGGCGGCCGAAGCGGTCCGCGAGCTCCATCAGCCGCCGCGCCTTCCGGTACCCCTCGGGGCGCGGCATCCCGAAGTTGCGGACCATGTTCTCCTTGGTGTTCCGCCCCTTCTGGTGGCCGAGGAGCATCACCGGGCGGCCGTCCAGCCGGGCCCATCCGCCGACGATGGAGGGGTCCTCGCCGTAGGAGCGATCACCGGCCAGCTCGAAGAAGTCGGTGAAGAGGAGCTGGACGTAGTCGAGGAAGTACGGCCGCTGGGGGTGGCGCGACAGCTGCGTCACCTGCCAGCGCGACAGGTCGCTGAAGATCTCCGACTGGAGCCGGCGCGCCTTCTTCTCCAGCTTCTGGATCTCGGCGCTGAAGTCGCTCGAGCTCGTGAGCGACTTCAGCTCGTCGATCTTCCGCTCGAGCTCGAGGAGAGGCCGTTCGAAGTCCAGCGCGAACGAGGGACCCGGCATGGGAAGTCAGCGCTCCGGCCGGAGCACTAGGCTGCCCGCGTCTTCGCCTGGGTCGCGGTGAGCGCGTACCAGGCGGTGCGGAAGGACTTGAGCTCCCGGAGCCCGGCCGGGTAACGGCCCAGCGCAGGCGCCACGGTGACCGTCAGGCCGATCTTCTTCTCCAGCGCCTTGGCGACGTTGTGCTCCTGGCGGCGGCGCTCCTCGGCAGCGGGGTCGGTCGTCTTCGGCAGGACGCGGTTCACCAGGACGCGCTCCACGGCCAGCTTCTTGCCCTGGAGCTCCTCGACGATGCGCTCGGTGCGGGCCGCGGCGAGCTCCTCGCCACGGGTGACCACCACGAAGCGCGCCTCGGCGGGGTTCACCACCGCCTGCTCGAAGCGGTTGACGTGCTTGAGAAGAGCGGAGGCCTCGTCGGCCAGCAGGGCCGCGGTCGCGGCCGCGGTCAGCGGCGCGAACCCGGCGACGAGCATGACCGAGGCCAGGGCGAAGGCGAAGTAGCCGTTGCCGAGGCCGTAGAACCGCTCCCCGTCCCAGGCGCTCCCCCCGACCAGGGGCTGGGCCAGCCCGTGGCCCCCGAGCAGGAGGTCGAGCGCGACCAGCCCCAGCAGGACCGCCCCCAGCAGCACCGGCGCCCGGAGGCGGGCCCGGTCGAGCCGGAGGGCCGCCGCGGTCAGGACCCCCGCGGCGGCGACCCCCGAGGCGACCCAGGCGACCGCCCACAGCGCGACCGACCCGGGTCCCCACAACCGCGCCGCCACCGGCTCGGCCAGGATCCGGCCCAGCCCGGCGGGCAGGGGCACGGTCTCGGCCGGCAGCGGCGCAAAGGCGGAGAGGATGCGGGCGCGGGCTTCGGCGACCGGGATCATGGCTGAGCCTCGTGGGTGCGGGCCTCATAGGTACCAGACCGCCCGCCGGATTTGTGCAGCAGCCGCAGGTCGGTCACGACCATGCCGCGGTCGACCGCCTTGCACATGTCGTAGACGGTCAGGGCGGCGACCGAGGCGGCGGTCAGCGCCTCCATCTCCACCCCGGTGCGGTGGGTGACCTTGACCGTGGCCTCGATCTCGATCCGGCTGTGCTCGGCGTCGCAGCGCAGCGCCAGCTCGACGCTGGACAGCGGCAGCGGGTGGCACAGCGGGATCAGGTCGGCGGTGCGCTTGGCGGCCATGATGCCGGCGATGCGGGCGATGCCCAGCACGTCGCCCTTGGCATGGCCGCCGGAGGCGATCAGCGCCAGCGTCTCCGGCTTCATCTCCACCCGGCAGCCGGCCCGGGCCACCCGCACCGTCGCCTCCTTGCCGGAGACGTCGACCAT
>Ga0081540_1001236_pt1 | contig 22296 bp, 12 predicted proteins | sample TabmetS2T1R1_FD_71024 | JGI IMG/M metagenome (GOLD analysis project Ga0081540, IMG submission 71024) | Tabebuia heterophylla rhizosphere microbial communities from the University of Puerto Rico - S2T1R1 | ecosystem: Host-associated > Plants > Roots > Rhizosphere ... | reverse complement strand
ATCGCCCTTGATCAGGCGAAGATGCGTTCTGGTTGCACACCACCCCTGAGCGCCCACGCAAAGGCTAGGCGGATGGAACCGGCTTGGCAAGTTCGCCGCAGGATTAACCCATTGACCAACGCGTGAGAAAAAACACTGCCCGCGTCAATTTTCGGCCGCAGTCTCCGGGAAGGCGGCACCTGGAATGAACAGCCGGATGGGTCTCACCTCATAGACCGCGCTCGGATTGGCGCGGCGCAAATGGCGCACGGCGTCCTCAGCCGCGTCCTCATCCGGAAGGTCCACGACATAGAAGCCGAGCAATTGCTCCTTGGTCTCGGCAAACGGCCCGTCGATCATCATGCCGTCGCCGGCGCCGCGCAACGTGCGCGCCTTTTTGGTCTCGCCGAGCCGCGCTGCAGGGCCGAGTCGGCCTACCTGGTTGAGCCGGTCGTGGGCCTTGCGCAGATTGGCCATCAGCGCGGTATCCTTTTCTGCCGACCAGGAATTGACCTCGGCCTCCACGTGATAGGCAAGAATGGCATAGAGCATCGCTACCTCTTCATTTTCCGAGTCATCCGATTGCAAGACGCCGATCCGACGACGAATCCGACAATCCGCGGCCCACGAAACCGAATTGAAACACGATTTCAGGGCAGGCGGCATGAACGTGGCGAAGTCGAGGCAAGACTGATGACCGAGCGCAGGAACAAGGCGGGAAGCGGAGAGGCTCATGCGGAAGCCAGGCGCCATCATCAGCGATACCGCGCGCGGGCTTGCTGCCGCTGATGTCGGCGGCGACTGGCACGACGTTCCCCGCCATCACCGCTATTACGGCAGCTCCGCCTTCAATGGCGGCGAGCGCATCGTCGAACGTCGCAGCGGCACCGCGCCGCGCGCCGCCAAAGTCCGCGGCGTCTGAGCGGTGTTGCCCTGGGCCGTCGGCATGACGATCGCAACCGTCGCGCTCTGTGAGCGCTTCCGCTGCAATCCCGTCTGAACGCCGCGCTTGCGCGGACCGATCTCCCAATAAGAAAGGCGCGGCGGAAGAACTCCCGCCGCGCCCCATTTGTTGTCTCGCTGGTCCAGGGCTGAGAGCGCCCCGAAGCCAGGCTGTCAATGCCTAGCGGGCGATCCCAGCGAGGTGACAGCGCTTGAGATAAGACACTGGATCACCTCCTTTCGTTGTTGACGGAGATTCCAATATAGGCGGCGAATCGGCCGAGGTTAAGGCTTCGCTTCGGTCGTCATTCCGGGGCGGCCGTCGCGCGGCCGAACCCGGAATCTCGGGCCGAAACAGGGAAATTTGCGGCCGGCGGGGCGGTTGAGACCCGCGCCGGGCCATGTTAGGTCACTCACGACGCGGGTGTAGCTCAATGGTAGAGCAGCAGCCTTCCAAGCTGAATACGAGGGTTCGATTCCCTTCACCCGCTCCAAGTACTTAGCCCCCTTTTCGGGGGTTTGTTTTGTAGCATGTTTTATACTTTCTGTTCTGGTTTCGTTGAGTTCAGCTTGCCGTTGGTCTCGTCCCATTTACCCTTGCGAAACAGAGTGCCGTTTCCAACGTGGGATTGCGGCCGTCTGTTTCAGCTTGGCTAGCTTCGTTCGCGCGTGGGATCAAAAAGGTGCGCGACGAAGCTCAAAGCCCGTTGCTTCCATGTGACTGATGCTTTCGGGACAGCGACATTGTTAACCCCGCAGCCGAAAACACGATAGCCCTGAGAAGCCAATAGATCGACCGCCGCCCTTCCGTCCGATGAAGAAAGGTGCGCGTGCTCATAGATCAGGAGCTGCGGCCGATGACGCTTGAAATCGATCTGGCGAAGAACTTCCAGGTCTGACCCTTCCGTGTCGATCAGGATCAAATCGACCTTCGAAACGTCGTACTTGCGCAGTAGGGTTTCGTAGGAGATGGAGGCGACTCGCTCCTCAACAAGATAGTTTTCGATGTCTGGAATTTCGTGCCCGAACTTCAAGATCACCTCGCGATTCATCGTTCCCAACTGATCGTACCAATAGGGCATCGGGTCATCGGTCTGCCGTAACCGGTAGAACGTCACTGTCCCGTCGCTCGAAGCGAGTGCGCTGTTCTCGAATTTGAGCCGAGGATTACCGGCATGGTTGGCGACTAGGCGCTCGAACAGATAGGGCACGGGCTCAACCAGCAGGCCCCACCAGCCATGACGCTGGATCAGGTCATAAAGTTTGTCGTCGGTCTTGCCGTCGTGTGCTCCGATCTGGAGGAATGAAACGTCGCGGGCGCGCGATGCAAAGTCGTCCAGCCAATGCCGTTCATCGGCATAATTTCGGATTCCGAGCGCTCGACCCAGTTTTCCAGCGGCGCGACGTATCATCATGCGCGGACACTATCGGCTGTGGATTCAACCGTCTATTGCAGAAAATGGCTTGAAAAGCCGGAAAGCTCTGTCTCAGGTGTGTTTAGTTCACGTGCCATCGATCCATGTACTCCCGGACATAGCCCTTTCGCTTGAGTCCCGCCCGGCAGTCCGTGAGGTCTGCGCGCCTGCGCTCGCTAATACCGGCTGCGCGAGCCTTTAGGTTCCATTCTTCCGTCAGCAGTCCCGCCGGCTCAGCCTCGCTCAGCAATGAGAACATGGTCCCCTCATTTGGGGTCAGCCTGGAGCGGGGGGCTGTCTTCGGCGGACCTACTTGCTGAAATCGAGGAGCAACTAGATGAAATCGAGATTTTTGTCGAATACGAGGACGTGTTCGGCACCAAGTTTAAGCTGGAGGACATTTAAGCCAAACTCGGCCTCGTCACCGCTCACCCGGCCACCAATGAAGCGAAGACGGATGATAAGAAGCGGGCGCAGAAGTCGTTCGTGGAATTCACACGGGCCAGCGCGGATCAGTCGACCTTCGTCTTCTCGGCGATGTCCAGGTAGGCCCGCAGGACGTGATCGGCCAGTTTCTCAGGCGTGAACTCTCGTCCCTTCTCCTCTACGCCAACCCACGCATAATAATCTGGTCGTACAAGTTGGTAGGTGTAGCGTGACGATCTGAGTTTTCTGGGCTCTTCTATCGACCCATAGAATCCAGGCAAACGTGGAAAGCCCTTGAATACATCAACAAGCAAATAAGTGTCTTCGAGGGAATTCACGAAGTACGGACGGAAACTGCAAACAGCGTTGCACGGCGACAGCCCGGTGAGTATCCGGAATTCCTGCGATCGCTTTGTCGCTATTCCGACGCCCGCTTTGGAAATAGCCTCACTTTGCAGTTCCATTGCGCGCGAGAAATCTTCGTAGGCTCGAATAGCGCTCTGCACGCCAGCCTCCGTCGATTGGAATTGTTGTTGCTTCTCTTTGAGGTCCCTTGATCTGCGAAGCCGTTCAGCGCGCTCGGTGACGGTTTCTTCGTGGGGGGTGCCGCCTCGCTCCGTGGCCCGTGCTTCGATTGCCGCAGCGGCCCCTTGTATGCCCCAGCGTTGGAGGCCAACGTAAAGCCGTGTCTTTGGTAACCAAGGTGGCATCTGAGGCTTGTCGACCGTTGGCACAAAGGTCGTGAAGTCCCAGCCGTCATCTAGCGACCTGTTTTTGATCGCGTCACGTTCAATCCGAGTCCATGGCGTTTCGCCCCATTCTGGGCGGAATAGCACCACGACCAGTCGGGCGGTCTTTCCATAGACCTTGCTGAAACTCTCCTGGCCGTCCGTGCCCGCGATCTCTCGTTGCCGCTCGCTGTAGATGAACGTTTTCAAGCGCGAGGACAGAAGGTCGTCTAGTTGCGTAGCCACGCTCTCATCGATGGCACAAAAACTGAAGGCCACGTCGTATTCAAATTTGTCGGTCACTCGTTCAAGGCCCCGCATCTAATCTTGAAAAAATGATGCTGGTGGCGGGTAACGGAAGCAACTGAGAATTGTCCTTTGTACCCAAATTTCGGGGCCCTCACAGGGAGCATAATCCCAGTAGCATTGGTGTTTAAGGGTGAATCTTGATGATGCGGTAGCAATCGTTATGTTGCTGAAATCGTGAGTATTTAGGTGCTTTGGTGATTCTGCATGATACCCGGTGACATTTGCTGGACAGGACTTCCAAGCTGAATACGAGGGTTCGATTCCCTTCACCCGCTCCAATTGGATTGGATGCTTACTGTATTTTGGACGGCCCGCCCGCGAGCTGCGGCGCGGTAAGCGAGCCGCCTGAATAAGCCCGAGAAGTTTTGCACGGCAACGCGTCTGCGAATCCAATTGCCGCCGGGCGAAATTGCATTTGGATTAGCAAGAAGCTCGCGACCAAACTAGCCGGCGTGCCGACAAATCGGTTCGCCAGTCGTCGCGCCTTGATTCGGCGCAACAGCAGCCGCGAGCGCTGGGCGCAATGCCGCGCACTTCACTGCGGGCATTTTCAGTCCGTCGAATTTTCTCGCATAGACGGCTGCGTCAATATGGCGCGACTGGGAATAAAATGAGTGATCGAAAATTTTCCGGTGAAAGTGCTCGCACAAGCCCGCATTGCCAGTGAGTAACTTCATCGACGACGGGGCATAGTTAGCAAATCGTCACCTCGATGTAATTTACGCCAGCCTATATTCCCGCCGCCGACCTCACCTGCGGCGTCCCTCCTTCAGTGCTGCGCGAGCACCTCGTGTCGCCGCGGCATTCCTTGCCCTTTTCGTAATGGAGAATCTCAATGGCTCTCGGTCCCGGTTCGATTGCATTCGTCGGTTTCAACGCGGACGGAAGTGACGGCTTCGCCTTCATTGTCATCGATCCGATTGCGGCCGGAACCGTAATCCGCTTCAGCGACAACGAATGGAACGGCCAGGCAATCGGTGCTGGCGGTGCCTTCAACACGGGTGAGGGCGGTCTGACGTGGACGAACGGCGCAAGCGAACTGGCGGCGGGAACGATCGTCGAACTCTTGAACACGTCATCTGCGAGCACCCGCAGCGTCAATATCGGCGCCATCTCCGGGGGAACGATCGCGCTCGGGAACTCCGACGAGTCGATTTTTGCCTTCATCGGAACATCCGAGACTGCCCCGACCACCTTCCTTGCCGCCGTCACCAACACGAACGGTGGCTTCACCACCGCTACCGGCAGCGGCTTGCTCAGTGGTACCGGACTGACCGCAGGTTCGACGGCGCTGGTGCTGCCCCGGACAGACGGGGCCGATGTCGCCGCCTACGACCCGAATATCGGGGGCCTCTCTTTCGCTTCCCGCAGTGCCGCGCTCACCGCATTCAACACGACCTCCAATTTTGTTGCCCAGAGCGCCAGCGGCGATCAGGACAATGACGGTGTCACGCCCGACGCGCCATTCCGCACCGATCCGCAGTCCCCTATCGCGGGTGTGACGTTCAACATTCAGTCAGGCACGCCGCCGCAGACTGTCGCCTTCAACTCCGGATCGGTCTCCGTCTCGCATGCGGAAGGTAACAGCGGAACGACGGCCTTCACCTTCACCGTCGAGCGCACCGGCGGCACCACTGGCGACGTCAGCTTCAGTGGCCAGCTTGCCTCGGCAGCGGCCAACGCGGCGGATTTCAATGGCGCTGCGGCCGTGCCCTTCGCGTTCAGCGGGACCATTCCTGCCGGCCAGGCTTCGACAAGTGTGACTGTCCAGGTCAATGGCGACACCACCGTCGAGCCGGACGAGAGTTTCACGCTTACCTTGCTGACGGCTTCAAACAACAACGGCACGGTATCGACTTCACTTGGCGCGCAGGTAACCGCGACCGGCACGATTCAGAACGACGATTCCGCCCTCGGAAACGTGATCGACGGCATCACTATCCTCGATCAGGCACCGTCGCTGCAGGGTGATGCGGTGACGCCGGTTGCCACCAATGCAATCCAGCTTGTTCGCCTCGGCAATTTCGCGCCTGCCGCAGGCACCAACGCCGAAGTGGTTTCGTTCGACCCCACGACCGACAGGGCCTATGTGCTCAACACCATCGGCAACAAGATCGATATCGTTGCAATCACCGCAAGTGGAGCGGTGAGCCTTGTGTCCTCGATTGACCTGACCGCCCTCGACGGTTTTGGCGGGGCAAACTCGGTTGCGATCAAGAACGGCGTTCTGGCCGTGGCTTGCGCCGGCGACCCCGCCGGCACCAGCGGGTTCGTCGCCCTTTTCGATCCGAGCGGTGCCCTGATCAAAACCGTCGAAGTCGGCACTGGCCCCGACCAGGTCGTGTTTACCGCCGACGGATCAAAACTGCTGGTGGCGAACGAAGGCGAACCGGTCACGATCACGCTCCCTGACGGCAGCTCGCAGCTGGTCAACCCGGAGGGCAGCGTTTCGATCATCGACCTTTCGGGCGGTGCCGCCAACGCAGCCGTGGCCAACACCATCTCGTTCGACGGCCTCGACGGCTTCGAGGCGGTGCTGAAGCAGGCCGGCGTCGCGATCTTGAACGGCCAGACGGCATCCGCCGACATCGAGCCGGAATACATCTCGGTTTCGCCGGACGGAACCCGTGCTTATGTCACATTGCAGGAGGTTAACGCGGTCGCGGTGATTGATCTTAGCGATGCCTCCGCAACCAAGCCGATTGCGATCCTGCCGCTGGGTGGCGTCGATCGCAACCTGGCCGGCAATGCCTTCGACGGCACCGATCGCGGCGGAATCAATCTGCAGAACGCCGATGTGATCGGTCTGCTTCAGCCGGATGCGATCGCAAGCTTCCAGGTCGGTGGCGTGACGTATTTCGTCACCGCCAATGAGGGCGATGCGCGCGTAGGCTTTGACGACGAGGCCAATCTTGCTGAGTTGACGCTGGACCAGACCGCCTATCCGAACGCGGCGGCCCTCCAGAACAACACCACCGGCCTCGGGCGGCTTCGTGTCCGGTCGGACCTCGGCGATACCGACGGTGACGGCGATATCGATCAGGTCTTCGCGTATGGCGGCCGCGGTATTTCGATCTTCAAGCAGAATGTCGACGGCACCATCACCAAGGTTCGCGAGACCGGCGGTGAGTTCGAGGCGATTATTGCCCGCGATTTCGCAGCGCGCTTCAACATCGACACGGCTGAGGGCGGGGGAGGCGGCGCCACCGACAATCGTTCCGACAACAAGGGTCCGGAGCCGGAAGGCGTCGATATCGGCGTCATCAATGGTCGCACCTACGCCTTCGTCAGCCTCGAGCGCGTCGGTGGCGTCATGATCTACGACGTCACCGATCCGGCCAATGCCTCGTACGTCGGCTACCAGCCGCCGCTTGCCGGCGAAGGCAATGCGCCCGAAGTGACCAAGTTCGTCAGCGCCGCAGATAGTCCGACCGGCACGGCGCTCGTGCTTACCGCCAACGAAGGCAACTCCACGGCCGGATTTGCCGGCGCAGGGCTGACCGTCTACGCGGCCCTGCCGCAGGACTACACGCAGGAAGTCCGAGTCGCGTCGTCCTCGACCAGCGTATCGCACGCGGAAGGGAATACGGGCACCACCGCGTTCACCTTCACGATCGAGCGCACCAACGGCACCATCGGTTCGATCGATGTGACATTGCAGCTGGCGCCGGGCGCGACCAATGGTGCCAACGCGCAGGACTTCGCAGGCGTCATGAACCTGCCGAGCAACGTCACGGTCACCATTCCCGCCGGGCAGGCGTCGGCGACGGTGACGGTCAACGTCGCCGGCGATACCGCATTTGAAGCCAACGAGAACTTCACGGCCACCATCACCGGCGCGACGACGACACAGCAGGGCGTCACGGCTGCGGTGAGCGCTACCCAGGCCGTTGCAACCGGCACGATCCAGAACGACGATATGATGCACATCTACGACGTTCAGGGCGCGGGGCACCGTTCGGCGTTTGTCGGCCAGCAGGTCACGGTGCGCGGCATCGTCACCGCGATTGATGCGTCCGGTACCGAGAATGGCGGCAACAACCCGGTCGGCTATTACATCCAGGACGCAGTTGGCGACGGCGACTACCGGACCTCGGATGGCGTCTTTGTTTTCCTGGGTACCGGTGCCGGCGTCACGATCCCGAACGGCATCGTGGTTGGCGCGGAAGTGCAGCTGACCGCAACGGTCAATGAATTCGCAAGCACGAACCAGCTGTCGGTGACGCAGCTCAATCCGGTTGCAGGCATGACGAGCGTATTGTCCACGGGCAATGCGCTGCCCGCGGCCGTGCGCGTCGGCGACGTCGACAACCTCGTCACCGGCCTTGAGCGCAAACCAGCGCTGGTTTCGCTCGGTGACGACGATGTCGATACGGCTCCGCCGGCCGGCGTCTACGATCCTGTCAATCAGGGGTCTGACTTCTGGGAATCCTTGGAAGGCATGCGCGTCACGCTTGAAGACGTGCGCGTTACAAGTCCCTTCCACTCGGCTTTTGACGAGCAGTTCGTGACGCCGAACGTCGGCGCCAACCCCTCGACCAATTCGCGGGGCGGCCTGACCATCAGCGACACCACGCCCGGAACCACGCAACCTGCCGACAAGGTGTTCGATTTCAATCCGGAGCGCATTCAGCTGGACGACGAGGCGGGCGTGGCGCTGCCCACCAACCTGCAAACCGGCGACCGACTGGGCGATGTGACGGGCGTCGTCAACTACGCCAATGGCCAGTACGAGGTAAACACGACCGAAGCCTACGGTCCGGTTACGGCTGCGAACCTCCAGAAGGAAACCACCACCATCGTGGAGAATCTGGACCGGATTCGCGTTGCGACCTTCAACGTCGAGAACCTGGCACCGGTTGGCCGACCGGTGGATGGCGTGGCGACGCCGGCAAGCAAGTTCGCCGGTCTTGCCAGCGCCATCGTCAGCAACCTCAAGGCGCCCGAGATTATTGCGCTGCAGGAGGTGCTGGATAATGACGGCGAGACCAGTTCGAGCACCACAAGCGCTTCGGTGACCCTGTCGCAACTCATCGACGCCATCGTTGCTGCCGGCGGACCGCGTTATGTCGCCATCGACTCTCCGCCGATCGACAACATTGGCGGCATTCCGGGCGGCAATCAGCGTGTCGCCTATCTGTACGACCCGCTGGCGGTTTCGCCGACCGCGCGCAATGGGCTGACCACGATCGTCACCGACGCAGCCGGTGTGAAGGTGCAGGAGTTCGCCAGCGCCAACCAGATCGGGCAGGGCAATACCGACTTTACCGCCACGCGCAAGTCGCTGCCGATCGAGTGGTCACCCGTGGGCTATACCGACGACCATGGCGGAACGTTCTGGACCGTCAATAACCATCTCTCCTCGAAGGGCGGTTCGGCTCCGCTTTACACTACCTTGCTCGACCTGCCGCTTTATGCCGATCCGATCAACGGGTCTGCGCAGCAAACCGGTACCTCGAACGAGCGTGAAGGGCAGGCCGAAACGATCAACGCGTTCGTCGATGGCCTCCTGGCCAACGCATCGGCGACCGACGACCGTGTCGTGGTGTTGGGCGATCTGAACGATTTTCAATTCTTCCCGGTCGTTGATCTCATCACGGGCCAGCTGACCCGCACCACCGCCAACCCGGACGGGACCGCCAGTGTGTTCGCTCCGGGCACCGCGGTGTTGTCGGAGCTGATCAGCAAGCTCCCCGTGAACGAGCGCTATTCCTTCAATTTCGACGGCAACGCGCAGGCGCTGGATCACATCCTGGTGTCGAACAACCTGTTTGACAGCGCTCAGTTCGATATCGTGCACATCAATTCGGAGTTCATTGAACAGCTCTCCGATCACGATCCTTCGGTGTCGTCGCTCGTAATGTCGCGCTCGGCTGCGATCGCAACCGCCGGCAACGACGTGTTCGACCAGGCCGCGTACACCGCGAAATTCGGCGCGCGCGGCAGCCTTGCCGGCAACGACACGATCGACGGCCTTGGCGGCGACGACCGCATTGCGGCCGGTGACGGCAATGACGCGATCGATGGCGGCAACAATGGTGCGGCCGGCGACGTCGCCGTCTACTCTGGCGCGCGCAGCAACTACACGGTCACCGTCCAGGGTGGCTCCTTTGTCATCACCGACAACCGCGCCGGCTCCTCGGACGGCGTTGACACCGTCGTGAACGTCGAACGGTTCGAGTTTGCGGACCGCACGCTTTCGGCGGCGCAATTGCTCGACGCGACCGGGCCCGCGCTCACCGCGGCTACCCCGGCCGACAATGCGACGGATATTGCTGCCGGCAGCAACATCGTTCTGACGTTCGACGAAGCCGTTGCGGCAGGCACCGGAAACATCGTCATCAGCAACGGCGCGGGCGACACGCGCACGATCGCGATCAACGATGCCTCGCAGGTCACGATCTCCGGCAACACCGTCACCATCAATCCGACCGCGGATCTCGCGGCCGGAGCCACGTACGACGTCACGATGGCGTCGGGCGTGATCACCGACGCTGCCGGCAATGCTTTCGGCGGCATCGCACAGAACGCGCTCGACTTTACCGTCTCGGCGGCGTCGCAGAACTACACGCTGCAGCTGCTGCACTTCTCGGACGCCGAAGCCAGCCTGCTTGCGACCAAGACCGCCAAGAACCTTGCGGCCCTGGTTGACGCCTTCGAGGATCAGGTCGCCAACACCCTGGTTCTCGCGGGCGGCGACGACTTCCTTGCTGGTCCATTCCTCTCGGCCGGCACCGATCCGTCGGTCCGGGCCGCCATCAACGCAGCGTCGGGCTCGACCATCGCGGCGGGCGTCAACGTGCCGATTGCAGCCGCCGACATCTCCATCTTGAATGCAATCGGTGTGGAGGCCTCGACCATCGGCAACCACGAGTTCGATCTCGGCTCGCGTGTGCTGCGCGATGCGTTCACGCCGAACAGCGTTGCCGGCTATTCGGGTGCGAACTTCGTGTACCTGTCCTCGAATCTCGACTTCTCGGGTGACGCCGACCTCAACCCGCGCTTCACCAACACGGTGGGCAACGGAGCAACGCCGACGCCGGAAGCGAACACGCTGAAGGGGCGTATTGCTCCTGCCGCAGTGATCACTGAAGGCGGTGAGAAGATCGGTCTCATCGGCGCCACCACGCAGCTCATCGAGTCGATCTCGTCGCCGACCGGCACCGAGGTGAAGGGCTTCCCGACCGGCCCCGGCGCCAACGGCGAAGTCAACGACATGGTGTTGCTCGCAGCCCAGCTGCAGCCGATCATCGACGAAATGATTGCCGAGGGCGTCAACAAGATCATCGTGCAGTCGCACCTGCAGCAGATCCAGAACGAGAAGCTGCTGGCGACCCTGCTGCGCGGTGTCGACATCATTCTGTCAGCCGGCTCTGACACCCGCCTCGCTGACGCGGATGATCAGCTTGTATCGTTCCCTGGCCACAGCCCGGTCGCGGAAGGTGACTATCCGTTCGTCACGCATGGCGCGGACGGCGGTACCACGCTGATCGTCAACACCGACAGCGAGTACACCTACCTCGGCCGTCTGGTCGTCGACTTCGACCAGCAGGGCCGGATCGTGGAGTCGAGCCTCGCGGCGAACCAGTCGATCAACGGTGCTTTCGCCTCCACTGCCGAGAACGTGGCGAGAGCGTTCAACACCACAGTCGACAACCTCGAAAACACGGCATTCGCGGAGGGAACCCGCGGCGACAAGGTTCGCGACGTCACCGACGCCGTTCAGGCCGTCATCAACGTCAAGGATGGCAATCTGTTCGGCTTCTCCAACGTTTACCTGGAGGGCGAGCGCGCCATCGTCCGCAACGAGGAAACCAACCTCGGAGATGCTACCGCGGACGCAAACGCGGCCGCATTGCGGGATGCGATCGGTGATGTTCCGTTCGTGGTCTCTCTCAAGAACGGCGGCGGCATTCGCTCGGCAATCGGCACCGTGTCAGATCCCGATCCGGTCACCGGCGCGATTACCAAGCTACCCACTGCGGCCAATCCGGACGCTAACAAACCGGCGGGTGCGATCTCGCAGCTCGACATCGAGAACTCGCTGCGCTTCGACAACAAGCTGATGGCGTTCGACACTACAGTCCAGGGCCTGCTTAACATCCTCAATTGGGGGGCGGGTCTCGGTCCGAACAACGGCGGCTTCCCACAGATCGGCGGCGTGGCGTATTCCTACGATCCGACGCTGCCTGGCAACGTCGGCACCACACCGGGTTCGCGTATCCGCGACCTCTCGCTGATCGACGAGAACGGAAACGTCATCGTCAAGCTAGTCGATAACGGCGTCATTCTGCAGGATGTCCCCTCGAAGATCACGGTGGTGGCGCTGAACTTCACCGCCAACGGCGGCGATGGGTACCCAACCAAGGCGAATGGCGAGAATTTCCGCTACCTGCTGTCGGATGGAACGCTGTCGGCGCCTGTGGACGAGGCGCTGGACTTCACCTCCGCGGCCGGCTTTGCCGGAGGCGGAACCACCGCAGCCAACGTGCTGGGTGAGCAGAAGGCCTTCGCGGACTACCTGTCGGAGAACTTCAGGACCCCTGAGACAGCCTTCAATCAGGCCGACACCACCCAGGCCGGCGATCTGCGCATCCAGAACCAGGCGGTTCGTACTGACACCGTGCTCAATGCCGTCGCCGTCACCGAGAACGGCGGCGCCGGAGATGACAATCTCACCGGCTCGGCGCTCGACGACGCGCTGACCGGCAACGGCGGCAACGACACGCTGTTCGGCTACGGCGGCAACGATCTGCTGCGCGGTGGTGGCGGCAACGACAAGCTCTACGGCGGACCGGGCCGCGATACCCTGCTCGGCGGATCGGGTGACGATCTCCTGGACGGCGGCGAGCAGGACGATCAGCTCGAAGGCGGCCGTGGCAACGACGCCGTGGCTGGTGGCATGGGGTCGGATACGTACTCCTACGAGCTCGGAGACGGTTCCGACACCATCACCGAAGTCTCGGGCACGGATACCGATACACTGGTGTTCCAGGATGTCGTGGCTTCGGAGGTCACGTTCCGGAAGTCTGGCAATGATACCCAGATCCTCCTGTCGGACGGCAGCATCATCACTCTGAAGGGTCAGCAGAGCGGCGGCGGTGTCGAGAAGGTGATCTTCGCCGATGGTCAGGAACTCGACCGAAGCGGCATCAACGGCGCGCAGGTCAATCGGGGGCCGGTGGCCGTCGATGATACGGCTGCGGCCGTGGCTGAGGACGCGGCGGCGTTCATCATCCCGTTCGCCAACATTCTCGGCAACGACACCGACGCCGATCTCGACACCCTCTCGATCAGCGCCGTATCGAATGCGATCGGGGGAACTGTGGAGCTGGTCGCCGACGGCGTGAAGTTCACGCCCGCGGCCAATTTCAACGGCCCGGCCTCGTTCGAATACACGCTCAGCGATGGCCGTGGAGGTTCGGACACCGGCAAGGTCAGCTTCTCCGTTACGGCGGTGAACGACGCGCCGACGGTGACCTCGCCGGTGGCGGCAAGCACCAACGAAGATATCGTACTGGTCGGCCAGATCGCCGCAAGCGACGTGGACGGCAATACGCTGACCTATCAGGCGGGTACCGCCCAGCACGGCACGGTCAGCGTCAATGCGCAGGGCCAGTACACTTACACGCCGGCCGCCAACTTCAACGGCACCGACAGCTTCACCATCGAGGTCAGCGACGGCATCGCGCCGCCGGTTGACGTGGTGGTGAACGTGACGGTCGCGCCGGTGAACGATGCTCCGACGGTGACGCCGCCGATGGCGGCGAACACCAACGAGGACAGCCAACTGGTTGGCCAGATTGTCGCCAGCGATGTGGACGGCGACGTGCTGACCTACCAGGCGGGGGCTGCGCAGCACGGCATGGTCGTCGTCAATGCTCAGGGTCAGTATACCTACACGCCGGACCTGAACTTCAACGGCAGCGACAGCTTTACCATCAAGGTCAGCGACGGCACCGCGCCGCCCGTTGACGCCGTGGTAAATGTGACGGTCGCTCCGGTGAACGACGCGCCGATGACGGTCAACGATATGGCGACGGTCGGCGAAAACCAGTCGCAGGCCTTCGCCCTTACGGCAAACGATACCGATGTCGAGGATGGCGTGCCGCCGACCTTGACCGCCTTCGAGGTGACCGGAGTGTCGGGCATCAACCTGAGCAACGCGACCGCGCAGTCCGCCTTCACGATCAACCAGGGCGGCCAGCTGCAGTTCAGTCCCGGCAACCTGTTCGATGGTCTGAACGACGGTGAAAACGCCACCGTTTCTATCCGGTACACCGCCCAGGATAGCGCTCACGCCCCGTCGACCGGAAACTTCACGCTGACGGTCACCGGAGAGACGGATGCCAACGTGATCAACGGCACCAACCGGAGCAACCTCCTGTTTGGTACCGAAGGGGTCGATCTCATCAACGGTCGTGGCGCGATTGACTTCATCTTCGGCCAGGGCGGCAATGACATCGTCAACGCCGGGGCGGGCAACGACTTCTTGTTTGGCGGTTTCGGCAAGGACATCCTGCGCGGTGAAGCTGGCCGGGATACCCTGTTTGGTGACGATGGCGACGACACGCTCATCGGCGGTCAGGGCAACGATCAGCTCCATGGCGGTCAGGGCAACGACACCTTCGTGTTCCAGCGAGGGGACGGACGCGATCTCGTGTTCGATTTCCAGTCCGGTGCCGGCTCGGATGACGTCATTCAGCTCGATGCTTCGGCTTTTGCCGACTTCAACGCATTGATGCAGTCGGGCGCGGTGTCAAACACCCTGATCGGTGCTGAGATCCACTACAACGACGGGTCCAGCATCACGCTGGTCGGGGTCAACAAGGCTACTCTCACGGTGGACGACTTCCGCTTCGCCTGATTGTCCATGCCGGATTGATGTGTGAAATGGGGGCGCGTGCGCCCCCATTTTGCGCTGTCAGATATCTGTAACAATTCTCAGATACGGCCACAGCCGGATGAGTGAGCGTATCCATTGACAACCAGCCGGCAACAATCCGGAGATGCCCGCGGCGAGCTGGATATGGCGCTCGCGCGTTGCCGTTCGGCCTTTTTTGCCATCGCCGGCTTCAGCGCGATCCTCAACATCCTGGCGCTGACCGGCTCCCTGTTCATGATGGAAGTCTATGACCGGGTTCTGCCCAGCCGAAGCGTGCCGACGCTCGTGGGCCTGCTTGCGCTGGCGCTCACACTTTACGTCTTTCAGGGATTTTTGGACGCGCTGCGCGGGAGACTGCTCGTTCGGATCGGCATCCGTCTCGATCAGGCAATGTCGGATCGCCTTTATGCGACGGTAATGCGCCTGCCGATCCAGGCGCCAAAGCGCGGCGAATCGATCCAGCCACTTCGCGACCTTGATACGGTCCGCGCCTATCTGTCCGGCGCGGGCCCAACCGCCTTCTTCGATCTGCCGTGGGTGCCTTTCTATCTTGCGGTCTGCTTTGCCTTCCATTTCTGGATTGGCGTCACCGTGCTTGTGGGCGCGTTGATACTGGTCTCGCTGACGCTGGTGTCGGAGGTGCTGGCAAAACGGTCGGCACTCGACGCCAATCGCATCGGCAACCAGCGCGCGCGGTTGGCGGAGACAAGCCGTCGCAATGCCGAGGCGTTGACCGCGCTCGGCATGGTCAGATGGATTTCCAGTCGCTGGCAGTCATTGAACCGGAGCTTCCTGTCCGGGCAAGCCGAGTCAAGCGATCTCGCCGCAGGCCTTGGCGCCATGGGGCGATCATTCCGGATGATGCTGCAATCGGGCGTGCTTGCTGTCGGTGCCTACCTTGTGATCAATCAGCAGGCCACGGCCGGCGTCATCATTGCATCGTCGATTCTGTCGGCCCGGGCGCTCGCGCCGGTCGATCTCGCGATTTCTCATTGGCGCAGCTTCGTGGGCGCGAGACAAGCGCGCGAGCGTCTGCACAAGCTGCTGGTGCTGCTGCCGGAGTTGAGAATGCCGACCTCGCTGCCGAAACCGCAACGCGGTCTGAGCGTCGATAATGTCAGCGCGGCGCCGCCTGACGTCCAGCGCGCGGTGGTGCACGAGGTGTCGTTCACGCTCAAGGCGGGCAACGGGCTCGGCGTGATCGGTCCCAGCGCGTCCGGAAAATCGTCGCTGGCTCGGGTTCTGGTGGGGCTTTGGACGCCGGCGCGCGGCGCTGTCCGGCTTGACGGCGCGACGCTGGACCAATGGATTCCCGACGAACTCGGACGCCATGTCGGTTATCTGCCGCAGGACGTCGAACTGATGGAAGGGACGGTGGCCCAGAACATCTCCCGCTTCGATCCAGACGCAACATCGGAGGCCATCATCACTGCTGCGAAAGCCGCGGGCGTCAATGAGCTCGTGCTTGCGCTGCCGCAAGGTTATGACACGGAAATTGGCGAGCAGGGCTCGGCCTTGTCGGCCGGCCAGCAGCAGCGCGTCGCGCTGGCACGTGCCCTTTACGGCGATCCCTTTCTGGTGGTGCTCGACGAACCGAATTCCAACCTTGACGGCGAAGGCGACGAAGCGTTGACGCAGGCCATTCTTGGCGCACGGGCGCGAGGAGCGATCGTCGTTGTGGTGGCGCACCGGCCGAGCGCGTTGTCGGGGGTAGATCATGTGCTCGCGATGAACGGCGGCCGGCAGCAAGCCTTCGGCCCCAAGGACGAAGTGCTGGCCAAAGTGCTTCGGCGAGATGGTGTTGTCAGCGCGCCAAAAGTTGTTCAAGCCGTGCAGGGTTGAGCCATGCATGACAGGGATTTGACTGACCCGCGTTCATCCATTCGACGGCATATCGTCGTGGGTCTGGCTGCGATCATGCTCGTCACGGGTGGCATCGGCGGATGGGCTGCTACCACCGAAATTTCAGGCGCCCTGATCGCGCCCGGGAGTGTTGTGGTCGAGTCCAACGCAAAGAAAATTCAGCACCCGACCGGGGGCGTCGTCGGCCAAATTGCGGTGACCAATGGCATGAACGTGACCGCTGGCGATATTCTCATCCGTCTCGACGAGACAATGACGCGGGCAAATCTTCAGATCGTGTCGAAGACACTGGATGAGCTGACTGCGCGGCGCGCACGGTTGCGCGCCGAACGAGACGGCGCACCGGAGGTCTCGTGGCCTTCCGCGTTCAGAGACCGGCGGCAAGAGGAAGGCATCATAGAGCTGATGTCCGACGAGCAACGTCTTTTCCAGCTGCGCAACACGACGCGTCTCGGTCAAAAAAGACAATTGCGCGAGCGGATCGCTCAGCTCAACGAGGAAGCCGGCGGGATCGTTGCCCAGCAAGCAGCGAAATCCCAGGAATTGATTTTGGTCAATAATGAACTGGAGGGTGTTAGGCACCTCTGGTCGCAGAAACTCATCCAGATGGCCCGGTTGACGGCGCTCGAACGCGAAGCAGCGCGGCTCGATGGAGAACGGGCGCAGTTGGTCGCTGCGGCGGCGCAGGGGCGCGGCAAGGTTTCCGAGATCGAGCTTCAGATTACCCAGATCGACCGCGAATTGGCGAGCGAAGTTGGCCGGGAAATGCGCGAGATCGACGGCAAGGCAGGCGAGTACGCCGAGCGGAAATTCGCAGCTGAAGATCAGCTGCGGCGGATCGAGATCCGGGCGCCGATTTCAGGCACCGTCCACGAGCTGAACGTCCACACGATCGGTGGTGTGGTCAGCGCCGGCGAGCAATTGATGCTGATTGTCCCCGCCTCCGAGCGTTTGACGATCGAGGCGAGGGTGGCGCCGCAAGACATCGATCAGGTGCGGGTCGGCCAGGCCGCCGCGCTCCGGTTTTCTGCGTTCAATCAGCGTACGACGCCGGAGATAAATGGATTCGTCAGCCGGTTATCGGCCGACGTGACGACCGAACAGCGCACCGGCATCGCCTACTATACCGCACGCATCGCCATCACGCCCGATGAGCTCGCTCGCCTGGGCGAGGTCAGACTGGTGCCGGGCATGCCCGTCGAAACGTTTATCAAGACGGCAGATCGAACGGTTGGTTCCTACCTTGTCAAGCCGCTGTTCGACCAGGTCGCCCGGGCATTTCGTGAACGATAGACGTTTCTGGTGCGGCGATCTCCTGGCTGGTGGGCCGAGCGGTCCGGCTTTGGCGTGCCTTATCTCGGTGGCCCGTTGCGGCTTCTGAGGCGGCCGCGGCTTTGTTCGGCACCTAAAACAGCTTTTAATGACTAACTTGTAAGCTGACTTGCCGCTGGTGACCTCTAATGTTCTGGTCGAAGCTGCTTTGGACATTGGCGAGACTTGGTCTGAACGACGGTGCCGGATAGCGGTAGGAATGCAGCAATTGATGCTTGGAAAGGGTTATAGCCGCACCGCAATTCAGCCACGGAGATCGAGCCATCGCCATGTGCCACCCCTCCCTCCTGCGCGCGCTTGCCACAGCCGGTCTGTTCCTGGGATCCAGCCTCATCTCAGATGCATCCGCCACGACCGCCGGCCATGTCTTGGCCGTCTCCGTCGACGATTTCAATTATATCGACACGTCGAACGAGCCCACCGATCAGACGGCCGTACATGAAAAGCGGTTGCGGGCTTTCATGACCGCGCTGCGGGACGACGTCACGGCAGACCGGCGTTTTGAGCTCGTGCCCTCCTCCTGCGCACCAAATTGTCCGACCAAGGGACCGGCGTTGCGCGATCGGCTGCGCGAGGCGTCACAGGCCGGCACGCAGATCCTGATCATCGGTATCGTTCAGAAGAGGAGCACGCTGGTGCAGCTGGTGTGGACTGCTGCCATCGATACAACGACCCAGCGCGTCGTGTTCAAGAAGTTCTTCACGTTCCGCGGTGACAATGACGAGGCATGGCAGCGGGCGGAGCGCTTCGTATCGGAGGAGGTCCGCGACCGGCTGCTTGAAAGCAGATCGCAGCAATAGGCGGCGCGCGTCTGCAATGGCCATTCGCGTCGGCATTTGCCATGTCCGCTCTCTTGTCCGTAACCAGCAGGAGCGGACATTGCCACGTCCGACCGGTCAAAGGTCTGAAGTCCGCCGGTGTCGACATCCTCGCCTATGGCTTGAACTCTCCCGAGACCGATCGTCGTGCTCCGTACGATTTCTTTTGCGTCTATCGTGTGCCGAACGTCGAGTTTCAGCGCGTTTGAGCGGCAGGTCGCCGCGTCGGGTGGGTACGATTACTTCGAGCAGGTGAATGTCAGCGGTGATGCGAACGACTTTGAAGCCGTGCGGCTCGGTAAGCGAGCCGCCTGAATAAGCCCGAGAAGTCTTGCATGGCAAGGCGTCTCGAAGGATGCTTACGAGCCCCGTAAGCGACCTCAAGGAATTTTCCCATGCCCGTCGACACCCATGCCGCCACTGACCGCCTCATGCGCTTCCTCTCCATTGAGGGTGTGACCGGAAAGGAGGCGGCGATCGGGCGCGAGCTCCGCGCGGCGCTAGCGGAAAGCGGCGTGCCTGATGAGGCGATCCGCCTTGATGACGCCAACACGCGTATTCCCGTGCCGACCGAGACCGGCAACCTCATTGTCGATCTGCCCGGGCGCGGGGCGATGCACAACCAGCCGCGCATCCTGTTCATGACCCACATGGACACTGTGCCGCTCTGCGCCGGCGCCAAGCCAAAATTGGCCGGCCGCAAGATCGTCAATGACGCCAAGACCGCGCTCGGCGGCGACAATCGCTGCGGCTGCGGCGTGCTCGTGACGCTGGCGGCCGAGCTTGAGAAGCACCAGCTCGATCATCCACCGATCACGCTTCTGTTCTGCGTGCGCGAGGAGAGCGGGCTTTACGGCGCGCGCCACGTCAAGACCGCCGAGCTCGGTTCGCCCGTGATGGCCTTCAACTATGACGGCGGCGCCGCGTCCAATGTCACGATCGGTGCCGTCGGCGCGGATCGCTGGCAGGTCGAGATTTTCGGCCGCGCCTCGCACGCCGGCGTCGCGCCCGAGCGCGGTATTTCTTCGACCATGATCCTGGCGCTCGCGCTCGCCGAGGTGAAGGCCGGCGGCTGGTTCGGCAAGGTGGTGAAGGGCAAGCGGGCCGGCACCAGCAATGTCGGCCCCGTCACCGGCGGCGAGGGGCGGCCGGCAGGCGATGCCACCAATGTCGTCACCGACTATGTGCATGTGCGCGGCGAAAGCCGCAGCCACGACAGCAAATTCTTCAAGGAGATCACCAAGGCCTACAAGGCGGCGTTCGAGAAGGCCGCCAAGCGCGTCAAGAACAGCGACGGCAAGGCCGGCAAGGTCAAGTTCAAGGCCGAGACGGATTACTATCCGTTCCGCATGAAAGAAAACCTGCCCGTCGTCAAACGCGCGATGGCAGCGGTATCGGAGATCGGCGCAACGCCGAACATCCGCGCCGCCAATGGTGGGCTCGATGCGAACTGGATGGTCCGCCATGGCGTGCCGACGGTGACGTTTGGCGCAGGGCAGAACGAGCCGCATACCATCGACGAGTGGATCAATCTCGACGAATACGACCGGGCGTGCGCGCTTGCGGTGCAGCTTGCGACGATGCGGTGAGGCCGCATCCGATGCCCGGACAAAAAAGGCCCCGGCGGAAACCGGGGCCTAGTTTTCAAGTCGGGGAGGAGGACGAAGGATTCGCGCTAGAATGCATCCCAGTTTTCAACGGGAAGAGGACCTGTGTAGCTCGCCAGCAATTCGGTTGGGTTGATCGACGAAACGTAGCTTGCTTGCGTGGGGGTCAGCATCGTGTGCAGCCAGACGAATGCCGCCGTGGCGGCTACCACGATTGCTCCAATCGAGAAGAACAGCTTACGCATCGTAGTCTCCTTGTTCGCAAAAATCGATTTCGTAAATCGATACCGCGATCGTGCTCGAGTCCTGTTTCAGGAGTTTGCTGTGGCCAGGCCAAAATGGTGTCGTTGCGAAATTGCTGGTTTCGCCGGGTGAGTTCCTTCGGAGCGCACCGGAAACAATTTCGTTTGCCGCAGCCCGTATTTCGTTGGAACCGGGGGGACGAAACCTCTTCACGAAATCGGGATTGTCGGCAATTGGATGCGAGGGTTTCTTTCGCCGTAATTCCATGCGGCGAGATTCCTTCACGAACCGTGCACAGGAAAGGCGGCAGCGCGACACAGAATCAATCCGATTGCGACACAATGTCGGCGAGTAGCGTTGAGACGCTGCGCTTTCTCTAGAAGCAAGAACAAACATGCTGAGGGGAAGCGCGATGCGGGCGATCGCCGATATTTTTCGGGGTACCGAACAACTCACACCTTGCACTCATGACATCAACGCGGCGCGACGGTTTTGCGGCACGCCGAGAGGCGGCGTCGCGGCAGCGCTGGCGCTTGCGGCCATGGCGTGGCCGCTGGAAATGGAGCGCGCCTTTGCGGCGGGACCCGGCGACCTCGAGATCCGCATCGGCAACACCATGCCCTACAGCGGGCCGGCGGCAGCCTATGGCGTCATCGGCAAAGTGATCGCTGGCTATTTCGACAAGATCAACGCCGAAGGCGGCATCAACGGCCGCAAGATCAAGTTCATCTCCTACGACGACGGCTACAATCCCGCGAAGACGCTGGAACTGACGCGCAAGCTTGTCGAGGAGGACAAGGTTCTGTTCACCTACGCCGGGCTCGGCACCGACCCGGTGGCGACTGTCCAGCCCTATCTGAATGCCAACAAGATTCCGCAACTTTTCGTCGCTTCCGGCGCCACGATGTGGGACCGGCCACGCGACTTTCCGTGGACCACCGGTTTCCAGCCGAGCTATCAGGCCGAGAGCCATATCTATGCGGAATACCTGCTGGAGAACCATCCGCGCGGCAAGATCGCAATCCTTTATCAGGACGACGCCTTCGGCAAAGATTACGTCAAGGGCCTGAAGGACGGACTTGGCGGCAAGATACCGATCGTGGCCGAGGCTCCGTACAAGGTCTCGGACGCCACGATCGATCCGCAGATTGCCAGGCTCAAGGCCTCCGGCGCCGATATTTTCTTCGATGTGTCCACGCCGAAATTCGCCGCGATGGCGATCAAGCGCGCGGCTGAAGTCGGCTGGAAGCCGGTTCATATCATCTCGACGGTGTCCAGCTCGATCTCGGCGGTGATGCAGCCGGCGGGCTTCCAGAATGCCGAAGGCATCTTGTCGGCGGCATACACGCTGCAGGGCGAGGACCCGGCGATGGCCAACGATCCGGCCTATCGCGAGTTCAACGCTTTCATCGATCGTTATGCGCCGAGCGCGAGCAAGGCCAACTCCCTGACCGTCTATGGCTACATATCGGCCAGGACCATGGTCGAGGTGCTCAAGCGAAGCGGCGACGACCTGTCGCGGGAAAACATCATGCGGCAGGCGGCTTCGCTCAAGGGCCTCGAGATTCCGATGCTGCTGCCCGGCGTCACCATCAACACCAGCCCGAACGACTATGCCCCGCTCGAGCAGATGCAGGTGATGCAGTTCAGCGGTGGCAAATGGGAGCGCAGCGGGCCGGTGCGCAGCGGCATCGATGCCGGCGCCGTCAGTGACTCCTTCAAGTCGATCTTCCGCTATGGCACCGCCAA